>OGJY01000003.1_pt1 | contig 373946 bp, 243 predicted proteins | sample 1572231 | NCBI WGS metagenome assembly OGJY01 (sample SAMEA2582121, study PRJEB24529) | metagenome | biome: Human gut stool | place: China | collected 2011
TCAGTAACGACTCTTTCCGTTTGGAACCAATTTCGGTCAACTTCGGGTATTTTTTGATCTCAATACGCCATCCTTGATCCTCTGTCAGGTGCCAATGGAAAGTATTCAAGTTATGGAGAGCAATAATGTCGATGTATTTCTTGATGAAATCAGTCGAAAAGAAATGGCGACCTATGTCAAGATGCATTCCCCGATAACGGTATTGAGGCTCGTCTAAAACCTGTACAGCCGGAAAACTTATCTCCTTTTGTGTCGTTACGGGCAGTGATTTGCGAAGTGTCTGTATACCATAAAATATACCGGCCTCCGAGCTTCCTGTGATGGTAATATTTTTCTTGTCGACTTTTAGCCGGTAGCCTTCCGGTGAAGATGCAGCAGTACGATCCAATACGAGGTGAATACCATTGGAAGAACCCCTATCTTCTGTTACTTTTGTTTCGATGCCTGTTATTTCGCGGATATATCCGGAAAGAAAATCTGCTGTTTGTTTCAACTTCTCGTTTCCTTCCGGATATCCGATATGGGTAGATGTACTCAATATAAAAGGAGCTTCTTTGGCCGGAGTAATCGACTTCGGCAGAGGTACTACTTCATAGTTGCATGTAGCGATGGATTCTTTTTTATTACAGGAAAGTATCCCAAAGCAAAGCAGGGTTGCTGTTATATAGAATAATAGTTTTCTGTTCATAATTGGATCAGTTTATCGGATTTTTTTAATATACACTTACCTCATCCATAAAAAACCAAGCCGGATAACCTACACCATAATGCCAGTCTGGACATAATCCGATCCCTTTGACCTCAACTTTGATGTATCTGGCCTTGACAGGGCTATCCGATTCTGCTTTTCCTCCGACAAATTTAACCTGCAGGTCGCGGTCTTCAGCAAATGTAAACGAGCCGAAAGGTTTGTATGTTGTATTGTCTGAAGAAATAGAATAGCTGACACTATGAGGTAATAAAACCCAGCCACCTAGTTGGTGGAGGAAATCTGCTTCTATCCGGGTAAAACTTTTCTCTTCTCCCAAGTCAAGAATGAAAGCACCATCTGTGCCGTTCCATCCTACCCAGCTTTCTACATATGTTGTTCCTCCGAACAGTTCGTCTGTCAGAGCTGTTTCGCCCAATATTTTATAACGTTCTTGAGGCGGGATGATCCAGGTGAGGGAAGCTCCGGAGGCTTTGCTTTGTTCGTTTTGCGGTAAGAATCGTTTCTTATACAATTCACAATATTCGCCGGGTGCGTTTTTGCGTTCATTCAATGACGTGACGCCGAACTGACGGGTACGCTGGTCGAATAGCCCGAGCAGTTCCCTGATCTTCGTTTTATCTGTACCGACCTGTGTACGGGCGATCTCGAGTTCCGAATATTGCAGAGGAAGGCGGGATAATTGTACGCGGTGCAACAATACTGTATCTCCGGCGACGGCTTCTTCGGCTTGGTCGAACAATTCGTTGTATGTTTTCAGCAAAACAGGGTTTAACATGCCGTTTTTATGAGATATCGGAGAATCATATATCCATAACGGTTGTCCGCTGGCCAGCAGTGCGCCTTGCATGATTTTCTGGTATTGATACAGATCAGGGGCGGCTGCTCCGTAATAACCATTCATGAAGGTCTGCATCAGGGAATCGGCATTCTGGTACGGATCCCACATTAATTTGCCGATCATATAAGCCCGCATTTCAGAGAAATCCCCACCCCGGATACCATTTACCTGCGAAAAGTGCATTGTTACATGATTTTTCTTGAATAGTTGGATGTTCTTTTGCAGGATATGGAAATTGGGGAACGGTGAGACGATGTTATCAAAATTGATGCCATAATCCCATACAAATATATTGTTGGATATCTTCGACCATCCTTCCAGTGCTTTCACAAAATCACGGCCGGAGGCATTGTCGGTTAATGGAACTTCACGTTTACAATCAATGTCACACAACATGATGTTAACGTTGGGTAGCGGTTTCACATGCTTGGGCGGCTGCATGGAATACAGATAAGCCAGTGTGGAAAATTCTTTATCTGGGAAACGTTCGGCCAGTTTATTCAGAAACCGGATCAGGTTACCGGAGGGTGAACCCTCGTACTCGTCTACTTCCTTACAAGCCGGACAGGAACAATTCGTGTTGTTACCGTCGTTCTGGCTGACCGAAATCATTTTCATGTCCGGATGAGCTTTAAAGATCGAATCTAGCTGGCGTACAGCTGCATCAAATACTTTAGAGTTGGTCAGACACCATTGGCTGTTGTGTCCCGGACGATGTTCACCGTTGATGAATGAGTAATATTCGGGATGTTCCTTACCAAACCGGTCGGACGGCAGAATACGGTTGAACGTATGTACCCACATGTTTTCGATAAACATATCTTTCGGCTCTTCCAGGCGAAACCACAGTTTATAGATCGGATCGTCATTGTTATAACTGTAAGTCTGGCGGTAGCGGAATGCCGGTGTTTCTTCCCTGTGGATGGCGGGAAGGGTGATCGTTTGCATCGGAGTCAATGTATAAACCTCTTTTGCAAAATAGGATACACCCAGATATTGCTCCAGTAAGGTAACCACACCATAGATGGCGCCTTTATCTCCTCCGCTGGATATTTGCAGTTGTCCGTTTGCCGTCGTTTTCAGCAAGAAACCGTCTTCACCGGCTGAAACTTGTTTTCCGCCAATCAGGATATCCCCGCTTTTAGTCTTTGTATCGGAAACGATCGGAAGCGTAGCCTGGCTGATCCGTTTGACAAAGTCTTGCAGCAAGGTGGCTGCTTGCTTATTTACTTCATTTTTCTCAATTAATATGATACGTGAAGTGGCTTTGCCATTCTTCACAAGAGTTATCTGTGCTGATGTCCTGAACGAAAGACAAAGTAACAGCAGGAGAACGCTCATGCATTGAGTCAATTGTTTCATGGAATTATTTGTATTTATGATTAGCCTCTAAAGCCGTTGGATGGTTTACCGTAAGTGTTGTCTTCAACCGGATATCTTTGCATGAACGGCCGATCATCAGCCTGAAGTCACCCGGCTCGATCACGCGGTTCAGCTCTTTATCCAACATAGACAGGTCATTCTCGTTTACGGTGAAGTGCAACTCTTTTGTTTCTCCCGGTGCCAGTGATATTGGTTTAAAGTGGATCAACCGTATAATTGGTTGGGTTACGGAAGCGATCTGGTCGCGTAAATAGAGTTGTACGACTTCATTCGCTGCATATTTTCCTGTATTTTTCACAGAGAAAGTAACATGGAAGGCTGTGCCTTGTGTCGCTTTCGTTACTTTCAGCCTTGAATAATCAAATTCAGAATAGCTCAATCCATAGCCAAAGGGGAAAAGCGGTTCACCGGTCAGGTTGAGGTAATCGTCGCTTCGTCCGGTCGGTTTATGACTGTAATTGAGTGGTAACTGTGCTTCGTCGATCGGGTAAGTAATTGGCAGTTTGCCCGACGGATTATAGTCGCCGAATAAAACATCGGCAACCGCGTTACCCCCTTCTACTCCCGGATACCAGGCATTCAGTACAGCCGGAACCTGATCCAGCCATTCAGACATAACAACGGCACTTCCACCGATCAAAATGACAACAGTAGGTTTTCCTGTTGCTGCGACTTTACGGATTAACTCTTCCTGCCGGCCGGGCAATGTCAGATACCCTCTGTCGCGGAACTCTCCTTCTTCAATGCCGGCGACAACGATGGCGATGTCAGACTCGCGGGCAGCTTGTACGGCTTGCTCAATGGACTGGTCTTCATTTTTCGTATCTACGTCCCAAACTAACCGGACACGTGCGTTTTTCGTATTCTCATAAAATCGGATACGAATGTCATATTCTTTCCCTTTTTCAAAAGTAAAAGGAACCAAAGTATGACCGAAAGAGGTTTTATGTGGTTTGTCTACTAGCACTTTTCCATCAACGGTTAGTTGGTAACCGTCATTCCCTTCCAACCCTAACCGATATGTTCCGGAGACAGGAGATTTTAATTTCCCGTTCCATTCGACAGAAAACCAATCGACAGCCAGGCAGGAATCCGGGGCAAACAACGTCCAGGAGAATTGTACACGTTCGTCGATCCGTTTTAAATCCGGCGTTCCTTCACAGGAGATATTATTGAAATAGTATCCTTCTAGTCCCGGTTGCCCGTCTGAAGTAAATAAATAATCGGTTGGAACGGTCAGGTATTCCGGGTTTACCCGCTTACACCCTTCTTCGTAACTGATAACAATCTGATCTCCTACTTTATTTTTTAATCCTTCCAGAATACTTACTTTGTCTACTCCCGGTCCGCTATACCCCCCTAAGCGGGCTTCAGCAGCATCTTCACCGATTAAAGCAATGCGTTTTACCTGTTTGGATAAAGGTAAAACCTGGTTTTCGTTTTTCAATAATACAATTGATCTACGGGCGACCTCGAGCGCTAGCTCCCTATGTTCGGCGCAAGCATTCCATCTCTCTGCATCGTTTTCGTTGATATAAGGATGTTCAAATAAGCCCAGGCGGAATTTTGCTTTTAATACTTGTCCCACAGCCCTGTCTAGTGCTTCTTCCGTAACTAAACCATCCAGGCAAGCTTGTAAGAAAGGTTCATGTTCTTCATAAGCGACCTGGAAAATAACATCCAGACCTCCGTTGATAGCATCCGCTCCGGCTTCTGAAAAGTTATTGACAGTATGATGTAGTTTGTGGATAATACCGACAGCGTCTGCATCAGCGATTGTAAATCCATCGAACCCCCATTCATTTCGCAATTTCTCAATCAATAACCAGGGATTAGCCGTACAGGGTGTTCCGTCTAACATATTATAAGCTGTCATTACTGATTGTGAGTGCCCTTCCTGAAAACAAGCTTTAAAGGGTACGAAATGTGTTTCTTCAAAAAAACGTTCCGTAAAATGAATCGGATTACTATCCCGCCCTCCGTCACCGGAGTTGACAGCAAAATGTTTGGGGGTGGTGACCACTCCCATTTCTTCGAAACCTTTCACGAAATTAACCCCCATACAAGCCGAGAGATAGGGATCTTCACCGTATGTTTCTTCCGTACGTCCCCAACGGACATCAGTCGCCAAGTTTACGACCGGTGAGAGTATCTGCCTGATCCCTCGTGTTTTTGTTTCCATGGCAATAGCATGAGAGACTTGATGTATTAAAGTCGTATCGAATGTAGCTGCCATCGCAATAGATTGTGGAAATGCAGTCGCCCCACTACGGATCAGTCCGTGTAAAGCCTCGTCGAAAGCTATAATAGGAATACCTAAACGAGTTTCTTCTACAAAATAACGTTGAATTTCGTTTATTTTTTTAGCCATTTCTTTGGCTGTAAGCTTCGGGTTATATTGCAATAACTGTCTAAGTTCTGGATTACTAGCCCCGACAGTAGAAACTTGTAATCCAAAAATACCGTGAGAAAAACGATCTTTTCCATTATCTAAATCACCTGGCATCATATAAATTTGCCAGAATTTTTCTTCAATTGTCATTCGCCCTAACAGGTCTTTAACTCGTTCGTCAACCGGTAACGCCGGATTCTTGTAAGGCGGAATTTCTTTAGCCGGTGCAAAAGAACAAAAAACTAGAATCAACAATAAATACTTCGTAAGTTTCATGATATTTGATTTGTTGTATAGTGTACAAGATTATTTTTTGCAATCACACTTTGAGCATCGAACTCAGTGTTGATAAATTCATGGATATAGTAAAAACGTAAACTTCCGATAAAGTAGGTATTTCACCGGAAGCTTACTGATTTCTTAAAATATTTTACTTTACATCAATGCATATTATTTATATTTACCAGTATCCCACCAAACACGAACATTAACGCCATCACCTTGCCCACCATTGAGGTTCGGATCATTTACATGGGATGGATTGTAATCGTATTCATCATTAACATATTGGATTTTCTTTATAAATTGCCCTTCTGGTACCGATCCTGCTTCAGGATGTGCAACAGGTTTAAGATATTTAGGGTATCCAGTTCTTCTGAATTCAGCCCAAGCTTCATGTCCATTAGGGAAAATAGCAATATATTTTTGAGTAATTATTTGTTCCAATTGTTTTTCTTTATCTGTTGAAAATGGGACGTCTCCACCATTCATGTAACCAGAATATTGCTCAGGAGTAATTTTCAAATAATCCATAGATGCCTTTATTCCTTCTTCATAATGTTCTTTAGCAGATCCAGCACTCGCCCAACCTCTCCATGCAGCTTCTGCTAATAAGAATCTGGACTCCGCATAACTAAATATCATATATTCAGTAGTCCCATTATAAAATTTATCGGAAGATGGAGTATTTGAGGAAACATTAGAATAATCTTTAGTACTAATAGAACCTAAAAAGGCATCAGACATACCATTATCAATACCTCTATAAATAGTCTCATCGTTTTCTGTAGGATACCAGCAACGAACCATTCTCGGATCTTCTATATCAGATACCTTTTTATAAATACTTTCTAATGTACTGCTCATGCGAAATTCACTCCAATAGCTGATAAGATAGAATTGAAATCCACCAAAATCATCTTGCTCTTTGTCTCCTGGTACATCTCCATCATCTTCTGCAGAGGTGAAAATACCATCACGAATAGCCGCTTCGCCCTCTTTTTGAGCTGTTACAGGGTCAACTTCAGCTATACGTAAAGCCAGCCTAAGACGAAGAGTATTGGCAAATTTTTTCCATTTGACAGGATCCCCACCATACATATAATCATATATGCCTAAAGATTCCTGTTCACCAGCTCCGGGTAAAGCTGCTTGAGCGTCTGTCAATTCTTTAAAAAATGATTTATAAATAGACTCTTGAGTATCATAAGCCAATTGATCGTTTCCTTTTCCTGCTTCGAAATACGGTATATCTCCAAATTGATCAGTAATGATATGGGCATTGAATACTTTCATGATTCGCCCGATATTGAGCATATCCTGTTTCGTCGGTTCATCTGCCCATTGACGTTCCATTTCGTGTTCACAGTTCACCGTTGTAAGGTAGTAACTTTGCCAAAGACTACTTATCCAATTGGAGTTACTCCCATAACGATCAGTTACCCACCCCACTTTTGTACAAGATATATATTGTGCATATTGATTGGCAAAAAGATTGAAATTGATTTGGTATTTACCTTCGCCATAATAATCTTTTAACATCGGGGCAAATAATAATTTTGCATCAACCGTAGTTGGATTCATAGGATCCGTATTTATTTCATTGAAATCACTTGTACATCCACTTGTTACCCATAATAAGGCAAATGCAGATAAAATTGATTTTATTCTATTGGTCATAATTATTTCATTATTAAAATGTAACATTAATATTAAAGCCGAAAGAACGAGTTTCTGGCGTAGACATGAATTCATATCCCTGTACAGAATCTAAACGCCCTTGCGTCCCTTCAGGATTTGTTCCTGGCGTAGCCCTATAGATGTAAAATAAATTCCTTGCCTGAAATGAAACAACAGCATTTCTTACGGCTATAGGAGAAAGCCATTTCTTTGGTAAAACATATGATAATGACAACTCTCGAAGTTTTACAAATGTAGCATCATATAAATATTCATCTGCTATGCCATAACGTCCCCAAGCCCCAGAAACCGTTTGCCAATAAGATTGAGCTGAGATTGGAGTAGTATTTTGTGCTCCATCTTCTTTAACTCCAGGTACAATAATGTCTTCTCGATTTTCAGTACGTTTTCCGTTTCCATTTGCATTTATAATAGACTCAGTAAAAGACATGACTTTTCCACCGAAACGGCCATCAATCAAGATCTTTAAGCCCAGGTTTTTATATTTAAAATCATTTATAATAGAGCCCAGCCAATCCGGATTAATATTACCTACACGTTGAAATACAGTTTCTATGATCGGAGAGCCATCATCTCCTACCAAGATTTGGTTGTTTTCATTACGCTTGAATGTGCGAGCATACAGTTCACCAAAAGGTTCTCCCGGATAAGCACGTACCTCTGCCATTTCCGATTTTCCGATTCGCCAATAGGGGATACCATCAGCCAATTCTATCACTTTATTTTTGTTCTTTGAATAATTAAGAGTCAAGTCCCAAGTGAAATTATTTGTTTGAACCGGTATAGCATTTATCATCAATTCGACACCTTGATTCTGAACTTCTCCTGCATTCACCAATTTAGTATTAGCACCAGATATAACACCCACATTCAAAGAAAGTATTTGGTTTTTAGTTTTACCTTTATAATAGGTAAAGTCTATCCCAAACCTATTATTAAAAAGACGCACATCGGTTCCAAATTCGTATGAGCTTGTAATCTCGGGTTTTAAATTACTCAAAGGTATTTGAGTCGGATAACGCGCATAAGTGGCACCATTTGTACCTCGTGGGCTTATTGTGAATATGGAAGCTAAACGATAGGGATCGGTATCATTACCGACCTGTGCCCATGATCCTCTTAATTTAGCATAGGTTAACCAGTCAGGCAAGGATTTACCCATCTTCAAAAACATTTCTGTCGGTATATAACTTAAACTGAAAGACGGATAAAAGAATGACCAGTTATCTTGTGGTAATGTTGAAGACCAATCATTACGTGCTGTAATATCCAGATAAATATAATCATCATATCCCAGGTTTAACATTCCATAAACGGATTGTATTTTCTTTTCAGATTTACTTTCTGAGGCTTGGATGTTTGAACCATTTGAAAGAGAAAAGAAATCAGGCCCTTTTTGATTCGGACTCGTTACAGAAATACCACTGATTTTACGATACATAATACTACCACCCGCATTGGCGCCAATAAAATATTTGCCAAACGTTTTGGCATATTTCAATAATATGTCTGAATTGTGTTCACGGAAGTTCGATTGGCTTGTTGAGTATGTACGAAAACGGCTTGGCTCTGTAGGGTAACTTTTAGACTCACCGTTGACAGCATAAAAATCCATTCCAGTTTTACCGGATAAACTTAATTCTTTAGTAATTTCCCAATCTGCAGAAATATAACCAAGCAAACGATTTGTTGTTGAGAATGAATTGTTCCATTCAGGTCCGAACATTGGATTGAAATTGAACGCATTATTCGGAATAAAATTAATATGCTGTTCATTTACACGAGATGGCGAAAGATCCGCAATGCGTATATTCCGCGGCATAAGCAAGAATTGATTCATCGTAGAGTAATGTCCCGTACTTGGAGCATTTTCTACACGTTCTGTAATATAATTTGCTTTAGTCGACAATTTTAGCTTTTTCCAAAGAGTTAACGAACCTGATAAATCGATTCCTGTACGATTTAAGCTATGTTTAGGTGTTAGACCCTTATTACGCGAATCATTAAAAGACAAACGTACATTAGAAATATCATTACCTCCAGACAATGCTATAGTGTTTGTAAATCCCGTTCCATTATTGAAAAAATCTTTTTCGCGATTTTTCTGTGCCGAAAATGGCACTTCATTTCCACGGAAGTTAACCACATCTTTTCCGTCCATCACTGGTCCCCAAGAAGCGTCTGATTCTACATTATATACACCATTTGAACCTTGTCCATACGTGTTTTGATATTCTGGAGTATATGCTATTACTTCACTTGTAAAGTTACTATTTAGAGAAACCGTCCATTTTCCGGTAGAACCTTTTTTAGTCGTTACCAACACAACTCCATTACCAGCCCTTGAACCATACAGTGCAGAAGCACTTGGACCTTTAAGGATAGATATACTTTCTATGTCATCAGGATTTAATTGTGAAGCCATACCTGCTCTGTCGCTACCTCCCCAATCATCAGAGACTGATCCAGGTTGGGAGTCATCAATTGGAATGCCATCCACCACCCATAAAGGTTGGTTGTTTCCAGATAAAGAACTAGAGCCACGTATAATCACACGCGTAGATCCTCCCATACCAATTCCAGATTCAGATATTTGGGCACCTGCGACTTTTCCAACTAAAGTATTCGCCAAAGAAGAAGTTCTTGATTCGAGTAATTCTTCTGCCTTCAAATCCTGGGTAGAATACCCTAAAGCTTTTTTATCACGTTTGATACCTAAAGCCGTAACTACAATTTCATCTAAGTTTTGTGTATCTTCATGTAGAGTTATTTGTAATTGCGTATTATTCCCAACTGTTATGGTCTGTGATAAATAACCAATGTAAGAAATTTCTAATGACGCATTGATGGAAATTTCTAAAGAAAAATTTCCATCAAGATCTGTAATAACCCCATTAGTTGTTCCTTTCTCCACGACATTCGCACCAATAACCGGTTGCCCGTTTGCATCCATGACAACACCCATGATCGTTTTTTGTTTTTGTTGCTGCAAATTCCGAATCTCCTTTTCCGCCGGATTAATCAAAATGAGATTATTTTCCGTGATCTCATATCTGATTCCTTCTTTTGCAAATAAGCGGTTCAGGATGGTTTCTACTGTCTGTTTCTTTTCACGAACAGATACTTTTTTATCTAGGTTTATCTTCCCGCTCTCATAAATAAACCGGAACTCAGACTGGTTCTCTATCAGGAAAAGGATCTCCTTGATGGACTGATTATTGACATCCAACGACAGCTTCGTCTTTTGGGAATAAACGGTAGCCGAGATATTAAGCGAGAAAGCAATTAAAGCTAATGTTGTCAATCTCATAATAGCGTATACCTTTTTAAGGACCGGATACGATTCCGGCCTTGATAATTCAAAAAATTTCATATATTTGTAATTTGATTGTTAGTTAACAATAAGTGCTCGACACACTGTGTATTAATGATCAAAAAATAGGACGGGAAGTGGTTGCAACATTTCCCGTTTTTTGTGCTTCATGGTCGTCATTTCATAGGCAAATTTATTTAGAGGTTATACTTATATTTTTTCCTTTCACGTGATAGGCTATATTACTTAAATGAGATAAGGCTTCCAACACATCCGCAATTGTTTCTTCCTGTATTACACCATTATAATGTATGTTTTTTCCTAAATCTCCCTGAATATGAATATCGACATTATACCACCTTTCTAAATATTTACAAACATCCCCCAATGACATATTATCCATGTAAAGCTTATTATTCAGCCATCCATAAGAACGGGACAAATCACCGCTAAGCAGTTTCAATGTACTAGTTCGTTTATCGAACTCTGCCATATCACCTGCTTTCATCTTCAGTTTGTCGTTATTATGTCCCAATTCAATATGTCCCTCCACTAACGAAGCTTGTACAGTCGGATCACCATCATAAGCTTTCAGGTTAAAAGATGTACCGAGTACTTTCACCTCTACTCCATCAGCCATTGTCACAATAAAAGGGGTTTTACTTTTCGATACATCAAAATATCCTTCCCCCTGGAAACGAACTTCCCGAATTTTCTTCTCCGAGTTATATACATAGGTAATATCCGATCCCGAATTTAACTTTACGACCGACCCGTCAGGCAATGCTATTTCCGAACGGTTTCCGTAACCGGTCGTCAAACTGACAGAGATATCCTGCTCCTTATCAAATACTCCGGTAACAGAAAGAATAACCATCAATAAAACAGAGGCTGCGATACCCGATAAAGTATAATAAATATTATTCATACGTTTCCGGAAAAGAATCTTCTGTCTGTTGGACGTATCCACTTTCTCCCAGGCACGATCCACATTGAAAATACCGGGATCCATATAATGTCCGGATTCCTCCCAGATCTTGCGGTACCGCTCCATTTTCTGCCGGTTCTCTTCATTTCGATCCAGCCATTCCTGTAGTACCGGATCGGTGACCTTTTTTTCACCGCTGAGTAGGTAATCTATTATATGATCGCTTATATGTTCTTTTTCTTCCATGAATCTTCCTTTTATAGTTAAGACACAGTAAAACAAAAAAGGTCCTATACAGACCTAAAAAAAATTATATACCTTTTACTTCCAGGCACTTTTTCAATCTTTGGAGGGATGTCCATATCTGATTTTTAATCGTTTTGACTGAAATAGATAGCTGGTCTGCAATCTCTTTTTGCTTCAGTCCTTTTACGCGGTGAAGAAGTAACACCTCTTTACACCTGCCAGGCAGCAAGTTGATACAATCGTAAAGGGCCATACGAAATTCTTCAGTCTCAAGTGAATTTTCTTCGTAATAAGGAAGTTGTTCTTCTTGATTATCTAAAATTGTTTTGTAATTCGTTTGTGTACGGATATGGTTCAATGCCAGATTTCTTGCCATCTTATACAGGTAGCCGGAAACATTTTCAACGATCGCTATTTTTTTCCGGTTATTCCAAAGTGTAAGGAACAACTCCTGCACGACATCTTCGGCATCCTCTTTCTCTCCCAACAGACGATAGACATAACAACACAGGCGGCTGTAATATCGTACAAACAACCTATTATAACTGGTGTAATCATCATTTCCGATTGCAGCAATTAGTTTTTCATCTGTAACAGAGGCATTCAATATATATTAAGTTAAATATAAAACAAGGGCTATTCTGTAATAATTATGACTATTTCCTAATGATGTGGCTATTCAAGTTATATGTAAATCCTTTTCTATATAATAACATGCTACATCCTAATGCAAATATATACTTATTTTTATTATAAAAACAGTACAAAGTTATTTATTTAATGGACTATCTTCTGATCTCCATAGCGCTTTCCTACTTTTATCAAAGTTGCAAAAGTATCATCAGCAAAGGGCATCTATAAGAGAAAAAGATGATTTTTCCTCTTACGGATGCCCTTTTTAGTCTTTTTCCTCCGAAAAATGAATTTTCCCCGGAGTCGTATCCGATTACCTGAGAGCTAATTTCAATTATCCTGAGCCTCAGCACCAATTATCTCGGACTTCATCGCAATTATCTCCGAGAGAATCAAATTGAAAACATGCAACACTTCTCAAACACCTTTCGTTTATTTTCCGGAAGCCACCTTAAATGTTGCCAGATTACTTTTATGATCTGTTGGCCAAATTCCTTTCGGAGTGAAGAACTTGTCCCGGGAATCACTCTCTTCTATCTTTCCACGGATGACAGTTTCAGACGGTCCGACCAGAATACATTTTTCCAGTGAAACTGAAGCATTGGTCGGATAATAATAAATAAAATCGATTCTATCCCTTTCGTCCACATCCGGAGCCCATGCTAACTTTTCCAGCTTGGCTTCTTCCGCCAACTTATTTCCGGCCGGGAATGTAAACCCGGGGTACAAGACCGGATCCGGATATTTCTCACGATAGGAATCTTTAAATCCGGCTTTTTGCAACATCACAGAACAATCCCAATTGATAATAGCTCCATTATGATCCCACAGATCTTTTGTATTAGCCTGCCAGTCCAGATGGGAAGGCTCGTTGAAGTCACCACCCATTATCACAGGATTCCCCTTGTCGATCTCCGCTTGTGCATCCCGGATAAAAGCAGAGATACTCTCATCCCGGTAAGCCAGCCGGTTCGCCTCCAAAACAGTTTTCTCATCCGTTACAGGAGAATCTATTTTATCCCAGCTCATACCGCTGTATCCACGAGGCATATAACATTCATAATGCAGATAATCCAGATGGCAGGAATAGAAAGAAACTGGTTGTCCAGCTATCGTAACCGCAGCTTTCAGCATTGCTCTGCCTTCATCACCGGGGACAATACAACATTTCACGAAACTATCCGGTTTGTACTTCGTCAAAAGACCGACAACCATTCCCAAAGTCTCCCCATAATAATGCTTCCCCCGCTTTTCCAGATCTTCCAAAATCCTGGGCATGAACATCTTCCCGTCAAAATCTCTGATTTCACATAGAAAAACGACATCGGCATCGACCTCATCCAATACATCAAGAATTCCCTGATAACCATTCGGCACTTTCGATCCTTCATGCCATAAATTCATCTGGTAAACGGTAAAAGTACCGTTTGCCTTTTCTGCTTTTGCCCATACCGGCATACTTAACAGACAGAATAATAAGAATATTATCTTTTTCATATCATCATCTCTTGATTATAAAACTATTTCAACAACCACATCACGTTATTAACATTATCCGTACCCCCCCATTGGCGATCCAATGCAGCAAGATACTGTTCCTTATTATACAATAGCTCATTCTCCGGATATTGCCAGCGCATGGGGATTTTTGTTTTATCATCGTTCAAATTCGTATTCGGATTTATAGGAAACTCCGGATAAGTATTCCGACGGTAATCATAATAATCATCATACTGCATGTGATAATAACGGGCAATATAAACCTGGATCCAAATCTGTTTCAAACGTTCGGTCTGTGTTCCTTTCGTATTATAGGCTACATACGGGCCTTTCAAATAATTCTCAATATATTCATCTGTAATCTCTCTTCCGTTTCGATATTCTGCAGGAACAGTAGATGCAACGAACCGGAAAGAAGCACGGATACCATCTTCATAGTATTTTTGGGCATCTCCTTTTAGCCAACCCCGTTCGATAGCCTCAGCAATCGTAAAATTCATATCCGCATATCCTAAACGGATATATGGAACTCCTGCATAACTCAAACGGTATACTCCATTCGGGCGCGAATGCATCTTGTTAGCAATCTTTTTGGACTCTTCCCCGAATACGGCAGCAACATCCAATCCCTGATAAGCATTCCAATCACTCGGCTCCAATAGTTCCTGTCCCGGAGCCAGATACAGCTCATCGGTCATGGCCTGAGCCGGAGAAAAATAATAGAACAAACGATAATCCTCAAACTTCTTCAACGGATCGATCAATAGGGCAGAACCGGCATATTCGTTAATACTCTTCACAAAACTATTATGGAACGGATTCTGCTGGCCTTGCTTATCTGAATAAACAACCTGCAAATTATCGTCATTGCTCTGGAACAGGTTACCCTCCGCTACTATCCTGGCAAATGTCTCCTTTATATTCAACTCGGGCGTATCATCCACACGCTTAGACAAAGAAATCAACACCTTCAACCGCAGAACATTCGTCGCTTTTCTCCATTTCACCGGATCACCTTTATAAAACGGATCACCTTCGAATGTATTAGCCGTAGCAAAGAATTCATCTGCTTTTTCCAGGTCGGACAAAACACCTATAAAAACATCTTTCTGACTGTCGTAAACCGGATAACGGTACTCTTCTATATCCAGGGCCTGCGAATAAGGGATATCTCCCATACTCATTGTACAACGCCAGAAATTCCATCCTTTCATAAAGTAGAACAATCCGGAATAGGCATCTTTATCTTCCTCGGCAGCCAGTTCCATCATTTGTTTCGCATTCGTCAGCATCCGGATATAAGAAAAACTATCTGTTCCGAAACGGTTGTATTGGGCATTATTAATTTGTTCCCCCCAAAACATTCTTCGGCTCAGAAACTCATTATACTCCCATATCTTCGTAACCATGTCCTTTATTACGGTAGTAGCCAACATGGACGATTTAACTTGGGTTGTTGCATCTGGATTCGTATTCATTTCATCAAAAGTCGATGTACAAGCTGAAAACGAAAGAACATACGCCAGTAAACAGCTAACTATTTTTATATTTTTCATATTTCTCATTTGTATACTTTATTAGAAATCAACTTTAATATTAAAACCCATATAACGCTGAGACGGTGCATTCAACTCTTCTGTTTCACCACCTCTTTCCGGGTCTGCATATTTAAAATCTTTCGCCCACAGAAGCAGGTTCTGACCGGTAAAACTAACAGAAGCATTTTTCATCCCGACTTTCTTACAGGCCGACGACGGTATATCATATGTCAGGGAGAGATTGCGAAGCTTGAAGAAAGTCTGGCTCAGCATATTCTGCCAACTCGGGCTTGCATGAGAGTCATGATACTTAGTAATATAACTTTCATAAGATACCACGACATCATTAGGCGCAAAAACCCGTGTATCTTCCAGGACATTGCCGTCCGGATCTCTTTTTACCGCACCGGAAACAACCTTTACTCCTTCTCCTACATAAGAAATATTCCCATTTACAACTTCATCATAACGGAATTGGTTATCAGAGTCTACATGTGCCCCTGAATTCCACAGCATCTGGTGGGTTTTAGAATAAGAGATACCACCGACACGCCCGTCAAACGTAAAGCTTAATGTCCAGTTCTTATATCGCAATGTATTGGTTATACCCCACACCAGATCGGGAACATATTTACCGACTTTCTTCTGGAACGTTTGTCGTACAGGAATACCTCCGTTGTGAACAATGTTTCCATTAGGGTCACGTTCCCAATCATTAATGGCAATCCAGTCCCAGTCGGCTCCTTCCTTGATCCATGGACGTTTCGTGGAATAATCAGGATCCAACTTATGATAAGTATATTTATCGTGTGACCAGTTCGTCAGGATATGCCAGTTGAAATCTTTCGTTTGGATGGGTGTTCCTCCTACTACCAACTCTACACCGGTACGCAAACGTTGTTCTTTACTATTCGTCTGAATGGATTTATATCCGGTAGACTCACTTACCCCTCCATTAATAATAAAATCAGACTCCAACTTATGATAATAGGCAAAGTCGATATTTAACCGTTTCTGTAAAAAGGTCTGGGCCAGACCGGCTTCCCAGGTTTCGGATTTCTGAGGAAGAACAATCCCTCCAATCAGAGCTTCAGGATAGGAAGCGGTAGACAAACCATCCCAGACATTTGTTGTAATGTCGTATACATTATTATTGGCATATATATCTGCGTCTTGCTTTGTGGTAGTCCATGACCCTCTCACTTTCAAGAAATTCCACCAGGAAGGCAATGGTACTATTTCCGATAAGATTACACTACCTGCCACCGAAGGATAAAAATAAGAGCGCTCGTCGGAGCGTAAAGTTGAAGACCAGTCATTACGTCCGGTAATATCCAAATAATAGGTACTGTTCCAGGAAACAGAAGCTTTTCCATAGATACTGTTTACCCGTTTTTGTTTCAGACTGCTTGTCGCGCTAACAGGATCGGAAGATGACTTCAACGAATAATACCCGGGAATAGAAAGTCCTCCCTGTGTCTTACTGAACATGTCATCGTCATGGCGATAGAATATATTACCTCCGAACATTCCATTTAAGTTAAACTTGCCCCAAGTTTTATCGGCCATCAACATAGCGTCGGCATTGACACTGAATTTAGTATCTTTATTTATACTGTAATATCCTTTCTTATCCCATGCTCCGTTTGCACTGATCGCATTTCTGGATTCTTCCCGTTTGTTATAAATATCCGCACCGGCACGAGCCATTGCCTTCAACCAGGGAGTAATCTCATAACTGGTGTTGACAGAGGTATTGAACACATCAGTATCATACGAAGTGATCTGTTCATAAGCTTTAAACCAGGGATTATCATACCAACTCTTATCATACCAGTTCTGCATTTCATTTTCTTTCCCTTTCACCCAGTAGTCTCTATAATCCCGAACATCATATTCGGTACCGCCCCAGATCACCATATTATAGATGTAACTGCTACTATATCCCGAGCCTACGGTATTCGACGATACACGTTTATTGTAAGCCGCCGTTGCATCCATCGAAAATTTCTGCCATTTCATTTCACCGCCTACGGAGAAAGTCATTTTATTTAATTTCTGATTAGGATATTCCCCCTTATGATAAACTTGTGTGGCGGAAGCTCTGAAAGAACCATATTTTCCTTTCTGAGTAACACTTACGTTGTTATTTGTTACCATACTAAACTGAAGGAAGTTATTGAAATTATCTTTTCCTTTGGAAGTAAGTTCCATTTCTCTGAATTCATACGTTTTCGGATCCCACTGAACGGCAGTACGTCCAATATCCAACTTATCTCCCCACACCGAATTATTATTATATTTACCACCTGTACCGGCACTGTATGAATGTTGTGTTTCAGGAAAAGCCAGATAACCGGAGAAAAACATGGTGTTACTATTCACATTAATGTTCAATCCTTCCTTATCCGATCCTTTCTTTGTCGTAATCATAATTGCACCACTTGAACCTCTTGCCCCATATAAAGCAGAAGCAGTTGCTCCCTTCAGAACGTCTACGGATTCAATATCATCGGCAGCTATTTCATTTATCGATAAATTGGCATATGGAATACCATCCACAATCAACAAAGGAGTGGAACCGCGTAATGAGATCGTTGCATCCTGATCAAATTCGGTATTATTCTGAATATTCAGTCCGGCAATTTTACCTGTCAATGAAGTAGTTATATCTACAGATTTAGCCATTGGCATATCGTCACCACTCATCTTTTGGACAGAGTAGCCCAATGCCTTCTCTTCCCTCTTAATACCTAAAGCGGTAACAACAACTTCCCCGAGTGCTTGTGAATCTTCCTTCAAATGAACAACCAGTGCGCTTTTATTCTTAACTGGTAAATCCTGAGTAATATAACCGACATACGAAACGACCAGAATCGCTCCTTCTTTCACTGTCAATGAAAAGTTACCATCCATATCGGTAATCGTTCCGTTAACCGTCCCTTTTTCCATAATATTCGCTCCAATAATGGGTTCTCCGTTCGCATCGGTTACCGTTCCTTTCACGGATTTAGTAAGGTTGGTATTCGAGTTTTGAAGTTCAGGCTCAGTAAGTACCACCTGAGTTTCTCCTTTTATAGCATAAGAAACGGGTATCTGCTGAACGATCTGCCCCAACACGGATTCAATACTTTGATCATTTGCTTCAACAGTAATCGGGGTATTCATACCGGGAAGGCTTTTCTTATAAAAAAAACGATATTTGCTTACTTTTTCAATTTGCTTCACCACCTCCGAAGCGGGTTTGTCTTTCATATTGATGGTTATCTGAGCGTGGATTTCCAATAGTGGAAGGGTTAACAATAATGTCAGAATAACCATTTGTTTAAATAAATGCTTCATGTTACTCATTTTTCTTTTAATTAGAAATAAGATGTAGATAAAATAAATGTTTGTAACTTTGTAAGCAGAAGAGTCCCGTTAATAACAGCCGGTCTCCTACATCGGCTATATCAACTTAAGGGATATCTGCAAAAATTGTATTGACGAGGTAACTCTGTAAAGGGTTACCTCTCTTCTTTTCTTTTTATTCCTTCCTCATAGGCATTCTGTTAGATTAGACATTAGATTTATTTCTATATATGGTTAACAGATCCTATTAAGGATCCCTTCTTTTCAAGAATACGGTATCACCTTTATTCTCATACACCACAGGAGTAGTCAGGTTGATGATGTCGATAAAGTTTTCAAGACTGTTATTCCGAACAGTTCCTATATAACATTCTTTCTTTAACGATTCGTCTTCTATATATATGGTCGTATTGTACAGACGGTTTATGATACCTGCAATCTCTTCCAGGGATTCACCGTCGAATGTGATTTCATTCTCCCGCCAGAGGGCTATATCCTTCATGTTATTATCTTCGTATTGCAGGAAATCGCGAGTCAACAGATCGACTTTCACTGATTCGTACGGTTTAAGGATCGCTACATGATCTTCATAGCTCACTCGTACGGAACCGGAAAACAGCGATGCAATAATTTTATTATCATTTTTGTATGAATTTATATTGAATGTAGTCCCCAAAGCTTCCACCTGCATACCTTTGGTTTCTACAACAAAACGTTTGGCCGGATTTTTAGCAACTTCAAAATAAGCTTCCCCCACCAATGTCACATTCCGTTCTTTCATACCATAGTCTGCCGGATAGCTAATCTTCGTATCAGAGTTCAACCATACTTTCGTACTATCAGGCAAAGTAACGAAAGCCCGTTGTCCCTTCTCTGCCGATACCATGAAATTCTGTGTCGACAATTGTTTCTGCTTATGATACATATTGTAATTGACCAGGCTTAAAACAACGATAATGCAAGCCACCGCAACCCGTTGCCAGATTTTCCAGGAAAAACGCGAACGCAGCGGAATGACTTGAGCTTGTTTTTTTTCTTCATCCAAACCACGACTCAACCGACAATACATACGTTCCTGTACATCTCTGGGCATTTCATCCGAACTTTCTTTCCATGCTCTCTCAAAAAGTTTGAAAAACTCTTCTTTGGATGCACACTGCCGGAACCATTCCATCAACTGCCGATTTTCTTCTTCAGTAGTGGAACCTGCTATCAGACGGTGAAGTAATTCTATTCTCATTATTGATTCATTTATATATAATAGTCTTCCCAATGTATCTACTACTTAGTCGAAAGATTAAAAATATTTGTATTTAACTTTAATTCACACACTAGTTATAAATAAAAGGGAGCATTTAGAAAAGAAATATGTGTTTTTACAAGGAAAGATAAATAAGAAGGAAAGCCACAGCCTTATTGCCCAGCACTTTACGAAGTTCTTTCAGAGCCTGATAGATATGGGCTTCTACCGTACGTTCAGATAAGGCTAGTTTTTCTGCTATTTCTGCATGCGACAGGTTTTCAAAACGACTCATGATAAATACTTTCCGACGCATTTCCGGGAATGACGAAATGACATTAAAAATATACTCCCGCAATGAATCGGCTTCAATCGCATCCTCTTCCGAGCTGGATATCAGTTTTATATCATTGAGTTCTTCGAGCGGTTGATTTTTACGAAGAGCTTCTTCTATGTATTTATAAGCTAAATTACGGGCGATAGTTGAAATATAAGCTTCAAAATTAAGTTCCGGTTGAATGTTTTCGCGTTTTTCCCAAATAGTCAGGAAGAGTTCCTGCACTACATCCTCAGCAATATCAGAATCATTCAATAAATACAGAACGGTATTGTATGCCTTTGGACTATACCGCCAATAGACGGAATTAAAAGCATCCCTGTCTCCTTCTTTAAGACGATATAAAAGTTTATTATCCATACTTATTGCAATCTCCCTTCATTAAACATAAGTTCTTATGTTTCTTCCTGAAATAAAGCACCAAAGATAATAATTTTATCCTCTAAAGAAAAATACAAAAACCCAAGAAACATATTACAACCCGAAGCAACAATAAGTGTGTCACTCCGGGTCGATATACACTTACAGCCAATTCATACAAACAGGCAGTAATAACTCGTAAAAATCAAAACAAACGGACAATCAGCTCAAAATTAGAATCACGGAAAGAAGATTCCCATGGTGTCGTATCCGTCTGTTCCTTCCGTGACTTAAGCATTTCTGCAGCTTTCTCTTTTTCACCACGGTAGATAGCAGTACACCACTCTGCTATACGATTTCCCGAGAAGTCCGTACTCCAGGAAGTAACCATACGATTAGCCTCCGACTCTTTACCCAACTCACGTAAAGCCAAAGCACTTAACAGGTTGCCGGAATCGAAATAAGAATGGGATGTCTGATAACCGGCAACGGCAGATAACAGCGCAGATGCCTTTTGTCCATCTCCTTGTCCGGCAACCGCCTTTGCTTCCAGATAATCCTCCAGACGGCTGTCGATCATATTATCATAAGGTTTACCTACACCTAAGTTCTCCGGCCATTCTTTCGATGCTTCTACACTTTTCATCACCTGTTTATAATTTTTGCTTCTCAGTAGTTCCATTGCCCGATACAAATTGGCCTCACGATAAACTGCACGTCCTGCATACGAACCTTCATTCGGTAACACCTGTATTTTACTTAATAAAGAGATACATGGCTGATATCGACCCGTTTCACATAATGCTTTTGCATATTTCAAGCCAATATAATAGTTCGAAGGATATTTTTTAATATATTTCTTTCCAGTTTCAACAGCCTGTTGCCATTGATTATTGAAGATATAATAGTTGATCAAAGCCAATCCAGTACGCCACGATTCATCTACCTGCTCTGCCTTTAACAAATCCGTCAACCGGGATTCACCCTCTTTTAAAGAAGCACGACTCAGATAAAACGGTGCATAATTCGCTCCGCTACACCCCTCAAACAGTGCCAATGCTTTCGCTTTATCCTGATTAGCCCAATAAATCAAACCTTCATAATAGCTGATTTTCCAGTCTGGCCGAACCGTCTTTGCCCACTCCAACGCTTTTAAAGAAGTAGAACGGAAAGGAAATACAGCTTCCGGAGACTGAGCGTTTGCCTTTTCTAACGCAATCATGCTTCCGGCCTCATCTCCACTCTTATGCAATAGCCAAGCTTTTTTATAAGCTGCAATCGGATAATTTTCTGCAAAAGAGAATAAGGTCAGGGCCTCTTCATTACAACCTACCGCTTCATACCATTCTGCCAATTCCATGTAAGTCTCGAAAGGAAGCTCGTTACGAATCAGAGAGACGAAATCTTTTTCATCCATTCTGTTCAGCAGGTAATTCTCAAAACGTGCGGCATGATACAATGGAAGGTCTTCCAACAGTGGGTCGATAATAGCCTTTGCCTTATCCGGCTGACCGGTTTTACGATAAACCACCATTAGAACATGATCCGCACTCAGATTCATACGATTGAACTCTTTACTTCTCAAAGCATAATGTTCGGCTTTCGACCAATTATTATCCATCAGGTACATTTCTGCTAACTTCTCATAAGCTGCACTACGGACATCCATTGAATAAGAGGCTACCGAAAAACCGTCTTTGGCATCCGTTTTATTTCCCAATGCCACGTTGCATAAACCATACAGATAGTTCGCTTTCCCTTCATACGTATTAATACTCAACGCGATTTTACAACGGGAAAGAGCCTCCTCATAACGACCCTGGCGATAATAAAGAGAAGACAAACCAGTCAAGGCGGGCAGGAAATAAGGATCTTTTTCCAGCGAGGATAAGAAATACTTCTCCGCTTTATCAAGTACTTTCTGGTTCATCCATTGCTCTCCCTGGATGTAAAGACCATACACGGAACCCCAATCGAAATCGGCTGGTGTTAGTTTAGGACGGCTCGTTATATTATCTGAAGGAACCTCTGAATAAACCAACTGGTTCTCACCCACCACTACTTTCAGTTTCCCAACAGCAACACTCTCATTCAATGGAATAGAATCTTTCCATATTTCAAGCACTCCACAGTTAAGAGCGAAAGAACCCACTTCCTTTTCTCCTTCATAAAGCTTTACACTCGTAGAGAGTTTCTGCAGAGGAGAGAAATACAGCTTCAGAAAGCCGTCTTCCCTCAACACGTTAAGCGCTCCGACACGGCTTGCCTTTGAGACTCCTTTTATTCCTTTTACCGGGAACCAGTATTCAGTCCATTTATCGGTCGCCTGTGGACCGAATGCCGTATGTTTATAAGGAGTTAAGCTACTATTGGAAGACGGCTGGTTATACATACGACCCGATTGCAGTTCGATATACTGGCCATCGGTATCCGTCAACAAATCTTCCCAGATACCTCCCTCTCGGGAAAGCCCCCAAAGGAAAATCTTCATTCCCAGTTTCTCGTCATAATCGGCATGATGGATGGAGCCGAAATCGTTGTCATGCCAATAAGCGCCGTAGAAATCGTTATACATCCCTACAATATGATAAGATTTGGAATTACCGAAGTCATTCTTTTCATACCAAGAGATGTCGCGACCCTGTTCATCCAAAGGGAAAGAATGGAGTTCGCCACCATGTCCTATGTAGTTCGTTCCAGGATAGCAGAACTCGGCATTTCCCGCTGCCGGATAGCCTGCGTTCATCCACTGATAATAGGGTTGATCAATGGAAGAACTGTTATGCCAGGTCGTTATTGTCGTAAAGTAAGCTTTGTTTTTCGGAAGATTTACTTCTACAGTCCACAGTGTCCGGGTAACCAATTCATAAGAAGAGACATAACAACTCACGCTTCCGTCTGGTTTCTGCCGGGTCACATAGTCGACCGGCGTACTGGAAGTCGGTGCATGACCGATAATACCGAAGTTGAACTCGATCCCCCCCGATGTCCAGGGACCGCGCATAGCTATATCACGGAACTTCACGACATGGTTGTTGTAGATAAACTCCTTACCGGTCGTTTTATCTACGGCTCCCCATATTTTTCCACCTATCTCTGGAAAGAGAGTCAATTGGATATACTCATTTTCAAGAGTTACGACTTTCCATGGTCGATCGATTCCTTTTGCAGAGAAACCATCGAAACGAAAATAAGGATAAAACAGATCAGAAGGATACGCCACCGGATCCGGATCGGAGAAAGGATACGTTTTAACTGTTTGTACACTTTCGGAGACTGTCGCCTGTTGCTGTGCGGACAAAGGTTGCAATAGTGCGGTGGCACAAAGAAGGAGTATACTTTTTTTCATGGTAATCTATTTATATAAATCAATACTTTTAAGAAGATCTATAAAGACAGAAAAGGAAGTTCTTCTCTAATATCCCACAAACAGGATCAGAATAAAGATCTTCCTTTCTTTTCATAATATTCTTGATGAAGATCCAAACAAGGTTATCATCACTCTACTGCTGGATTGATTAGGCTGGAGGCTATTGCCTTTTTGATAGAACCAGCAACCATCCCTCTTTACTTTTTACAGGAATCCTGTCATTCAGTTTAAAAGTAGAAGCCTGCTGAAAATCTTTTACAAACGGAGCTTCTAATGAAACGGCTGCTTCATCCATATCTAATGCCTTCCAATCAAAAGTAAGATAAATACTTTTTTCCTGATTTGAGAAGTTTCCAATCGATATCAGAACCTTATCAGACTTTACATAAGCAGTAGCTTTCACTTCCGGATCCGAAGTCCTGACAGGACAAGCTTCATCCCAGTAACCAAGCATCTGTGCTTCTTCTATACCAAACGATTTCCACAAATCCCAAACCGGAGCCGGTGAATATTTTCCGTAAGAATGACGTGCAGTTGTTCCGTACACCATACCCAGAAAACGGTTACCACCATCCTGTAACATCTCACTCATTACACCGAACGGAATACCGGAGAAAGTTACAAACCATTGATCCGGATGCATTTCGTTGTACTTGAAGCTCTCGCCAAACCATAACCGGTCTACATATGGGAAAAAGCCTGTATACTGATTTGCGGGGCCAACGGAATACCATGTATTAGAATGTAAATCGATCAAAGCCCCCGGATGATATTGATTCATGATCTTCCGCATACGCTTCATCACCGGACGGTCGAATGAAACATCATCCATATAAATTCCATCCAGATCATAGTTCTCGAACATCCAACGCAGCCCCTCCAGATAATAGTTGATCCAACGGGAAAAGCCATTCAATACCAAAGCTGCATCCGAAGTCTCATTAGGCATTTCCGAATACCAGGCTGCCCGGTAATCATCGATTAAATGTTCACAGTGCCAAGGTAAACCATATCCCGGGCCAGAAACAAATATCTCATGTTTCAAACTTTTCAGGGCATAAATCTCCTGTACATAATTCGTCAATTCACGAATGGTATAATATAACTTGACCTTTCGTCCGAACTCATGCTCGTGTTTGATAAATCCAATCAACGAATCCCGTACGATAAACGGATAATTAATAACCGGATTCAAAGGTTTTGCATGATGAATATTAATGATATTCGCACCCTCCTCGGCCGCTTTATCGAATCCCGTATGATCCGCATGATAATAGCGTTCAGAAAAATGCTTCGCCGGATCCAATGGCTTAAGCGGTGTAATCAACAAGGCAAACTCGTAACTCCGCGGTTGTACCGACAAAGTATCGATACCTGTACTTGCCACAACCTTAGCGCTTTGTCCTTTAGCTCCTGATATCCGAACCGTACCTTTTCCATGGTTCGACCAGGATCTGGGTGCTGCCGGTTTGTAGTCATTCAACAGAGGGCCATGATAACTTCCCCCTCTATACTCTACGTGTAAACCTGCTTTCGCATTTCCCATCCAATAGCTATCCCATGGACCTTCCCAGTTCCATTGATAGGAGACTGGCCGGAAGCCTCCGCCAAAACCTGTCCCCATGAAATACTCCGAGGCATAAGGTGTATAGTCGGTTTCCAAACGTACATCCTTCACTACCATATCCCGTTCTGCAGAAACTTGTAAATCATAATGGACATATCCGTCATACTCCATAGAAGCATGGTTCGTAAAATGGATACCGTCTTTAGAATAAGAAGACTTCCAGGAAACCAGGCCATTTGCATCTTTCTTCAAAACAGCGTCCGTCGCATCAAAAGAAACAGGCCCTTTATTTGTAACGATAACGAAACGAAATGGCTTTGCCAGAACCTGTTCGCCATTGATTTGGATAGAAGCCGGCAAGCCGTTAGATGCTATCTGTAACGTTTTATCTGTAGCCTGAATTTTGTCGCCATCGACCTTCATTGCCTGATAAGGAGTAACCGGTTCGTTATCTTCACCGATCCTGGAATTCAGCCATCTCAATCTGGAATGTCTCCAAAGATCACCATCTCCTTTATCTGCCAGAATCTCTCCCCTAACAGTTATCTCAACCGGAATTATTTTTGAAGTAATCCCTTTGGCTGAAAAATCGACAGTCCCACGATAAACCCCGGCTTTTGCATCTTCAGGAATCTGAACTCCACACCAAAGAGCCTGTATATCTCCCTTTGGCACATGAATATCAAAAGTGATCGGTTTCCCATCCCAGTTAACACCTTCCAGGTTAAAACAAGTAATCTCTTCTTTAGCAATCGTGGCAGAGCCATTTGTCAAATCGCTGAATGAAAGCCTGACATCATTCAATTCTTCACGAGCAGCCCAAACTCCAATCTGCCATACATAATATTCATTTCGTAAAGCAACACCAGCAAATGATCCGGCAGGTCCGTTTTTCACCCAACGAACAGGTAGCTGATGAGGTAAACGAATCGGAAAAGCCCTGTCTTCCGGAAACAGGATCGGAGTTTCCGGATGCTGTTTCAGTAAACTATCCGTTTCTGCGACCGTTGCGATAATTCCCATTGGAGTAAAAGCATCGAATTTAGAACGGCTTTCAAAACGAAGTACCTCTACTTCAGGCAGATCTCCCGATAATGCTGATTTCCATGTATCATCCGCCTCATAAACCGGAGGCAGATAGTCATTCCAAGGTTTACCATAACGGGCATCTCCCCATCCTTTTCTATATTTATAAGGCAAATAATAAATATAATAAAGTCCTTTTCCCGATACAGGTTCGAAAGTAACCGTACCAGACTCCGAAGAAAAGTCCGACACTTCTACATTCTTGATCTCCTGACCGGTCTGCGCATCAACAACTATAATCTTTTTGGTTTCAGGACGTAAATCCGGACGACGCCATGGTAATACAGCCTTAACAGCTGTATTACCATTTATATCGGAAACCTGTACTACTGCTCTGTGATTACCTTGCATATCAGCTCTCCACATAGTGTCCGCCACCGTGAAAGGTATTCCATCCGGGGCAAACGGAAGATACTGACTATCGCCATTCAAAGTTTCTGTTTTTGGGGAACAAGACAACAAACATAAGAACAGTCCTGCATATCCTATATATTTTTTCATCGATTCATCATTGATTGTAAATTAATAACCCGGATTCTGATCATCCTTCAATAATGGATTTACATCTATGGCAGTAGTAGGTATCGGCATCAACATCAAACGATCATCCCATTTTTTGTTAATTACCACATAACCGTTCGGAGCAGTTGACGGACCATTCAGGTACTTATTACAATATGCACTTCCATAGCGCCTTACATCATCATAACGATGACCTTCTACTGCCAACTCGATACGTCTTTCGTTACGTAAAAAATCGATTGCTTCCTGTGTACCCAAAGAAACCGGAACATCCGGCATACCGCAACGATCACGCAGCTGATTCAAAGCGGAACGAACCTGATCATCATAACCGGCTGTCATTAAATGAGCTTCGGCAAATGTCAGCAAAACTTCGGCATAACGGATAGTCGGATAATCTTCGGCTGCACCATACGGACTGGCAACATAAGGATTCCAGGATACCATCTTACGGTAACTGAACCCTGTCCACGATTCATTACCATTTTTATTGATCACATCCGGATTCCATTTGTAATAAAATTCACCTACAGCAGTTTCATGCCATCCTTTATACGGGAACATTAACGTTACATACAGACGACTGTCACGATTCTTAAACTCCTTCATATAATCATAAGTCATAAGATCCGGACTTGTAGCAAAAGCCTTATAATCCCCTGCACTCAGATCTTTCGTATCATTCCATATCTTGTCATAATTAGCCTTACGAGTATCTACCGATATCTTTTCTGGAAGAGTCTTTCCATCTATATTCCAATAAGCATCTACCAGATCCTGCATCGGTTCAAAAGAAGAATAACCGTGATGAATAGACATCGACAATGGAATAAAGTAAGTATAACGATATTGATCGTAAGCATACGGATCTTCCATATATTCATGAGTCAACACATATTCCGGATTAGCCGGTGTTGCATTCGCCCCTTGCCAAAGGGCCTCATAGCTAAACATACCTTTCACATATTTATCCTTATCAATTCCCAATCCGGCAAAATCTATATACAAATCCATTTCTTTAGCCTCCTGTTCCTGGGCAGCACTTAATGACGTCAGCTTAAATAATGAATATTTACCACTATCCATTACTGCTTTAGCCGATTTTTCTGCTTCTGCATAATTACCAAAATATAAGGCGGCACGAGCACGTAGAGATAAAGCAGCATAGCGTGTCACACGGCCTGCTTCATTCATGAAACCACCACTATAGCTCTCCGGCAATACAGCTGCAGACTCAGCCAGTTCTGTCAGGATGAAATTACGAACTTCTTCTACAGAATTACGCGCAACAGTCGGTGCGTCATAAGGAAGTTCGTCTGTAACAATAGCGACCTTGCCAAAATACTGGGTCAGATTTAGATAAGCAAAAGCTCTGAAGAAACGGGCTTCAGCCTTTGTCCTTGCTTTCAGTTCTTCACTCATATCGCAACCATCAACACGAGCTATATATGAGTTGGCTGTCCGGATTGCATTAAATTTATAATCCCCATAAGTTGCTGCAGTATTGATACCGTTTTGTTGAACCATTTCCATATTACCTTCCCAAGGCTTATGGCTGTGTGCATTATCCGTGCACATTTCATCCCAGATATCTAATCCTGGCATGGATTGATAACAACCGTTCAAAGCATACCAGGCATCCTTTTCCGTCTGCCAAAAATTTTCAGCAGAGATCTCTGCCGGTGGAACCACATCCATATCGCAAGAGGTTAATACACCTGTCAATGCGCAAAATAGAACTAAACTTTTTATATGTAATTTCATAAACAATTCTCCTTCAATTAAAATGATACATTCACACCAAACGCTAAAGATTTACTACCCAAAGCACGAACAGTACTGCTAGTTGCTTCCGGATCAAAATCCTTCATTTTCTTGTCTGCACGAATAGTGAATAAATTCTCACCGGTCAGATATACCTTCAATGAAGAGATTCCCAAACGGGACACTACATTTTTCGGAACATTATACCCCAAAGTCATTGTCTTGAAACGGAAATAGTCAGCATCAAACAAGTGATAGTCATTAAATGCCCTGTTATAAGTAGTATGCGGGCTACTTGCCGTATAAATTCTCGGATAAATGGCATGAGGGTTGGGGTTCGCTTCAGTCCATCTACCCATATGATATCTTCTAGGATTATCCTGACCGTGGAAGAACGGATGTACCTGATAAACTTCAAAAGCTACATCTGCACCACTGACTCCTTGTCCGAAGATCGAGAACTCAAAGTTCTTATAATTTACTGAAAGATTGATACCATAAGTAAAATCAGGTACTTCACAACCAATAATCGTACGATCATTATCTGTAATTTCTTCACCCCAATTCAACTTGCGTTGAGGAATAAATTTAGTATCACCGGCATTTGGAGTGACCCCGCCATAAGTATAATAATGTCCGGCATCGATCTCTTCCTGTGTATATAAACCATCGCTCTTAAAACCGTAGAAAGAACCAATGGATTCACCTTCACGTAAAATATATTTAGCCACGCCATGACCATTTTCCAAATTCTTGATAATATCGTTCGAAGAAGATAAATCAGTTATCTCATTATTGTTTGTTGCAATATTTGCACTGACCATATAAGAGACATCTCCTATCGTATTACGGTGTGCCAATGCAAATTCAAACCCACGATTACGTACTTTCGCCACATTTTGTGAAGGAGCATTTGTTATACCTGTCTCCAAAGGCACATTGTAGGCGAGCAAAATATTACTGGTATTTTTTATATAATAGTCAGCTGTACCACTCAATTTACCATTCCACAAATCAAAATCCAGACCAATATCAGTCAAAGCCACCTTCTCCCAGCTCAATGAGGGGTTAGCAGGCTTCGTTTCTTCAATCACTTTGGCAGGTGAGTCGCCAAAAGAGTAATAAGCGTCTGCACCTGAAACTTTACGGCTTCCATAGTTCTGAAAATAATCGTAATTACCTACATTATTAATATTGCCCAACGTTCCATAAGATGCTCTGAGTTTCAAATTATCAATAATGTTACGTGTACTTTCCATAAAAGACTCTTCACTGATTCGCCAACCTGCCGAGAATGAAGGAAAATATCCCCAACGATTATCTGCATGGAAACGGGAAGAAGCATCTGCTCTAAAATTCGCTTCAAACATATACCGCTCCATCAATGTATAGTTGATACGACCGAAATAAGAAAACATCTTGTATTCTTGCATACTGGAGCCGTTTTTATATAATGAACCAGATGTTGCTCCTGCTGACAGATCATCAAATGAATCAGCCGGGAAGTCCTGGCGGGAAGCCATCAGTGTTTCTTCCTGATAATGTTCATAAGATACACCAGCCAAGGCAGAAAACGAATGGATATCTTTCGTCCAATTATAGCTGGCAGTTCCCGTATAAGTCAGGAAATTATGTTTTTTCCAGTTTACCTCCATTGAGTTAACAGTATTCCCTGTGCCACCGATTACTGTACCCGGATTCAGAAAACTCGGGACATCGTCTTTCAAACTATTATATGCCTTATTACTGTATTCATACGATTTGTAAGTTCCTTGTCCTGTAATAACCAATCCTTCCAACGGCTTCAAATCAAATGCCAGTTCATACATAGAGTTTTCAACCCTGTTTTTAGTCCAGTCATTCGTACTGTAGGCACGCAACGGGTTACCACCAGCAAACGTTCCACTGGCTTCATGACCCGACTCAACAGATCCCCATTCGCCGTTGGATTGACGGGCAACGAAGGTACTCGGAACGATCAGCATATTATCAAACGAAGGTGTTCCTCCGTCAATATCTTTATTACGCTGGATATACTTCACACTTCCGCGAAATGTCAACCAGTCAGTTACATCCGATGATACATTCAAATTCAGATTATACCGCCGGGTATCCCGATTCCGGATATTCTCCGTATCATAGACATAACCCAATCCTGCAAAATAACGTAACTTCTTAGTTCCTCCCGAAAAGTTCAAAGAATGTTTGGTCGTAACAGTCCAATCATCGAATACCAAGTCCACCCAATTCGTATTCGGATACAGATCAGGCTCAGTTCCTTTTCTGAACAGCTCTATATCACTATCCGAATATCCCTGATTTTTTCCTGCAGAAGGATTCGTATTATACAATGCCTCATTATATAATTCGGCATATTCCCATGAGTTGACAAGATCTTGTGTATAGCTCGGTGCTTTCATCCCCACCATACCGCTGTAAGAGACTTCCATTCGTCCATCCTTACCTTGCTTTGTTGTAACTAAGACAACACCATAGGCGGCACGTGAACCATAGATAGCAGAAGATGCAGCATCTTTCAGGAAAGAAATATTTTCAATACTGTTCGGATCCAGATTAGAAAAGAATGTTGCATCTGCAATAGCTCCATCAATTACATAAAGAGGTTCGGAAGTTCCCAAATTACCTCGACCACGAAAGTTGATAGAAACATCTTTTCCTGGACGGGAAATAATAGTTACACCCGGAACCGTTCCTTGAATAGAACTTAATACATCTGTCTGTACCCGATCTTTGATATCCTCCGAACTGACAGAAGCAACAGAACCTGTTAGGTTTACTTTCTTTTGTGTACCATAACCAACTACGACAATTTCATCAAGTGCCTTAAAATCTTCAGTCAAAGTTACGTTTATGACTGTTCTTCCGGCGACATTAATCTCTTGGGTATTATAACCTATATAAGAAATAACTAATCTGGCATTTGTTGGAACAGTTAATGTGAACTGACCATCCATGTTAGTTACAGTCCCATTGGTTGCAGACTTCTCCAGGACATTTGCCCCAACGATCGGTTCCCCATTCGAATCTTTTACAACTCCCGAGATAGTAATGCCCTTTTGCTGATTGATATTATCCAAAGCTGGAACGGCTTCATCAGCTTTATATAAAACAATATGTTTATCGCTAATTAGATATTTTATACCTTCTTTTTCAAAAAGCTGGTTCAATACTTCTGTAACGGTTTTGTCTTCCACCGTTATAGAAACTTTACGTTGTGTATTAATCTGTTTAACATTATAAGTAAAATAGAATGCACTTTTCTGTTCAATAATTGAAAGGACATCCTGCACCGAAGAATTCTCTACATTCAGAGAAAATTTTACCGACTGCGAATAAGTCACACTTGCAGTAATTTGCATTGTACCCAATAGTAAGAACAACAAGATACATCTCATAATAAACAAAGTTTTTCGGAGCCATGGCGACTTCTTATTATCGCATGACATGCTTTTCATAATAAATTTCATACATTTGTAAATGATTAGTTAGTAATAAATTTAGGTTGTCTCTAATACGTTACTTGCTTAATCCGAACCGGGGATGTTTGCGGCATCTTCGGTTCTTCATTCCTTATAACATCTAAGTTTTCTTCATAAGCATCCTCATTTTAAAGGTTTATAAATTTGTATCTGATCCCCCTGAATTTTATAATCCAGTTTGCGGGTATCTTTCAATAAGGTCAATACCTGACTTATTTTAGCCGTTTCTTTAAAACGGCAGGTAAACAATTCGGTATCGAGTTCCGGGTCTTTCACTGTGATATGAACATTGAAACGACGCTCCAAATCAGTCACAATATCAATTAACTGCTCATTCACATAAGCCGCTTCACCGACCGTCCACGACCTGACTAAAGATGTATTGACCGACTTATTAACAGCCAAGCCATTTTCTCTTGAATAGGTGACCTGCTCATTGGGTCTTAAAGTGACTTTATGTTCATTATCATTTGTAGCGACTTCTACTTTTCCCTCAGTCAACGTTATTGCAGAAGGTTCTTCATTGTATACTTTCACATTAAACTTAGTACCCAATACCTTTACATGAAGTAAATCGGCATGTACAACAAATGGGACTTTTTCATTATGCGCAACCTCAAAAAAACCTTCACCTTCAAGCTCAACATCGCGGTTCTTAGAAGAAAACCGGGTAGGATAAGTAAATTTACTATGAGAATTCAGCCAGACTTTTGTACCGTCGGATAAGGTCAAAGAAACTCTTTGGCCATTAGGTACTTCAACCATATTCATAGATGTTGGTTCTTCCTTCAATAAAAAATACAGATTGGCACTTAGTAACCCAATCAATATGACCGCTGCAGCATATTTCATCCAAAATAGATAAGGACGTTTTCGGCCTGTCTCCATTTTTATATCCTTTTCCTGTAATCCGGACATAAAACGAGCATAGGCCATTTCAATCTCTTGTTTTTCAGAAAAACGCAGCTGGTCTTTCAGGCTCCAGATACGTTCCATCTCAAACAACCAATCGGCATTAGCCTGATTGGCAGCAATCCATCTATCGACTTCTTCTATTTCCTCTGGTGTGCAACGGTGGGTTAAAAATCGTATTAATATTTCCTCATTCATATATCTTCCTTATCGTTTATATAAAGAAGACAACTGAGGCATTCAAAACTACGTAGTCAAAAATGAAAAAAGTTCAACTTAATTTATAATCCGGAGAAAAACGAAATAAAGTATCAGCAAATCTTTTAGATCTTCCCGTAGAAAAAGCACTGCAATCCTGATATGGCTCGCAACTGTGCGTACTGATATTTTGAGTTTATCAGCAATTTCTTTGTGTGGCATATCCTCATAGTAACACAAACGGAATACTTCCGCTGCTTTTGGGGGTAATTTTTTTACAGAAGCCTCAATCTGTTCTCGAAGATCCCAATTAATTATTTGTTTCAAAACATCATTAGAATCAGTCCGGTCATTCAGGAAAGCAATACGAGCTTCCGCTATTCGTATTTTAGCAGTATATTCTTCTATAACCATCTGATGCTTCAGATAATTCAAGCACCGGTTTTGAAGGACTTTGAAAAGATAAGATTGGACATTCTCTACATCTATTTGTTGTTTTTGTTCCCAGTAAAACACAAAAATATCCTGAACCAAATCTTTAGCCGCCTGATTATCAACAAAACGACAAGCCAACGACATGAGTTTCGGATAAAAGTGAACAAAAAATCTTTTAAAAGCTTCCTGATCTCCTTCTTTCATTCTATGTATATCAATGGGCCCCAAGCAATAAATCACTTAAATATATAATAATCCTCATCAGTTTAATACAAAGTTCTTGAGGAACTAAGGTGTTTCTTCAATGACAAATATAAACTATTTATATTATAAATGGTTAATTGCAGCGCCTTAATCCAACTATTTCATTATAAATAGAAAAAGACTCTTTAAAAAAGAATATTCTCAAGAGAATGGGGTATTCCGTTTATATCACTGATTACCAATCGTTTATTTTAAATAAAACACCTTAGTTCCTCAAGAACTCGATTCTTTCATTAAAATAAAGTCCTAAAAAGATGTCAAGCCATGTTATACATACTCAATCCGTACTCATGACATCATCTCTTCCTTTATTCGCTGAGTGTATTTATTATTATTCCGTTATTGCTAAAACATTCGGTAATTAAGAAAAGGCTATAAAAAAGAAAAGGTCTGAAATATATATTTCAGACCTTTTCTTTTTTCTGTTGTCTCACGAGGATTCGAACCTCGACAGACAGAACCAAAAACTGTAGTGCTACCATTACACCATGAGACAATCCGGCGCTTTATCTAAAGCGATGCAAAGGTAAGAATAAAATCTTACCCTGCAAGCGTTTTTTGCAATTTTCTTATTTTGCAATCAGGAGGTAGTAGTTCTTTTTACCTCTCTGAACCAACAGATATTTTTCATTCAACAGAGAAGAACAGTCGATAACAGTTTCTGCATCAGCCAGTTTTTCTTTATTTATACTGATACCGCCACTCTGCACCAATTTACGCATTTCACCTTTTGAAGCGAAAACGGCAGCTTTCTCTGTGAACAGGTCGATAGCTTTTACACCACCACTCAGTTCGTCACGGCTGATCTCAAACTGCGGAACACCTTCAAATACAGCCAACAGCGTATCTTCATCCAGCTTCATCAACGATTCGTGGGTAGAGTTACCAAACAGGATATTAGAAGCTTCAACAGCTGCCTCATAGTCTTCCAGAGAGTGAACCATTACAGTGATTTCCTTAGCCAAACGTTTCTGCAACGGACGAAGGTGAGCAGCAGCAGCCTGTTCTTCTTCCAAAGCAGCAATCTCTTCCTGGCTCAAGTCTGTGAAGATCTTAATATAACGGGCGGCATCGGCATCACTTACGTTCAACCAGAACTGGTAGAATTTATAAGGAGAGGTATAACGACGGTCCAACCATACGTTACCCGATTCTGTCTTACCGAACTTACCACCGTCTGCCTTTGTGATCAGCGGACAAGTAAGAGCGAATGCTTCACCACCTGTTTTACGACGAATCAATTCAGTACCGGTAGTAATGTTACCCCATTGGTCTGAACCACCCATCTGAAGGCGACAACCTTCGTTCTGATACAAGAACAGGTAATCGTATCCCTGCAACAACTGGTAAGAAAATTCAGTGAAAGACATGCCTACACTCGATTCGGAGCTAAGACGCTTCTTTACAGAATCCTTAGCCATCATATAATTAACTGTCAGGTGTTTACCGATATCACGGATAAAGTTCAAGAACGAATAATCCTTCATCCAGTCGTAGTTGTTTACCAACTTGGCTGCATTAGGAGCGTCTGAATCGAAATCCAGAAACTTCGACAACTGCTTTTTAATGCTTTCCTGATTGTGACGAAGCGTTGCTTCATCCAGCAGATTACGTTCTGCCGACTTCATTGAAGGGTCTCCGATCATACCGGTGGCACCACCGACCAGAGCGATAGGACGGTGTCCGGCACGCTGCAAATGCTTCAGCATCATTACACTAACAAGGTGTCCGATATGTAATGAATCGGCCGTCGGGTCAATGCCTACGTAAGCAGAAGTCATTTCTTTCTGTAACTGCTCTTCTGTTCCGGGCATCATATCATGAATCATGCCCCTCCATCTTAATTCTTCAACAAAATTCATCGTTTTAATTATAGTTTTATATTGAATGCGGGCAAAGGTACGACTTTATAATTGAAAATGGAGAATTGAAAATTGAAAATTATTTGATACTGCGAGGGTTAGTCCTTTTTACTGTACGGTTTATCAGACAACGGTAAAAACCCTGTGTACATTCTTTTCCAGAACAGAAGTAAGCATTTCAAGGGATAACTGTAATGAGGAAGCCATTTGTCGATAAACATCCCGTATATCAAGTTCTTTATCATCCGTCTCCGCAAAGATACGATCAGGCCATGCAGCCTGCAAAGCTGCCGGATTGAAATGTTCTCCAAAAGACAGATAAAAACCTTGTGAACTCAATTGCTGTGCAAGCTCCCCGTTACCACGAAAGCCGTGAATAATCCAGGGAACATAGGGCTTCACTACTTTTCTGATAGCAATAAGCTCTCCCCAGGCTTTCACACAATGAATAATAAGTGGTTTATTCAACTTTTCAGCCAATTCGGCTTGCCTTAAAAAAACATTCTTCTGAATCTCTAAAGGCGTTTTCACCAGCTTGTCAAGTCCGGCTTCACCAATAGCGACAATAGCAGAGGAAGAAGCAATCGATTCAAGGCAGGAAATCTGCTTATCTACATTATGTATATACCACGGATGAATACCGGCAGAGCACCATTGAGCAGGCATGGATAAATCACATTCCTCCCTTATAATCGTATTTACGATTGCAATATCCTCCGGATGAACCGAAGGTTGATGAGTATGTATATCGTAGTAAATCATATTTACGGCACCGGATCATACCCGCTTCCACCCCAGGGATGGCATCGAAGCAATCGTTTAACAGCGAGGTAAAGCCCTTTGATCGGGCCATATTTCTTCAGGGCTTGCACAGCATATTCGGAACAAGTAGGCGTGTACCTGCACGAAGCCGGTGTCATGGGAGAGATACAATATTTATAGAAATAGACCGGCAACAGAAGGAGTGTAGTAAAGAATTTCTTCATTATTCCTTGTCACGCAATATTTTGATTGCTTTCGTCATGGCTTTCTCCATATCGGTAAAAGGATGTATTTCTTTATCCAGATACAGGAAGGCAACAAGCATACGCTTATTTTTTTCTGTCAACGGATCGATCAGATCATATTTACGTACCCGGTAGGCTTCACGTACCTGACGCTTGATCAGGTTTCGTTTAACGGCACGTTTGAATTTTTTCTTGGAGACGCTGATCAGGATAGAGACAGGAGCTGCCATATCCTCTTCCAACGGTAAATAAACGACCCGCAGTGGAAACGCCACAAACGATTGTCCTTTTTCAAACAACAGGTCAATGTAACGTTTCCACGACAGGCGCTCTTCTTTAGAAAGGGTATACCTTTTATTTTCCATTCTTTTTATTTCCACCCAACTCTTTCTTCAGATATAGATCCAAAGCCGCCGTCATTGAGGGAGCTTCGGGAGTAGGTGCTTCCACATCCAGCCTGAGGCCGGCGTCCTTTACCGCTTTTGCTGTAGTAGGACCAAAGCAACCGATCTTTATATCTTCCTGCTTGAAGTCAGGAAAATTCTTCAATAATGAAGAGATACCTGAAGGGCTGAAGAATACCAGCATATCGTAATCGAATTTCTCATCTTTGGCAAATTCGTTACTTACTGTCCGATACATAACAGCCTTCGTATAGTTGATCTTCTTTGCATCCAGCATAGCAGTCAAATCTTCTTTATGCACGTCTGATACAGGCACAAGATATTTTTCTTTCGCATGCTTTGCAATAACGGTCACCAAATCTTCCGGTTTCCCGGTCTGGCCGAAAAATATCTTACGCTTTCTATACACGATATACTTCTGAAGATAAACTGCAATAGCTTCCGTCATACAGAAATATTTCATTGTTTCCGGAATGGTGACACGTAGTTCTTCACATAAATGAAAAAAGTGGTCAATAGCTGTACGGGCAGTAAAAATTACCGCCGAATAGTCCAGAATAGAAATTCTCTGCTGTCTGAACTCTTTAGATGAAAGAGCTTCTACTTTGATAAAAGGACGGAAGTCGATCTCAACCCCGTATTTCTCTGCTATGTCGAAATACGGTGACTTCTCGGATGCAGGCTTCGGTTGCGATACCAACAACTTTTTGATGTTCAATGCCATAGAGTACTCGTCTCGATAAAGTTATACAAAAAAATCATACCTTCATACAAAAATATAAGAGGTAAAATTTCTTGGGTGCAAAGGTACAAACTAATATATAATAAACCTGCATTATTCTTGTGAAATATCCGTATTGTCTTATAAATTATTACAAAACGACACAAAAAATAGAAAATACTAAACAATATAACGGGCGCCAATGTTTTACTTCCTACAAACAATAACCAAAGCACCGGAATATATAATAAAATGCCCCAACTACCCATTGTTGCGTTATAACTTTTTTTCCAAAATCTATACTTATCCCGAGAAGTAAAAACAAATCCTAAAAGAGAATTACAGAATTGCTTAAACTGAAAGAAAAGGAGTAACACACAAAAAATAAAAACAATTGTAAAAAGGACTTCTTTCTCTCCCGGATGGCTGATTATACCTCTGGTTCGGGCAATAGTGAACAACGCTATACTGCACAGAAAAAGTGCCTGAAAGATCATAAAATGACGGAAGAAGGTTTCACTTTTCCCAACCATTTCATCAAACAGGTTCTGCCGTTCTTTCAAATATACGACATCTTTCAACATCTTTATAAAATGCTGATAATTAGTGCGGAATATAATTGCGAAAGCAATCAGCAAGGATAGCAGCAATGAGAATATCACATCATCCACCAACTGGCCGTCCCACAAACGAATACCCACATATCCTTCAAACATATTCATGCATTGCAATTTAGCACTGCAAAGATAGGGAATTATATAAGGCAGAACAAAAAATCCGCAAGACAGGAAATCCGAATGCCTGGTCGATTATAGTTTCATCCTAATGAAACACTTGTTTCTCCTAGGTGAAACAGTTGTTTCATTAGGGTGAAACTATTTAAACCAAGTAATTAAACGAACAATGTTTCTTTTATAATCTCACCGACGGTAGGATGTGGGAAAACAATCGACTGCAGCTCGCCGGCTTTCATGCCTTTTTCTATTGCAAGACCTGCGATAACGATCAGTTCAGATGCAGGATTACCTAAAAGATGGGCACCAATCACCGTTTCATCTTCGCTCAGGATTAATTTACATACACCATTCCCCTGTTCGTTTTCTGCCACAAAACGGCCGGAGAAAGCCATCGGTAACTTCTTCACGACATAAGAGATCCCTTCCGCCTGGAGCTCTTCTTCTGTTTTGCCAACACCGGCAATCTCGGGATTAGTATATACGACACCGGGTATCGCTTTATAACTCATACCGCCTCCGGCTTTTCCACAAATATGTTTAATGGCAACTTCTGCTTCACTTACTGCTGTATGGGCAAGTAAAGAAAAGGCCGTGATATCGCCACAGGCATATACATTCGGCAGGGAGGTCTGCATATATTCGTTCACTTTTATACCGTTCCGGAAAGGTTCAACGCCTAACGTCTCCAGTCCGAAACCTTTGGTTACCGGACGGCGGCCTACACTCAGCAATACTTTTTCACCACTGATGACAAAGCTTTCACCGTCTTTCTCGACAGTGACTTCCCCACCGTGAACAGCCGTCACTTTATGGCTCAGGTAGAATTTGATACCTCTTTTGGCATATTCGGCCTGGAGCATTTCGGAAAGTTCTCTATCCATCGGACCTAATATCTTGTCCAACATTTCCACTACGTGTACTTCCATACCCATGCTATTGAAGAAAGATGCAAATTCCATACCGATCACTCCACCGCCGATAATGACTAGTGAAGCAGGAAGTTCTTTCGTCTGCAAGGCTTCACGGCTCGTCCAATATTCTGTTTCCGCCAGTCCCGGGATCGGCGGGATCACGGTTTCAGAGCCGGTACACAGCAACAGGTTGGCTGCCTCATAAGTTTCTTCACCACAGGCAATAGTTACGGTTCCATCAGCGGCACGGCCTTTTATTTCGGCTTCACCAGCAACAACAACCACGCCATGTTCCGTCATTTTCATACGGATACCGGCTGTCAGTTTCTTTACCACTTTATTCTTACGGGCAATGATCTTAGGAAAATCAAATGTCGGATTCTCCGCTTTGACAGCATATTTCTGTGCATGTTTAATGGTATCATACACTTTAGCCGAATAAAGCAATGTTTTTGTTGGAACACATCCTTCATTGAGGCAGACACCGCCTAATGCGTTTTTCTCGAAAAGTATGGTAGAAAGTCCACCGGCAGCCGCTCTTTCGGCCGCAGTATAACCGGCAGGTCCCCCACCGATTATAGCAACATCGTATTTCATGTTATCAGATTTAATTAAGTTTTATATTGTGATTCTATTCTTCTTGTTATAACAATCCGGCATTACTCCTAATCTCGATATCCGGATTAAACTTCTTCAGCAGCTTGACAAATTCTTTCTCATTCTGGGGAGATATCAGCATCCACATCTGTCCGTTCTTCCAGATAACGATTCTATCCAATGATAAAGAATAACTGAAAACCGGAAGGATAGAAGGTTGCAACGCCTCTATATCAGCAATAGCGATTTCTTTTTTAGGAAAGAAACCGCAACGGAGCAGCAGCATGCCGTCCGTCGTAACCACATAATAAGTATTGAAAAACACATGCAATGTCAATACACTGGCGACCAACGAAATAACAATAGCCGCTACATTCTGGTGCAATACGGATACCACACACAAAACTGCCAGCACAATAATCAGCAAATGATACCACCAGCCGATCTTAGATTTAAAGACTCTATCCATTTTACGAATTTTCGCGCAAGATAGTCATTTCTTCATTTACTTGTTGTAAAGCCGCCACAAAACCTTCGGTATCGACCGGGTGGACCGTGTTCGTATATTCTTCGTCTTTATAAGGTTTACTATAATATACCACCACGCTACCGGAGTCTTTTACAAACACTTTATCGATCGAGCCAACAGGAATGGCAACAAAGTTACCTTGTGTCAGATACTTGTCATCTATTCTGTACGGCTGAAAGGCAACGCAGGCAATTGCTACAACTGCAACATAAATAAACCAGGGCACATCATTCAAATAGAATAACCCGAAAATAATCAACAGGCAAACGGCAATCGAGAGGTGCTTCGGAGTGATCATCCGTTTTCTAAATGCTTTCTTTTCCATAACTTTACGTATTAAAGTTAGTAATAAGCAATATTAAGCATTTTTATCCTTATAATCAAGTACTTTCCGTTATTTTTATTCTTCCTGTCCGAAGAAATCATCTTCCTGAAAAATAAATACGCTGCAACTTTACAGTAACAGCGTATTCATTGTAAAAGGTTATTTCGATCGTATTCAATACGCTATCTCCGGTATATAAACCGATCTGTAGGACTGATGTAATCCTAGGATCGTACGTAAAATTGTCCCTTTCCTATCCGTAAAGACAACAGTGCTGGTTTGTGTCGAACCGAACATCAATAAATTGTCATTCAATATTTGGACATTACTCATATAAGGAGAGCTGTATTCCGGCAAAGTCACTTCCATAGTCACCTCCGCTTTTCGATCTTTTTCATCGACTGAATAAATCAATGCACGGGAAAGATGATTGTAAATGCCATTATCAAACACCAGAACTTCATTCGGTTCTAACGGGTCAACGCTATGCATACCGTTTGCATAACCAGCCGCCGGCATATCGACATTACCATCTTTACCAACCCTATACAAAACTTTCCCCGTCTTTCTCTCTATCTTCCACAACTCACTTCTCCAGTTGAAAGACATATAAATATTACCTTCGGAATCAAAATTAACCGAATTGGCATGCAGCCAATCGTCTTTATACCATATAGGATTCTCCAATACGCTGGTAACAGGTACCATTTCCATGATATTAGGATCATCCGCCGGATGCAATTCGCCGAAACAATCCCATTCTTCGAGCTTGTTACCTTCCATATCGAAGATCGTATAGCCGTCTCCCCATACCGTCTCTTCTTTACTCCCTCCACGTTCTGTCAGATCAAATGTTTTAGGAGTATAATTAACCAGGATCAGGTTCCCGTCCGGCATGCGGCGGATATCATGGTGAGCATAGAATTTATCAAATACCTTATCCAGCAGTCGTTTCCCCGTCAGATCCATCACTACGATTTCATTGCCGGTATAATCCTTTTCCGCATAAGCACCTATGATGCAGGAGATTGTATTCGTTTTTTCATCAAAATTTGCCACACGTACTGCCTTTTCCATATTCTGATACCAGACAATGTTACCTTTAGTATCCACCATCGTAATATAACCGGGTTTATCTGTTTTCATCAACAAGATATAACCGGGAAGATCTTCTTCCATCTTATCGATGGGCATTGAATAGACCGGAACACCTGATGGCAGCGAAGATGTCGTAAAGGTATATCCTTCGGAGACCGTCGAAGCTGCTCCCGTCGAAGCCTTTACCTTGAAAGTATATTCGGTTTCCGGCTCCAGTAAAACCAAAGTGCAGGTAGAAGAACCGTCAGCCCCAGCCAACGCCGTCATCTTTTTAGATGCTTCATCATCACTTTTCCAATACTCGATCTGATAGTCCACAGCTTGCTTGAACTCTATATTGACCTCCATCCTCAACACATTATCCGATTTGGGGGCTACCTGTATCGCCCGAATCAACTCTGTCGGGGGCACCTCGCCTTCCGGATCATTGTTGCACGCTACAAACGCGAGCAGTAACATCATACACAAATACTTCATTAGCTTCATAATATCACATTTATTGATTAACGAACTGCTATTTCATCCACCATGGTCCATACATCGCTTCGGGCATCTCGATGCCACATAGGACAAACCGGAACTACTTTAACCTTAACTTTTATATAACGAGCCTCACAAGGTGTGAACCTCAACTCAAACACTTTCGTTTTATAATTCTTTTCCCTATCCATCTCATTCACGATCCGGCCAACAGAATGGTATGTCCGGTTATCAGCAGAAACGAATACTTCCATCCCTTCCGGCAGGAAAAGACGATCGAGAATAGACTGGATAAACCGGGCATCGACCTCCGAAATAATTTCTTTCTCTCCAAGATCGACCGTTATTTCGAAGTCATCGTGTTTAAATCCCAGCCAGTTTTCATCATAATTGCGGGCACCCAACACGCCATCCGTCAATGATCCGGTACCTTTTGCACCATACCGGGTTAACGGTAAGTTCACTGTAGCAAGCTTCCCCAACGCTTTGTTCCCTTTGGCCAGAAACTTCAGATATTGCAGGGGAACATCCGTCATCTCCTCTTTATATTCGTCTACCGGTGTCATCCATTCACATAAACGGCGTGTGTTATTTACCTTACAGCAGGAGATAAAATGATCCAATTTATGCATAAAATCTTCATTCACCGACAAATCCCCATCTTTGCCATCGATCAAGAACCCTCTTTTACCGACAGGCATCAGACTAGCTTGTTCCAGCTCTGCAAAGATAACAGGCAAACGTGCAAACTGCACACGTGCCGACAAGTCCTTATCATCGGCAACGACTTCTTCCGCCTTATCAAAGCACCGGCTATAAGCATCCAGGTTCTCTGGTGACAGATAACCATTGACCGGAGTCAGAGCATTACCGAAAATGCTTAGCTCCTCCCCGCTTTTCTCCAGATTATCATGTAATAAGGTCATATACTCCTTAATATATTTCCCGGCCTGCCCATAATAACCTTCCAGGAAATCATCAACCACAGCATCGAGATCGCAATCCGGATTCCATAACAACTTTGCCGAGACATAAGCTCTCAAATGACACATCTCCCCGGCTGGCTCCGGATTGCCCTGGGAGAAAACGGAAGTGACATGATTACCTGCAAAATACTTCATATTAGGCTGCAAAGTTCTGAAATTAGGGAAAGGAGTATATAAATTGCTGAACTGCACTATATAGTCCCATAAAAGAATATTATGAGATATTTCCGCCCAGTCATCCATATCTTTTCTAAAGCCAGCACTCAATGTATCCAAAGGAATCGGTTTACTCCGGTTACATTCGATATTACAAAACATGATATTCACATTCCCGGCCGGTTTAGCCAGCTTAGGAGCTTTACGGGTAAACTGATAGGCCAGGGTTGAAATGATCTTGTCCGGATAGCGTTCCGCCACTTTATTAATAAAGCGGATCAATAATCCGGAAGGGCTCCCTTCCTCTTCGTAAACCTTTTTACATGCTTCGCATTTACAATAATTGTAGTTATCGTTCTGACTGACCGACCAATAGAGCGCTTCCGGTTTTTCAGATATGCAGGAGTCGAGTTCTTTACAAAGGACATCCAGTAGTTCCGGATTGCTCAGACAGAGTTGTGAAGGGACACGTTCCCCTTTTTCATTCATCGCATAGTATTCAGGATGCCGGGCAAAATACTTTCCGGGAGGAACCAGCCGATCGAACGTATGTACCCAGAAACCCCATTTGCCCCTGTCCACCCAGCTGGTAGGAGTTTGCGTCAGCCGCAACCAATCAAAAAAGGCATTGTCATTGGCACATACATATAACATATTCCGGGATGTAATTACCGGAACTTGCCAGTTATCTATATTGGCAGGCAATACGACTGTCGACCGTTGCGGAACAACTTCTACAGTCGGTGTATATTTTCTGCATCCCCAATATTTTTCCAATAATTCATAAACGCCATAGAGAGTGCCGTAGCTATTCCCCCCCATTATATAAAGTTTATGTGCATTCGTTTTAATATAGAAACCATCCTGTTCCAGCTTATCCAATGAAATAGCCAGCGGAATAACCCGGTTGGTATTCCCTATCGAAATTTCATGATCGACAGGAGCAGCATTATCTTCAACAACCGGCAGCATCACCCCAGCTATTTTGTTTAGATATTCATTCAGTTCCTTTGCTGCTCTTTGTTCTATCATTGTAGGGGATTGGGGTATTACAATGACATAATCACTCTTTCCGGATTTTATTATTTCCAGATCATTGTTACATGCTCCCAGGCACATAATACAAAGAATCGTCAATGAGATAGTTACTATATTTTTCACGGGATTATATTTTTGTTGAACAGAGTCTTATTAACGGATCATTCGTGATACCGGTATTTTACATAATCAAAGATACCATAGTTTTCCTGTGTCGACAGGTTGTCTCCAATAAACTTCAGATTCTCAACACTGCAAAAGATATAAAATGCGAATGCCGTACCAAAGGTCTGCTGTACCGTACTGACAATCTTCTTATCTATCAACCAATCGACTTTATAGTTGCCATCCACCAGAGTAATGTCTATTTCAAAAATGTGCCATCCTGTCTTTATCTTCACTGGGACAGACTTAAACGGATGATCCTGCGTAGTCATATAGGCGATCATCTCGTCAGGTCCGGCTCCCAGTTCTTCCCGTACCGCCTGTTTTCCATATCCTACTTCAAAATCAATCTCATGGTGATCGTCACAATAGATCCAGGAACCGACACTTGCCTGATCTCCTTTTCCCATTTCCGGGATATAAGTCTTCCATGTATAACGTCCGGTCGTATAAATTTTATCTGCTGTACGAACTTTCTTCCTGTCCCACGAACCGGCCCGCGTAAAGATGCGCAACTTACCTTTCTCCAACACACATTGGTGATCAGGGTTATCATCCTGGTGTGCATACACCCAGCCTTCCAGGTCATTAAAATTCCAGACTTTTTTCTTCGGAGGTTGTGCATAAGTATTGACTGCGCACAGGATAAATACCCAAAAAACAATCCGGCTTATATATTTCTTCATATTCAGTCTATTTATAATTCATTGTGGTAAAATCGACAGATAGGTCACCTGTCGGGACAAGTGCCTATCTGCCTATCAATTATTTGGAAAAATTCCTACAATTTGCCAGATCCGGATTCAGATCCAACTCTCTTTTCGGTACCGGGAAATAACGTCTGATATCGTTATCCGTCAGGTCCTGAGGATATACCTTCCATTCAGACGTATAATCCGCATTCGGATCTTTTGAATTCTTCTGTCGCCATTCCGATTTCACTTTTATGGCAGCTATATACTTATTCAAACGGTCTTTCCACAATCCCATACGGATCAGGTCGGGACGGCGTACACCTTCATTATTTAATTCCAAAAGGCGTTCGTCACAGATAGCATTGCGTAAAGCATCTTTTGAAGAATAAGCAGCCAACGACAGATTATGAGTGTCGTCCTGGAACGCACGGCTTCTGATCTGGTTGATCAAATCGATCGCTTCCTGGGTCGGTCCGTTCAATTCATTCAGGATTTCAGCTTTGCACAGGATGATATCAGCCAGGCGAAGCATTGGCATATTATTCTTGGTATTGTAATTATAAGTACCCGGTCGGAGATATTTATACTTTTTAGTATAGGAAGCTCCCAGTTCGTTGATTGTCTGTGTTTCCGAATCCGCATAGACAGTACCTACCTTTTCCACCGATTCCGGTATGATATAATATCTGGGCTTTGGAGTCGCATCATTATCATAAACATTTCTAAACTGGGTAACCAACAATTCTGAGTAACGTTCGTCTGACTTATCGAACATCCAGGTCAGTTCCAGAGGGACACTGAACAGATTCCATCCCATATCGTAATCCCACGGAGTAAAGTTCATACCTATATCGGAGCTTCCGGAAGGAATATCCTGGCTGGAACGTACGGTAAAGATCAGCTCGTTATTATATAAGGTAGCATCTGTTTCAGGGTTAAACACATCCCATACTTTTGGCTGCAATGAATAAACACTACCATTCAACGCCAGTACTTCATTGGCATATTCGAGTGCTTTTTTCCATTCCGAAGCGTCATCTCCTCCAGATAAGCGGGCACGACCGGCTGCTCTCATATGAAGACGGCACAAGAAACCCGCCGCCGCGCCATAAGTAGCTCTTCCTGCATCCAGCTTATCGCTAAAACTCTGTGGCAAACCTCCTTTAGCTGCATTCAGATCCTTGTCTATCTGTGTTTCTATTTCTTCTATCGAAGCAGGAGGCAAAATAGCATCTACAGCCACATCACTACTAATAACCAATGGCACGGTATAATATAAATCCGTCAGTTGGTAATAGGCAAAACCCCGCATGAAATGTGCTTCGGCCAATAATCTACCTTTCAGTTGCGCGGCGGTAGCCTCGTCATCCCCGAATTCAGCATCAGGAATTTCAGGTATCTTATCAAGTGCGATATTTGCGCGGCTGATAATCTTATAATAACCGTTCCAAGAAGACGAAACATCCTGGTTTGTACTCATTTTCAGTTCATTCAACAATTCACAGTCCATCTCTTTCATGAAACAGGCATCTGTCGGCATGTCGTTCAAATAAAAAATCGCCCTGTTGGATACCCCGTGAAGAGGTTCATACATCGAGTTAACAGCTGCCGTTGCATCATCTTTCGTTTTAAATGCATTCTCTGATGTCAGTTCCGAATAGACAACCTCCTCCAATGTACTGTCACAAGAAGTAATGATGCCTGCCGAAAGAAAAGCCGCAGTATATATCAATCCTTTTTTCAATATGTTGTTCATAACCGTATTCATTTAAAAAATTATTTTTGCACCAAAGTTAAATGTCCTGTAAGCAGGATAAGAACTAAAATCAAGCCCCTGTGAAACGGCTTTACCGCCATTCGTACTTACTTCCGGATTGAAGCCTGTATATCCGGTGATGGTAAACAAATTCTGTGCACCTACAAATACACGCAAGTTCTTGACATATTTATACATATTCCCCCATTTCTGTAACGGCAGCGTATAACCCAATTCCACATTTTGCAAGCGCAGGTAGCTCGCATCTTCAACAAACCGCGAGTTGATATAAGAACCGTATTTAACGCCGGCATCTTTTTTATATCCTTTTCGTGGAATTTCATTAGACGGATTATGCTGTGTCCACCTATCTTTTGAATCGATCAATCTGTTATCATCTTCCAAAACTACGCGCGACAAGTTCAATAAATCGTTACCGATAGAAGCATCGAAAAAGAATGAAAAATCGAAATCACGAATCTTGAAGTTATTACCCAAACCCAAGATCACATCCGGATTACCATCACCAATCACTTCACGGTCATTGATAGTAATTTGTCCGTCACCATCCAAATCTTTAAATTTCGGGTCACCCGGAACTGAACTCGGCTGTGCAGCATACGTTTCTCCTGTCTGGATAATGCCATCAAATACATAACCATATAAAGAACTTAACGGATAACCCTCCTTCAACATAGCATATTCTTCCCAGTTATACCATCCTTGCGGACGAACTGTTTCGAAACGAGCTTCCCCCTGATTCAGTTCAAGCACTTTGTTTTTATTTCGGGAGATATTGAATGTTGTGTTCCAGCTAAAGTTATTATTCACAATATTGTTGGATTTAATAAACAGTTCAAAACCTCTGTTCTGGATTTTGCCATTATTACCAGTCATAGTCTGAAAGCCACCTGTAGAACTGGATACTGAGATAGGATTCAAAAGATCTTTCGTACGTTTATCATAATAGTCGAAATTCACTTCAATACGTTTATCAAGCAAAGAGAAATCGATCCCCAAGTCAAGCTGTGAAGTAGATTCCCATTTCAGATCTTTATTTTCGGGGTTGGAAGGATACATACCTTTTACGATCGAACCACCACCCAAATATACATCTGTCATGGCAAATTTACGTTGTGAAAGATAATTACCGATCCCGTCATTACCGGTAACACCATAGCTGGCTCTCAGTTTAAAATCATAGAACAACGGTTTGATAAAGCTCATAAAAGGTTCGTCACCCAACTGCCACGCTACGGATGCAGAAGGAAAATATCCCCATTTATTACCCGGTCCGAAGTTTGAAGCACCGTCTGCACGAACAGATGCATTGACAATATATTTCTGATTCAATACATATTCCGCTCTTGCAAAGAAAGAGGTTGTCGTATTATCCGATCTGGAAGAGTTGATCCATTGTACCGTCTGGGCTGCTCCCATATTATTGAAAGAGAATTCGTCCGTAGAGAAACCGAATCCCTGCATTCCGTTCTGTTCGTAAATATGTTTGGTATATGTCGTACCGGCAACTACTTTCACATCATGTTTTTCTGTGAACTGCTGGTGCCAGGTCAAAACAGCGTCCAATTGCTGTTTGTCATTCTTATAGTTCCAGATCGTAGCCAGACCGTCATTGGCTTTACCTACATTCGTACTTTTCGGATAATACTTCTGATACTTTTCGTTATCATTACTGTATGTATATTGAACACGCGCTGTCAATGATTTCAGGATATCGGCTTCACCATACAAAGTTATATACATATTATTTGTAATATCTTCGAAATCCACATCGTTCAACTCACTGAAAATACCCGGTTTCTTTCCTTTCTTACCAAATACATCATCACCGGTAACAGTTGTCAGAGGAGACATCATGAAGATGTTATAAATAACGTTGTCGGTCGTTGTATTGGTTCCCATATTCAGGAAATTCTTATTGGAACGTGCCATATAAAGATTTGAGCCGAAACGAACCCTGTCATTCAATTTGTAATCCATATTCATACGACCGCTGAAACGGTTGAAATTCGTATTCTGTAACACACCCAGATCATCCAGATAGTTACCTGAAATAGACATAGTCATCTTATCGCTACCTCCGGTAATAGAAAACTGATGAGTCTGTGTCATTGCTGTTCTTGTAGTTGCATCGATCCAGTCTGTTCCTGCTCCCTTATATTGCAGTTCTTCCTGTGTATATGGCGGATTGCCGGTACTACCGTTGTCCTCCCAAACTTTCATGTTATATCCCATCACATCCTGTGCATCCATCAATTTCCAGGGATTCTGCAAATTCTTTACAGAAGCATTATAAGAATAACTTACATTGAATGCGCCTTTCGAACCTTTTTTCGTCGTAATAAGGACAACACCATTAGCACCTCGCGCACCATAGATGGCAGTAGCGGCTGCATCCTTCAGAATTTCGATCGACTGAATATCTTCAGGATTGATCTGATTTCCGATCTCTGTCTGAAAACCATCGATTACATATAAAGGTTCGTTATTTGAACTGATGGAAGAAGCTCCCCTGACACGGATAGAAATACCTCCTCCCGGTTCCGTCGAGTTTTGTTTTACCTGAACACCAGCTGCACGCCCCTTTAACAATTGTGCCGTACTGGTTACAACACCAGCCTTTATCTCATCAGTTTTCAATGAAGTAATAGCCCCGGCCAAGTCACGCTTACGAGTGACGCCATATCCTACCACCACGACTTCATCAATATTCATGGCATCCTTTACCAATTTAATATTCAGGTCTGACATGCCATTCTTCACAGGAATCTCTTGTGTCACCATTCCTAAATAAGATATGGAAAGAGTTTCACCGGCAGAAGCCATAATAGAGAATTTTCCGTCCAAATCCGTTGTCTGGCCGTTCGTTGTACCCTTTACCATTACTGCTGCTCCAATTAAAGGCTCCATCGTATCAGCCTCATAGACGATTCCGTTTATCTTTTGCTGTGCAAAACCTGCACACCAAACTAAACAGAGTAAATACAGAATTACAATTTTCCTCATAAGAATTTCAATTTAAGATTTATAAAAACCAAGGAATACTTATATAGATCTAAGATTCTAAAAATTAATTATTTTATGTATATAATCCATACGTTCACAAAAGTATAAGGTCCCTTTTTAAAAGGCGTCAAATCCTGTCTAAATCTGTTCCTCTATTGTCTATTTTGATCTATAAGTCCTAAAAACAAGGACTTATATTCACATAGAAGAAGCATAATACTCATGTAAAATATATTTGAAAATTGATATTTAAATGTATCTTTGCATCAAAGAGAGATCAATGATTAAACATTTTATCACATTCTTATTTTGCCTATTTTCTATATGCGGATACGTCGATAGCGGTTGGTGTAATAATACCAATTACTATTTTAAGCAAATAGCAATAGAGAACGGATTATCGGAATCCAGTATCAACTGCATCTTATGTGATCACAAAGGTATGCTGTGGATCGGGACTAAATCCGGATTAAATCGTTTCGATCAATATGAACTAAAGAACTACTTCAATGAAAAAGATAATCCGCATTCTTTGCCCGGAAATTATATCCAGTTCATTGCGGAAGATCAGCAAAAAAATATATGGGTGTCCACCAATAAAGGACTTACCCTTTATAACCCTGATAGTAATTCTTTCAATCTGATCCTCAAAGAAAAAGCTTTGTCATATCTAAATCTGCCGGGACTGCTTTTAATAGGAACCGAAAATAATATCTATACATACGACCTCGAAAGCAAAAAATTACAGGATACAATCGGCCAGCAAGACGATAAACAGATGCAAGGAATTATCAAGTTACTTCCTTTAAACGAACACACGGTGCTTGTCGCCACCAAGAATAACGGATTATTTGCCTACAACTACAAAACCGGTCACATAGAAAAAGTTCCGTTTGGTAATTATACCACTTTACTGGATATCTACCGGGGATCAGACGGATATATATATTTGTCGGCCTACAACAGAGGACTGTTCTGTTACAGTCCGAACGGAAAACTGATTGCCAACTATACCACCCGAAACTCCCAACTAAGCAATAACATAGTCCTAAACATCCTGGAAAAAGACGGGGAGATATGGATGGGAACCGATGGAGGAGGTATCAACATACTTACCCCCCAGACACAGGAAATCACATGTATCAAACATATTCCCGGTGATGCCGGCTCACTTCCGGTAAACTCCATCACTGTTCTTTATAAAGACAATGAAAACAATTTATGGGCAGGGAGTGTCAGAGGCGGTATATTCGGAATCAAAGAAACTTATATAAAAACCTATAAAGATGTCGCAATAAACAATACCAACGGACTCAGTGAAAAAGCGATTATCAGTCTGTATGAAGACGAGGACAGTATTCTGTGGATAGGAACCGACGGAGGAGGTATAAACCAGTATAACCCTTTCACTGGGCAATTCAAACATTACCCTTCCACCTATGGAGACAAAATTGCATCCATAACCTCCCTGTCTTATTCTGAACTGCTTGTTTCTTTATACAGTAAAGAAGTATTCGTATTTGATAAAAAGACCGGAGAATACAAACCTTTCACCATCGTAGACAAAGAAACCAACATCGAGGAGTGTTATTCCGGATATATGCCTCTTACACATAAAGTCGCAAAAGATAAGATCTATATACTCTCTCAGAGTGCACTCATATACAATCCGGAAACCAAACAATTCTCTTCCCTTAAGATGAACGAAGGGGAACTCGATCCCGGAGCACTTAACCTGGTATATGCAGACGACTCTCTCACGTACCTGATAAAAGAACACTATGTACTTGAAGGATTACAACAAAATGACAGTTTACATATCCTATTCAGCGTCGATCCTTCCGAAACAATCCATTCGCTTTCTTATGACAAAAAAGGTACATTTTGGATCGGTAGCGATCAGGGGCTAAGCTATTACAACAAAGAAGAAAAAGTATTACACAGAATTGAAACCAAACTTTTCAATAATATTACCCAACTATTCCTCGACAATCAAGGCCGATTGTGGATATGTGCACAAAATATGCTCTTCTCCTATGTTATAAATGAGAACAGGTTCGTAGTCTGGAGTGAGTCAGATGGTTTTTCTCCCAACGAAATACTTTTCATGTATCAACAATCATCGAAAACCAATAATATTTACCTCGCAGGAACAAACGGCCTGGTAAAAATAGATAAAAACATATCCTATAACGACAAGGTACAACCACAAATAGAACTGACAGATATCATTTTCAACGGAAGTTCATATATGAGCCAACTCGATGGGAAAGAAAAAAAGATAAATATTCCCTGGAATTATACCTCTTTATCCATCACTATCAACCTTAACGAGAAAGACGTATTCCGGAAAGCACTATTCCGCTACAGTATAGCCGGGCTAAACAATCAATATATAGAATCCTACAATCATAAACTTGAATTACCTTCGTTAAACCCGGGTAGTTACTCCATTCTTGTATCCTGTAATACCAAAAGCGGTATATGGAGCCAACCTATAAAAATAGCCACGCTTATTATCACTCCGCCATGGTACAAAAGTAACTGGTTTATTTCTTCCATGATCTTCTTATTTTTCATTCTATTGTCCGGTTCCGTCTATCTGATCATCAAGAAAAAAGAAAACAAGTTGAAATGGGAGATGAAAGAACATGAACAAACCGTCAATGAAGAAAAAATACGCTTCCTGGTAAATATCAGCCATGAATTGAGAACACCTTTGACACTGATATATGCACCCTTGAAAAGGCTTATCGACAGGAGTAACGAAACTTTAAGGCCGGAACTGATCCGGGAACAGCTAAACAGTATATACAAACAGGCTCGTCAAATGAAAAACATCATTAATATGGTTCTCGATCTGAACCGGATCAAAACAGGAGAAGAGCCTTTGCAAAAACTCCCCCATCAATTGAATGAATGGGTACGTTCCGTATCTGACGATTTCAGAAATGAATGCGAAGAAAAGAATATCAATTTACAATATCAACTGGATGATACGATCGAATATATTTGGTTCGATGAGTGGAAATGCCAGATCATTCTTTCCAATTTGTTGATGAATGCATTAAAATTCAGTGATCCACAGACAGAGATACGGGTAACGACCCTATTGATGGATAACGTTGTACGTATTTCCGTCAAAGACCAGGGCATCGGACTGCAAAATATCGATACCAATAAATTGTTTAACCGTTTCTATCAGGGAGAACACAACAAAAGCGGTAGCGGTATCGGCTTATCTTATGCCAAAATATTGATAGAAATGCATGGAGGGGATATCGGTGCCTACAATAACACAGATAAAGGAGCTACATTCTATTTTGAACTACCAGTCTTAACTGAAACTTCACTACCCGAAGAGATTATGAACGATAACAACAGTGAGAATATTCCTATCCCACTGGACATCTCTTCCATGGATATATCATGTTCAAACTATTCATTATTAATTGTAGAAGATAAGCAGGAACTCCGTACATTTTTAAAAGACTCATTCAAAGATGTATTCAAATACATCTATACGGCGGAAGATGGTATTTACGCATTAGATACTATAAAAAACAAACAGCCGGATATCATAGTGAGCGATGTCATGATGCCGCGCATGGATGGATATGAACTTTGTAAGAGCATTAAGAGCAATGTTGAAATCAGCCATATTCCTATCATCCTGCTGACAGCCAAATGTGATCAGGACAGTACTTCTGCCGGTTATAAACTAGGAGCAGATTTTTACCTGTCAAAACCTTTCGAACTGGACTTTCTTCTTACAATTATTGTCAACCTGTTGAAAAGTAGAGAAGTCATAAGGCAAAAATATAAAGAAACAGCAACTGCCACTATCCTGCCCCAAGACTCAACGATTAGCAACGCTGACGAGTTTTTTATGACTAAACTGAACGGCTTAATCTACAACAACCTGTCAAATCCAGATCTGGATGTAAAATTCTTAATGGGAAATATGGCTATGAGTCGTGCTTCATTATATAATAAGGTAAAAGCACTCACCGATATGGGAGTGAACGACTATATCAATAAACTTAGAATAGAGAAAGCCTCCTCCTTGTTAATTCATACGGATTTAAGCATCTCCGAAATATCATTTGAAGTAGGTTTCACCTATCAACGCTATTTCAGTACTATTTTCAAACAGATAAAAGGAATGACACCCAGCCAGTTTAAAGAAGAGAGCAGAAATAAAAATAACGGAGTCCAACAAGAACTATGGTGATTTTTGCTAATAATATTACTGAATTAGTCTGTTTATCCTTGATTTCAACACTAATAATCGACAAAAAACATCTATGCAGCCATATTTTGAATGATTTTTGCTTCAAATAAGGTACATTTTAACCGTAGTTCTTGTTGATCTCTGGTAAAAAGACAAACGATTATAAAAGAAAATACGCCGCCGCTTCACAGCAACAGCGTATCCACTTAAACCGGTCAAACAATTCCAAAAAGGAATATATTTTACTTGAATCCCCTTATTCCCATAAAAGGGATATAACAATAATTGTCAGTCGATTACAGTTCCCTCGTAGTTTCTACTTTAGGAAACTGGAGTTTCCCGCATAGGGAACTGGCGTTTCCTCCTAGGGAAACCGGAGTTTCCTACGGAAGAAACTGCGGGGCACTCAGGAGCCGAATACGGGAACTCCTCTTATTTTACTTCTTCGAGTACGGAATAGGACTGCAATACATTATTATTGTTGTATTGTTCCGTACGGACAACTCCAATGTTAGGAGCATACCATTCGTATCCGTAACCTTCGATCGTTTCTTTCGGGGAACGTGATTTGATTTTAAATTTTACCTTTGTACAATCGAATGTTCCTGCCGGAGTGGTAACTTCTTCTGTCTTTACATATTCGCGATCATAAATGGAGATGTTCTTTCTGTCCTTACGGTTCTTCTTTGAATAGATGTTGATCACCGCATCATCGAAATAGACATCATCCGAAGAAGCTCCCTGCGCTACGCTCGGATAATTGATTACGGCATCAGTTGCAGCCACTGCAGTATTCGTCGTTGTAACAAAGGACGGGTTGGACAGAACCTCTTTCATATCCATAAAGAATTCGCCATCCTGGCAAAAAGCTTCCAGCTCGCCTTTATCGATAACCGTTCCGGTATTATTGACGAACACGTAATCGGCTTCGACTTCCAGACCTCCTTGTTTGTTTTCCACCTCATCCACTACATAAGTCATCACACCTGACAGGTTACCTTTGCCATCATAACTCTTTTTCACCAGTTTAGTTCCTTTTGTTGTAGGGAAAAAGAATGTACAATCCTGTGCCATAGCCCCGCCTGCCAACATAGAGGCTAAAGCTAACAGTAAAACTTTAGATTTCATATTTCAAAACGTTTAAGTATTAATAATAAGCCGGATATCCAATGCCATGTTAGAACAGGGGAAGCCCCCGAATGTTCAGGGCTATTCCTTTAAAAATAGCAAAAGAATATCTATTTCAGCCTTATTTATAAGGAAAGGGGGCATCTAAAGGTACAACCATAAAAGTTAATTCCTAACTTTGGCGGTCTAAACAGTAATGTCTTATGGTACAAAGATTCGATTTCTTAGTGATAGGTTCCGGTATTGCAGGAATGAGTTTCGCACTTAAAGTAGCCAGCAAAGGAAAAGTTGCCTTGGTATGCAAAACTAATCTGGAAGAAGCTAACACATATTTCGCACAAGGGGGTATCGCCTCGGTGACAAACCTGATCGTCGATAACTTCGATAAACATATTGAAGATACAATGATTGCGGGCGACTGGCTCAGCGATCGCGATGCTGTTGAAAAAGTTGTGCGCAACGCTCCTCAACAAATCAAAGAGCTGATCAGCTGGGGTGTCGATTTCGATAAAGATGAAAAAGGGAACTTCGACCTGCATCGTGAAGGCGGTCATTCCGAATTCCGCATCCTTCACCATAAGGATAATACGGGTGCCGAGATACAGGACAGCCTGATACAGGCAATCCAAAAGCATCCTAACATCACTGTCTTTGAAAATCATTTTGCAATTGAAATACTGACGCAGCACCATCTGGGTGTTAACGTCACCCGCCAGACACCGGATATAGAATGCTATGGCGCTTACATCATGGATCCGAACGGTAGAATAGATACTTTCCTTTCCAAAGTGACCCTGATAGCGACAGGTGGTGTAGGCGCTGTTTACCAGACTACTACCAACCCGTTGGTGGCTACCGGTGATGGTATTGCGATGGTTTACCGTGCCAAAGGGACTGTAAAAGACATGGAGTTCGTTCAATTCCACCCGACAGCATTGTATCATCCCGGCGATCGTCCTTCTTTCCTGATCACGGAAGCGATGCGTGGTTATGGTGGCGTTTTGCGTACGTTGGATGGAAAGGAGTTCATGCAAAAGTACGATAAACGTCTTTCGCTGGCCCCGCGAGATATCGTGGCACGGGCCATCAAGAATGAAATGGATACACGTGGCGACGATCATGTTTATCTGGATGTTACCCATAAAGATCCGGAAGAGACGAAGAAGCATTTCCCCAATATTTATGAAAAGTGCCTGAGTCTGGGTATCGATATTACCAAGGACTATATTCCGGTTGCTCCTGCCGCGCATTATCTGTGTGGCGGTATCAAGGTAGACCTGGATGCCCGTTCTTCTATCGACCGCCTGTATGCCGTAGGCGAATGTTCCTGCACCGGCCTGCATGGTGGCAACCGCCTGGCTTCCAACTCACTGATCGAGGCGGTTGTTTATGCTGACGCTGCGGCTAAACATAGTCTTAATATCATCGACTCATTAAGTTACCAGGAAAGTATCCCTGAATGGAACGATGAAGGTACCACTTCGCTGGAGGAAATGGTATTGATCACCCAGAGTGTAAAAGAGGTGGGACAGATCATGAGTACATACGTCGGCATTGTCCGTTCCGACCTGCGTCTGAAACGTGCATGGGATCGCCTGGATATCATTTACGAGGAAACGGAAAGTTTGTTTAAACGCTCGGTCGCTTCAAAGGATATTTGCGAACTGCGTAATATGATTAATGTAGGGTATCTGATCATGCGCCAGGCGATAGAAAGAAAGGAAAGCCGCGGGTTGCATTATACGCTGGATTATCCGCCGGTGAAGAAATAACTATCAAAAATTAGTGTCGGAAGTCTCAACATAATACACAGATTGAGACTTCTGACATATTTACTTATTCACTTCACCTTTTCCAGTTTTAGCGTCCAGGCATAATTACAGGGAAGTTTTTCAAAAGACAAAAATGGCATTGTTATCCGGATATTATCCTTTTCCTGTTTCCATTCTACCTCTTTATCACATCCCAGTAGTGATATTTTTGTTTGCGATGTAGAGTGAATGTCTTTTAAAACAATACTTTTGAGATACTTTGGCAAGATTGCATATATATTATCACCCTTAGATGTAAAGAAAACTTCTTGTACCGCATAACCCGGATCCGGATCAACAGTCTGCTTAAGTATAGCATTGCCACCTACATAATATTTTCCATTATATTTCCAGTTTCTGTCACCGCTAGACCACTGATTTACATGCTTCCACCGACGTGTTCCATAAATAGCCTCTCCGTTAATTTTCAGCCATTCACCCATTTGCAACAAACGTTCCTGCATGATCGGAGGTATTTTCCCATTAGCTGTCGGTCCGATATCCAGAAGTAGATTACCACCTTTGCTCACAATATTAACCAATGTCAATATCAACGCCTGAGGAGTTGCATAATCTTCCAAATCCTCATTTTGATTATACCCAAAAGAGAATCCCATGCCACGGCATTCTTCCCAAGGCTTATCAAAAACAGCATCATTGGCACTGTATTCACGCGTATAATAATCGCCATGTTTCTTGCCATCCGAGAATTTAGCCCATCTGTCATTTACGACAACACTGTCTTTTACAACAGATTCTGAATACAACCACGATAAAAACTCTTTTGTCTTCCAAACCGTATCACTAATATCGTCCGGACCATCAGACCACAGAAGATCCGGCTTATAACGATTAATCAGATCTTTCAACTGAGGATAAAAGTGCCTGTCGACATAGAGATCCATTGTCTCAGGGAAATATAAAGGATTATCCCACTCGCGACAAGAGAAATAACATCCTACTTTTATATCTGTTTTTCTAATAGCTTCGACATATTCTCCGACCAAATCTCTTTTTGGCCCAATCTCTGCACTATTCCAAGGTCTTCCATATTCACGAGAAGCTTCTTTGCTGGGCCACAAAGCAAACCCATCATGATGCTTCGTTGTTAATACGGCATATCTGGCACCAGCCTTTTCAAATAAAGCAGCCCATTCGTTGGCATCATAGTCCTGAGCTTTAAACAATGGAGCAAAATCTGCATAAGTAAAGCCCTCTCCATATGTTTTTACATGGTAGTCGTATATTTCAGTACCTTTAAAATCGCCATTACCAAACAATTTCTTATTATCCAACCAATACTTATACCATTCTGAATAAGTTCCTTTTGGCGACCAAGCAGGTACAGAGTATAATCCCCAATGTATGAAAACACCGAATTTTGCATCTTCAAACCAGGAAGGAACTGGGCGCTTATCGATCAACTTCCAATCCGGTTTATATGGTTGAGCCGATGCAGTGACAAACAATAAGCAAAAAGAAAATAGTAACTTAATTCTTTTCATATTCTTTATATTTTAACAGCAAACAACATAGGGGTACCAAAACCGATACCCCTATTACTTATAAAACCAATTACATTAACATTGAAAAAGGGATTTATTAACTTCCTGACGTTTCATATCCCGGAGTTTGCTTCAAAGCTGTATTATTAGTTAATGTTGTCTTATCAATCGGCCACAGTAATTTTTTCTCATTGCCATCTTCGGCCAATGTATATTTGAAAACATATTCATTACCAAAACGGCGCAAATCATACCAACGTTTTCCTTCTATCAGGAATTCTTTAAAACGTTCTTCAAGCAATGCTTCATTTATATCTTTATCGATAGCCTGATGTGGAAAACCAATTGTCTTCTCATCGTAATTTTCTCCATAAGCACGCTGTCTTATCTGATTGATTTCAGAGGCAGGATTTTCACCCAACATAACTTTTGCTTCGGCCAGCATTAATAAAAGATCTGCATAACGATAAATTGGATAGTCATCCACATTCGAGCGTGTACTACCGGCATCTTGAGTGCCCTGATATTTATAACAATATACACCAACGAGATCAAGCGATCCGTCTTCCAACTTGTTATAAGCCCCATTCAAACTGGTCCACTTACGGCTATCTTTGTCTTCAAAACGTGCCAGGTTTGTCTTCTTAATACCCAACCTCATTAATCCCGATAAATTTTCTTTGGAAATATCAAACTTCTCACCGGTCGATGCATCATAATAAGTAGCCAAAGTTGCAGCATAAGGCAATAAGTTCCCACTGAAAGAACCACCCCACATATCATACTCTTTTAACTCACTACGCACAGCAAAAATAATCTCCCTATTCCCTTTTTGAGTATAAGCGAAAACATCTTTATAGCTATCCATCAAACCTAACTCCGGCACATTTTGTTGTATGTCAGTAAGAGCTGATTTAGCAGTTCCGGCATCACCGGTTCCCCCTCCCATCTGCTTGGCAGACCAAAGATATACTTCAGCTTTTAGCATTAATGTTGCAGCTTTTGACCAAAAACTTTTTCGTCCTTTAATAGTATAATCAGAACCAAAGGACTTCTCAGATTCATCAACATCTGTTTTTATCTGTGCCATAACCTCTACAGCTGGTGAGGCAGCTTTTGCCAGATTTCCAACGTCCAGTTTTCCTGTAGGCTCCGTTACTATAATAACATCACCCCACGTACGTAACAGATGAAAATAATAAAACGCCCGCATCCCGTAAGCCTGCCCTAAATAATAATTTTTACCGGACTCACTCAGTTTATCTGTTTCAAGTGTTTTTGCAATCATCAGATTTAACTGATTGATGTTTTCGTAGAACCCTACATAATTTGTAACGACAGGAGCCTCTGCACTTAGCGTGTTATATGGTAAACGTTCCATACCCTGAGTGGCTTCTCCTCCGAACGGCAAGTCACCAAAGACATCGCTACGTGATTCTCCAAGCAAGAAATAGTTAAACGATCTTTCCCTGAAACGAGTGTGCAAACCATTCATGAATGCTTCAAAATGATCTGGTGTTTTCCAATAATTAGCATCAGTAATGGAACTTACCGGCTCCATATCGAGTGATGTACATCCTCCGAATGAAATTAAAGAGGCTGCAAATAGTAAAGATATAACTGTTTTTTTCATTTGATTCTTTATATTTATGTTATACATTATTATAAGATACATCAGAATGATACTGATACTCCCAATAATATAGTACGAGGCATTGGGTATCTGCCTTCGTCTACCCCTGCATTATCTTTCTTAATAGCCGGTTCGGGTGACATGCCTTCATATCCGGTTATATAGAAAAGATTCTGCCCTGTTATATAAATGGAAGCATCGCTTAATGTCGCCTTCTCAATAAAACTTTTAGGCAAACGATAACTCAGTGTGATCTCCCTCAAAGACAGATAATCTCCCTTTTCATAAAAACTTGAATTGTTATTATTAATGTTAGCTGCAGCCATGTTAGAACGCGTAATATTCTTCTTTACCAATTGATCTGCATAATAGAATTTAGGAAGACTTGAATTCGGATTTTCCGGTGACCAACTGTCTTTCACTTCTTTAATAATATTAAATGAGCCTTGGTACTGTCCCAAAGAACGTGCTTTCAGATCATTATATAATATATGCCCTAACGAATAATCAAACCGAGCAAACAGGGAAAAGTCTTTATAAGATACGGTTGTAGAGAAACCGCCGGTCCACTTAGGAAATACATTTCCAACTTTCACGCGATCCAGTTCATTAATCACTCCATCATTATTCAAATCAGCCCACATAACATCTCCCGGTTCTATCGGTTTCTTTCCGATCTTTTCTTTATCGCTCATCTGAGCCCATTTATTCGGACCGTAAAGTTCAGCGATAGCATCATAGCGGTCGCCGGCATTATTTTTTACATCATCCCAGTCTCGGAATATGCGTTCCTGTTTATAAGCATATACATCACCCAATGTCTGGCCTTCCTGATATCCTCCGACCCAGATATTCTTACCAGTTTTAGGATCATAAACTTCCATGCCTCCCTGACGGTTATTTTCATTCCCATTATATGGCAATTTAATAATCTTGTTTTTCACAAAAGACGCATTTGCTGAAAAATCCCAACTAAATCCTTTCGGATTAGACAGAATATTGAATTTAGCCTCGACTTCGAACCCCTGGTTCCGTAAGCTTCCCAAATTCGTACGTATACTACTAAATCCGGTATAACCGGGAAGATTCAGGTCAGTCAACAAGTCACTCGTTGTACGATTATAATAATCCATAATCAAATTGATCCGGTTCTGTAAGAAACCAACATCCAAACCAACTTCAAAAGAGTTACTCTTTTCCCAACGTAAACTGTTATTAACCAGTTTTGTGTTTAGGAAACCTACTTTACCATCATAAGTGGTCGGAAGTCCGGCTGAATTATTAATAGTATTGTATTCACCATATACTTCATAATTACCCAATCCGGCCACATTACCATTCACACCATAGCTAACTCTGGGCTTTAAACCAGAAATAATATTCGCTAAGCTTGATTCTTTAAAGAAAGATTCTTCGTGCATATTCCAACCGGCAGAAACTCCTGGGAAAAAGCCCCAACGATTATCACTTAATTTAGATATACCATCGTAGCGGGCAACTACAGAAAATAAATACCTATAATCATAGTTGTAATTAACACGAGCAAAACCGGATAACATACGATAACCATCCTTATAAGAATAAACAGAAACCTTATCACTGGATGCATTTAAAGTAGGAATATCGTCACTTGGCGCTTTGTTTCCCTTTTCTTCCATTTTGAAACGGCTGTAATCAAAATATTCACCCCCCACCATAGCATCGAACTGGTGCTTTTCTGCCAGAGTCTTCGCATAGGTAAGTGTTGCACTATGCTGCTGCTGAAACTGACGTTCGTACATAGCACGAGCTGCACGTGTGCTATTCGGATTGGAATTATTTTGTGTCTGATACTCTTTATCAAAATCTTCCTGTTCATTATCTATGTAATAAATAGAACTATTCTCATTTAAAACCAAACCGGGTACGATCTCCCAGGAACCTCCTACATTGAAAGTCGTTTTTCTTATATTATTAAAGCGTTGCAGTTTATCTTTCCAATAAAGAGGATTTCCATCGGAAGAACCGATACCAGATGTCGGTTCACCAGTTTCCGAGAACGGACTATAAGTAGGCCACGAACTCATCGTGCGATAAAATAGTTGAGCTTCACTGATCCACATATTCGGTTTTTTAGAAAATGCATAAGTACCTCCTGCATTAATAGTAATATTATCCCTAACTTTATACGAACCGTTCACATTACCGGTAAACCGCTGATAAGAAGTACCGACAACTTGTCCCTGCTCATCATAATAACCAAAAGAAGTAAGGAAAGTCGCCTTATCATTTCCCCCTGTAACACTCACGTAATGATCTTGCGTGAAAGATGGATCATTGAAAGCAGCATTCATCATTACTCCTCCATAATCCTTAAAGAGCAATTGACCTTCCCCGTCATAAGGGTCCGTCATCTGCTGCCATCCTTCATTCAAAAGATGTTTATTCTCATCTGTCAGATAATGAACAGCAAAAAAATCTCCTGCACTTGTTCCGTATCCGTTGGTATTGTTTACCTGCTGCAAGGTACGGGTTACACCTGCATCGTTAGCATATTTATTTCCTAAACGATTATAGTAAAGAAAATCTTTTGCATCCAGAAACTCATATCCTTTCCGGGCAAAATTCATACCACCTTTAAATTTATAAGATACAGTGGCTTTACCCTCTTTTCCTCTTTTAGTTGTTACAAGTATTACACCACTATTGGCGCGCGCACCATATATTGCTGTAGAAGCTGCATCTTTCAACACTTGAATGGATTCTATATCTGCAGGATTAATATCATTCAAGGAACGGACAACTCCGTCAACTACAACCAAAGCTTGGTTATAGCTTGGATCCCCTGTAATGGTAGCTCCACCACGTAATACGATATTCGGAGCTTCACCCGGCTTACCTGAAGTATTCACTACACGCAAGCCACTGACTCCCCCCTGCAAAGCCTGAGCAGCATTTGATACCGCCACATTTTCCAATGCTTTATTATCCAGCTTTGAAATAGCAGTAGTCAATGTCGTACGTTTTTGCATACCCCCATAACCGGTTACCACAATCTCTTCCAATTGTTCTGCATCTTCAGACAAAACAACGTTTACGGTTGTTTTGTCTCCCACAGGAACTTCCTGTGGCTTGTAACCGATATATGAAAACTGCAAAACAACATTATTTCCTATGAGAGACAGTATATAATTGCCATTCAGGTCGGTTATTGTTCCGTTTGTTGTTCCTTTTTCTATTACGTTTGCACCGATAACAGGTTCCCCATACTGATCTTTTACGAGCCCTTTAATACTTCTTGCATTTTGTTGAGGAGAAGATGTTTTTTTCATCAACAGGATATTACTTCCTTCCATTACATAAGTAATATCTGAATTCTCAAACATTTTCTTTAAAACTTCTGCAACTGTCTTGTTGCGAACTTTCAAATAAACCGTATTACTCAGATCAACCTTTTCATTATTATAGACAAAAAGATAATCGGTTTGCTCTTCTATCTGCTTAATAACATCCTTCGCTTGTAACTTATTAGCCTCAATACTGACACGTGCCGTTTGAGAATTTGCATTATCGGCAAAGATTGTTGAAACACACAATAGTAAAAAAACTAAGGATAACTTCATAACTCTAAAGATGTGTTTAAATTCGCTTAACAACAGGGTATAACTCTCCCCTGTACATTTTTTTTTCATAACTTTGTATTATCGAAATGTTAGTACTTGATTAATTTTCCAAGGTTGTCAGTATGCTGACATTTTCTACCGGATTATGCTCCAACATAATCCGGTTTCTTATTTACGATCTTCTTTATTTCTTCATAGGCAATTCATTTTATAGTTATCAGATTCAATTCATTATCTTTTATATAAGTAAATCTATGTTCCAACTGTAAGACTTTCAATATATGTTCTACACCATCTTTCACCCGGAACTTTCCGGAATACCGCTCTTTCAGGAATGGAAGATCAGCCACATTTATCTTAATATCATAATACAAGCACAATTCATCCAGAATCTCCGATATAGGCTGATTATTAAAACACAAAAGACCTTCTTTCCATCTGAAATAATCCATATCTTTTATCTCGGAGGATACATAATTCCCTTCCTTGAACCGGACTTGTTCACCCGGTTTCATCATATATTTCAAAGAGGATCGCGGTGATTCAAGCTCCACACTTCCTTTTAACAACGCTATCCTGAACTCCGGATTCTCGTTGTAAGCAGTGACATTAAATTCTGTACCCAGAACCTTTATGTCTATTTTTTCAGTTTTCACAATAAAAGGAGATTTCCCGTTATGTTTTACATCAAAATAGGCTTCTCCATCAAGCTCAACCTGCCGGAAATCCTTTTGAAAAGTAACTGGATAGACTATCCGAGAATGTGCATTTACCCATACTTTCGTGCTGTCCGGAAGAATTAATTCTGCCCGCTGGCCGGAAGGGACATATAAAGTCTGGAATAAAAGGGGTTCCTCTTTCTGTACCTCTTTATCAAATAAAAACTGAAAAACTATTATAATGAAGGCTACAGCGGCCACTTTAGTCATTTCCTGGATTATGCGACGAAACAAGACCGAGCGAGTATTTCTTGCTTTAACCTGTCGCTGTACAGACTGATTCAATACCGAAATATCATATAACTTATGTAAAGACATAAACTCTTTTACATTCTTTTCATCGGCATCCAACCAATCAACTACAATCTCCACTTCTTCAAGGGTGACGTTACCTTCCACATATCTTTGTAATAGATCTTTATCCATTTCTCTATTTTATCGTTTCTTATATATAGAGACAACACAAAAATAAAAATCCCTAAACAGATTTGAAAATATTTTAGCAAATAAACATGAAATAGAAAAAAGTAAGATAATCTTTGAGTGCAATTCTCAAATATTTTAATGACTTAGTGATATGATATTCGATGCTTTTGGGGCTGATAGACAGTTCTTCCGCTATTTCCTTCACTGATCGGCATTCATAACGACTCATTTCAAAAACACGACGAGTTTGTTCAGGTAAAGATGCTAATGTCTCCTGTACTATCCGGCTAATTTCAGAAGAAAATATTTCATTCGGATCACAGGCTTGCAAGGTAGATATTCGATAATTCAAGTCATGAGCTACTTTAGAAGAGATCAATTCTGAAGCAGCTTGTTTGACATCCAAATGTTTTAAGTGGTTTAATGCTCCGTTTTTCAGCATAACCAAGAGAAGAGACAAAGGGTGCTCCACAGTTTCCCTTTTACTTATTTCCCATAAATTTATCAAAGCCTCAGATACTATATCCTCTGCTACCATATCATCCCTGACATACGACTTTACAAACAAAAAAGAACGTTTGTAATAACTGGTATATATTTCACTGAAACTAATATTGTTCATATCCCCTTTAGATATCCTCAAGAGTTTTTTCCATCATCATTGTGCAAAAATAAACTTTATTCCTACATAAGACAATCTTTATTGAATAATCTGTGTTTCTTTCGACATTTCACAGCCGCATTACGTTCATATCACAGCTGTGATATGAAACATGCCAGATAAATAGTAGTATCTACCTGGTAATCAGCAATATCCGGCAGACAATCGGAACTATAAGGCATTATACCGCGACGGCGATACCCCGAACTGGTTCGTGAAATGCTTACGGAACGTTGTTATGTCGTTATAGCCTACCATTTCTGCAACTTCCTGGACAGAATACTTCCGCTGCATGATCAATGAAGCCGCTTTACTGATACGGATGCTGCGGATCACTTCTATGATGGACAGGTTACTTTGCTGTTTGATCTTCCGGTATAAAGTCGGCTGGCTTATATTCAAGAATCCAGCAAGAGCTTTCGCACTGAAATCAGGATTCGTCAGATTGGCTTCGATGATGTTGATAACCTGTTGCATGAACGGGTCTTTACCTTCCTCTTCCGGCTCTTCAGCCGTATGTTTCAGCATCAATGTCTTTGTATAAATACGTTTCAGCTGCTCCCGCATACGGATCAGATTCTCGACTTTTGCTTTGAGCACTTCCGGGTTGAACGGTTTCATCACATAATCGTCCGCACCCATCCGGGTACTCTTCAACAGATCCTCCTCCTCGGCCTTTGCCGTAAGCATGATGACAGGGATATGGGCTGTCTGCAAATGTTGCCTGATCTCTCGTACACAAGCAAATCCATCCATTACCGGCATCATTATATCCGAAACGATCAGATCGGGGATTTCTGTTATGGCTGTTTCCACTCCTTCCTTTCCGTTATGTGCTTCCAAAACCAGATATTCCTTGCTGAATAAGGTATTGATATAACCCCTTATTTCATCATTATCTTCCACTACCAAGAGCTTTTTCCCGGAACTGGCCCGGGATGCTTCGTCCTGTTTATTTACACTGAAATAAGTATTCTCCCCATCCGGTTTCTGGACTTTTTCAATCAGTTCATAATCATCATCCTTAAAATGCTCTTTTCCGCAAGGGATATAGAGAATAAATTCCGCACCTTTGCCGGGTGAGCTATCCAACTGAACCTTCCCGTGATGCATATCCATCGTGTTTTTTACGATACGCAATCCGATGCCCATCCGGGTAGAAAATGAGGGATCATTCTTCCCCGTAATAAAAGAGTCAAAGATGCGCTCCTGCAGATCTTCGGCTATTCCGGGACCGTTGTCTGCCACGGAAAGGAGACAGAACTTTATCCCGTCAAATTCTTTCTCAGACAACGAAACCTTTATTTTTCCGTGGCTATGAGTATACTTAAAAGCATTCGATAAGAGATTCTTTAAAGCCGATTCTATTTTTTCACTGTCCATCCAAAGGACAAGAGACTGTACACCAGAGTCCAGGATGAACTCTGTATTCTTGATTTCGGCCATGTGTTTAAACGAAACCATAACCTTCTTCACCAAAGCAACAATATCAACTTCTGCCAAATAAAGCTGCACCATTCCGGCCTCTATTTTCTGAACATATAAAAGTTGGTTCACCAGGGTAGATAATGAGGACGCATTATTATAGATAAGCGATAGCTTTTCATGCAAAGTTAGTGGAAGGCGATCCGTTTGCAACAACTCCTGCAAAGGTGAAAGAATTAACGTAAGCGGTGTCCGCAATTCATGAGAGACATTGGTGAAGAAGTTCTCACGTTCCTTGTTGATCTGCTTTTCCTTCTCACGCTCCAGATTCGCTACAAACAGTTCATGCTTCAAACGTTCCTCTTTCCTCAAGCGGGCCTGCTGGATCTTTACGCGGCGCATCCAGTAATACAGAACCAATACCACAAAAAACAACACAGTCAGGCGAAACCAAACCGTTTCATACCAATGAGGTAATATCTTTATAACAAATGATGTCACATCACCGCTGGAACCGTCAGGAAAAATACTTTTCACTTCAAACAGATATTCGCCTTGCGGAAGATTCGTATAAGATACCTTCTCTCCCTCCTCCGAGATCAACCACTCCGATTGATAAGGAGCCAGGTGGTAACTATATTTCTGCAACGTCTCCGAATAGGTCAGATTGCTGAAAAGAAGAGAGAAGCTATTATTCATGCCGGACAATGTCAAGTTATGGATATAAGGAACTCCTTCGGAAAGAATGACCTGGTCGTTTATCTTTTCCCCTATTTCAACAGGTTTATTATCCACCTCTATCTGGGTTATAACCACTTTATCCGGGACAGGATGTTCGTCCATTACATCCTCCGATGTAAAGTAAGTAATGTTCTTGTTATTACCCCAAAACAAATAGTCGTTATAAAGCATCACCGAACGGTTATTTCCTGATATATAGTAATTGTAAAATAGCTTCTGATGCTTGCTGTAACGACAGATACTGGAATTGGAGCCCAACCAGAGATGCCCTTTCGTATCTTCGCTGATACAACCGATAAAATTACTGCTTAAACCATCGTGCGTTGTATAGAAGGTATCGATCCGGCCGGAGTTTGTATTCAGAACACCAAATCCGTCCGTATATCCGATATAAAGATTCTTATCGGAAGAAGCGAAAAGAGAACGTATCTCACGTGCCGGGATAGTAGCCTCCTTTTCAAAATCACCCTGCAAGCTTTCTTCTTTCAGATTGAATTTCTTCAGTCCGAACGTAGTACCTAGCCATAAATTCTTATCCGCTGTTTCCGCTATTGCCCGGATCGTACCGGGACGGATCTCATACCGTGTAAATTGTCCGGAGGTTTTATCAAATAGTAATAATCCATCCGACGTACCCAGCCATAAACGACCCTGACTGTCAAAGAACAGGGACCAGACAGAGCCATTCCACGCTGGGTTATCAGACAAACGTATCGGGTAGATAACGAATGTTTTACCGGCGGAATGATAACGGATCAGTTCAGAGCTTGTATTTCCGAACCAGATATCACCGTCCTTATCAGCTGCCGCACTCAATACAGTATTCCCGGCATTGTTAGGTACCAGTTCAAAAGACAACCGATGTTGCGGATCAAAGGCTTCCGTACTCCTCATAATACCCCTGTGGAACGTCGCCAGCCAGATATGATTGTCCTTATCGGTAGTCATCGCACAAATTTCATTATGCGTGTCCTGATGAAAACGCTGATAGAACTGCCTTCTCAGATCGGACGAATATGCACCGCCTCCCTGCGTTCCGATCCAGAGAAGCCCATCCGAATCGTAATAAGCCGAGATCATGCGAGTTTCCAGATTGCGGTGAAGCTGTGAGGCCGTATTATTATAAACTTCCGTAGAATATTGGGTAGAGTCTTCTTTATCCGGTATCAGGATAGCATACCCGTTCCAGGTAGCTGTCAGGTAGCGTCCGTAACTCAGCGGAACGATCTCATAGACATCCCAGTGAGATAAGGAATTCTTCTTGTTCTTAGGATCATACGTGTATTGTGAATAAGTATCCAAGACAGGATTGTACCGGATCGCCCCGTTTGCCCAGGTGGAAATCCAGACATAACCCTCTGAATATAAGAGGCGGTGAATATGTATTTTCTCCACTTTGGGAAGATTTCCCTTATGCAGGATCGTATAAGTGGCAGGGTCAAAAGCGAGAATATTTCCCCAGTCCGTTCCGATATATATAATTCCGTCCGGCGACTGGCAAAAAGCCAGTAAATTTGTCTTTTCATTAACCAGTGAAGCAAACTCCATTTCTACTTTGAGGTTTACTCCCTCGATATTTCCTGCTTTGCTTTTCACATAATCTATTGAAACCAGCGAAAGATTATCATAAGAAAGTGACCAGAAAGAAGAGTCGTTTTGAATTAGTACATCCTGGACTCTGGTGTCCCGATCCCTCTTTCCGGTGTACTGAACAGGGATGAACCGTTCCAGTCTCCGGTCAAAACAATAGATCTGCTGATTGGCTACCAGCCAAAGGATACCGTTAGGTGTTTCACGTACCTGCGATACTTTTACATAACTATTATCGGGTCCGAAGTTCTTTATATTTTTCCCGTCATAACGGCTCAGGCCGTTATCCGTACCAAACCACATAAAACCGTCACTGTCTTTATGGATACAGGAAACGGTATTATCAGCCAATCCGTTCTGCATAGTAAGTACCCGAATGTCTTTCTCAAAAAAAGCATATCCGGAAGTATGACAGAAGGCAAACAATAATAACGCAACGATAAATCTCCCCATACATAAAACGATAAGTCATACAAAGAAAGAAAAAAAGAAGGAGAATACTCCTGATCGGAGCAAATAAAACAGACGAAAAAGAATAATTGATTAAAACACCTGTTGTTTGTGAATAAATCACCCACTATACTGTATATCAAGAAGTAAATATAAGAGAACACCCACTGTTAATGAATAAAACGCCTGTTATCCCATCTGTACATACCGGATACTTTTGCTCGCAAAGATTATTTAAAATTAGTATTCACAACCTTAAAACTAAAAGAGGAATGAAGAAGAGAGTCACATTATTAATTGCGCTGCTGATGGCCAGTATATCCTATATATACGCGCAGCAGTTGACCATTACTGGTACTGTTATTGACAAAGGCCTGGGCGATCCGGTTATCGGAGCGACCATTCTCGTGCAAGGAACCACCAACGGGACTGTTACCGACATGGACGGTAAGTTTTCTATCAACGCTTCCAAAGGAGATGTATTAAATATCTCCTATATCGGCTACCAGCCACAAACCGTTAAAATAGACGGTACACAACAGGTTTACACCATTCAATTGGGGGAAGACACACAGGCACTCGATGAAGTGGTGGTTGTCGGTTTCGGAACACAGAAGAAAGTGAACCTGACCGGAGCTGTTTCCACAGTCGATACCAAAGCATTGGAGTCGCGCCCCGTAGCACAGGTAGGACAAGCTCTTCAGGGAGTTGTTCCCGGTTTGAACCTTTCGCTGAACAACCAGGGGGGTGCATTGGGTAATGCCTTGAAAATAAACATTCGCGGCACAGGTACGATCGGTGAAGGTTCGAACGACGCCCCGCTGATCCTGATCGATGGAATCGAAGGGGATATGAATGCTTTAAACCCGGATGATATCGAAAACATCTCCGTACTGAAAGATGCAGCCGCATCCAGTATTTACGGTTCACGTGCTCCGTTCGGTGTAATCCTTATTACTACCAAAAGCGGGAAAAGCGGAAAGACACAGGTTTCTTATAATAACAGTCTCCGCTGGTCTACCGCCACCAACCTGCCTGACATGATGGATTCTTACACATTTGCCAAGTATTTTAATACAGCCGCGTTGAACAGCGGACAGGACAGCCCGTTCAATGACGAAACATTAGGACGCATTATCGCTTATCAGAAAGGAGAACTGTCAACAACCACTGTTCCTAATCCTGGTAACGGCATGTACGAATTCCATCAAAGGGCGAACGACAATCAGAACTGGACACGCAACCATTTCAAAACGGGTTTCAGCCACGAACATAATGTAAACGTAAGCGGCGGTACTGAGAAACTTACCTATTTCATGTCGGGTGCCTTCATGGATCAAGGTGGTAACATGCGTTACGGTGATGACGACTTCAAACGTATGAATGCATCTGCCAAGATCAACTCGAAGGTGAACGACTGGTTGCAGATCGGTTTAAGTACCCGTTTCATCCGCGAAGAACTGGATCGCCCGACTTATGCAAACGATGATCCGGATAATACGGCAAACGGTATCAGCGTCGGTTTGTACTACCACGATATCTCACGCACCTGGCCGACCATGCCTCTCAAAGATCCGAACGGCCATTACATGCGTAACTCCAAAATCATCCAGATAGAAGACGGAGGACGTTACAAACGCCGGAAAGACATCATCTATACACAGGCCAACGTAACCATCACCCCGTTGAAAGACTGGAACATCCGCGGAGACGTAAGCCTGAAGGCAGAACATATAAACAAAGACGAAAACCTGGCTAAAATCTATGAATGGAACTCAAAGAACGAACCGGTGCCTTTGGCATTTGCCGGTAGCTACGGTCCTGGCGCAACGTATGCATGGTCTTCCGCACAGGACAACAATCTGTTGACAACCAGCTTGTACACCGATTACTTGAAGTCGTTTAACAAAAACAACTTCAAGGTAATGGTCGGTTTCAACACCGAACTCTACAAGCAGAACTATGTGTATGCTAAACGTGACGATGTGATCAGCGACGAAGTACCGAGCATCGATACCAGTATGGGTAAAGACTATACATCGGCCAACAAAAAGGAATGGGCCACCGCCGGTTTCTTCGGACGTTTGAACTACGACTACGACGGTCGTTACCTGGCTGAGATCAATATTCGTTACGACGGTTCTTCGCGCTTCCTGCGTGACAAACGCTGGAATGTATTCCCTTCTTTCTCGCTGGGATACAACATCGCACGTGAAGCATTCTGGGAAGATCTGTCGGAATACGTAGGCACTTTGAAACCTCGCTTCTCATGGGGTAAGCTGGGTAACCAGAACACCAAGGAGTTCTATCCGTTCTATCCGGCACAGCCGCTGGGACTGAAAAACGGTAAATGGTTGATCGGCGGCCAGCAACCGACCACGGCAACTGCTCCGTTGATGGTCAGCGACCTGATGACCTGGGAAAAGATCACGACAACCAACATCGGTTTCGACTTCGGTGCCCTGAACAACCGTCTGACCGGTTCATTTGAATGGTATATGAGAAAGACAGACGATATGGTAGGCCCTCCCGAAGAAAAATCGCCGATTATCGGTATCGACAACGACAAACTGCCGCGTATCAACAACGCAGCCATGCAAAGCAAAGGTTGGGAACTCGCTTTAACCTGGAACGACCAGATCGGTAAGGTTGGTTATACTGTCGGATTTACATTGGCGGATGCCCGTACCAAAATCACCAAATACCCGAATGACGCGCAGATCATCGACCGCAAGAACTCGGACGGTATTATGGAATACGTTCCTTACAACGGCAGATACATGGGTGACATCTGGGGCTTCGAAACCATCGGCATCGCTAAGACCGACGAAGAGATGCAAGCGCATCTGGCCACGACCGACCAATCACAGATCGGCAGCAAGTGGGGAGCAGGCGACATCATGTACAAAGATATCAACAACGACGGTAAGATCACAACCGGCTCCAATACAGTAGGTGATCCGGGCGACCGTAAGATTATCGGTAACGAAACACCGCGCTACCAGGTAGGTATCACACTGGGAGCCGACTGGAACGGTTTCGACTTCCGCGCCTTCTTCCAGGGTGTCTGCAAACGCGATATCTGGCTGGATGGTAACTTCTTCTGGGGAGCAGTAGACGGCGGCCTGTGGCAATCGATCGGATATAAAGAGCATTTCGACTATTTCCGTCCGGACGGTGACGATATGGGTGCGAACCTGAACGCTTATTTCCCGAAACCCTATTTCGACGCAAATGCGACAAAGAACCATAAGACACAGTCGGGTTATCTGCAAAGTGCCGCCTATCTGCGTCTGAAGAACCTTCAGATCGGTTATACTGTACCTAACTACCTGACATCAAAAGCAGGTTTGAGCAAGGTACGCGTATTCTTCTCCGGCGATAATCTGTTCACCATCTCTTCCATCTTCGGCGTATTCGATCCCGAAGCAGTAGGCGGAGCGATGGGTGCCGGTAAGATCTATCCGCTATCAAGAACACTGTCATGCGGTGTAAATGTTTCATTCTAATAAATAAAAGCATCATGAAAAGACAATCAATCATCATATTATCGCTGGCAGTCGGCTCGCTAAGTTTCACTGCGTGTAACGACTTCCTCGACCGCGAACCGCTATCGTCCGTTACTTCGGAGCATTATCTGAACACAGAAGCGGAGTTGGCCAGCTTCGGAGCCGCCCAATACGATGCGCTTCCGGCACATAAACCGGGTGAATACAGTATCGGTGTATTCAAGACCGACAATAACAGTGACAATCAGTGCTCCACAGCAGAAGAAAACAACTTCGTACCTGGCGAACGCCGCGTACCGACCAGCGGAGAATGGGACTTCAAAAAGATACGCGACTGCAACTATTTCCTTGAAACCGTATTACCTAAATATGAAGAGGGCAAGATTACCGGTCTGGATGAAAACATCCGTCACTATATCGGCGAAATGTATTTCTTCCGTGCCTTCCAGTACTTCACATTTATGAAGAAGTATGGCGACTTCCCGATCGTAGACAAAACACTCTCGGACGACTATGCCCAACTGGCCGAAGCCAACCAGCGCCGTCCGCAGAACGAAGTGGCACGCTTCATCCTCGCCGATCTGGATAAAGCGACGGAAATGTTAAAGGAAACAGCACCCGAAGCCAATCGGCTGACAAAATACGTAGCCCTTCTGCTCAAATCGAGAGTCGCTTTGTATGAAGGAACCTGGCTGAAATATCACGCAGGAACCGACCGCGTACCGGGTGGACCGGGATGGCCGGGTACCAACGCCAGTTACCTGAACGGTTTTAGTATCAACCTGGACAGTGAAGTACAGTTCTTCCTGACTGAAGCCAAGAAGGCTGCCGAACAGGTAGCAGACAAGTTCCCGTTGGGCGATTACTCCAGCATGTTCAACAGCATCGATCTTTCGGACAAACCGGAAGTACTCCTTTGGAGAAAATATGACATCGGACTGAAAGTATTCCACTACGTAGTGTCTTATTTACAAACGGTCTATCCTGGCGGTAATGGTTGTGGTAACACCGGATTTACCCGTTCGTTGGTAGAAAGTTATCTGATGAAAAACGGCTTGCCTATCTATGCTTCCGGCTCAGGCTATAAAGGAGACAAAACCCTGACAGATGTAGCCACTGACCGCGATAACCGTCTACGCGAATCGATTAGTATTCCGGGTGACCAGATTAATCCGAACAATGTATTCGGGCGTCCGGGTATCACAATCATCGCAGAAAACAAGAACACCACCGGCTATTGCTTACGCAAAGGATTGAACCAGGACCCGAGTATGGGACAAACATTGCCGGGTAATACAGGTTGCGTTATCTTCCGTGCCGCCGAAGCCTACCTGAATTATATCGAAGCTCATTATGTATTGAACAATTCGTTGGATGCCAAGAGTATCGCTTACTGGAAAGCCTTGCGTAACCGTGCCGGCGTAGACGACGATATCCAAAAAACGATTGTAGCAACCGATCTTTCCAAAGAAAACGATTTCGCCGTATATTCCGGTGAACAGCAGGTGGATGCTACCTTATATAACATCCGTCGTGAACGTCGTTCGGAATTCATCGCCGAAGGCCTGCGTCTCGACGACCTGTATCGCTGGAGAGCGCTCGACCGGATGAAAGATTACCAGGTAGAAGGTTTCAACCTTTGGGACGAACAATACAAACTGTATGACGACCTGAAAGTGGAAGGCGAAACCGACGAGCCGAACGTTTCGAGCAGTAAGTCGAGCAAGTATCTCCGCCCGTACCAGATACACCGCAACAACAAGGCGTTCAACGGATATACCTTTATGAAGGCTCATTACCTGGCTCCAATCGCTTACGACGTGATCCGCCTGAGTACACCTGAAAAGGGTGGCGATATAAGCACCGCTTACATCTATCAGAACCCGGGCTGGGATGTTCAACCGGGAACAAGTGCTAAGAAATAAGGGACATAGTAAGCAGAAATATACTATCTGCTAATACAAACGTCCCTATCCAATATATTTTTGACCTGGGTCAAAAACATTTTCCACCTAGGTCAAAAAGGTTTACTACCTGGGTCAAAAATATAAAAGGTCCCATACAAAATATTACAAAACAGAGATGAAACACTTACCGGAATACTTACTTTTGATTACTTCCTGCCTATACGGCGGTAATTTACAGGCCAAGGAGAAAGCTTCTTCCCCTAATCTGGTTTTTATCATGGCCGACCAATGGCGCGGACAGGCAATGGGTTGTCTGGGACTGGAACCGGTACAAACACCCAACCTCGACCGTCTCGCCGCCGAAGGGGTCTATTTTACGGATGCAATCAGCAGCTTTCCTGTCTCCTCCCCTGCCCGGGGAATGCTGATGACGGGCATGTACCCGACAAACAGTAAGGTAACAGGCAACTGCAATTCAGCCACGGCTCCTTACCATGTGGAGCTACCCACCGAAGCCCGTTGCTGGTCGGATGTGCTGAAAGACCAGGGATATGAACTGGGATATATCGGGAAGTGGCATCTCGACGCTCCTCACCAACCTTACATCGATACCTATAATAACAAAGGAAAAATAGCCTGGAACGAATGGTGCCCCCAGGAACGCCGCCACGGTTTCAGCCACTGGATCGCCTACGGCACATACGATTATCACCTGAAACCTATGTACTGGGATACGGATGCTTCCCGCGACGAGTACTATTTCGTCGACCAATGGGGGCCGGAATATGAGGCCGACCGGGCCATCGACTACATCGCCAATCAAGATAATAAGCTACGCGACAGCGGCAAACCTTTTACCCTGGTCGTATCCATGAACCCGCCGCATACCGGATATGAGCTGGTTCCCGACAAATACAAAGAGATATACCGGCACGTGGATGTCGAGACTTTATGTGACTCGCCTGTTATCCCTCCCCGGGGAACCGAGTCGGGAGATTACTTCCGGAAGAGCGTGCTCGACTATTATGCCTGCATGACCGGAGTAGACGAGCAAGTGGGTCGCATCATCCGCCAGCTGAAAGAACAGGGATTGTTCGACAATACGATCGTCGTATTCACCTCCGATCATGGCGATTGTATGGGAATGCACAACCATATCGGAAAAGATATTTACTACGAAGAAGCGATGCGTATCCCGCTTATGATCAGCTGGCCGGAGAAGATCGCACCGCGCCGCGACTCGACCCTAACGATCGCTTTTGCCGATCTTTATCCTTCCCTGCTCTCGCTGATGGGCTTCAAAGATGAAATACCGGCAGAGGTACAGACCTTCGACCTGTCTGCTTCCATCCTTTCCCCGGAGAACACCCAGGAGGTTGTACAGCCCTATTATTACGTCGTCCCTGAAAATTTAACAACCGGATACCGGGGTTTACGAACAAAAAAATATACCTTTGTGGTACATGCTACAAACGCTCAGACTGACGAGTGGTTGCTGTTCGACCGCGAACAAGACCCGTTCCAGCTAAACAACATAGCCCCCGATCAGCCGGAACTGATTAAACAGTTTTCCACCCGGCTAAAAGACTGGCTGAAGAAAACAAACGATCCTTTTGTAAACTGTCTATAACGAATATACACATGAGAACACATTTTTATCTGGCAATCCTTCTGATAATAAATATCTTCCCGGCAATAGGGCAAGAGAGTAATATTCCGCACCCGGCACCTCATCAGCTGAAGTGGCACGAGTCGGAAATGGGTGTTGTCTTCCATTATGACCTGCATGTCTTCGACGGCATCAAGTATGGTCAGGGTAACAACCGCGTCCAGCCGATAGAAGATTATAATATCTTCAACCCGACACAGCTCGATACCGACCAATGGATACGGGCAGCCAAAGCAGCCGGGGCAAAGTTTGCCGTTCTGACGGCCACACACGAGACAGGCTTTGCCATCTACCAGAGCGATGTCAACCCCTATTGCCTGAAAGCGGTGAAATGGCGCGATGGCAAAGGAGATATCATCCGCGACTTCGTCAATTCCTGCCGCAAATACGATATTATGCCGGGGATCTATGTCGGTATCCGGTGGAATTCACTTTTTGGCGTTCATAATTTCAAGGTACAGGGAGAAGGAGAGTTTGCCGCCAACCGTCAACAATGGTATAAGCATTTCTGCGAGCGCATGGTGGAAGAACTATGCAGCCGTTACGGGGATTTGTTTATGATCTGGTTTGACGGTGGCGCAGACGATCCGAAAGGTGACGGGCCGGATGTATTGCCGATCGTCAGCAAGTACCAGCCGGAATGCCTTTTCTATCATAATGTAGACCGGGCGGATTTCCGTTGGGGCGGTTCCGAGTCGGGGACTGTCGGCTATCCTTGCTGGTCTTCTTTCCCCTATCCTTTCTCGCACAGCAACAATACGGAAGGGGTTCGCAATCATAACGATTTGTTGAAACATGGTGACAAAGACGGTCGTTACTGGGTGCCGGCTATGGCTGATACACCGCTTCGCGGGATGAACGGCCGTCACGAATGGTTTTGGGAGCCGGGTGACGAGCAGGCCATTTACCCGGTAGATAGCTTGATGAACATGTATTATAAGTCGGTGGGAAGAAACGCAACGCTGATTGTCGGCCTTACGCCCGATACGACCGGACTGATCCCTGCCGGTGATGCGCAACGCCTGAAAGAATGGGGCGACGAGATCAACCGCCGTTTCTCCTCTCCTTTGGCTTCAACCTTCGGACAGAAGAAGAGCCTGACACTGAAACTGGACAAGGTGCAACCTGTCAATCATTGTATTATTCAGGAGAATATTCAAAACGGGGAACGTATTCGCCAGTATAAAGTAGAAGCCAAAGTGAATGGCAAATGGCAGACGGTCTGCGAGGGTGAGTCGGTAGGTCATAAACGCATCGAGCAGTTCCCGGCAGTCGAAGCTTCGGCTTTACGCCTGGTTATCTCCCGGTCGGTTGCACAACCGGATATTCGTAACTTCAGCATTTTCAACGTTCAATAACAAAGGAATGACAAAGAATAAAACATATCTGTTGACATTGATCCTGAGTGGTGCGGCATGGGTTTGCCCCGATCTTACAGGACAGACTTCCTTTGTTTATGAAAAAGGGAAGATGTTTACTGACGTTCCGGCTTTCCGGATGGAACAAATAATCGGACTGGGTAGTCAGCAAACACCGGTATATTACGAGAAACATATTCCGGGAAAACAGCAAACAGTTTCCTATCGAATAGAGATACCGGCCTATAAACAGGGTATCTTCTTCAGCCGCGATAGCCGGCCGGGCGATTACCAATGGCCGAACAATACGAATAGGTTATTACCCTGGGTATTCAACCGCCTGGATGATTTGACACAAGAAGACTATCCGGGTATCCCGTCCAACGGGGCTCCTTCCGTGCTGGGTGACGCTCTGTTGCTGGAACTGACTGACGGAGGGTTTCTCTTTGCCAAAGCAGTGGCCGGAGAAAATAGTATCAGTTGGTTTCAGGTAAATAAGGACGGTTCGCTGACTGTCTACCTGTCTACGTTAGGGACTGACGCCCTGGTTTCGCAAGCTCCTGTCCTGTTGGCAGAAAAAGGGAAAACGGTTTACGACGCGATCCATAAGGCATATACCGCACTGATCGGTAACCGGGAAGTATCGGCTTTGCAGAAAAGAACGGACAAAGATTACTTCGAAGCCTTCAACTACCTGGGCTGGTGCTCCTGGGAACATTATCATTTCGATATAGACGAGATTAAGATGCTGAACGATTTGGACGGCATCGAGGCATCCGGTCTTCCTATCCGTTACGTCCTCATAGACGACGGACACCTGGCAAACAAGAACCGCCAGCTGACGAGCTTCGTGCCGGATAAAGAACGGTTCCCAAACGGATGGAAGAATATTATCTCCCGGAAGAAAGAAGATAAGATAAAATGGATGGGGTTATGGTATAACTTCTGCGGTTACTGGATGGGGATATCGCCTGAAAACGATTTCCCGGAAAAGATTAAAGAAACCCTTTATTCCTACAATGGAAGTATGCTTCCCGGCAAAAGCAAAGAGAATATCGGGACATTCTATCAATATTATATCGGAACGCTGAAAGACTATGGCTTCGACTTTCTGAAGATAGACAACCAGTCTTTCCTGCTCCCCCTTTATATGGGTAATAGGGAAGTGATACGGCAAGCCAAGGCCTGCAACCTGGCGCTGGAAGAGCAAACACACAACCAGCAGGTCGGACTGATGAATTGTATGGCGCAGAATATCCTGAATATCGATCATACGCAATACAGTAACCTGGCCCGCGTCAGCATCGATTATAAGAAATATGATGAAGACATGGCTAAATCGCATCTGTTCCAGTCTTATACCAATACATTGCTGCAAGGACAAACCGTTTGGCCCGACCATGATATGTTTCATTCGAGCGATACTATCTGTGGCAGTCTGATGGCCCGCTCGAAAGCGATCTCCGGTGGCCCGGTCTATTTATCAGACTCTCCGGTTGATTTCGTAAAAGAGAATATCCTGCCGCTGATCGATGAAGAGGGCAGAATATTCCGTCCCGAAGCGCCTGCCATACCGACACCCGAGTCGGTGATAACCAATCCGTTGAAGGACGGAAAGGCGTACCGGGTATTTGCCCCGACAGGAAACGAAGCGGTATCGCTGATCTGCTATAACCTGAATACATCGCCTTCCTATCAACAGGTGGAAACAACAATCAGCCCGGCGGATTATTCTCTCCGGGAAACAATGAGCGGGAAAGTTGCTCCCCGGGCAGAACGTATCTTATTATACGACTGGGAAAAGCAAACGGCAGAAGTGTTGACTGCCGATAAGCAGATAGCATTGGAAGGCTTTACAGACCGCCTGTTCCATCTTTGCCCGATCCGTAACGGATGGGCTGTGGTGGGAATACAGGAGAAGTTCCTCTCGCCGGCCACAGTCGAGGTCATCTTCTCCAGTCCCAAGCAGTTAAAGTTGAACGTTCTTTGTCCGGGCAGTCTCCGGGTATGGGCGGAAGGAAACAGTCAGCAGGAATTACGTACCATACCGGTCAGTCATCCGGGAGAAATAACAATAAACAAACAATAATCCAAAAACATACGATCATGAACAAGAGCCTACTCCTATCTCTGGCCGCACTTCCCTTAGTAGGGACGACAGGCCAGACAAAAGCTTCCAAGATACAGGAACGGCCAAATATCATTCTATTCCTTGTGGATGATATGGGCTGGCAGGATACTTCCCTTCCTTTCTGGAAGGAAAAGACACATTACAACGAGGTCTACGAAACGCCGAATATGGAACGTCTGGCCCGTCAGGGGATGATGTTCACACAGGCGTATGCGTCGAGTATCAGTTCACCCAGCCGTTGCAGTCTCTATACCGGAATGAATGCCGGTCGCCACCGGGTAACGAACTGGACCTATCCCAAGAATGCTTCCACCGACCGTAAAAGCGATGTGTTGGAACTACCGGACTGGAACGTGAACGGTATCTGTGAAGTGCCGGGTATCGAACATACCTATCAGGTAACTTCCATGGCCCAGATACTGAAAGATAATGGCTATCATACCATCCATTGCGGTAAGGCCCACTGGGGGGCAGTAGATACTCCGGGCGAAAACCCTTATCACTTCGGCTTTGAAGTAAACATCGCCGGACATGCCGGCGGCGGTCTGGCTAGTTATCTAGGTGAAGCCAACTTCGGTAACCGTACGGATGGAAAACCGAGCCCGTGGTTTGCCGTTCCCGGGCTGGATAAATACTGGGGCAAAGATATATTCATCACCGAAGCACTGACACAGGAAGCGACCAAAGCACTGGATAAGGCACAGCAATACGACCAGCCGTTCTTCCTCTATATGTCGCACTACGCCATCCACGTCCCGATCGACAAGGATATGCGCTTTTATCAGAAATATATCGATAAAGGCCTGGGAGAAAAGGAAGCGGCTTATGCCGCCCTGATCGAAGGTATGGATAAGAGCCTGGGCGACATCATGAATTATCTGGAAAAGAACAACCTGGCAGATAACACCATTATCCTCTTTATGTCCGACAATGGTGGCCTGGCCGCCGAACCGGAATGGCGTGACGGCAAACCGCATACACAAAACTCTCCCCTCAACAGCGGTAAAGGTTCCGCCTATGAAGGAGGTGTACGCGAACCGATGATCGTCAGCTGGCCGGGGAAAGTACAGCCGCAGACGAAATGCGACAAGTATCTGATCATCGAAGACTTCTTCCCTACCATCCTCGAAATGGCAGGCGTAAAGAAGTACAAAACGATCCAGCCTGTCGACGGTGTCAGCTTCATGCCGTTACTGACCAACACTGGCGACCCTTCCAAAGGACGCAGCCTTTACTGGAACTTCCCGAACCTTTGGGGAAATACCGGCCCGGGTATCGGAGCAACCTGCACGATCCGTCAGGGTGACTGGAAGCTGATCTACTATTACGAAACCGGAAAGAAAGAATTATTCAATATCCCTGACGATATAGGCGAAAAGAACGACCTGTCCGCTGCCAACCCCAAGATGGTAAAAAAGCTATCCAAAGATCTGGGAAAGCAGTTGCGTAAGATGGAAGCACAGCGCCCGTCGTTTAAGGCGACCGGCAAGCCTTGTCCCTGGCCGGATGAAATAGAATAATTAGCAGTTGTCCTTGCTTTATTTCAATAATATATCCTATCTTTGCCTGTAACAAAATTATTTAACTATGAAGAATAAGCGTAAGACAAGGATTGTACCTGTTCCTGTCATACAGGAGCAGATACGGAAAGAAGAAGTAAATCTTCGCAAAGAATATGGAATGTATTTATTGGACGTATCGAAGCTAATAGTCGGCGGAGCAGTTATTACAACGGCTGTGCAGCTTAATACTGACAAATTTCTGATTATAACAATCGCTGTTAGTATTGCGGTGTTTTTCGGTATTTTTGGATTTATAGTATTAACCTTTAAAAAGGAATAAACATGGAACCAGCTTTATTATTATACATCCTTTTAGGTGTTGCCGGTCTCGGAGCTTTTCTTTTCGCCATATCTCCGGCAGGTCGCCGTTGGTTAGATAAGAATAGTTGAAAACAGTAACTTAAGCACGGATTACACGTTTCTATTAATTAGATGAGTGTAATCCGTGCCTGTTCCATTATATAAACCTTTCTCTCTTCTGTAAATTCAGTAACCCTATCATCATCCATACCAGGCCGCCTGTAAAAAGGAAGATACGGCTCTTAATGATCAGGCTTTCCCAGATCACCGGAAGGAAGTTTTCGGGGACTTTGAACGGGTTCAGCAGGATATTCCAGAAGGAACGCTCTATGAAATCCATCTCACTGGTTATCAAGAGAAGGATTGCCAGGATGATCGTTAATACAGCCGTTCCATTGCCGCTACGGGTAATCGTGGAGAGCATAAAGGCCAGATTACCGAAAAAGACTAGCGGAAACATCAACTGGATGGACATCTCAAACGGGTTGACCGGATAGAGCAACAAGGTCGCCACATACGAAAAAGCCACAAGGATAAAGAAGATCGCCACATAGATCATCAGCAGACGCACTCCCCAGACCTTGTACTTATAGTCAGGGATACCGAAAAGGATTTCCAGTATCCGGTTGTCCTCATCGTTCTGGATGCCGAATACAGCCGGATAAAAGACAAGCAGGACACATGGGAACATCAGCAGATTATAAATCACCCCTTCGTTAATCTCCGAACGGTTCCAGGCCACCTGAAACATAAAATAGGCAAAGAAGACAAACGCCGCCAGCAGGAACCAGATGAACTTCCCGGCAAAGATGATCTTCAAGTTGTACTTCACTACTTTAGGTAGCAGTTGTATGAGTTGTTTCGTTGTCATATCAATCATTCATATTCTTTAGTAGACAGAGATAAGCATCTTCCAGGTTCGGTTCTACCTGTACGGCACCCTCATAAGGCGGTACGGCAGAAAGATAGCGCACCTGTATCGTATCGCCATCCTGGATATGATGGATTACCATCGTCTTATCCAATACTTTCTCAAATTCTTCCCGTCCGATATGGAACTGCCATACCTTGCCGGCTGCCATATCCACCATATTGATCGGATCGCCGAAGTACTTCAGATCTCCCTTGTTGATTACTACCACCTGGCTGCAGGAACTGGATATATCTTCAATAATATGGGTGGAGAAGATCACGATGCGGTCGCGGCTCAGTTCGACCAGCAGGTTACGGAAACGGATACGTTCGCGCGGATCGAGTCCGGCCGTAGGCTCGTCCACCACAAGGATACGCGGCAGGTGAAGCAGGATCAGGGCAATACCGATACGCTGTTTCATACCGCCGGAAAAGGAGCCGATCTTGTCGTCCTTCCGCTCATACATGTGGACGGCTTTCAGTACGTATTCCAGCCGCTCGTTGCGCAGTGCGGTATCTGTAATACCTTTCAGGATAGCCTGGTAATCGAGGAACTCCCAGGAAGACATATTCTCGTAGGTTCCGAATTCCTGCGGAAGGAAACCGATCAGGCTTTGCAGTTCTTCGCGGTAGATACGGGTATCCAGACCGTTGATCCAGATGCTGCCGTAGCTCTGTTCGAGGATACCGCAGATCACACGCATCAGGGTAGACTTTCCGGCTCCGTTAGGCCCCAGAAGGCCGAACATCCCCGTGCGGATCTCGAAAGACACTCCACGAAGGGCTTTGAACGGCTTGCGCTGTTTACCGATCAGCGGGATACTCTTGACCATGCGGAACCACGAGCGCCGCAATCCGGCCATACGTCCTTTGATACGTTCGATATTGATCTCCTTTTCATACAGGTATTGAGAGGAGATATAGACGGCAATACAGAACGCCCATAACAAACCGACTACACCGACCAGATTCGTATTATCCATCTTCCGGAACAGCATGAACAGGATAACCGGCGGAATGCTCCAGAAGATCACGCGATTGATATACCTCACCGTCTTACTCTCTGCAAAACGGAAATACAGATACTCCCGTACTTTCCGCCACAGGTAAAGGATCGTAGCATAAATGGCAAACGACAGCAGGAATATCCACAGCCGGTTGTCGATAAAGAACCAGGTGAAATAGATTCCGAAGAGCAGCATTCCGAATTGCCAGATCACATTCACAAAGTCTTTCAGGGAACGGTACTCGTTACCCAGTCCCAGATGCCGGCGGATATGCAGTCCGCTGTTCCATTGGCGGCTGAAGCGTCCCGGCCAGTCGTATATCTTCACCAGGTTGCGGACAGAGATATGTATTTCCTCTCCGGGATCGATCACCTTCGAGCGAGCCCGGCGCAAGCTGGTCTGTGCAAAATAAGTCACGCCCGGAATACCGAACACCAACAGCACCAGATAAATGGACTGCCACAGCATACCGTCGGCATACCCCCAGATACAGGCAATCCCCGACAGGAACAAGACCAGATGAAGTATCCATATTTTAGGGGACAGGCCACGATACCATTGTAACGTATTCTCCAATCCCATGCAGACGGTCGGTATCAGGATCAGGGTAAGCAAGGCGGAGAAAGCCAGCCCCCCTATCACCGTGATGGCAAACGGTGCACCGATCGCCCCCGCATATTCCGCATCCCCCATCGCCAGCGGGAACATAGCCACGATGGTCGTAATCGAAGTGATCAGGATCGGGCGGATACGCGACAGGCCGGCTGTCATCAGGGCACGATTGCGGCGGTATCCCTGCCGGCGTAGGATATTGGAATAGTCGATCAGGATGATACCGTTATTTACTACCACCCCCAACAGGATCAGAAAGCCGGTCAGCGTATTGGCATTCAGCAGGCTGTTGCCCGTCAACAGCAAGGCCAGCAGGGAACCGATGGCAGCCAGCGGGATGGAAAAGAGCAGGACAAAGGGCGTCACCAGCGACTCGAAGACCGAAGCCAGGATCATAAAGATCAATATAAAGGCGGTCACGATCAGAAACTTGAAGTCGGCAAACTGATCCTCCTCATGAAACACCTCCACCGCCACCCCGGCAGGCAGATTATACCCCGCCACCAACTGGTCGATATCCGAACGATAGCCTTCCAGCAGGTCTTTCGACGACTCCACATCCTTGGAAAAGTTATAGAACACCTCAATCTGCTTATCCTGATTGACACGCATGATACGCGAACGGCCACGACCATAGTTAATAGAGGCCAGATCCTGCAGGTTATGCAATCCCCCGGCCGCATTCTGTATCTGCACGGCACGCAGATCGTCGATCGTTTTGTCTTTCTTCCCGGTTTCCTCCTCCTCTTCTTCAGCTTCGGGGACATCGTTACGGATAATGATATCATAGGTGTCCTCTCCCACCTTGAAGGAAGAGCCGGACGAGTATTCCGAATTGAGCGCCGCCAGTCCGGAAGAGATGTTGGCACGGGAAATATCGTAGGAAGTCAGCAGGATAGGATCGAAATCGAGCCGTATCTCCGGCTGACGGCGGTTGTAAGAAACGTTGGAGTTGCGGATAAACTCCTGCTCGTCGAGGTAATAACGGAAATCTTCGGCTACGAGCTGCATCACATCGAAGTCGGAACCTTTTATCACGATCCGTTCGCGGTTATCTCCTATTCCCAGCAGGCGCATGAAGCTGCCCAGGCCGCTCATGGCCGAGCTGCCACCTCCACCGCCGCCCATCGCCTCATTGACGGATATTTCCACGCCCTGGATGTTGGCCAGCTTCGATTGCACATCAGCTTTGATATCGGCAATCTTACGTTTGCCTATTTTCGTATAGTCGTCTTTCAGGACAAGGGTAAGCACGGCATCCGTCTCACGGATACGGCAGATCAAGTCTTTCATCTCCGGAAAGTCGGTCAGACGTTCCTCCATCACTTTGACGACCTTGTCGGTGTTGTCGAGCGTGCTGCCGGTTTGCATCGTGGCGTAGATATTGAAACGGTCGGAATCGACATCCTTCATCTGCTGAACGTTCAGCGTGATAGAGAGGATCAACATAGCAAACAGCAGGATGATGGCACCTATGATCGTCACTCCGGAATTACGCATGCAAGTCTTCAGAAAGACCAGATAAATCTGAACGGGACGCTGTACGATCGAGACTTTCTCGTAGAACACGCTTTGCCCCGTCTTCTTCCGCAGCAAAGTATACGTAGCCATCGGGATAAAAAGAAGGGCGACAAAGAGCGAGATCGTAAGGGTCGAGATGATCGAGACGCCGATATGATGCCCGATCAGCTTGATCATGAAATTATCGGAGAAGACAAAAGGCAGAAACACCGTCACCGTCGTCAGCGTAGCGGCCACGATCGAGCGCCACACCTCCCGGGTGCCCTGCGTCACGGAACGTTCGGGCGTAGCTCCGGTGCCGGAAAGACGGTAGATGTTCTCCAGTACCACCACACTGTTGTCGAGCAGCATCCCGATGGCCAGCGCCATGCCGACCAGCGTCAGGCTGTTGATCGTTATCCCGAAGGCATAGAAGAAATTGAAAGCCGTATAGACCGAAATCGGGATCGAGAGGGCGATAAAGAACACCAACCGCAGGTTCTTCAGGAAGAGCCAGAGGATGAGCACGGCCAGCAGACCCCCTATCAGGGCCAGGTTGATGATCTGGTCGATATTGTTCTCCATCGTTTCGGCCGTATTCTCCTGCACCACGACTTCTACGTCGAGGTGTTCCAACTTCTTATTCAGCTTGTCTATCGCTTCGGTAGCGCGGTGCGACAGATCGATCAGGTTGGCTTGCGAGTCGTTCGTGAGGGCGACGGACACGGCATCTTTCCCATTCACACGGCTGAAAGAGGTTTCTTCCTTCAGGTCGAAAAAGACCGTACCGACATCTTTCAGCAGCACAGGGCCGGGGGCGACGACGATGTTCTCCAGGTCGCTCACTGCTGTATAGAGTGAGTTTACATGAATGAAATACTTGCTGTCCGGTTCGTCGACAAAGCCCACAAAGGCCTTGTCCTGTGTGTTTTGCGTCAGCAGACTGCTTATCTTCGAGGGAGTGAGGTCGAGTGCCCGGCAAGCTTCGGGATTGAGCCGTATCTCGATGGCTTTCTCCCGCCCGCCGTAGACATTGACGGAAGCTACCCCGTCGATATTCTCAAGGTCGGAACGGATCTCTTTATCTACGATATTACGTACGCGGTCTATCCCTCCCGAACCGCGCACCTGAAGTACCATGAAGTTGTTGGCCAGCTGCGAGACATCCACTTTCTGCAACTGCACCGTAAAACCCTCGGGGAAAGTAGCCGCCAACTCGTTCACCTTCTCCTGCAGGCGCAGGGAAGTAATCTTGAAGTTGACCGTATTCTTAAAATCTACCTGTATATTCGATTGCCGGCTGTCGATATTCGACTGTATCTTATCCACCCCGCCTATCGAACTGATCGCCCCTTCGAGAGGGATAATCACCTCCGACTCTACATACTGAGGATCCATGTCCTGCTGGGAAGATACTTGGACGAATAGCATCGGCAGTTCGGCATTCGGCAATAACTCCACCGGAAGCTGTTTATATGACACATAGCCCAGTAGGGACAGTGCGATGAACAGCATCGAGATCGTTATTCTTCTATGTAGTAAAAAATTCATATCATTCACATTTTATTTTTCATCGATTGAAAAATTTAATACTGCCGGAAACAATGTTTCCAGGGGTTGCAAGCGTGAAAAACGTCGGCAACAATGTTTCCGGAGAGTTGCACGCCTGAAAAGTACCGGCAACAATGTTTCTGCGACTTTGCACGTGATGAAAAGTGCCGGAAACAATGTTTCTATGACTTTGCACGTGATGAAAGATGCCGGAAACAATGTTTCTGAGGCTATGCACACCCTGCAACTCCCCGGAAACATTGTTGCCGACGTTTTTCATCTGCTTTTCATCCTTTCCAACACATAATACACGCACGGTATCACCATCAAACTCATTAAGGTAGATGTAATCAGCCCTCCGATCACGGCGATAGCCATCGGCGAACGCAGCGAAGCACCCTCACCGAAGCTGAACGTCATCGGCAGCAAAGCCAGGATAGTCGTCAGCGTGGTCATGATGATCGGGCGGATACGTTGCTGGCCTGCCTGCACGATCGCGTCGGTCAGGGGGCGGTCTGTTTTCAGTTGGTTGATACGGTCGACAAGGATGATGGAGTTGTTGACAGCGATACCCACCAGCATCACGATCCCGATCACTCCCATCATATTAATGGTTGTCCCGGTGATGAAAAACAGCAGGATCGCCCCTACCACCGCCAGCGGGATCGTCAGCAGGATGGTAAACGGATGGAGCAACGACTCGAATTGCGAAGCCAGCACCATATACACCAGTATCACAGAAAGCGCCAGGGCAAACAGCAGGCTGTTCATCGACTCCTGCCGCTTCTCCTCCTCACCCGTTACCGTGATGGAATAGTTCGGAGGGAGTTCGATGCCTTTTACCGTCCGGCGGATCTCTTCAGCCACCTTATCCAGCGACCGTCCGGCATCCATATTCGCCATCACCCGGCTGATGCGGTTCTGTCCCCGCCGGTAGATCTCCTTCGGGGCTTGCGACTCGCCGAAGGTGGCGATCTCGCGCAGGCGGAACTCCTGTTCGCCGTTCTTTATCACCAGGTCGCCCAGTGCCGCCAGCGGGATATCGGGGGTTTTGATAACGATGTCGCGCATCTCGCCGCGATACTCCATCTTTCCGGCTTCCTTGCCACCCAGTTGTTGCTTCAGCTGCTCGATAACGGTGGCGACGCTCAGATTGTGGATACCCGCCATCGTACGGTTGATGGAAATGGTTATTTCCGGGGCACCGTCTTCGATGGAAGAAACGATATTATATAATCCGCCTACGTCCTGCAGGCGGGTCTTTACTTCTTCGGTGATAGCGGCTATTTCATCCAACTCCTCTCCTTTCACCTCAACTACGATAGGGGCACCTTCGCTGCCGAGGAGTGAGCTGAGGGAGTTTTCTTCCTGTTTGATGGTCAGTTCGAGGCCGTCGGGGTTCTCTGCCGTGCGTACGAACTGTTCGATGACCGCTTCCGGTGCTATTTTACATTCGGGGGAAAGGATCACTTTCATCATCGCCGTGTTCTCGCCTTCAAAGATGGCGTTCTCGGAGCCGCTGCCCTCACCGATATGGCTGTAAACCGTCAACAGGGAGTCGCCCGATATCGTATAAAGCAGTTCTTCCAGGTTCGAGACAGCCGAAGAGGTACGTTCGAGCCTTGTCCCTTCCGGCATCTTCACCACGACGGTAAAGGCCTTGCTTTCCATCCGGGGCATAAACTCCGTCCCGATCAGCGGGAGCAGGAAACCGCTGATCGCCAGCAATCCCACCGCCCCGGCAATCACCCACCAACGATGGCCGATCAGACGGCGCAACAGATGGCTGTAACCGGTCATCCGGATAGATTTCGTTTCCGTTATCTCCGTCTCTTTTTTTCTCTTTCCGGAGATGCGGTCATACAACATCGGTATCACCAAGATCGCCACGAACAGAGACGAGACGAGCGAGAACGTCACCGTCCAGGCCTGATCCTTGAACAACTCGCCCGAAGCCCCGTGCAGATACACGATCGGAAGGAAAACAACAACCGTCGTCAGCGTAGAAGCGATAACCGCCCCCGCCACTTCCGACGTACCCTTGATGGCCGCTTCCCTCACCGACAGTCCTTTCTCCTGGTTGCGGAAGATACTTTCGATCACCACAATGGCATTGTCCACCAGCATCCCGGCACCCAGCGCCAGACCGCCCAGCGTCATTATATTCAGCGTAAGCCCGTTAAAGAACATCAGGTTGAACGTAGCCACGATCGAGATCGGGATCGCCATGCTGACGATCAGTGTCGTACCGAAACGGCGCAGGAAAACGAACAGAATCACCACCGCCAGAATGATACCCAGCACGGCACTGTCTTTCACCTCACCGATTGCACTCTTGATAAACGTCCCCTGGTTGGTTATCACCTTAAAATGATAACCGGGCAACGCCTGCTCGATCACGGCCAGCTGACGGACTACACCATCCACTACCTTGACCGTATTATAACGCATTTCTTTATAGATGGACAACCCGATACTCCGCTCCCCGTTGATGCGGACGATGTTGTCGGGACGGGCATTTTCGAATGTCACGGTGGCTACTTCGCGCAGGAAGAGAGGGGCTTTGTCGCCTGTCGCTTCCGCAGCAGAGCCGGTATTGTTCGCGTTCGCTGCCGTCTCCTGTTTATTGATCGCCTTATAACCGACGATCAGGTTCTCAAAGTCTTCGGCCGAGGTGAACAGGCTGGAGCTCTTTACCAGATACTGCAAGCCCAGTTCGCTGACGCGGCCGCCGGAGATACTCTGGTTGTTTGCCTCGATACGGGAAGCGATATCTTCTATCTTCAGTCCGAAGGCATCGAGTTTATACGGGTCGGTACGGATCGTCAGGGTACTTTCCTCCTGCCCCGACAGCGTTACCTCTGCCACACCTTCCAGGCGGATCAGCTCGTTGCGGATATAGCTTTCGGCCACTTTCCGGAGCTCCGCCATATCTGTTATATGCTGATGCGACAGGCCGATCAGGATAACGGGCGACTGGTTCGGGTCGTGCTGCGTAATCTTCAGCTCGGTGATGTCCTTGTTCTGAGAGAAGGGATTCATCGCCTTCTGCAAGTCGAGGAAGGCCTCATCCATATCTTTCGTCCAGGTATATTCCACCGTGATACGAGCCGAACCCGCCTTCACGACCGACGATACCTGTGTGACGTCGCTCTGACGGATCGCCATCGACTCCATGTTCTTGACGAACTGCTTCTCTATCTCTTCCGGCGGACGTTCTCCAGCTTTCAGCTCGATAAACAGCCGGGGGTTATTCAGGTCGGGCAGCAGATCGACGCTCAACTGATCGTAGGAGATCTTCCCCAACAGGAGAATCGCCAGCACAACCATACAGATAGTGACCGGATTGCTTACCGCAAATTTGACGATGTTCTTCATATTATACTCTATCGGTCACTATTTTTGTACTTTCACTTTGCTGTTCTCCTTCAGTGTCTCGAAGCCTTTGGTCACGAGGTTGTCGTTTTCATTCAATCCTTCCAGCACTTCGATATTGTTCTCGTCTTCCAGCCCTGTCTTGATATTCCGCAGGATCGCCGTATTCTTATCCACGATGAATACATACTTGCGGCGGCGATTGGACTGTACCACATCTTTCGGGATGATAATAGCGCTGTCGGCCCTATCTACCACAATATCCGCCTTGACAAACATTCCCGGACGCAGCTTCAGGTCATTGTTCATGATCAATACCTTCCCTTTGAAAGTACGTGTCTCCGTGCTGATAGCCGGCGACAGTTCGCTGATCACCGCCTTCAGGGTATCTTCCGGCAGGGTATAATGGGTGATGTACACCGGCTGATCGGCCTTCACATAGCTGATGGCACTCTCCGGCAGGTTGACATCCATATACATCCGGGCATAATCCATGATACCGACCATCGGCTTTCCCTGCTCCACCCTTACATCCGCGGTATAATGGGGAAGGTTGACGATCACGCCGTCGAAAGGAGCTTTTACATTCATCTTTTCAAGGCTGAGCTTGGCGTTCTCCAGGTCGTAACGGGCATTGGTTACCTTCACCTCCGTGTTACGCATTTCGCTGAGTGTTACGCCGCCCTTTTCGTACAAGGCTTTCTGCTTGTTTTGTTCCTGCTCGGCTATTTCCAGGCTGAGTTCCTTGGCGTCGATAGCGATGCCGTTTTCGTATTCCTTATCTTCGAGACGGATGATCAGCTGTCCTTTGGATACGAGATCACCCAGCTTGAAAGGTTTGCCTGTCTTCGGGTTGGTCTGAAGTTTGTAAAGGCCGCTCATTTCGGAATTGAGATCCACGCCGTAGGTCGGTTGTGCCGTGCCGGTCGTATTGATCAGCTTGCTGATAGAGCCTTTCTTCAGTTCCGTTACAGAAACCGGTGTGGCGATATCACTGGGAGCATTCTGCGGCTGGTTGTTGCAACCGGTGGTTATTACGGCTAGTAATAAAAGAGCAACGAGGGAATGATTATACTGTTTCATGGCTGATTATTTTGCTGATATTAAGTCTTTCATCGGGACAATAGGGATATTTCTCTCGAAGTCGTACAACGAGAGTATTTTAAGATTAAGCAACTCTATCTTGTAGTTGATGAGTGCCTGGGTATACGATATCTTCTTGTTCGAGAGCTGTGTCTGGAACTGGCTCATCTCCATACCGGTCAGGTCGCCTTCCCGGTAACGGGTCAGGTTCAGGTCGTAGGTGAGCTGGGCATTCGTCACGTTCTGCTCGGCAATCTTTATCTGTGTCCGGAGATTCTCCAGGCTACGCCATACCTGACGGATATTCAACTCGATATCTACCTTGTCTTCGTGGAAGTCTAGCTTATTGATGTTCTGTGCTACCTTCTGCGCACGGACGCGGGCTTTCTTCTCTCCCCAGTCGAAGATCGGCACGGAGAAGCTGATGGCAACACGCGGGTTCTGTGTCGGGTTATCATAGATATTCTTCAAGTTGCGGTTGTCACCGATCAGACCGAAGGAAACGGCAATATCTCCCTTGAACTCGTTCAATGCCTTTGTCTTGATCATCTCAAAGCCCAGTTCATCGCTCTCGATCTCCCGCTGGCGAAGTTCCAGACGCGACTCCAGACCATGCGAAATTGCCTGCTGCAAGTCCACATCGATCGGCTTGATATCTATCTCGGCAAAGACCATCAGGTCTTCATCGAGGTTCATTCCCAATGTCTGCTTGAGCTTATCCTTTGCGTTTTCAAGTGAAACCTGCTGTTCCTCTACCGATGAGCGGGCAGTGGCCAGGTTAAGTTCCGCCTGGAAGAGTTCGTCTTTAGCTGACAGGTCGGCTTCCACCTTATTCTTTATAATGTCGTAGCTTTGCTGGGCATTCACCAGTTCCTCCCGGGTGATGGCCAGTTGGCTCTGCGCCATATAGACGCTATAGAACTGGTTCGTTATGTCCTTTTCGGTGTTCAGACGTTGCAAGGCATAGCTGATGTTGGCATTCTCGTAATCATACTCGATCTGCTTCAGCTCCATCTTCCGCTTGTTGTATGTGAAGATAGGCTGCGAGAGTTGCAAGTAAAGGTTGTTGTTGAATGCCTTATTGCTGTTTGTCGATCCTTCCACATCCGAGTTATTGTCTTGCCAGCCGAAGGTGTTTATCAAAGATACCACACCATCCGTCCATAAAATAGGCTGATCTACCCGGAAGGTACCGCTCGAACTGAACGTTTCATTGGTGTACCACTGCGACAGGCGGTTATCGAACCGGCGGTTCTTATTATAATCCACCGGGGTCAGATCGAGTGAAAACCGGGATTTAAGAGAAGCCCGCTGGGCAACCAGATTCTCCTGATATCGATCCAGGTTCATGTGCGAACGACGCAGGGTCGGACTGTTCTCTTCCGCTATGTCCAATGCTTTCTCGATGGTCAGAGACAGTTGCCCGTGAGCTATCAGCGGAACTCCCAACAGTACAACAATCGTAAGGATCATCTTTTTCATCAATAGTAACTCTCTTTGCATATACAAGATCATATTAATTATTATCGTTTGACCAGTTTAACGGCATCGGCCGCCACACTTCTCAGTTTACACTCGTTTGTCAGGGTGATATAAGCCGTATCGGCAGTAAAGTAATATACACCGAACTGCTCCCACCCTTCATTCGCTCGCCGGAGATCGATATAGGCATCTTCCGACTCGGCTCCCTGCCGTACCTTGAAACGGTATTCACCCTCTGCACGGTCGTTATATCTTATCTCATTACTTTTACTCACGTAATAATAAACGTCATATTGCCCTTCTGCCGGGATAGGAACTTTCCAGGTAGCCGTCTGACTTCCGTTACCGCTCTTTATCACATAAGCGGAACGGATATATTTTCCGTAATAGTTATTATTGGTCGTAGCCGTCCATTGCAATGGCGGACGCCAGTCGGACACACCGGAATATTTGAATGAGGTATCTTCCACCTTATCCAGCCATTTGGGAAGCAATCCCACTACATCCGGTTCGGAGAGGACGAACAGCGTAGTATCTTCATTATCGACAATGATCTCGTCTTTATTGTCACGGGAAGAACCGGAAATAATAAAGTCGCCTTCCGTATCCACCTCCCGCCTTCTTTCTTCTTTTATATTCCCTATCTGCTGACCGATCACACTCGGCAAATTCCCGGATATCAAGGTATTGACTATCACATACCGCGGAGCATTCTCCCAAACGGACACCAACAGTTTTGTCTGATGCGGCTCCAGTACGATCTTACGGTTAGCACGCGGATCAAGGTCAGGGCCACCTCGCTGCACACCTTGTATTTCCAGATGGACAATACCTTCATAATCGGAATTATTGCTTATCTGTATTTTCAGTACGAAGTTCTCTTCCCCCCTGTTTGTCACTTTCGTTACTTCAAACCGTTCGAGACTATAATAAGGAAGCGGTGTAGGACGTTCCCATTCGGCAAATCCGGAACGGATATCCGCATGGCCTACCTGACCCAACGTATCCAACAGGCTCTCGAACTGGATATTGCGGAAGGTATTCCGTTCCAATAATGTATAAAGGGAATCCCTGAAAGCATCCACCCCGATATTTATTTCCGGAACGGCGAACAGCCGGTATGTTTTCAGGCTAATGATATTATTCAGCAAGTCGCGGTGTTCCACATCCGTAAGCAATTCTTTAAACGTCTGCTTCTCCATCAGCAAGCTCGCTTTCTCATTGTTACTGATACCGTTTATATCGCGCTCCCAACCGGAATTATCCGATTTCTTTTGCAGATACAGTTCGATAGCCGCATTAGCGATCGGCCATTCGGGTGAGAATATATTGTATCGGAAATTATACAACTGTGGAAACAGGAAATAGGGATTTGCCTGCGACGATATATTGTAATTGCCCCGGCCGCTGGACGAGAAGTTGTAGTTCCCTTCCAGTCGGGTAAATATCCAGAGGAAGTTATTAAGCGCCCGTATCTTGGCTTCTTCCTCGGTAATTTCACGCCCTCCCCTTTTCGACCACTTGATCTGGTTCTTCCAGGCTCTTTCTACATCCAACTGCCCGAACACGCAACCTTTTTCAGGGAAAAGAACCATTTCCGGCTGCACTGCTTCCTGTGCTTGCGACCAAGCACGAGGATAGGTAGAGAACTGCACCGGTACTTCCACCACGGAAAAGCGTTTGAACGGATAAGACAGTTTGTAAGTACGTTCCAGATTCTCCCTTATATTGTGGATGAAAGATGGCACCGTATCGAGAATGGAATCGAAGGTTGCCGTATAATAATCATTCCCTTCGATATGCCAGATACTATATAAAGTACTGTCGGATTCCAGGCTTTGCTGTTTATATTTACCGATAATCAGCGAAACCGTCTGCGATGGATATTCGGCAGCAAAAGAATAACTGCCATCTTCCCCCTTCACTCCTTCTCCCTGTGACAAGGGAACCAGCCCCGGAAGCGGTTTTACCTGCAAGCCGAACCGGCTGAAATAAGTCTGTTGCCAGTCGGAACTGACATCGCTGTAAGCTGTGCCGGGACGCGGATACCAATAGGTTTCGGGCGTGAACAAAAGGTAGTCTTTGGTCTGAAACACATACTGTTTATCTATATTAAACAGGAAGTTCTTATTTTCTTTCTGCAAAACCTCCGCCGGAATATCCAGATAGCAGAACTTACTGTCTATCCTGCCGCCATATTTAACAGAGAAAGTAACCGTATCCGACGGCACGATCTTTTCACCGAAATCAACCAGCAGGATCTGGTTATCCCGCTCAAAGCCGAGCTTCTTCCCTCCTCTTGTTATTTCCTGTACCTGCAAACCCGGATTCAGACAGAAAGTAAATACGGAAGCAGGCTCTAATACCGTCCCTTTCATCATTACTTCCGAAGAGAATGTCTCAGGATGCTGCTCCACCGAGATATCATACCGGTCTATGATCATCTTAGGCGTATGCACATATTTATTGTTGACGGCAGTGTATAAGGCACGCATATCGCTTTCCTCCAAGATGGAATGCACATGTTTATATCCGGCAGCCCCGCTGACCGACAACATACAGAAGGAAAGAAATAACCACGGGTAATTGCTGCGCGAGGAGTTAGGCAATCGCCTGAACAGAAAGATCGTAAAGAAGATAAAGGCAAGCCCGGCAAAGAAATAGATCGCCCGGTGATTCAGTACTGTTTCCCAATTGGTAAAACCGACAATGGTGGACTTCACCAACGGCAGGCTGTAAGCCATATAGTCAAACAGGTAATAGAACTTGTCGCTGATATAAAAGATCGTCAGTCCGATATATCCCAGCAGAATGATAAAGGTCAACGCCTGGTTCTTCAGTACCAACATCAGAAAGATAGACAAACCGATAATAAAGACCAGCGTAGGAATACTTATCAACAGGAAATAGAAGATATACGACTGCCAGTCGACCGCCATCCCCGACGTCATAACGTTAAACAGCAGGGCTATCGCCATAATGATCAGGTTCAGGATCAGGAAAACACGCAGGTTTCCCCATATCTTCCCGATCACATATTCGGCATTACTTAGCGGGCGGACATAAAACACCTCCGAAGTATCGAGTTTCTTATCCCTTTTCAGGAACTCCGAAGAAAGAAATATACAGATCACTGCCTGCCCGGTATTCAGCAAAAGCAGGTTCAGATAAGGAAGATTGGCCGGTATCGCCTTCACCAGCCAGAATCCTCCGGAGTCTTCCATGATCAGCAAGGCAAAATCGAAGAATCCGAGTATAAGGATGGCCAGAACAGTAAAAACCTTAAAGAACCAGCTACGGATCAATATCTTACTTTCATATTTAGCGACCGATAGTATATTGCTAATCATTCGTCCAAAGGTTTAACTTATTCTCCATATAATACACATAAGCATGCTCCAGGTTGGGTGGATACGACTCCGCTTCATATCCCTTGATCTCGTCGGCCACCACCTGCACTTCCCAGCCGGAACCGGAAGGAATGGTGGAGATAACAGGGTATTTCTTATCCACTTCATGCAGTTGATCGCTCGTCACTTTTATACGCCATACTTTGCCTTCCGCCTGCTTCAACATATCCTGCGGGGAACCGTAGAAAGACACCTGCCCTTTGTTCATCAGCGCCATACAATTACAGGTACTGGATATATCGCCCACGATATGGGTGGAAAGGATGATCGTTACATCATTCTCGCTCACTTCCGAGAGCAGGTTGCGGAAACGGATACGTTCCTCCGGATCGAGTCCGGTAGTCGGTTCGTCGACAATAATCACCTTTGGATGATGGATCAGTGCCTGTGCAATGCCCAGACGACGCTTCATACCGCCCGACAACTTATTGGCATACCGTTCGCGCACATCGAACAGGCCTACATTTTCCAGCATGGCATCGACAGCCTGCTTTCTTTGTTTGCCGTTGGTCATACCCGACAGGCGGGCGGCATAATCCAGAAACTCGTAAGTTTTATATTTAGCGAAGAAACGGAAATCCTGCGGAAGATAACCCAATATTCCTCTGATCTCTTTACGCTGCCTGAGCAGATCGTATCCACAGATATCCACCTGTCCCGAAGTCGGTTCCATCAAAGCAACCAGAATACGCATCAATGTAGATTTTCCGGCACCATTCGGGCCCAGCAGTCCGAACATTCCCGTCGGTATCTCCAGATTCACATCTTTCAGGGCATGGTTGCCGTTCGGATATACCTTATTGAGGTTCTTTATCGATATACTCATTCAGTCAAAGGTTCACAAGAAAGTTAGAATTAAATCATAAAATGCTGGTAAAGATATACTTTATTCGCATGAATACAAATAAAAAACGTTCCCAACCAAAATATATTGGATGGGAACGCCCTGAATTAGATCCTGATAAGGAAATTTTTTAATAATTCTGCTTCATCGGTTCGAAGTATGCCTGAGGATGTTCGCAAGCCGGACATTTAGCCGGAGCTTTCTTTCCTTCGAATACGAAACCGCAGTTACGGCACTGCCACAAGATAGCTTCATCCTTTTCGAATACTTTTCCTTCTTCCAGGTTAGCCAGCAGTTTACGATAACGTCTTTCGTGTTCAGCTTCCACCTTAGCAATCATTCTGAAAGCAACAGCGATTTGCTTGAAACCTTCTTCTTCAGCGATGTCGGCAAATGCAGGATACAGGTCAGCCCACTCTTCATTTTCACCGGCAGCAGCTTCAGCCAGGTTTTCCATTGTAGAGCTGATCACTCCGGCAGGATAAGAAGCAGTGATTTCAACCATACCGCCTTCGAGGAATTTAAAGAAACGCTTTGCATGTTCTTTTTCCTGTTCAGCTGTTTCCATGAATACAGCGGCAATTTGTTCGTAGCCTTCTTTTTTAGCTACGCTTGCGAAGAATGTGTAACGACTTCTTGCCTGAGATTCTCCGGCAAATGATTTCAGCAGATTCTGTTCTGTACGTGTACCTTTAATACTTTTTTCCATAATGCTAATATGTAATATAAAATGAGTTTGTGTAATCGCCCTATTCAAATAACTCTCAAAAGTATGAAATTGTTTAATTATTTAATTCATTCTTTACTTAAAATATATCTATCGAGCGATAAACGGTATTTATCCGCCTGTCTTCGTATTCACCGCAACTGCCAAGAACTGAGCCAATAATATTTACTAAGTATATTTTGAAAAACAACTATCACACTATCACTAATCCGTTTGATCTTATTATAATCAAGGCTTACAGAGGTGATAGTTACCTATTCAACTATCATTTATCTATCACCCTACTATCACTGTCTCGTCCTTGTCTTGTCCTGAAATAGGACAATATATATCCTGTTTTGTAAAATATATAGCTTATTATCAAAAACATAGCAACTGGTTTTAATTTACATCCGAGGCTTGACACCCTCGATACCCGCCTGTGAGCATCGTCAATATTCAAGTTCAAAACAGGCCAAAATGGGCATTCCGGCAATAAGGAGTCTGCATTCCGGTGAAATTAATATACGTATTTCGATAACAGCACTATCGGATCAACACGGATTGGTAATAAGCTTATTATTGTATCATATATTGTGATACTAAGTTATCATATATTATGGCATTAGAGTACCATATATTATGACACAACATTGTTACAATATATGGCACAGGTGACGCGGATTTAGAAAAATTTGAACCATTGCTATCTTTGCTCCCGCACCGGTATAGCGTTATCTCACCTTACTCTGCAATCAGGCAATGAGATCACTAAGATTACAATATGCAGTTGCGTGCCGGTTTTTATATCGTACGTATCGGTAATGTATCGCAAAAAGTGATCATCCGCTAAACGGTATTAATACTAGTGTATGAAGAAGGGGACATAATTGTCCTCCTTTTTTATTGTCCTATCTTTCAAGGTCACAAATTGTGACCTTAAACAAAGAAAAGCCGGATAACCCCCATCCGAAAATAGGTTATGTGAAGTAAAACTAAATAAATTGACTAACTTTGTGGCTTTAAACTGAAAACGATAAAAAACGATTAGATATTATGGAGTACAATTTCAGAGAAATCGAGAAAAAATGGCAAGAATACTGGATTGCCAACGGGGTTTATAAAGTGAAAGAAAACAAAGATAAACCCAAATACTACGTGTTGGATATGTTCCCTTACCCATCGGGCGCCGGACTACATGTAGGACATCCGCTCGGTTACATCGCATCTGACATTTATTCCCGTTTCAAACGGTTACAGGGATTCAACGTATTACACCCAATGGGATACGATGCTTACGGCTTGCCGGCAGAACAATATGCCATTCAGACCGGACAACATCCCGAAGTAACTACAAAACAAAATATCGCCCGTTATCGTGAGCAGATGGATAAGATAGGTTTCAGCTACGACTGGAGCCGTGAAATCCGCACATGCGAACCAGAATATTACCACTGGACACAATGGGCATTTATCAAAATGTTCAACAGCTACTATTGCAACGATGAAAAGAAAGCACTTCCTATCGACAGCCTGATCGAAGCTTTCGAAGCAGTAGGAACAGAAGGTCTTAACGTTGCCTGTGGCGAAGAAATGAGCTTCACTGCCGATGAGTGGAAAGCAAAAAGCGACAAAGAAAAACAAGAAATATTACTGAACTACCGTATCGCTTACCTGGGTGATACAATGGTAAACTGGTGCTCGGAACTGGGAACCGTATTGGCTAACGATGAGGTGGTAAACGGCGTTTCCGAACGTGGCGGCTTCCCTGTCGAACAAAAAATGATGCGCCAGTGGTGTCTGCGTGTATCCGCCTATGCACAGCGTTTGCTGGACGGACTGGATACGATCGACTGGACAGACTCGTTGAAAGATACACAACGTAACTGGATCGGACGTAGCGAAGGTGCCGAAGTCAACTTCAAGGTAAAAGACAGCGATCTGGAATTTACGATCTTCACCACCCGTGCCGATACCATGTTCGGTGTAACCTTCATGGTGCTGGCTCCCGAAAGCGAACTGGTTGAGAAATTGACTACTCCGGAGCAGAAACAAGAAGTAGATGCTTATCTGGAACGTACTAAAAAACGTACCGAACGTGAACGTATTGCCGACCGTCAGGTAACAGGTGTATTCAGCGGATCGTATGCAATCAATCCGTTCACCGGAGATGCAGTGCCTATATGGATCAGCGATTACGTGTTGGCTGGTTACGGAACAGGAGCTATCATGGCTGTTCCGGCTCACGATAGCCGCGACTATGCTTTTGCCCGGCATTTTAACCTGCCTATCATCCCATTGATCGAAGGCTGCGACATAAGCGAAGAAAGTTTCGACGCTAAAGAAGGTATCGTCTGCAACTCACCGAGACCGGATGTAACTCCTTATTGCGAGTTGTCACTAAATGGATTGACTGTTAAAGAAGCTATTGCCGCTACCAAGAAATTTGTAGCAGAACATAAGTTAGGACGTGTAAAAATAAACTACCGTCTGCGTGACGCTATCTTCAGTCGTCAACGTTATTGGGGTGAACCGTTCCCTGTGTATTACGATGCCAACGGACTGCCTCAGATGCTGCCAATGGAAGCACTGCCTCTGCAATTGCCGGAAGTAGATAAATTCCTGCCTACCGCAACAGGCGAACCTCCATTGGGACATGCTACCAAATGGGCCTGGGATTCTGTAAACAAAGAAGTTGTAGAAACATCCAAAATAGATAACAAAACTATCTTCCCGCTGGAACTTTGCACAATGCCGGGATTTGCCGGTTCATCCGCTTATTACCTGCGTTATATGGATCCACATAATAACAAAGGATTGGTCGATAAGGATGTGAACGGATACTGGCGCAATGTAGACCTGTATATCGGTGGTACGGAACATGCTACCGGTCACCTGATCTACAGCCGTTTCTGGAATAAATTCCTGTATGATATGGGTGTCATCTGCGAGGAAGAACCGTTCCAGAAACTGATCAACCAAGGTATGATCCAGGGACGTTCCAACTTCGTATATCGTATCAAAGATACCAACACATTCGTATCTCTGAACCTGAAAGACCAGTATGAAGTAACTCCTATCCATGTGGATGTAAACATCGTTTCCAACGATATCCTGGATATCGAAGCTTTCAAAAACTGGCGTCCGGAATATCATACAGCAGAGTTCATACTGGAAGATGGCAAATATATCTGCGGATGGGCTGTTGAAAAAATGTCCAAATCTATGTTCAACGTAGTAAACCCGGATATGATCGTAGACAAATACGGTGCGGATACCCTGCGTCTGTATGAAATGTTCTTAGGCCCGTTGGAACAGTCCAAACCCTGGGACACGAACGGCATCGACGGTGTTCACCGTTTCCTGAAGAAACTGTGGGCTTTATTCTATGGCAATACGGAAAGCTTACAGATCACAGACGCTGAACCGACAGCTGAAGAATTAAAATCATTACATAAACTGATCAAGAAAGTTACATTCGATATCGAGCATTTCTCTTTTAATACTTCTATCAGTGCTTTCATGATCTGTATTAACGAATTAGGTAGCCTGAAATGCAATAAGCGTGCTATCCTGGAGCAATTGATCATATTACTTGCCCCGTTTGCACCTCATACAGCAGAAGAGTTATGGCATGTATGTGGTCATACCACAACGATATGCGATGCTCCGTGGCCACAGCACAACGAAGAGTATCTGAAAGAAAATTCAGTTACCTACGCCATCTCATTCAACGGAAAAGCCCGCTTCAATCTGGAACTCCCGGCTGATATGCCCCGCGAAGAGGTAGAAAAGATTGCTCTCAGCCACGAAAGTTCCGCAAAATGGATGGAAGGCAAGACTCCTAAAAAGGTGATTGTCGTTCCAGGTAAGATCGTTAATATCGTTATCTAAATGAGAACAGCTCAGTTTTATAAAGTTTACTTTTCTATACAGGATTATCTGATGATTCTGTTCGGAACTCTTTTATATGGTTTCGGATTCAACGCATTTATCCTGTCCAATGAGATTGTTACCGGTGGTGTCAGTGGTATCTGTGCATTAATATTCTTTGCCACCGGAGGCGCCATACCGGTATCGGTTTCATACTTTGTTATCAATGTAGTCTTACTATTAGCCGCTCTTAAGATATTAGGATTCAAATTCCTGATAAAGACAATCTTTGGAGTATTCTCGCTTTCAGCTTCCCTGTCATTTTTTGAATGGTTGCTGAAAGGAAATCCGATCTTACATGATCAGCCATTTATGGCCATTATGATCGGTGCCCTCCTCTGTGGTGCTGGATTGGGATTGGTATTTTCCGCCAACGGAAGTACCGGAGGAACGGATATTATCGGAGCTATTGTAAACAAATACAAGAACATATCCATCGGACGTGCCTTGTTGTTTTGTGATTTCTTCATTATCAGCTCTTCTTTCTTCCTATTCCATAATGTGGATAAGATCGTGTTCGGTTTTGTTGAAATGATCATCAGCAACTATGTCCTCGACATGGTGTTAAACGGTAACCGCCAATCCGTACAATTCCTCATATTCTCACAAAAATATGATGAGATAGCCGATCGGATCATCCATGATCTGGATCGTGGATGTACCATCCTTGATGGCGTAGGAGGTTACTCCAAAAAGCCGGTCAAGGTTGTCGTATTGCTGGCTAAGAAGTCAGAATCCGTATCCATCTTCCGCCTGGTAAAACAAATAGACCACCAGGCATTCATATCACAAAGTATCGTCCGCGGAGTATATGGAGAAGGATTTGATCAGATAAAGACATAAAACGATTATTCAAACAATTTAAAGCACTTCCATACGTTATACATATCGTACAGAAGTGCTTTTTTATTTATATATTTACAAACATGAAACTCGTATTTGCTACAAATAACCAACATAAGTTGGATGAAGTACAGAAAATAACAGCAGGTTACACTGAAATAATTAGTTTAGCTGCTATCAATTGTCACGATGATATCCCGGAAACAGCTGATACTCTGGAAGGAAACGCTTTACAAAAAGCTCGCTATATCAAAGAAAAATTCGGTTACGACTGTTTTGCTGATGATACCGGTCTTGAAGTGGAAGCTTTAAATAATGCACCCGGAGTATATTCTGCCCGCTACGCCGGCCCTGGTCATGACTCTGAAGCTAATATGAAGAAACTTCTTCAGGAAATGAATGGGAAAGAAAATCGTAATGCCCGTTTCCGTACTGTTATCGCCCTGATTTTAGATGATAAAGAATATCTGTTCGAAGGTATAGTAAATGGTCAGATCACGAATGAAAAACGTGGAACAAGTGGTTTTGGATATGATCCAATCTTCAAGCCATACAGTTTTGAGCAAACATTTGCCGAAATGGGTAATGATATTAAAAATACGATCAGTCACCGGGCTGAAGCTGTTAAGAAATTGAGTGAATTTTTATCTACATTATCAGAATAAGTTATGAGAAGAATAATATATACTCTTTTATTGATATATATAACTGTCTCCAATATTACTGCTCAAAAAAGTGTGGGAGAATGGAATACTTATCTGGCATATTATACCACAACAAATATTGCCGAAGGTAATAACCATGTATATGCGGTAGCAAACGGTTCTTTATATAGTTATAATAAAGAAGATAATAGCATTACTCATTATTCAAAACAAACAGGTTTGAGTGATAGCGATATAAATAATCTGATTTTTAATCCGGAAGTTAATACCCTATTAATAACTTACAGCAACGGAAATATTGATTTACTTGGCGACTATGGTATTTACAATATATCTTCCTTACTAGATAATTCAAGCATCAATAATAAAACAATCAATAATATATACTTATATAAAGAAATAGCCTATTTATCCACTGATTTTGGAATTATAGCACTCAACATGGCTAAAAAAGAAATCAAGGATACATACAAGTTGAATAAAAAAATAAACGCTGTAGCTATCAATAATAATTATATATATGCAGCCACTTCCGAAGGTATTATTTATGCTTCGTTAAATAGCAATCTATTGGATTATAATGAATGGGATACATATCCGCTATCTTCTTCTGAATTCGATAAAGACAGTATCAGTCAGATATGTTTCTTTCAAAATAATCTTTGCTTGTTTGCCAATCAGACAAACAATAAGGGTATTTATTATCAACAGTCGGACGGAACTATAAAAGTATTATTGAAAAATAACAACTTACAGCAAATGGTTCTGCAAAACAATAAATTGATTCCTTATACTAATTCTGAATTATATATTTATTCATCTTTAACAAGCCGAGATGTTGTAAATGCAGGAGTCGTTAATAATATTGCATCCCTTAAAGATTCTAATACATACTGGATAGCATCCGGTGTTAACGGAATTAAAGGTATTCGGAAAAATAATAATAATTATGAAGTTCTTCTGGAAAATACAAACAGTGATACGGAATATCCCAAGCGAAATTATAATTATTTCATGACTACAAATGATAATAAACTTTATATTGTTGGAGGATATCGTTGGACTGACCGTATATGGAGAGCTGGTACTCTCATGATATATGATAATGAAAAATGGTTCAATTTAGATGAAAGTACGGTCAATAAACAAACTCCCGAATATTGTCAAGATTATACAGGAGTTGCTATTGATCCTACAGATCCCGATCATTACTATGTTTGTACATACGGAGAAGGTATCATAGAATTCAAAGATAATAAATTCGTACAATTATTCCACCATAAAAATAGTCTGTTAAGTACTGTTTATCCGGAAGGAAGTTTTACTAATCAATATAAATATATCCGCATAGGTGGTGTGTCCTTTGATAAAGACGGTAATTTATGGGCTACAAACTGTGAAGTTCAGGATGTTCTTAAAGTATTAAAAAAAGATGGTACATGGACTAGTTTTCATTTTGATAAATTCAGTGGAGTACATTTGGCCGATAAAATAACAATCACATCCGATAATCGTAAATGGATTAATGTTCCTTATGGGGATGAGGCAGGTATATTCATTTTCGATGATGGTGGAACAATTGATGATACAAGCGATGACCAATTCCATTTCTATGATACACCATTTAGTGATATAAACGGTACCATTGATGCCAGCGGTTATTTTTGTATTACTGAAGATAAAAAAGGACAAGTCTGGATTGGAACTAACAGAGGTCCGATCGTTTGTACTAATCCAAAAACAAATATAGATGGTATAAAATGTAGTCGTATCATTCGTCCTGCCGATGAAATAAATGATGTTCCTTATAACTTCCTAGACGGAGAACAAATAAACGCTATTGCTGTAGACGGTGGAAACCGTAAATGGATAGCTACCCAAAGTTCCGGTGTATTTTTGGTAAGTGAAGATGGTATGGAAACAATCGAAAATTTTACGACAACCAACTCTCCTCTCCCATCCAATCAGATAAACTCATTAGCCATTAATCAACTGACCGGAGAAGTTTTTATTGGAACTGAAAATGGACTGGTATCTTATATGGGCGATGCTACAGAAGGAAAAGAAGATTATTCAAATGTATACGCTTACCCCAACCCTGTGCGTCCGGAACATAGCGACCGGGTTACAATTGTCGGATTAATGAACGATTCGAATGTAAAAATTACAGATCTGAGAGGTAATATCATATATCAGGGTAAATCTGCTGGAGGAACTTTCACCTGGGATTGCCGGAGTAGAAAAGGAGGCCGTGTTGCGACAGGAGTTTATCTGGTATTATCAGCTACACCAGAAGCCAAAGAAAGCGTAGTTACCAAGATTATGGTAGTGAAATAAGTATTTGCCTGGTTATCTTTTTAGCTCCTTTATCATTAGGATGAATTGCATCATAAAAATCGGATGCTTCCAATAAATCAAAACAATTTATATAGGGAATATATCCCAATTCATTTATATAAGACTGAAGAGCTTCCTGCTTTTCAGTCTTTTTTGCTGATATTATATCAGGATTATACGGCATTAATACCAGGTAATATTGAATATTTTTCGCTTTAAAAAAAGCATAAGACTCTTCTAGCAACCGTTTCCATTCAGCAGTGATTTTATATGCTTCAAACTTATTTTCTTTATTCTGTTCATCCAGGCCACGCTGATAAACAGCTTCATTTCTGTAAGAGGCCTGAGCAGCAGGATAACGCAATTCATTGTCGATAGAACTTTCCGGTGCATCATCGTCTAACAGGTTACGAAGAACAAATGAGAATCCTGAAAACAAACAATTCCTGGCCTTATAATTATAGTACCAGTCCGATTTATTCAATTCGTCATATAAGGCAGGTACCAACAATTTTGTCTGATCATCCATTTTATAACCATACATATGTAAAGCAACCTGATTAGGTATATCCATATCAACCGGCTTGGATAAAGCATCTATATCAAGACATTGAATAACCGTTTTTACAGAAGCAGGCAAAGAAGTATAATATAAAGCACTCTCACTCAGCTTCTGCCCGGTAGAAGTAAAACTGTATACAACAGGATGATCACTCAACTCCCTTTCCAACAGATAACCATCTACTCCACTCATTCCTCTACTATTACCAAATATAACAACTTCAGGAGTTTGTGTTGTATCCCTTATTGTATTCAGTATAAGTTTAGTACGGGCATAATCATTTGGCAGCATCCTGAAAAAGCAGGGAGTTACCCTATTCAAACAGGCCATTAGAACTATTACAAATAATAGAAAAAATACTAACCTCTTTATCTGCTTACCTGTCAGTTCCATAACTTCTTAAAATTGAAAATAAATAAAATTGGAAGAATCAGCCCCAAAGAAATAAATAGAAAAGAGTATACCGGCATAGATTGAATATCTGACAAATGAACTTTGTATATTCTCTATATCCAACCCAAAAGGTTTATTTCTGTTCACCCATTCTACACACAACAAAATAACGATGAATGCGAGTGATAACATAGCAGTTACATTATTAGCACCACTCACTTTAGGTATTCTCAACAAAGAAGACGAAAATATATTATTAATGTAATCGAACGCAACAGAAAGCGTTTCAGCCCTGAACACGATCCATCCCAAGGTAACGAACCCAAAAGTAATTAACATCGAAACAACGGGAGGAAACATACCAGAATCAGCTTGTTTCCTCTTATCCAGCAATAACAAAGGAATAAATAAAAGACCATGATATATTCCCCAGGTTACAAATGTCCAGTTTGCTCCATGCCATAATCCACTCAATAGGAATATAATCAGAATATTGCGTATATGTTTATACTGGCCCTTTCTGCTACCTCCCAAAGGTATATATACATAATCAACAAACCAGGTGTTTAATGAGATATGCCATCTACGTCAGAAATCAATAATATTTCTTGAAAAATAAGGATAGTTGAAATTTTGCTTTAATGTTATGCCGAACAACCGGGCTGTACCAATCGCAATATCCGAATAGCCGGAAAAATCCCCATATATCTGGAAAGCAAACAAAACAGCACCTAAGACCAACGTACTGGCTGAATAATTCATATAATTACCGAATACATCATTGACTACCAATGCACAGTTATCAGCAATTACCATCTTTTTAAAAAATCCCCATAGGATTTGCCGCATACCATCTACAGCCTCCCCATAAGTAAACACCCGCGGTTTATAAAACTGAACCAACAAATTAGTAGCCCTTTCGATAGGCCCGGCAACCAATTGAGGAAAAAAACTTACAAAAGCAAAGAAAGCTACAATGTCCTTAGTCGGTTTCAATCTCCTTCTATACACATCGATCGTATAGCTTAAAGCTTGGAAAGTATAAAAACTTATACCAACCGGAAGAATAATCTGTAAGGTTGATTTATGCAAAGCAATCCCTATAAATGAAAAAGCTTCAACAAAGTTATCAACAAAGAAATTGAAGTATTTAAAAAATCCAAGGATAGCTAAATTCAGGAAAATATTGGTTCCGGTTATCCATCTACATTTCTTTCGGACAGATGGCGTATCTTCCGATAATGAGTTTCCCTCTCTCGCCTTTTCAATCGCTACACCACTCAACCAGCTACAAAAGGATGTGAATGCAATCAGTATCAGAAAACGCCAATCCCACCATCCGTAAAACAGATAGCTGACAATTACTATAAACAGATTTTGTAATTTTATCTTCCTGTTGAATACAAACCAGTATAACAAAAATACAATAGGAAGATAAATTAGAAACTCTATCGAATTAAATAACATACGACTCTGTTCTGCGGATGATGGGACAATTATACTATTACAATCCTAACTTCTCGGAAATCTCCAGCATCTTTCTGATCGGTCTGATTGCTTTCTTTTGTACCTCTTCGTCCACAAATATTTCAGGCATTTCAAACTTCAGACAGTTATAAAGCTTCTCCATCGTATTCAAACGCATAAAATTACATTCGTTGCAGGCACATGTGCTATCATTGGGAGGAGCCGGAATAAACTCTTTATCCGGACTCTTTTTTCTCATTTCGTGAATAACACCACTTTCCGTCGCTACAATGAACTGTTTCTTATCCGACTTGATAGTATGCTTCAAAAGAGCAGCAGTCGAACCAACGAAGTCTGACACCTGTATAATAGGCTGTTTACATTCCGGGTGGGTAATCACTTCCGCATCCGGGTATTGTTTCTTTACTTCCAGTATCTTTTCTAACGAGAATTCTTCATGGACATGGCAAGCACCATCCCAAAGCAACATATTACGTCCGGTAATACTGTTTATATAATTTCCCAGATTACGATCCGGGCCGAAGATCATCTTTGTTCCTTCCGGAAAACTTTCTACGATCTGACGGGCATTCGTAGAAGTCACTACCACATCCGTAACAGCCTTTACCGCAGCTGTCGTATTTACATACGAAATAACCACATGATCCGGATGCTGCTTTACAAATTCAGCAAATTCCGGAGCCGGACAACTATCTGCCAAAGAACAGCCGGCATTCAGGTCAGGAACCAGAACTTTTTTATCCGGACACAATATCTTAGCCGTTTCACCCATAAAATGAACGCCACAGAGAACTATTATATCTGCCGTAGTCTTGGCAGCCCACTGGGCTAAAGCCAAACTATCTCCAACAAAGTCTGCTATATCCTGTATATCACCAGTTTGATAATAATGCGCTAAAATAATAGCGTTCTTTTCTTTGCGAAGTTTATCAATGGCTTCCTTCAGATCCATATCTTTGGGAACCGGTGCATCCATATATCCGATCGATTGATTTGTCAACATGATTTATCTATTATATTATTCTTAATTTTAATTCTAAAGATAAATAGGATGTATATAATATCCTGTTAAAATGGTTCATATAATAATCGCCCATACCTCATTCCGAGGATATAAATAGTATATCAACAAAGTTATCATCAGGCTTTATAGCTGATAATCTTTATATTAATATACTTATCAACTCACTGTTGATAATATGCAAAGGTAAAAACTTTATTCATTTCAGCCATCGAAAGCAGTGTAAAACAATCTTTAAAAGAACGGGGAAAGTATCGATTCATAGTTATCAGCCATTCCGATAATTCTCTTATACAATATCTTCAATGACTAAAACAAACTAATTTTATCACTGTTTACCAACCAGATGTTCACAAGTTATAAGAATAGTATCACAATATATGATACTGGTTTAGCATATATTGTAATAATGGAGTATCATATATTGTGATACAACTCTTATCCTACCCGACTCCAATACCTGATATGAAATTGTAAAAGAGTAGATCGGTCTTCGATAATGCTACCGGTTCTTCCTTGCCTCTCTCCTAGTTATCCACAATTATATATTGTATTAATATTAATCTTTAATTTAAAAATAAAATATGATGTATATGATATCCTGTTGAAACAGTTAATACATTTTCGTCACAATACTTGCCTGAGGAGTTATTAAAGTATATGAACTACTTATCAAAGCGATACCAACAATATAAAAGATAGCTTTTGTACTGTTCTTCTTTATTTTATGGACTTTATTAGTTTTATGTTGATAACTGGTCATGTGAAAAAGTTTATCTCTGTTGACGGGTGTTGATACGTGTATAACCACTGTTAATAGCTCGTCATAAATAATAGGTTATAAATGTTGTGTGTTCGAAATGAGGAGGAGTATAGATAAGAATCTGAATAATGCAAGAACTTTTTTTCATTTTCTGTTCACTACTTATCAATACCTTTTCAACGGCATATCCACATTAATTAGCTACTTTTGCAGCTAAAGAAAATAGTTATGCGTAAATTAAAAATAACAGAACTGAACCGTCTTACTCCGGAGGCCTTTAAAGAAAGTAAGAAGATACCGTTAATCGTTGTGCTCGACCATGTTAGAAGTCTTAACAATGTCGGATCTGTCTTTCGTACTTCAGATGCCTTTAAGGTGGAGGCTATTTATTTATGTGGTATTACGGCTTGTCCGCCTCATGCGGAGATTCATAAGACAGCTTTAGGAGCTGAAGAAACTGTAGACTGGAAATATTTTAAAGATACACATGATGCTGTTGATAACCTGAAGCAAGAAGGGTATATCGTTTGTGCGATAGAACAGGCTGAAGGTAGTGTTATGCTTGATAAATTGCTGTTAGACAGAGATAAAAAATATGCTATTGTCATGGGAAACGAAGTAAAAGGCGTTCAACAATCTGTTGTTGATAACTGTGATATGTGTATTGAAATACCCCAATACGGAACTAAACACTCGCTGAATGTATCGGTAACGACCGGAATTGTTATCTGGGATTTCTTTAAGCAATTATCAGATTAATCCTCTTTCAACCATAATAACGACCCGTTCGGTCATGGCATCTTTTCCTTTCGGGTCGTATTCGGATTTCAGGCTAGCTCCGAACATTCCGGCAAACAAGTTCCAAAAGCCTGCCCTGAAACCGCCCAGATAAGCTTTCAACAGGTTGTAGCTGGATTGGTTACATTCCCTGTCAATCAGCTTGATAAGTAATTTACCTTGTGAGAAGGTCAGCTTTTTAAGTTCCGGTTTATATTCTTTGAATAGATCTTTTTCCATACGTTTCAGATGTTCCTGGCGTGCTTTGTCATCCGGAAGCGTTTCCATATATTCATATGTCTCTATTAAAGTCTCATATACCATTTTGGCATAGGGTAATGTGCGTTTCACATCGCGAACCAGTTTATTATATTTCTGTTGTTCACGATTGTTCTTAAAACGCATCTGCGGAAATATAAATACTTCCTGAAGATTGACAACGGCAACCGTATCCTTCCCGTCCAGATAAGCTCTTTGCACTCCTTCGGGAAGTGTGTTTATTTTTAGTTTCTGTGCCTGACCAGCTGTAACACAGAGTAAAAACATAACCACAATCTTATACCATCTCACCTTTGTCATAGCCTACAAAAATAGGTGATTTAGTAATAGCCTGTGCAGGTTTTACAGAATTTGACTAATTATATGGAAATGATGATTTACTTGTTAATAAGTTGTCAACTTAATAAGTTTCATTATATTTGTGGCAATTCTGAATTATAACAAAACAAATTGACTATGAACATTGAATAATATTGTCAGCATTTAATGGCACTTATATAGTAACAACCAAAAATATCTTATCTATGAAACTATTAATTCTATCCCTGTTATTGGGAGTTTTCCCTTGTTTGTATGCTGTTAATAACTTGCGTTTGCCTGACATGCGTAGCATGGGAATGGGCGGATGTGCTGTGACTCAATCTTTCCTTTTTAATCCGGCATTAATTGGGTTGGAATCTTGTAAGAGTATCGATATCAACTATTTTAACCGTTATGGACTAAAGGAGCTGGGAACTGTTGGTCTTTCATTTTCTTATCCTAATAATGTTCTTCCTTTTGGTGTTAATATCTCTTCTTTCGGGTATGATCAATATAGGGAAAGTATGTTCCGGCTTTTCTTCGGAAGATCTTTAAATGATAAATGGAGTATCGGCATAAGTATCCAGTATTCGATCGTACAGACAGAATTGACGGAAGAACATCCACAATACTTGTCAACTGATATCGGTATCAGTTATTCTCCGGTTGAAAAACTGTTGATTGGTATGTTGATAATGGATTTTCCTTCTGTTGCTGTTAAGAAAGAAAATACTGAAATAGATTATTTTAGGGGATATTCTTTGCAAATAGGTTTTCAATGGGAAGTAATTAACAGCTTGTTGATAATAGGAAATGTGGGAACGAATAAACATACTACATTAACAGGTAACATCGGTTTAGAATATCAATTGTATAAACAATTCTATGTGCGGGCTGGAATGCAGACAACCCCTCTCCTTCCCACTATCGGTGTCGGATATCGATTTTCCGGTTTCACTGCTGATGTTGCGATCGTGTATCATCCGATGTTAGGTATTAGTACCGGTATAGGTTTGAAGTACTCATTTTAAAACTATATAACTATGAAAAAGTTGTTTATAACCCTGTTGGTATATTTGTTGATAAACAGTTATCATCTTAATAGTCAGAATATATATTCTGTTGATAAGTGGATAGAAGAAATGGCCTCTGAAACAGATGATGAAGCCCGTATTGAAAACCTTTATTCCGATCTTTCCTATCTGGCTGAACATCCTTTTGAACTGAATAGTGTAACGAAAGAAGAGTTAAGTCATCTGCCCTTTTTATCGGATCAGCAAATAGAACAGATTATCTTTTACCGGAACAAGTATGGAAAGTTGGTAACCCTTTATGAACTGAAAAATGTCGAAGGGTTAGATTTCCAGACAATATCACTTTTACTCTCTTTTGTTTATATCGCAGATATTTCTGTTGATAAACGTCCATTTTCTGTTAAAAATATGTTGAAGTATGGTTCTAATGAATTGCAAATCAGATATGATCAATGTTTTCAACAGAAAAAGGGATATTGTTCATATCCGGATAGTATTTTACAGCAATATCCGAACCGGAAATATTTGGGTGAACCTTTCTATCATTCTCTTCGTTATTCATATGCTTTCGATGAAAGGCTTCAATTTGGAGTTGTAGCGGAAAAAGATGCCGGTGAACCTTTTTGGAACCAATATCATAAAGGGTATGATTATTATTCGGTACATCTTTTTTTGAAAGATATGAATAAGTGGTTGAAAAGTCTTGCAGTCGGTGATTATAAGATATCTTTTGGGCAGGGATTGGTTATCAGTAATGATTTCTCTCCTAGCCGCAGTTCTATTGTAGCTCAGGCCGAACGACGTACAAATGGATTTCGCCGTCACTTTTCAACGAATGAAAATGACTATTTTCGTGGAGTGGCTTCTACCATTTCAATTAAAGACTTTGATATCAGCCTGTTTTATTCTTTCAAGAAACTGGATGCAGGTGTTAATAACTACGAAGTAAGTTCGTTTAAAACAGATGGTCTGCATCGGTTGGTACGTGACCGGGAGAAGTTACGGACAGTACCTATGCATACGTATGGAGGAAATATTCGATATGCAACTTCTCATGTTCATTTCGGAGTAACCGCGCTATCCTATTCTTTTGGGAATTATCAGATACAGCCGGATTTAAAACCGTACAATCTTTTTTATTTCCGTGGAAACAGGAATATGAACATCAGTGTAGATTATATGTTGAAAACGAATAAGCTTAAGTTTTATGGGGAAACAGCTGTATCATCCAATAAGGCAATAGCTACTTTGAATGCTTTCCAATTGACACCTGTCTCCTATTTATCGTTATTATTGCTCCATCGTTATTATGACAGGCGTTATCAGGCTTTCTTTGGGAATGCTTTTGGTCAGAACTCTACCGTTCAGAACGAACAGGGTGTTTATACCGGAATGCAATGGACACCGTTCGCTCATTTTAAACTATCCTTATATGCGGACTTATTTCGTTTTCCCTGGTTAAAATATGGAGTTGACTCACCTTCTTCCGGGAAGGAATACATGGTACAATTGGATTATAATTCGGGTAAGAATCTTGCTGCTTACGTGCGTTATAAATATAGAAAGAAGGAAAAGAACCAGACATTGGAAAATGAATCGACACAAAGTATATTACCTTATTCACAGCAACGTTTCCGGTTTCAACTATTATACGGATCGCAACCGGCATGGATGTTGAAAACTTCGGTAGATGGTGTTTATTATGATGAACAGCGAAGTAAACATAGCTTTGGATGGATGGTTTCGCAAAGTGCAGGCTGGAGACCTTCTTCTCTTCCTTTTCAGTCTGATTTTTATATTGGTTACTTCCATACTGATGATTATTACAGTCGGATAAGTTCCTATGAAAAGAATATTCTTTATGCTTTCAATATGCCTTCTTTTTATGGAAAAGGTATCCGGCTTTCTGTTTCCTTTCGTTGGGATCTGTTGAAAAAGTTATCCCTTTCAGCTAAATTGGCTCATACTTATTATGCAGACCGGGACTTGATAGGTACGGACCAGGAAGAAATAGAAGGACATAATAAAACAGATATTTATGTCCTTCTGCGTTGGAAATTTTAAGAGCTTTTGTAGCTTTGTATCTGTTTTTCGTAAGCATATAGGTCTGGTTTGTTGTTATATGCGGACAGAACAAATAAAATAAAAATAATATGTCAACAATTCTCTTTGATAAGATAGTATTCGGCCCGGTGCACAGCCGTCGGTTGGGAGTTTCTTTGGGTATGAATTTGCTTCCGGTGGACGGGAAGCTTTGTTCTTTCGATTGTATTTATTGCGAATGCGGCCTGAATGGAGAACGCCGTACGCATACCAAACTGCCGACTCGTGAAGAGGTGAAAGAAGCATTGATACAAAAGTTATCAACTATGCGAAGTGAAGGGATTGCTCCCGATGTGATCACTTTTGCAGGTAATGGGGAACCAACTATGCACCCTCAGTTTGAAGGAGTTATTGAAGATACGATTGCTACCCGTAACCGTTTTTTCCCGAAGGCAAAGATTGCGGTTTTATCGAATTCGACAATGCTTCATAAAGAAGGTGTATTCCGAGCGTTGAATAAGATCGAAGATAATATCCTTAAACTCGACTCTGTACTGGACAGCCGTATACAGCAGTTGAATGTTCCGAATTCTTCCGCATTTACATTTGACAGATTGATGGAACAACTCTGTCGTTTCGAAGGAAACCTGATCATCCAGACCATGTTTCTGAAAGGGGAAGTTAACGGTCAATCGGTTGATAACACCACAGAAACGGAACTGGAAGGCTGGCTTGAGGCTTTGAAGAAAATAAAACCGAGACAGGTAATGATTTATACCATCGACCGGGAAACTCCGCTGAAAGGTCTTCAGAAAGTTTCAAAAGAAACATTGGATGAAATAGCCGATCGTGCCCGCAAAGAAGGCTTCGATGTAACGGTTTCTTATTGATATTTTCTTTACTGTTTGATACAGCGAATCGTTTTTGCTGATTTATCGGTTAATAACCTGAAGAAATAAACACCCTGTGATAGATTGCTTAGGTTTATCCGTTCAGACGGCTTATTTATTTTCCGGATCATTTTTCCATCGGCGGTATAGATCTCGATAGATTTTACCTGTTGATGATTAATGATCCGTAATTGATCCTTGAATATTGTTGGAGTGATGGTTATTTCATCAGCTTCCGTAAGTTTTTCAGAGTTTACTTTTATTTCGTTAGCAGCTGTAACCTGTCTACTTTCATTTTTGTCATACAATGTTGAAACACTGTAAGAATGTGTGCCTGAAGTGATGTTTCTGTCTGTATATTGTAATGTAGAAGCAGAAACAGAAGCCAGTTTTTGCTGATTTTTGTAGATATTATATCCTGTGATAACAGGGAAAGCACTGCTGCGTGTAAGGGTCCCTTCTTCGGAAGTTATAACCGCTGATAAGATAAAGTTATTGTTCGTTTTCTCATTTTGCAGATACTCCCATTTCTCTCCGTCAAAAGAAATAATATTCCCTTTTCCGTGAATGGCCGGGCCACCATCCATAAATGCGGGAGTCGACCGGCTGTATTTTTTTGCATGGATAGAGACTATCAACTCCTGTCCGGCATCTATTACAAATGGAGTTCTCAACTGAACCGAATTTGATTTATTAGCTATCGGATTAGTTATTTCCTGACTGTAAGTACGTTCCCCCTGCTTAATATAAATAGCATAGAAAGCGTTGGAAGCCGGAATAAAGTTAACACTGATCAGCTTTTTCTTATGAAAATCTTTTAAATCTTTGGTATCCCATCTTTGACCGAAATAGAATGGAGTGTTTGTATAACCTATCTGTTTTGATGAATTTTGAGTTCCCCATCCGATAACTTGTTTATATAAAGGAGCATTCCATTCGATCAGAATGTTATTGGAAGATATGTTTTTTGCAATCACATCCGTCGGCGGTTGATAATTTATTAAAGTACCCTCCTCACCTGTCTGAGATAATCCTGCGAGGTTGACTGCACCTGTGTTCAGTGGATCGAGCCAGATATCCATGCGTTCGTTATCCGACTTACCGTATTTATTCCAGTGATAAAACAGTTTACCGTATATATTTCGCCCGTCCGTATAGCGGCAGGTGGAGTTACCACCGGTTAAGGTGCCTACTATCAGTTTGTTTTGGTTTAATAGAGGGGAACCGGATGAGCCACCTTCGGTTATAGAATGTCCATTGGGAGTCGGATCGAACACTACATTCCAGTGTGCATTTTGAGCTCCTGTTGTATTAGTATCATCCAACCAGGTGACTGTTTCAACCGGATAACTGCCGAAGGTTGATATTTTCATGTAATCGGCGGATGGATGATGAATATTTACACCTGAATTTGCAGGTGTGTCCCTCCTGTCCCAACCATTGAAATAGACATTATAATCTTTAGGAATGTCATTATTCAGTAATACTAAAAGTCCGTCGGAACCACCGTCGAGTGGGATACTGACTTTACGGGTACAGCCTACCATTGATTTCTGTTCTGTTACGGGAGAAGAATTATCGCATCCGAAATGTTCAAAATGAAAATGAAATACCCATTGGTTCAGATCCTCATCCGAAGCAATGGTATTGTTCTTAAGATCTTGAGAACAATGGAAAGCGGATAAAATATATGGTTTCATATCCAAAGCCGTGTTATTTATTAACGAGCCTGTACAAAGATAAGCCGCTGTTCCTATCTTCTGAACCATCTGGCAGACCCCATTCTTTTCAGTCTGCCACTCCTCTCCTTCTTCGCAATTGATATTCACCATACAGGAACCGGATGTTCCGGGGCCGGTACTTTTTAACCCGGAGAAAACGGATAGATGATTGTATCCATATCCTATCTGATTGATTTTTATGCAGGCTTGTTCACCGGAAGGCGAGGGTTCATATTCCAGCGTGATATTATCGCCGGCTATGAATTCGGTAGCAAACGATTTCCCTATCGGATTAGTTCGTGAAGTATACGCCCCCAGTAAATGAGTTTTCTCTGCATTATAAATGAACAGTTTTCCTCCTTCAGGTATGTAGAATGTATCATAATAAAGCATTAATGCGATGGCCCCTTTTGCCTGCAGATGCAGTTGCCATATTTTTTGTCCGGAAGACAAGGTAAGCCAATGGCCGGCATTATTCATATTCAGATCCGTATCTATCAAGGTAGAGACTGCTAATGGTGCTCCCTGGCTTACTTGCCAGGCATCCACCACTTTCATATCTTCCACACTGAAGTTTATAGGAATGTCAACTACCGGTAGTTGGCTTTTCAATGTATTCTGTTCATTGAAACTGGCTGGCATTCCCCCTTCGCTTATTTGAGATTTTGTCTTATTAGTGCAAAACAAAAATAAACAGACAATACTTATATAAATGTAACGACAAAAGAGGTTTTTACTATTCATTATAATTTAATATAGATACGTTTCTTATATAACCAATATCCTGGGATCCAGTTCAGAATAACAAAGAAAATAGCCCATGCTAATGAACCTCCGAAATTTCCGAATAAGGGAGCCAGTATATCCGCATAAATATAAGATGCTATACCGCTTTTATCCAGTATGACAGCCAGTATATCGCCTTGTACATACAGATATAACGGATTTATCCCGAATGATTCGAAAAACAACGACCATTTCTTTTTACCGTTAATGTCGATAATCCAGATCAATAAGGCCAGGAATAATGAACCGAATCCACAAGTGGTTAAAACAAAAGTACTGCTCCATAACTTTTTATTGATCGGACAACCGTAACTGAATAGAAATCCCAGAAACAGAATAAAGCTTCCAAAGATAAACAAATTCCTGATAATTAATTCATTATTCTTTTTGCTGTCCATGATTATTTTACCGGCATAGAAACCTAATAATACATGTGCGATACTTCCGATACAGCTTAACAATCCTTCCGGATCAAAAGCGATACGTGTTCCGTCGGCCAGATAATCGTGATACATATGTGTGTTGCCAAACAGGGCACGGTCTACAACGGCGATGATATTATCTTCCGACAGGGTGGTGCTTCCTGTTAGGGCCAGGAGTATCCAGTAAAATAAGAGCATCACGGTAGCCGTTTGCAGAATATATTTATGATTGATAGCCAGCCCGATCAGTGAACCTGCGCCATAAGCCAATGCAAGGCGTTGCATAACACCGAGGATGCGAAGGTTTTCAAAATGGGTGAATCCGTTATAACAGATATGGGAGAAAAGGTTCAGTCCGAATCCGATCAGAAAGATAAGTATTGTCCGCTTCAATACCTTCGTAACGCTTTCTTTGGATAGTTTGAAATTATATTTCCGCAATGAAAAGAACATCGAAACTCCCATGATGAACATAAAGAACGGAAAGACCAGATCGGTAGGCGTGAGGCCGTTCCAGGATGCATGCCGTAAAGGAGCATATACATATTCCCAGGTTCCGGGATTATTCACCATGATCATTCCTGCAATTGTGATACCTCTCATCACATCCAACGAGAGTAATCTTCCTGATTGTGCCATATTTTAGATTTTAGGTTTGTAAAGACGCAAATGTAATGGAAAAAAGAATAGGGTAGTATTATTAAAAAATAAAACATTAACTTTCAGTACAATCAACCTTATGTTTTTGTACATTTATACGGCACTTTTTAGTGGCTCATAATTGTAAGCCGTATGGCCGATAATTATCAACTGTATGGTTGATGATTATGAGCCATACGGTTGATGGTTGTTAACCGCTGATTAGTCGCCATAGTAATTCTATTTAATAAGTAGGGTAATTGGAAATATATCTGGTCTTTTAAGGAATATGCTTATATATCTGAGTTGTCTGCCGAGATCAAACCATGCTGACAAAGTAATTACTTTGGAATAGGGGGATTTTGTCAGAATCTGTCATATATATAAATGATAAAAAATTATGAAAACAAAGTTGTGTATTATTTTAAGTATAAGAATAGAAGCGTAGCTATAACTATTGGATATAAATTCAATTTATAAGGATTGATGGGGAGACTTTCCTAAAGCTCTCCCCATTCATACATATTTATTCTCTTTAGTAACTTTCAAAACTGAAAAAAGAGATCTACCTTACTGCCTCTTCTGCTTTTCTGACCGCTTCATTAATATTAGAACAAATATTTTCCGCACCGATCTTTTGGTCGAAGCCTGATTTGATCAATACACGGCGTACATCTTCATTTACCCCGGATAGGATCATGTGGATATTCTCTGCTTTCGATAAGCGGAATAAACTTTCGAGGTTATGCAGCCCTGTTGAATCCATGAACGGAACTTTACGCATACGGATGATACGTACTTTAGGCTTGTCGCCTATAACTTTCATAACGTCATCGAATTTATTGGCGACACCGAAGAAGAATGGGCCGTCGATTTCATACACTTCAACCCCTTTCGGTAAAGTCAGTACCTCTTCGTCATGGTGTATCTCACCTTCATCGGACAGGTCTATTTCATCTTTGGACACTGAAACATGTGTTGTTTCGGCTACCCGTTTCATAAATAGGAACATGGCGATCAGCAGACCTATCTCGATAGCGATAGTCAGGTCGAATATCACTGTCAGGAAGAAGGTTACCAGCAAAACGGAAACATCGCTTTTCGGATTCTTCATCAACGAACGGAATGTGCGCCATTCACTCATATTATAAGAAACGATGATCAATACACCTGCCAGGCAAGCCATTGGAATATGCTTGGTCAGCGGGCCCAGAAATAAGAGGATCAATAGTAATACGATTGCATGGATAATACCGGCAACAGGCGTACGGCCACCGTTATTGATATTCGTCATCGTACGGGCAATAGCACCGGTAACCGGAATACCACCGAAAATAGGGACAATGATATTGGCAGCCCCTTGCGCAATCAGTTCGGTATTGGAATTATGTTTGTCTCCTGTCACACCATCCGCCACTGTCGCAGAAAGAAGCGATTCGATCGCCCCCAGCATGGCAATGGTAAATGCAGAAGGAAGCAACAGGTTGATCGTTTCCATATTGAAAGAAATAGCTTCCGGCTGTGGGAGAGAAGCATTGATGGTAAAACGGTCGCCGATCGTTTCTATGCCTGCAATACCTAGATGGTTACGCATGATATAGACAATAATTGTCATTACAATAATAGCGATCAGCGAACCCGGTATTTTCTTTGAGAATTTGGGTGAAACAGCTATAATGACGATGCTGATAATCCCGATGACGAACGACCAGGGATTAATTGTATGGAAATGTTCGAAATAAGCAATCCATTTGGAGATAAAATCGGCCGGAACCTTTTCCATCGTCAAACCGAACAGGTCTTTCATCTGTGTGGTAAAGATAGTTAGCGCAATACCACTGGTAAAACCGACAACGATAGGATAAGGAATGAACTTGATGACCGTTCCCAGCTTTAAAGCTCCCATTACCACCAATATAATTCCGGCGATAACTGTCGCTATGGCCAATCCTTCGATACCGAAATTTTGTATAATACCATATACGATTACAATGAAAGCTCCGGTCGGCCCGCCGATCTGCACGGAATTTCCTCCCAGAAGAGAAACGATAAATCCACCGATTATTGCCGTGATTAATCCTTTTTCCGGACTTACTCCCGAAGCAATACCGAATGCGATGGCTAATGGAAGGGCAACAATACCCACGATGATCCCTGCCATCAGGTCGGTCATGAACTTTTCTTTGGAATAATTTTTCAGCGCCGATATAAGCTTGGGCTGAAAATCAATTTTGCTTTTCATTTTTCTGCCTAATGTGTTAAATTGTGATGCAAAGATACAATAATATTTACCGGGAAGTATAAATTATAGGGTATTTTGCAATGTCGACATTTCAAAATGGGTAGGATAGATTCCGGAAGGAGTTTTTTTGACAAGCAATAGTTGTTGATCTGCCGGTGTGAAATACAGAAACTATTTCTCTCCTTTCCTTGTTATAAAAACACCTTTAACCGGGCCTCTGATAAGCGCAAACTGAATGTAAACTTAAAAATTACGAGTAATGAGAAGATGTACTTTTGTTTTCTTTACCGCCTTATTGACTATGTCGATAAGTGCTGCACCTATTGATGTGAAGCAGGCACGGAGCGTAGCCCTCAGTTTCCTGAAAGCGAATTCTCCGCAGACAAAAGCTTCAGAACCCGCATTGACTCTGGTCTGGTCGGATGCCGGAACAACTACCAAGTCAGCCGGTTCCGTGCAGGATGCTACTTTTTACGTATTCAACCGCGAAGAAGCCGACGGCTTTGTCGTCGTGGCGGGTGACGATGCCGTTTATCCTATCTTGGGATATGGTATGCAGCAACTGTTTGAAAAAGACTCCATGCCGGTGAATCTGCGCGGATGGTTTGATAGTTACCAGCGCCAGATCAACTGGATACGTGAGAATAAGCGGGAAGCATCCCGTGAAGTTTCGGCTGCCTGGAATCAGGTTCGCCAGGGAACTATGCAATTGAAGTCGGGCGGAGTATCTCTGACAACCGTTCTATGGGATCAAATGACACCTTATAACAATTTGTGTCCCGTAGTGAACAGCCAGCGCACACCGACCGGATGTGTCGCCACCTCGACATCTATTGCCATGCAATATCATAAATGGCCGGATGTAGGTGAGGGTAGCCACTCTTATACTTCCCAGACTTACAACCTCTCCCTTTCGGCTATTTTCGATACACCTTACCAGTGGGATAACATGCCTTCTACCTATACGGCTGGGCAATATACCACTGAACAGGCACAGAACATAGCTACCCTGATGTATGACGTCGGTGTTATGTCCGATATGAATTATGCCCCCGGAAACAGTGGTGCACTGACATTGACAGCCGCCCAGGGCCTTGTCAACTATATGAAATACGATAAATCCCTTCATGTCCTGCAACGTGAAAACTACCAGACAGCCGAATGGGAGTCTATCATCAAAGGTGAATTGGATGATAACCGCCCTGTGATTTACGGGGGTGAAAACGATCAGAACGAAGGCCACCAGTTTATCATCGACGGTTATAACGATGCGGATTATTATCATGTGAACTGGGGATGGGGCGGACTGGCTAACGGTTATTACCTGCTGGCGGTACTCGAACCCGAAGAGCAGGGAACAGGTGGTAACATTGGCGGTTTCTCGCTCGACCAGGATGCTATCATCAGTATGAAGAAACCGGTGGAAGGTTCCACCTATCAGGACGTACTGACCTTTTTCTATGGTGAGAACAGCGGAACGGTCTTTGCCGGCCTTGAAGCAACAACGGATACTTTCGAACCGAACAAACTGTTTGGTGTTGAATACGGCTATGTAGGTAATATGAGTATCCGTGATTTTTCCGGTAACCTGGTTGTCGCCCTTGTCGATAAGGATGGTAATACCAAAGAGTTCATTTCGAGTGAAGAGCCTGTCAGCATACAGATAGAACAGGGAGTAGCTCAGGAAGTTCCTTGCACAATCACGCAACAAATGGTTCCCGGCGACCGCATCCGCCTGCTATATAAAAGCAGCGACTCTCAGGATTGGCAATGGGTGAGAGGTGGTAGTAATACGACCGGCGAGATCCTGGTAGCAGGAGATCCGACCTCAACGGAAGATATATCAGCAGAGACGAATATCTCTGTCTCCTACGATACGAACGGAACGGCTTACGTAACTTCTCCTGTCGCTATCCTGGAAGTCGCTTTGTATGATATGAACGGCCGCCTGTTGAAAAAGCAGCCGGGAAGCGATAACTCGACTGTTACGTTTTCTTACAGCGGCTATCCGTCAGGTATTTATGTGATGGAAGTACAGACTGCGGAAGGACGAAGCAGCCATAAGGTGGTAAAGAAGTAATATATAGAAATAGAGACCATTTCGTGGACCTCCACGAAATGGTCATATCTTTATTTCTTCAGTAACGGCCAGTTCGGGTCTTCGATATGTTCCCGTACCATGATCTCTTTCAGTTCGGCTACCTTTTCCGGATACTTGTCCAGCAAGTTATACTTTTCTGAAGGATCGGCTGCTAAGTTATAAAGCTCATAATACGGTTTATCGCCACGAATATTCATATGAACCAACTTCCATGAACCCTGACGTACAGCCTGTCGGCCATTCATTTCCTGGAACTCGAAATACAGGAACTCATGCTCTTTTTGTCCTTTACGGTTTTGCAGCAGCGGCAACATACTTACACCGTCCATCTCTTTTTGCTTGGCTTTCGGATGGATGATCTCTTCGAATGTGGGCAACACATCCCAGAACGAACACATGAAATTCGTTTCCGTTCCCGGCTGTATATGTCCCGGCCATGAAATGATCATCGGTACACGGATACCACCTTCATACAGGTCGCGTTTGTAACCGCGGTAGATGCCATTGCTGTTGAAGAAATCAGGATCGGCTCCACCTTCCATGTGAGGACCGTTGTCGCTGGCGAAGATGATGATTGTATTGTCGTATAAACCTTTGTCTTTCAGTTTCTGCACGATCTGTCCCACATATACGTCCAGACGGTAGATCATCGCGGCAAATGTAGCGTGGGGATATAGTTGTGTGCAATAGCCACCTTTGCGGAAAGCTGGACTGCCCGGTTCGGTACCCTTATGTGCCTTTTCCGGATACATGCCACGGAATTTTTGGATGATGCTGTCTTCCGGTACGATCAGTTCGGCATGGGGCAGAATGGTCGGATACCACATGAAGAAAGGTTCGTCTTCCTTTAAATTATCCAGGTAGTCGAGTGCTTTCGAGTGGATCAGGTCTTGTGAATAAGTACCCTTCCCGTATTCGACCTCCAATACATTATCTTTCAGTTCGACACGCTGGTCGTTGTCCCACAGATGGTCGGGATAATAGCTGTGTGCCAGTAGCTGGCAGTTATATCCGAAGAATGTTTCGCATCCCTGGTTTTTAGGGTCACCGGAAGTACCGATATAACCCAGTCCCCACTTACCGAAAGCCGAAGTCTTATATCCAGCATCCTGCATGACGTGGAAAATGGTACGTGCACCTTCGGGCAACGGGAATTGTCCTTCCGGGTCAAGTTCTTTGTTTCCGCGAATGGGAGTATGTCCACTATGTGTACCTGTCAGCAGGCAGGAGCGGGAAGGGGCACTGACGGTAGTACCTGAGTAGCATTGCGTAAAACGCATACCGTTTTGAGCCAGTTGGTCGATATTCGGTGTATTAAACTTCTCTTGTCCGTAGCAGCTTAAGTCGCCGTATCCCAAGTCATCTGCCAGGATAAATACGACATTCGGTTTTTTGTCTTTGCTTTTCTGTGCATGCACAAAAGGAACGGCCAAGATAAGGCCGGAAGCGAGTAAAATAGTTTTTTTCATGATCTTTTAGTTATTTCTTGTCTGATTGTCGACAAAGTTATATTATTTATCCGAAATAATAATTATTCATTTGGGTTCTTTGTTACAGATAGTTATTGTACTTTTGTATAATAAATCAAAATAGATTATGAAAATGCAAAACAAAACATTTAACTATGTGGCTTTACTGAAACAAGTAAAGGAAAGAGTTGTAACTGCGCAACGAAAGGCTATTTATGCTGCCAATGATGAAATGCTATCTATGTATTGGGATATTGGGAAGTTGCTATCGGAAAGCCAGAAACAGATAGGATGGGGTAATAATGCTCTTGAACAACTATCTAAGGATATGAAGAATGATTTCCCTAAGGTAAAGGGGTTCTCTGTGAGAAATTGCCAAGTTATGATGCAGTTTTATAAAGAGTATAATCAAACGCTTACAAATACGCAACGGGCCGTTGCGTATTTAGAAAATACCCAAACTATTTTGCCAGTCAGGCAGTTAAGTTGGGCACACAATGTCGTTTTAATGCAAAAAGTAAAAGATATCCGCGCACGTTACTGGTATATGGTACAATGTTTGAAAAACGGATGGAGTAGGGATTTACTGATTGAAATGATAAAAGAAGATTATTATACTTCATACGGTGCTTTAGCACATAATTTTAATGAAACTCTTCCCGAGATACAAGCGAAACAGGTACAGGAGACATTGAAGGATCCGTATATTTTCGATATGCTGACTTTCACCGGAGAATACAATGAGAGAGATGTCGAGATCGGCCTAGTCAAATATATTGAAAAGTTTTTACTTGAACTGGGGAAAGGATTTGCTTTCTTAGGTCGGCAATATCATGTGGTAGTTTCTGATCGTGATTTTTATATTGATTTGCTCATGTACCACACTTTTCTGCATCGTTATGTAGTAGTAGAACTTAAACGGGGTGAATTTCAACCGGAATATGCAGGAAAACTAAATTTCTACTGTTCTGCAATAGATGATGTATTATGTCATCCTGGTGATAATCCTACAATTGGATTGTTACTTTGTCAAAGTAAAGATAAAGTAATGGCTGAGTATGCGTTGAGAGATATCCATAAACCGATTGGTATTTCTGAATATGAATTAGCAAAGGCTTTACCTAAAGACTTTCGGGCTGGTTTACCGTCTATCCGGGAAATTGAAGATAAACTTAGTCAGGAGTTACAAAGTTCGGAGGATTCGTAAAAAATTGTACCTTTGTACGGTTTAATTAATTAAGATAAAGAATATATCCCGTGGCAAAGATTGTTGAAACCCCCTTAATGAAGCAGTATTTCGATATTAAAGCGAAACACCCTGATGCTGTCCTTTTGTTCCGTGTAGGAGACTTTTACGAAATGTATGGTGAGGATGCTGTAGTGGGTGCCGAAATACTCGGGATCGTTCAGACGAAGAAAGCCAACGGGCCGGGACAGTTTATCGAAATGGCCGGTTTCCCGCATCATGCCCTCGATACGTATCTGCCTAAACTGGTGCGAGCCGGTAAACGTGTTGCCATCTGCGACCAGTTGGAAGATCCGAAGTTGACCAAGAAACTGGTGAAACGCGGGGTGACGGAACTGGTTACGCCGGGTGTTTCCATCAACGATAATATTCTTAATCATAAAGAAAATAACTTCCTCGCAGCCGTTCATTTCGGAAAGGATGTCTGTGGTATCGCACTGCTGGATATTTCCACCGGTGAGTTCCTGACAGCTGAGGGAACGGTCGATTATATCGACAAACTACTGAATAATTTCTCCCCGAAAGAGGTGCTGATAGAGCGCAACAATAAGAAGCGTTTTGAAGAATCGTTCGGCCCCCGTTTCTTTACTTTTGAGATGGACGACTGGGTTTTCTCCGACGAAGCTGCCAACGACCGCCTGTTGAAGCATTTCGAGACGAAGAACCTGAAAGGTTTCGGCGTACAGCATCTGAAACTGGGTATCGTCGCTTCGGGAGCTATCCTCTATTATCTGGATCAGACAGAACATAAACATATTTCGCATATCACCGGCCTGTCGCGTATTGAGGAAGACCGTTATGTGCGTCTGGATAAGTTCACTGTGCGCAGCCTCGAGCTGGTCGGTACGATGAATGATGAAGGAACCAGTCTGCTCGATGTGATCGATAAGACAGTTTCGCCGATGGGTTCGCGTATGTTGAGACGTTGGGTTCTTTTCCCGTTGAAGGAAGTGAAACCGATACAGGAACGGCAGGATGTGGTGGATTACTTCTTCCGTCACCCGGAGGTAAAAGAGCTTCTGGACGCACATATCGATCAGATAGGCGACTTGGAGCGTATTATATCGAAGGTGGCCGTAGGACGTGTTTCGCCCCGTGAAGTGGTTCAGTTGAAAGTGGCTCTTCGCGCTATCGAGCCGATCAAAGAGGCCTGTATGAATAGCGACGAGCCCAGTCTTTGCCGCATCGGAGAACAGTTGAATGCCTGCCTGGAGATACGTGAGCGGATAGAAAAGGAAGTAAACAACGATCCGCCCGCCTTGTTGAATAAGGGAGGCGTTATTGCCCAAGGGGTAAATGCCGAATTGGATGATCTGCGTGCGATTGCTTACTCCGGTAAAGATTATTTGTTGAAGGTGCAACAGCGCGAAAGTGAAAAGACCGGTATCCCCAGTCTGAAGATTGCTTTCAATAACGTATTCGGCTATTATATCGAAGTGCGTAATGCCCATAAAGATAAGGTTCCGGTAGAATGGATTCGTAAGCAGACGCTTGTGAATGCCGAACGTTATATCACTGAAGAACTGAAAGAATACGAAGAGAAGATATTAGGTGCGGAGGAGAAGATTCTGGCATTGGAAGGACGCCTGTTTAACGATCTGGTACTTTGCCTGGCTGAGGTTATTCCGCCTATCCAGTTGGATGCGAACCTGATCGGACGGCTGGATTGCCTGTTGTCTTTTGCCAAGGTAGCCGAAAACAATCGTTATATCCGTCCGCTGGTGGATGATTCGGAGGTGATCGATATCAAGTCGGGTCGTCATCCGGTGATTGAAAAGCAATTGCCGCTGGGAGAACCTTATATCGCCAATGATGTGTATCTGGATAGCGAAAAGCAACAGATCATCATTATAACGGGGCCGAATATGGCGGGTAAGTCTGCCTTACTTCGTCAGACGGCATTGATCACGCTAATGGCACAGATCGGTTGCTTCGTGCCCGCTGAGTCTGCCCGCATCGGTATTGTAGATAAGATATTTACCCGTGTGGGGGCTTCCGATAATATCTCTGTCGGTGAGTCTACTTTTATGGTAGAGATGAACGAAGCATCGAATATCCTGAATAATATGTCGTCGCGCAGCCTGGTGCTGTTCGATGAATTGGGGCGTGGTACGAGTACTTACGACGGTATCTCGATTGCCTGGGCGATTGTCGAGTATATCCATGAGCATCCGAATGCTCGTGCCAAGACGCTTTTTGCCACGCACTATCATGAGTTGAATGAGATGGAGCGTTCGTTCAAGCGTATCAAGAATTATAATGTATCGGTGAAAGAGGTATCTAATAAGGTAATTTTCCTGCGTAAACTGGTTCCCGGCGGTAGCGAACATAGCTTCGGTATCCATGTGGCCAAGATGGCAGGAATGCCGAAGAGCATCGTGAAACGTTCCGACGAGATACTGAAGCAACTGGAAACGGATAACCGCCAGGAGGGGATCGACTGCAAAGATAAAGCGAAAGGAAAAGGCAAGGTGAAAGCAAAGCCCGTCAAAGAGATTGCATCCGCCGCCGAAGGCTATCAGCTTAGCTTCTTTCAGCTCGACGACCCCGTATTAAGTCAGGTACGCGACGAGATAAAGAACCTCGATGTAAACAACCTTACTCCGATCGAAGCACTGAACAAACTAAGCGAAATCCGTAAGATCATTTCAGGGAAGTAGTAACTGTTTCATTAGGAAGAAACATTAGTTTCATAGGCATGAAACAAAAGTTTCACCCTAGAGAAACAAAAGTTCCATAAGCATGAAACTTTTCTTCTTACCTATGGAACGTCGGATACTTGTTATGGAACCGGTATCCGATACCCAGCATCAGATAGTTAGGAGTATGGAAGTTCTGCAGGTTATATCCTATATGGATGAATGAGCTTCGGGTAACTTCGATCTTGAGTGCCAGTACCTGGTACAAACCTTTCAAATCACCTCCCCGGTGGATAACGTTTCCACCCAGACCGATGCCGACAGTGAAGTAAGGCATCACATATTCTGCCCGTGCGGAAAGCCCCAACGCCAGCTGATAACTGAGCGGCGGACGGTAAAAAGGCTGTTCGGTTCCAACGATATAATCTTCAGTGTAGATATTGGCACTCTCATCGTAAACACCATCCAGCGATACTCCTGCCCGGAAATTGTATCCGAAGTTATACATCGGGTTGATGTTGAATCCTGCTACCGCAAAAGCACCTGGTGCGGCAACTTGTCCTTCTCCGAAATACACCCCTTTCCGTCGCCAGGAACCGAACAAGACGACATCATAACTGATATGACGGGGGAAATTCGGTACGGGTGACCGGAAGAAAGGTTTGGAGAAGCAATCGCCATTCCTGTTGAAGTTATATACCAGTCCCACTTTCAGTCCGATCGTATTCAGTCCCGCATTCGGAAACCGAGTATTTCCATTTGAGAAATGTGTTAAATCCACTCCGGCTGTGAGATCCAGCTCTTTTGAAAGAATATAGTTCAGGTAGAAATTAGCATTGATATAAGCGTTGATTTTCGAACCGATCACTTTGTTGTACGGATTATCATATTCTTCATAAGGCTTCCAGCCGAAAGAGGCTCCGAAGTTCCATTCATAGTTGAACGACAGGCGGGGATTGAGCTGGGCAATACGTGCACCCTGAAAGAGGTAAAGGGCAAAAGGGTTTCCTATTTCCTCTTTATTATCAAACGAATACATGGCCAGTCCGAGTCCCTGGTAAGAACCTCTGTAGATCCGGTCCGTGTAACTGTTCGGATAATATTGAAAGGAATATTTCAAATGGGCAGAGATAGATTTTCGGATCGGTTCCATATCCATATTGTCTCCCCGCAAAAAAGAGTTGGTAGGGAAAATATAAGCCGGCCGGGCGTCGATCCCCAACCGGTGGATCAATCGGCGTGAATAAGCGACGGAGTCTACCCCGCCGCCCGGTAAAATATCTTTGTTTCTTTCTTCTGCAAGTGCTATATCAGACAAGAAAAGCATGGTTATCAAAGCCACCATTACTTTCAACCTCTCTATTTCCATACGCCGCTCCACTCGTTTGTTATTTGATAGATATTTAGGGATAGGTACCCTATATTTCGCAAATATAATATTTTGAAGCGGTTAGATAGCCTATTATGAGTTCTTTTTTTATTTATTCATCTCTTTGGTGATCTCCTGTATGTCCTGGAGGGTGAAGTTTCCTATCAGCTGGATAACGCTGAAACTTTTATCCGTGTCGGCCAGCATGATAAGTTCGCTGATCAAGTCTCCTTTTTGTTTTACATAGAAAGTAGCACGGGTGTTACCGTCTTTTACACGCATTAATTCCTCATGGTCTTTACCGATCAGCCCTTTAAAGTCTTTGCGCATGTTTTCTTTTTTGGTGTTATCTTCGGTCGAGAGCACTTGCAGGCCTTCTATCTTACCTTTCATGTTCATCAGGTTGAGCCCGTTGGTGTCGAAAGCGGGCATCATCTGGAACATTTTCTTTGAGATATAGACGGAAGTGACGTTATCCATTTCGGAGTATTTGTCGAAAAGTTTGTTCTGTGCAAAGCAGATGCTTGTGCAGCATAGAAAGAAAATAAGCAATATATTTTTAGTTTTCATTTTGTTTATCTTTTAAATGTGTATTCAGGATCTCGTTTACTTTATTCATTTCCTGTTGAGCTTCGTTTACCTGCTCGATGCCCTTATTCAGGTTTACAGACAGGAAAGCGAGTGCTTCCTGGGCGGCAATGGCGGCTTCCTGCGGATTGGTATACGTGTCTGCCAACTGATATTCCTTTTCGGGGGCAGCAAACTGGAAGATACCTACACATAACAGTGCAACAGCAGCGGCTCCGCTGAGCCAGTAGAGGGAACGGCGGCGGAAAGATGAACGGATCATCTCTTTCTTTTCGGCGGCAGCCCAGGCATCTATCTGCTGTTCCAACCGCTCGGAAAGTCCTTCCGGCAATGTCTGATCCTCCCGGAGAACCTTATTGATTAATTCATCTATCTGTTTATCGTTCATATTCGTATAATTTTTCAAATTGTTCCCTGATTACTTTTCGTGCCCGGGAAAGCAGCACGCGTATGTTTACGGCACTCAGGCCGGTTATCTGTTCTATCTCATCTGTCGAACAATCGTCGATACCCTTTAGCTTGATGATCTGCCGCATGTTATCGGGCAATCGTTCTATCAGTCGGCGGATCTGTTGTTCTTTGTCCTTGGTTTCCAGCTCCTTTTCCGGTGAGGAGCCGGTCGCCTGTGTAATAGCTTCTTCTATCTCTTCTTCCCGACGGTTTGCACGGGGCGACCGGAGGAAATCGAGACAGAGGTTTTTGACCAGTGTGACGCAGAAGGCTTCCGGATTCTCTATGTCAGGCAGCTCATCCCGCTTATTCCATAGTTTATAGTAAGCATCCTGGAGGATATCTTCTGCATCGGCTTTGTTTTCGACAAGGGCATAAGCGATCCGGAAAAGTTTGGGATGGAAGGATAGATACGTTCGTTTGAAGTGACCGGCATCCGTTACCATAGACTTGCTATCATCTTGTCGATATCGGAAGATTTGATCTTTCCTTTGATGCGTATTAGGTTATCGTCATCGTTGCCGCCTGTTCGCAGGAGCACGAGTTCGCGTATCGTTTCCCCTTCGACACGTACCAGTACTTTGCAGCGGTTGTCTTTTTCATTGAAGGTGACGATTGTTTCGAAACGCGGGTCGTCCAGTTCCCGGATTGCTTTGGTAAAGCGCTTTTTAGTTTTGGGGGTGCAACCTTCGGTGTGTAATATTTCGATTGCGTTGATCCCCATATCCGGGGTGGTCACTTTTATCTGTTTGATGCCTAGCTCTTTAATTTCATCGTAATGGATCTTCACGTGTTTGACTTGTTCCGTTTTTGTGAACTCATTGAACAAATCGTCCATTGTCTGGCTCTTTCCTACCTGGCAGATCAGGATTAACATCAGGATAAGCATATACTTTTTCATCTTTCTGTTGTATTAAGTGATTACTGATTCTATTCGTTCCGGCCCCTCTGATGCGCGCTTTGTGAAGAGCCTTCATAAGAGAGACGGGAACGAAGAATAAGTTGTTACAAAGAAAGGGAAAAAAATAATGCGGCAATGTGTTAACAGCCCAATGTGCTGATTATTTTGAGACGGTTGCTTTATCCTTACTTTCCGCTATTTCAACGAAGTAGACACTCGAACAGATCAGTGCGATGGCGATCATCTGATACCAGCTGAAACGATCTTGGCCGATTGAAAGGGAGACGATGGTAGCAACGATCAATATAATATAACCGTATAAAGCGACCAGCGTAGTACTTAAGTATTTGAGACCTATCGGAATTAAAAGGTAACTGATCGTGGTAGGAAAGATCAGGACAAACATCAGGATCAGGAAAGGTTGCCATTCGAAATGACTGAACAGGTGGCCGTCGAAGCCGGTAAAAGCCATAACGATCAAAGAGGAAACGGCCGCTCCCAGAAAGCTATACCGCAACATATTGAGCGAACTGACCTTGCCCAGTACCACATTGCTCACAATCAGGTAGGCTGCATAAGCGATCGAACTGAGCAAGCAGAGCATGTTACCCGTAAAAGCATCCGAAGCCAGATCGTCGCTTTTCTGTGTCATGATGCAGAGCAGTGCACCGCCCAACCCGATCACGATACCGATGATCTTCATCGCCGTGATCCGTTCCCTGAGGAAGATGACCGACAGGATAAATACCCAGATCGGTTGCAGGCTGCTGAACAGCGAACTGGATACCGGTGTCGTTTTGCTGACCCCGAGCAAATAGAAGAACATAAAGCCATATAAACCGATCGCCCCCAGCAGGAACAGGGTTATCTTCTCCCGCCGGGTCGTTTTGTCCTGTTTCCAGAACAGGCTGATGATCCAGAACACGACAGCGGCGAATACGCAACGGAACATAACTCCTGTCAGCGGAGCGATCCATAAGGGTAGGAGGTATTTGAGTGCATTCGCATTCAGACCGCTGAAGGTCTTCGATACGATCATACTAAGGTTGGCTTCTGTCTTTTTATTCTTCATACTGTTTGACGTTTTTAAGTAATTTACATACTATCATTGAACAGGAACGAGTCTTGTTTGATATAAGCCCATGCGGCAGCCACCAAGGCTATGATCAGGTTGAATATGAACGCGAACTGTTGTGTTTCTATATGTAATAAATCTTTGAATCCATTTATAATGAACGGACAAAGCAGGATGGCCAGGTAATTCATCGCCATGACGAAAGCCAGTGCCAGTGTCACCTTTTCCGGGATAGCCGTACGGGTCGTTTTGTCGTAGGCGACAGGCTGAATAATGCCGTAACCTAATCCGGTAAAGATACAACCTAACCCGATCAGCCACTCTGTCCGGGAGATAAGGATCAAACCCATGCCGAGGGCGATGGAAAGAAGGCTGTAGAACTTGGTTTTCTTCCCGCAATAATCAACGATCTGGTTCAGAACGAATCCCGGAGCCATGATAGCCAAAAAGAAGAGCGAGATCATAATGCCTGAGTTACCGCTGGTGAAATGATATTCCTTCATCAGGAAAGGTAGGTTGAAGCTGACGATGATCACCAGATAAGTGGCCAGCCCGTAGAATCCCATGATCTGCATCAAATGCTTGATCTGTATGCCCCGTTTCCCGAATGAAGGATCGGTCGGGGTTGTTTTGCTTTTCGAAGAAGTCGTTGCGTGGACGGGTAGGGGATCTATATTCTTTTTCAGATAGAACGACAGGACGATCGAAACAAGCGGGAACAGATAAACGAGGAACGGCAGATGCCAGTTGATCTCCGCCAGGTAACCGGTCAATATGGTTGCCAGCACCAGCGTCACATTGGTGATGGCCGAACTCAATCCGAATTGTTTTGTCCGGTAAGCCCCGATAAAGAACCTCGATATAAGCCCGGTCGACAGCGGAACGATCAGCCCCGAACCGATTCCCAGCAATGCGCTGACGGCAATCAGTTGCCACATCTTCGTCGAAAGCAGATACAGGAGACCGCTGACGGCGAAAATCCCCAGACCGATCTGTAACAACCATATATTATTGATCTTCTCCGTCAGTTTGCCGGACAATATAATAAAAGGTATGATCAGTAACGAAGGCAAGGAAGATAACATCTGTATATCCAGCTCTGTCGAATGCGGAAAGATGGCCGAAAGCTTCCCCAGGATAGGAGAGACTGCCAGCCCCGGCAACGCATTCAGCGCCGAGATCGACCATATGCCTATTAGTGTGATAAGGGGGATTGTCCCCTGTCCGGTCTGTACTTTCATATTTAGGGCATTTAAGTTTCTTGTATAAACAAAATGCTGAGAATGAAAGTTTAGTGACTTATTCTTATCTTTTTAGATTTTGCCTGAATTGCGTCGGTGTAACTCCTTTTATTTGTTTGAACGTCGTACTGAAATAGCGTTGATAGGTAAAACCGACCTCATCCGATATTTCTGTGATACTTAATTCGGAATGAGTAAGTAGTTGTACTGCTTTTTCGATGCGTATCCGATTGATATAATCATTGGCTCCGACACCAGTCAATGCCTTGATCTTATTATAAAGAGAGGTACGGCTCATTGCCATCTGATCAGTCAGAAAAGCAATATCTAATTGGGGATTATTCAGGTTTTCATTAATCACCTTACTCAGTTTAAGTAGAAATTCTTCATCGATGTTGTTAGGCTTAAAAGGTCTTAATTCTGCAATATAGCTGATATCTATGTATTTTTGTTTGATGATCTCCCGGTTCTTTAACTGGTTCCTGATCACAGTTATCAACAGGTCAAGTTCGAACGGCTTACTGATGTATGCATCTGCTCCCAAGTTATAACCGATTTGGGTACTGTCCGAATCACTTCGAGCTGTAAGTAAAATAACAGGAATATGGCTGGTGTTAATATTTTGCTTGATCTTTTTGCAAAGTTCGAATCCGTCCATTTGAGGCATCATAATATCACTTATGATAATATCCGGTTGTTTATTTTGGATTATTTCCATTGCATTTATGCCATTTTCAGCAGTGTAAATAGCTTTAAAGCCCCATAGTTCATTTTTTAAGAATGTGCGTAGCTCTTGTTTATCTTCAACGATTAGAACCGTGTAATTTTCGGTTGCTATCTGAATCATTACATTCTCTTCGGGAATAGAAATATTATTCTCATTGTCATAGAGTTGAATAGATGTATTTGGTTTTTCTTCCGGTTCTGTATTTACAGGCAATTCGAAGTAGAATGATGCGCCTTGGTCTTCGTTATTGAAAGCTCCGATTTTACCTTTGTGCATATCTATCAGTGTCTTGGCATATGAGAGACCTATGCCACTTCCATGCAAATCATGATTTCCTTGATAAAATGGAGTAAAAAGTTTGTGAATATCTACATTGTTTAATCCGATTCCCTGGTCTTTCACGGTTATACGGACTGACTCCTTGATAGCTTTAGTCGAAATAGTGACTTGTGTATTGGGAAATCCAAATTTTAATGCATTCATAAGGATATTTGATAATACAATCTCACATTTCGATTTATCAAATAAAATTGTATCAATAGTATCATCGAAAGAATAAATCAATGTTATCTGTTTAACTTCAAACTCATTTCTGAAGTCTTCACAAACAGACTTGACCCAGTCGTTCAATAAATAAGGTTTTTTACGCAGAATATTTTTTTCTTCTTTTATTTTATTGATATCTAGAACCATATTAATAAGGTTTTTCATCTGGCACGCTTGGTTATAAACGCTTGTCAGTTGTTTTCTCATCACTTCCTGTTCCGGTAGTTTCTTGGTATCCAGTACTCGTTTCAAAGGAGCACAGATTAATGTAAGAGGAGTACGAAGTTCGTGACTGATATTGATCAGAAAACGGATTCTTTCTTCACTGGCTTTCTGTTTGTGTTCTTTTATCTGTAGGGAAAGTTTGAATTCTTTTCTTTTGATAATGTTCCGGATGATTATAGATATTGTACAAAGTATCAGTATGAACAGGCCGGTTATGATCCATGTGTTTCTATACCAGGGTGGGGTGACTGTAATATGTAATAATTCCTGGCTGGGACTCCAGTCTCCGTTTTTAGTATTACATGAAACCCGGATCGAATAGTCTCCAGGAATCAATGTGCTCAGGTTGAGCGCGTGGTTATATGATTCCGTATAAGAACTGTTAGGACCTATAATATTATATTGGAAAACTTTTTTTCTGAAGACATCTTTTTCTTTGGAGATCACTTTGATGGTTATTGAAGAATGGTCCCAAGGTATTTTAATTGTTTTCTGAGTTTCCAATAGTTTGGGAGAAATTGAATTCCCGTCTATTAAAACATCCATTAGTTCCAGTTTAAGAGGGTGTTCGTCCTGAATAGATATGTCCTTGTTTATTTTGACTAATCCATAGACTCCTCCGAAATAAATATTTCCGGCAATCGATGTGGCTGGATGAGCAAAGGGAAGTTCATTTGGCTGGAATCCGTCTGATTCTCCCCAAATTGTAAATTTATTATCTTGGGTATGGTAAGAGAATAACATATTTTGTGCTCCTATCCATAACCGGTTTTCATCATCCAACAACAGAGTGGATACATTATAAAATAGCTGCGTGTCTATCTTTTTATAAACTTTTGTTTTGGAATCATAGTAACTCAGGCCGTTATCGGTTCCTAGCCAGAACTTTCCGTTTTTGTCGCGGCAGGCTGCTTTTATTGTTTCGTTTTTATTGACAGAGAAGATACTGTATAGACTGTCGTTTTCAAGGTTCACTTCAAACAATTTTTTATTATTGATCAGATAAGCCGTATTCTGAGTAAAACCGATCAATATTAGTCCTCCGAGATAATCCTGATCAGTTTTGAATTTTGAAAAAGTATTCTTTTCTGTATCATATATATAGGCATAGTTGGATAAAATATAAATTTTATTTCTACTGACCCTGTTGGCATAGGTTATATAAAGTGATTTATAGATTTCATGTGTAACTTCGGGTGTTATAATAATGAAAGGGCGACGTTTACCTGTTTTTTTGTTGAACAGATAAGGCTCTTTATTATATAGGCAAAGCAATAATTCCGTATCTGAATAATCAGTAATAGATACAATTTTTTCGTTGTATGTATCCGGATAGTGTTTGAATGTATTGCTGAACGGATTATATTGATTAAGACCTCCGCCGTCAGTACCTATCCATAAGATACCATCATTATCTTCAAACAGACTAATAACTGTTTTTTCACTTAACCCGTAAGTGCTGTTTAGGGCTACGTCTTTATACGTTTTAATAAATACTTCTTTTACTCCGATTACACCTCCTCGCACACTTCCCGCCCATATGTTGTTTTCATTGTCTTTGTATAAACATGAGATCGAGTTGACCGGTAATGAATTAATATCCCCGGGGATATGCAGTAATGAAGATATGAAAATATCTTCATCAAGAATATTAATACCTCCTCCGTCGGTGGCTATCCACAGTTGATCATCTTTTTGTTGTATATCCAATACAATATTATTGGTTAGGTTTGAATTCATAGTAGTGAGGTGCCACTTTTCTTTCCCTTCATTAGAATAACAGATAATTCCTTGTTGGTAAGGAGAAACATAAATATTTCCTTTATTGTCTGTAGCTAGGGAGGCTATTCCTGTTTCTTTACAAAAAGAAGCTTTTTCCAATGAATGGTCGGCTGTATTATAAGCCCATACCCAGCCTCCCCGGTCTGATAAAAGCCAGTTATTATCTTTCCATGGAATGATCTTGTGAAAATTTTTAGAGGTTGTATCTCCTTCAACAGGTAAGTTCGAAATAGTATCTGTCTGATAAGTATATTGGAAAAGTGTACCATATCCTCCAAATACAATACCATCTGGGGTAAAAATGTAAGAGTAAAAAGGCTTATCCTTAATAATTGGGATAAAAAGACCTTTTTCCCTGTTGTATTTTACCAGTCCGTTATTGGTTCCTACCCATATATTATATAATGAATCTTCGGCAATAAAAAATATACGGTTCCCGAGCAAAGTATTTGGACTATGTGGATCTTGATAATAGGACTTCATTTCGTGTCTGTCAAAGCTATTTAGTCCGGATGATGTTCCAATCCACATTACTCCTTTATGATCAATTAAAATACAACTTACAGAAGATTGGGACAATCCTTTCTCTATTGTTAATTGCTGAAAGTAATAATCTGGATCGGCTTTTGTTGAGATATTGAATAAAAGGTTTATTATGATAATTATAAGAGGTCTTATGTGAAAATATTTTATTATTTGTATGGTAGAAGTAAACATAATACTAATGGGAGTATTTTAATTGTTAATCATATCTTCTCTTATTTTGTAACTGTTTTACAAAAATAGCTATTAAATGTGTCTAAAACTACAATATCTTATTTTTTTATCAAAACTGGAGAAATGGAATTTGCCTGATCAAAGTTCATTCCTTCTTTATTGTCGGTTTCATTATACTACGATAAAAAGTGTTTCACCCTAATGAAACAAGTGTTTCTTCTAGGTGGAACAACTGTTTCATTAGGGTGAAACACTTTTGACAATACTACGTTCAGGCAAGGCAACTTTTACTCTTCGAAGTATAGTTATACAGTCGTTAGAGAGCCTGATAGGGCTATTTGAATAAATATGAATATTCGTTGATTTGAAATGATCAATATAGGATGAGAAAGATTTGATCATTGTACACCTTTGTTTCCATAACTTTTTAATCTTGAAAATATGGATCAAACTTATTTGAAGCCTATTGTGTATGGTTTTTTATCTTATTTCTTATTGGCTTGTACGTCAACGATACCTCCATCTCCTGTGTATCCGGTACCTGAACCTAAACAGGTAGAATGGCAAAAGATGGAAACATATGCTTTTGTACATTTTGGTATGAATACTTTCACCGATTCTGAATGGGGGTATGGTGATGCGGATGTCAATCTTTTTAATCCTTCGGATCTAAATTGTGAACAATGGGTACAAACCTTTGTAAAAGCAGGAATGAAAGGAGTGATATTTACTGCTAAACATCATGATGGTTTCTGCTTGTGGCCTTCTGAATTTACGGATTATAGTGTGAAAAGTTCGCCATGGAAAAATGGGAAAGGGGACGTAGTGCGTGAACTATCGGATGCATGTAAAAAATATGGTATTAAGTTTGCCGTTTATCTTTCTCCCTGGGATAGGAACCGGGCTGATTATGGAACTCCCAGTTATGTAGAGTATTTCTATAATCAACTAAATGAACTGATGACTCAGTATGGGGAAGTGTTTGAAATTTGGGTCGATGGTGCTAATGGTGGTGATGGCTGGTATGGAGGGGCTAAAGAGGTGCGTCAGATAGACAGGAAAAACTATTATGATTTACCGAGACTTTATAAAATGGCGTCAAAACTTCAGCCTCAGGCTATGCTTTTCTCTGATGGTGGTCCTGATTGCCGATGGGTTGGTAATGAAAGCGGTTATGCCGGTGAAACCAACTGGTCTTTCCTGAGAAAAGGAGTAGTGTATCCCGGATATCCTGGGTATAAGGAGTTGCCGTCAGGGCATGCTGATGGCGATCTGTGGACTCCTGCCGAATGTGATGTTTCAATCCGTCCGGGATGGTTTTATCATCAGAGTGAAGATCGTTTGGTAAAAACAGTAGATCAGTTGAAAGAACTCTATTATCAAAGTGTGGGCCGTAATGCTACCTTGTTATTGAATTTTCCTGTCGATAAAACCGGGAAAGTAAACCCGATTGATTCTGCCAATGCTGTGCAATGGCATTTGGAGCTGCAAAATGACTTGGCTAACAATCTGTTTGCAGGTATGGAACCTGACGCTTCAGATACACGTGGTAGAGAGTTTTCTACTAAAAATCTTACGGATGGAAGTTATGATACTTATTGGGCTACTTCTGATGGTATTCATTCTGCATCTTTGACTTTTCATTTTCCCGGTAAAACAAAAATGAACCGTTTGGTTCTTCAGGAATATATTCCTTTAGGACAACGTGTGAAAAACTTTTTGGTGGAAGTTTTAATAGGAGGAATATGGGTACCGGTTGATTTTGGAGAAGAGACAACTACAATTGGTTATAAACGTATTCTTCGTTTCGATATGGTAGAAACAGATCAACTGCGTATTCATTTTAAAGAAAGTCGGGGACCTCTGTGTGTTTCTGCAGTAGAAGCATTTTATGTTGAATGAGAAGCTTGTTTATTAATGAGATTTGAACATTTTCGGACATACTTTCGATTAAAATCGGATGTACATCAAAAGACTTATTAAGAATTTTGTATCGGTTGACCTGAGCTTCTAAATGAACTATAATGAACGAATCATAGTGGGGCGGGCAATCATTGTTATTTATTTCTACTTAAATTTAATTTTATATGAGAAAAATTTATGCGACGTTGTTACTAGCAGTAATTTGCTGTGTTTGTTTTGCACAACAAAGAGTGAGTGGTATTGTTGTGGAAGACCCGGGTAATGAACCGCTGATTGGTGTGGCAGTTGCCATTAAAGGAACCAATCAGGGTACTGTTACAGATGTGGATGGAAAGTTTTCCATCGAAGTTCCAGTAAATAAAATTTTGTCTTTTTCCTATTTAGGAATGGTTACTCAAGACATTAAAATTAAAAATGGAATGGGGCCTCTTACTATTAAAATGAAGAAAGATGCAATGAATCTGGACGAAGTAGTTGTAGTTGGGTATGGTACGGTAAAGAAAGTAAATCTGACAGGTGCCGTTGCTTCGGTTGACAGTAAGGTGTTGGAAGATCGTCCTTTGGTTAATATCGGGCAAGGACTTCAGGGAGTGGTTCCTAACCTGGTGGTAACTCCGGGTAACAGTCGTCCGGGTAAAGGTGCTGAGTTCAATATTCGTGGTACGACTTCTATCAATGGTGGTTCTCCTCTGATTCTGGTTGATGGTGTTCAGATGGATATTAATCTGGTAAATCCAGAGGATGTAGAGTCGGTATCTGTATTGAAAGATGCTGCATCATCGGCTATTTATGGTGCTCGTGCTGCTTATGGTGTTATTTTGGTAACAACTAAATCAGGTAAGAAAAATGTTGCTCCGAGAGTGTCTTTGAAAGCAACAGTTGTTTTTAATCAGCCGACAGTACAACCTGAACCTATGAACTCTATGGAGTATGTAAACTTCATGAATATGGTGGAAAGGAATTCTGGTGGTGGTGATGTATATAGTGCAGAAGTTATCAAACGTGTGGAAGCCTATTATAATGATCCGGTGAATAATCTTCCTGTTTATTACGATCCGACAGGAGGGAACCAGCGTTATCAGTATGTTGGTAATACAAATTGGGTGAAAGAAACTATCCGTCCTTTCAGTGTGAATCAACTATATAATGTAGATATCAACGGGGGATCCGAAAAATCTACTTATTATGCTTCTTTAGGCGTTATGGACCAGGGTGGTTTGATGAAATTGACAGATGATGTTTTCCGTAGATATAATGCAAATATAAATGTGACGACTGATATCACAAAATGGTTACAGGTTTCTGCTAGGACAAAATATTCTCATGGGGATACGGAAGGACCTTCCGGCGGTAAATATTATGATTATAATACAGGGGTGTTAGGGTATGACCTGAATCCATTGTTGCCAGTACGCCATCCAGACGGAAATTATTCCGGTCAGGGTTCTATTACGAATGGTGCTGCTTTGGCTGCTCAGGGAGGTCGTACGAATGTGTTGACTAACGACCTTTGGTTTACCGGTGCAGTGAAACTTACTCCTTTGGAAGGTTTGACTGTAAATGCTGATTATACTTTCAATTATTATTCTCGCGATTATAAACGTCATGATCGTAGTTATAAAGAATATCTGGCAGTTCCGGGTGTATATGTAATGTTCCCTCATACTAATCCGAACAGGGTCACTCAGTATAATAATGCAGATTATTATTCCGCAGTCAATGCTTATGCAGATTATACTAGGCAATTTGGAAAACATAATTTTAAGGTGATGGCTGGTTATAATCAGGAAACGAAGAAATATTCAGGTTATGGTGTAAGTCGTACAAATCTAATCAACAATGAATTGCCGTTTTTAGGTCTAGCTACAGGAACGATGAATATTTACACTACAAACGTTGGCTCATGGAATTCTAATATTCCTCAAGATTTACCTTCTGATAATGAGTTAGTGAAAAATGCAAATCAGGAATGGGCTGTACAAGGATATTTCTTCCGATTGAATTATAATTTTGATGATCGTTATTTGTTGGAAGTAAATGGTCGTTATGACGGGTCTTCCCGTTTCCCTTCTTCAGGACGCTGGGCCTTTTTCCCCTCGTTCTCCGCTGCATGGCGTTTATCTAAAGAATCCTTTATGGAGGGAACCAAAAGTTTTTTGGATGATTTGAAATTCCGTGTATCATATGGAGAATTAGGTAACCAGAATATTGGAAATTTCGACTATATGCCATCTATGCCAACAAATACCAATTTTCAGTATATTTTCGGAAATACCCAGCCGGTTGCGGTTACAGCTCCGGGGCTTGTTAATCCGAAATTTACCTGGGAAACGGTAAGGCAGGTTGACGTAGGATTTGATTTTACAGTATTACAAAATCGTTTGAAAGGAACTTTCGACTGGTACAATCGTTACACATTGAACATGCTTACTTCACCGGCTCCACTACCTAATGTATTAGGTGCTGCTCAACCACGCGACAATGCAGCTGATTTGAAAACTTACGGTTGGGAGCTTTCTTTGAATTGGAATGATAGAATTGAAAGCTGTGATTTATATTATAATGTAGGTGTCGTATTGTCGGATAACCAGACAAAAATAACTCATTTTGATGTTGCTGATCCTGCTATTGGAGCCAACCGTGAAGGTAAAATGTGGGGTGAAATTTGGGGATATACTTCTGATGGATTTTTCCAGACAGACGAAGAGGCTGGAGCAGCTAATCAGAGCCAGCTGTATGGTGGTAAATGGTATGCCGGAGATGTTCGTTACAAAGATTTGAATGGAGATGGAAAGATTTCAAACGGTAAAGGAACTGTTGCTGATCCGGGAGATATGAAAATTATTGGAAATACGACACCTAGATATTCTTTCGGTATTACAGGAGGTGCACAATGGAAAGGGATCGGTTTACAGTTGTTTTTCCAAGGTGTTGCAAAACGTGATGTTCCACCGGAAGGAAACTTCTATGGTGCCCGTCGCGAAGTTGCTCCGTTTAAATCAGCTTTGGATTACTGGACTCCGGAAAATCCGAATGCCCGTATTGCCCGTCAAAGCTATAATAATGGTAATAGATATACTCAGACCGGTACATTGCAGAATGCAGCCTATATGCGTTTGAAATCGCTGACATTATCTTACGACCTGCCTAAACAATGGGCTTCGGTTGCCAAAATGCAAAATGTAAGAGTCTATTTCACAGGTGAGAATATGTTCACAGTGACAAAATTGTATCGTGACTATGATCCGGAACAGACTGATAATATTTATGCATATCCTTTGGCCCGGATGTACTCATTAGGTTTAAATATTACTTTCTAACGTTAATATTCTAATACATTGGTAAATATGAAAAAAATAATATATTCAGTAGTAACTATTTTGGCATTATTTTTGAATGCCTGTGATTTCACGGATGTAACTCCGGAAGAAAGATTGTCGGATGCGAACTTTTGGAAAAGTACAACCGATCTGGAATTGTATTGTAATAATTTCTATACGAATTTTGATGCGGCTAGCCCGACCTATGATAAGGTAAGTGATAACCGTTATGGGAATATTCCTGATAACTGGTTGTTGGATCAGGTATCGAACAATGATGGAACTTATACTGGTAAATGGAATTGGGAGACAATTAAGAAAGCAAACTATTTCATGACCCACTATCAGACAGCTGAAGGAACTGAGACTGATATTAACCACTATGTTGGTGAAATCCGGTTCTTCCGTGCAATGGATTATTTTAAGAAAATCAAACAGTTCGGTGATGTCCCTTGGTATGATAAAGATTTGAATATCAATGATGCTGAGTTGCTTTATAAAGCACGTGACCCTCGTTCCATGGTTCTTGGGAAGATTATTGAAGATTTGGAATGGGCGGCAGCCAATTTGAAACCAAAAAGTAAGGTAACTGCCGGTCGTTTGCATAATATGGCGGCCTACCAGATGCTTGCCCGTGTTTGCCTGCACGAAGGTACGTATGCTAAATATCATGGTTTTTCAGGTGTAGAGGCAGACGCATTGATCCGTAAAGCAGCAGATGCAGCTAAAAAAGTGATGGATGAAGGTGGATTCAGTATATTTAAACAGGATATGCCTGAAATGTATAAAGCTGTTTTCGATGATCCTACTTTGCCTCAGTTTGACGGAAAAACTTTCCCCATGTATTATTACAGTGCATTCAACCAAGTGGATCTGACAAATAATCCGGAAGCTGTTTTGTGCCGTATTTATATAATGAATGTAGTTATGCATAATACGCCCCGTGTGCTTGCCGAATGGGGTGTCGGTATGAGTAAAGATTTGGCCGATAGTTATTTGTGTGAAGATGGTCTCCCGATCTCATTGAGTCCGTTGTATTTGGGTGACGATTCTGTTACGTTGGAGGTTCTAAATCGTGATCCGCGTATGCGTCAGACTTTTCAGAATAAAACGGCTATGATTTCTTACGATAATGGAAAAGTTAGTGTATCTGGAACTACTTCTGTTGCACCGGCAGCTAATCCTGGTGGTTATGCCAATATTAAGTTCGGCCACCCGGATCAAATTTATCGTCAGCCTGCCGGTTGTGATATCGATTGGTATATATTCCGTTATGCAGAAGTCCTGTTAATTTATGCAGAGGCTAAAGCTGAATTGGGTGAATGTACACAAGAAGTGCTTGATCAGACGATCAATCTGTTGCGTGATCGTGTCGATATGGCTCATTTGACAGAAAATGTAGGTTTTACAGACCCCAACTGGCCGAATTACGGATATACTATCAGCCCGCTACTTCAGGAAATACGTCGTGAGCGTCGTATTGAATTGGTAAATGAAGGTTTCCGTTATGATGATATCATGCGTTGGGGAGCTGCCGAAGCTATTTTTAACCATAATCCGAAGATAATGTTGGGCATTGTTGTAAATGATGATGTAATCAGTCGTTATCCTGAAAATACATTTGGAGAGGGTAAAGTTGAATTGATGGAAATGGATGGAAAGAAATATGTCAGACCTTATCCTGGGCTGACAACTTATAAATGGACTGACCGTCATTATTTGTATCCGTTACCTCAAGATCAGTTACAAATCAACAATAATTTAAAACAAAACCCAGGTTGGGAAGATTAATCTTAGATCCCTATAAATAAATCAACCCCTGTAGACTATTTTCTTTGGTTTACAGGGGTTTTCTGTTGTATTTTACTTATTAATAAACGCCAAATTAACCAAAATCGAAGAACAATTGCCAATGGGGGCTGTTTTTGCACTACAAATCGACGCACGAATGTCGGTTGCGCCAATTCTTAATAATTTAAAAACAAAAAGACATGAAAGATTCAAGTTTTAGAGAAGGTGATGCCAAAACCGCAATTTTTGGCTCGAACGCGATGTTGCACCCGGCTCCAGTAGACGTGATCCCTGACGGACCAACTACTCCGGAGATCGCTTACCAGATGGTAAAAGATGAAACTTATGCACAGACTCAACCTCGTTTGAACCTGGCTACATTTGTTACCACCTGGATGGACGATTACGCAACCAAGTTGATGAACGAAGCAATCAACATCAACTATATCGACGAAACTGAGTACCCGCGTATCGCTGTGATGAACGCTAAATGTATCAACATCATGGCTAACCTGTGGAACAGCCCCGAACAGGCACAGTGGAAAGCCGGAGCCTTGGCTATCGGTTCTTCCGAAGCATGTATGTTGGGTGGTGTTGCAGCCTGGTTGCGCTGGCGTGAAAAGAGATTGGCTCAGGGCAAACCGGTCGACAAACCTAACTTTGTGATCTCTGCCGGATTCCAGGTTGTATGGGAAAAGTTTGCCCAACTGTGGCAGATCGAAATGCGCCAGGTGCCGTTGACACAGGAACATATCACACTCGACCCGCAGGATGCCCTGAATATGTGTGACGAAAATACTATCTGTATCGTTCCTATCCAGGGTGTTACATGGACAGGTCTGAACGACGATGTGGAAGCATTGGACGCTGCCCTCGACGCATACAATGCAAAGACTGGCTACGACATTCCTATCCACGTGGATGCCGCTTCCGGTGGTTTCATCCTGCCGTTCCTGAAACCGGAAGTAAAATGGGATTTCCGCCTGAAATGGGTACTTTCCATCAGTACTTCCGGCCACAAATACGGTCTGGTTTATCCGGGTCTGGGCTGGGTTGTCTGGAAAGATAAAAAATACCTGCCGGGCTCCATGTCTTTCAGTGTGAATTATTTAGGCGCAAACATCACTCAGGTCGGTTTGAACTTCTCTCGTCCTGCCGCTCAGATCCTGGGACAATACTATCAGTTTATCCGTCTCGGATTCCAGGGTTACAAGGAAGTACAGCAGAACAGTCTGGCTATTGCCGATTATCTGCATGCTGAAATCGCTAAGTTCGCTCCGTTCCAGAATTACAGTAAAGAAGTAGTGAACCCATTGTTCATCTGGTACCTGAAACCGGAATATGCCAAGACAGCCAAATGGACACTTTACGACTTGCAGGATAAACTGAAACAAAGCGGATGGATGGTTCCTGCTTATACATTGCCAGACAACCTCGAAAACTGGGTCGTTATGCGTATCGTTGTCCGTCAGGGCTTCAGCCGCGACATGGCAGACCAGTTGCTGGGCGACATCAGCAATGCGATCGCCGACCTGGAAAAACTGGAATATCCTACTCCAACCCGTATCGCACAAGACAAACAACAACCTGTAAAAGGCTCTGTCTTTACTCATACCGGTTCTCCTAAATCAACTAAATAATTTGTTTAGTATGGATAAGAAGATTTCCGTTTCACAAATCAAGGAAGCGGCCCAGGAAGCCTACGAGATGTTCAAGACGAACACAGACGGTAAGAATGCCGATTACATCCCTTATCTGGCCAATATAGATAAGAACCTGTTCGGCATCAGTATCTGTCTGATGGACGGGACACTCATCCAGTTGGGCGATTCCGAATACCGCTTCGGTATAGAGTCTGTATCGAAAGTACATACCGCCATACTGGCCTTGCGCCAATACGGTGCAGAGAAGTTACTGCAAATGATCGGTGCCGATGCTACTGGGCTGCCTTTCAACTCGATCATGGCGATCCTGCTGGAGAAAGACCATCCGTCCACTCCGCTGGTCAATGCCGGTGCGATTACCGCCGACAGTATGGTTCAACCGATAGGCGACTCCGCCAAGAAATGGGATGCCATTGTTGCGAATATCACCGATCTTTGCGGCAGTGCCCCCCAACTGATCGACGAGTTATACAAATCGGAGTCTGCCACCAACTTCAACAACCGCTCCATTGCCTGGTTGCTGAAGAACTACAACCGTATCTACGACGATCCGGATATGTCGCTCGACCTCTATACCCGTCAGTGTTCGCTGGGAATTACAGCAGCTCAATTATCTGTCTGCGGAGCTACTATTGCCAACGATGGTCTGAACCCGGTATCGAAAAAGCAGATATTCGACGGATCGTTGTCGCCGAAGATCACTTCGCTGATCGCTACCGTAGGTTTCTACGAACATACCGGCGACTGGTTGTACACTTCCGGTATCCCTGCAAAAACAGGTGTAGGTGGTGGTGTGATGGGTGTGATGCCCGGTCTGTTCGGTATCTCAGCCTTTGCCCCTCCAATTGACAGTGCAGGTAATTCTGTAAAAGCTCAATTGGCTATCAAATATATAATGAATAAACTGGGTCTGTCCATTTTCAATGGCGACCGGGTAACAATTACTGAATAAACAGTTTGTTCTTTTAATTGGCAAGCCTCCTTATCCCTCGTTCAGAGGGTGGGAGGCTTGTTTGGTTATTGTTTGGGTTTAACAAATCCTATCGGGTTATGTGGCTTATTGGATAGTTTGTTTTGTACCTGCAATTCAGCCAATGTTTTATTTATTAATTCCAGTTGTATACGGGTGTCTTCGTTGATGTCGTTGTAGTCGGTAAAAACATCCTCTATATATTCCTTCAACTCTTTTACTTCTTGTTGGAGTTCTGTTGTTTTATCAACTGGAGGATTAGTAATCATTTGTCGGACAGCAACAAAAGCACGCATTATATTAATATTGACTTGTATTGCAGTATTTGAACGGAGTACACTACTAAGCATAGCTACTCCCATTTCTGTAAAGACGTAAGGCATGTATTTAAAATGTTTTCCTTGTCCCATTTTTAAGGTCACAAATTGTGACCTTAAAGATTCCTCTTTTGTTAATTGAAACATGAAGTCGTCGGGGAACCGATCCGGATTACGTTTAACCGCTTGATTTAGAACTTTTGTCATCACTCCATACATTTCAGCCAAATCACGATCCAGCATGACTTTTTGTCCTCTGATCTCATAGATTTTACTCTGTATTTCCTGGATTTCATCATTTTCTTTCATAGTCAATATATTTTGATTGTTAATATGAAGGCAAAGGTATAATTTCCAATTAATATACAATATGTTTTGACTCACATTCTTTCAATAGTTACAACATAATTTTTATGCTTATGACAACAACCTTTTTCACCTATGCCGACACGCTGGTGAAACGCAAACGCAAGGCGGGTAAACATGCTACCGCCGACCTTTACCGGGCTTCTTCCAACTGGTTCCGGCGGTTCTGCGGCAACGCCGAACTGTCTTTTGCCGACATCACTCCCGGTATGATCGATCGCTTCCTCTACTGGCTGCAAGCCGGTGGACATCTGAAAACCAACTCGATAAACAGCTACCTGAGCAACCTTCGCGCCATCTGCAACACAGCGGTGCGCGAAGGCGTTGCCCCGGCCGACCGTCTGTCGCCTTTCGCCCACCTCATCCTGCGCCCGGAAGAGACAGCCAAACGGGCGCTGCGTATCGAGACCCTTGAAGAAATTGCCCGGTTCGACGTCTCCAGTGATCCCGACCTGCAACAGGCGAAGGACTTCGGCCTTTTCTCCTTCCTGGCCTGCGGTATGCCGTTTGTCGACCTGGCACACCTCACCCGCGAGAATATCGTGGATGGTGAATTGGTGTACAACCGTTGCAAAACCGGTACCCTGGTACACATCCATATCACTCCCGGCATGCAGCGGCTGCTCGATAAATACGCTTCGCCCGCCAGCTGTTACCTCTTTCCGGTATTGCCCGAAACAGGGGACAGCGAACAGCTTTACGAAGCTTATAAGCGTGCCTTGCACCGGTATAACGGTTGCCTGACGGAGATCGGCAGGCAGTTATCCATCCCGATCCACCTTACCTCGTATGTTTTCCGGCATACTTGGGCTACAGAGGCGCTGCGCAACAATACTCCGGTAGCCCTCATCGGTCAGATGCTCGGCCATACGTCGGAGCGCACGACACGACACTATCTGGCAAAACTGGATCAGTCGAAGCTCGATGCTGCCAACAAAATAATCACAAAAGGACTGGATGGCCTGGTAGGGATGAGGGCTTAAGGATACCTTATTTGTGAAATAAGGTATGTTGCCCCATTTATAGCCAATCTTGAAAATCACGGCCTTACTAGTGTGGGAACGGGGGCAAATATAGAGATTTTCTTTTAAACAAAACAAACTTGTCTGCTTATAATTAGGTGGGTAGGGGACGATTTCGTCAAAAAGGCTGAATTCAGGCGGTTTTTCGTGGGGTATGGGCATAGGGGGTGTGGAGGGTAACTTTTCCCCTCTGGAGAGGGGGCAGGGGGTGTGTTAAAGCTTCAAATAAAGACTATTCAGATAGAAAATCACAGATAAAATCCGCTCAATCTATATAGTTCGTGCTTTAGTTTGGCAATTTACACACCCCCTACCCCCTCTCCAGAGGGGAGTAAGTTACTCTCTGTCAATATAAACGCTAAGATAAACCGATCCTTATTTCACAAATAAGGTTTAAGTATCAAAAGGTAACTCCCTGCCCAACCAGCGGGTATAATTCAAAGTATTATGGCTGAAAAAATCATTTTAACTGCCGATCTTTACGACAATGCCGTTACCGAGCGTAAAGGCGATTACACAGCGAAGCCCCGTATAACCGGAACAGTACGTAACAAACAAATCGCCGAACGCATTCTGGCCCGTGGTTCCGAACTGCGCCTGGATACGATCGAATACATCCTGGGGATGGGCGATCAGGAAAAGGTAACCGCTATTGCGGAAGGTAAAAGTGTCGTTGACGGTGTAGGCCAGTATATGGCTACCATCACCGGTTCCTTCGAAGGCGAAAAGGCTGCTTTCGACCCAGCTAAAAACAAACTCACAGCCAGTTACGTACCCGGTAAACTGCTGCGTGATACGTTGAAGAACGTAGAGATAGATACCCGCACCGCCGTCACCGGCCCGGTCATCAACTCGATTGTCGACTCTACGACCGGCGAGATGAACACACAACTCACTTCTGCCGCCCCTGTCGTTATCTCCGGATCGAATATCAAAGTAGCCGGCGACAATGCCGGTATAGGTGTTTTCTTCACCAAGACAGGCGGTACGGCTCAGAAAAGCCCGTTGCTAGTTCATAACAATCCTTCGGAACTGACTGCGATGCTGCCTGCACTCGAAGATGGCGAATATACGTTAAGCATTGTTACTCAGTCTGCTGCCGGCAACAAGCTGGTAAAAGAACCGCGTACCTATACGTTCCCGGTACTGCTTTATGTAGGCGAAAAACCGGGTGGCGGTGGTGAGGATGACCGTCCTGTTATTGAATAGTCTTCTTCAGTGCCGTTGGTTAGACTGTCTAACCAACGGCACTGACACACACTCACCGGAGGCACTCAGCCCGTCTAACCAACGTTGGTTAGACGGTGCGCCTAAAGAATGTTAAAACAAGAAAGAGAATATATTTCATTTAATAATCAAGTAAATTTATCATGAAACATTATTACATCGCACTAGTAGCTATTGGATTAGCTTTTAATTCAACTGTAAATGCACAAGTCAGTAATCCTCTTGTAAAAAGTAATGCTACACAAAATGTCGATAGCATCATCCAACGCAATGCTGCGGAGAATGTATCCAAAACGATTTATACGTATACTGACGATAAAAAGGTGTCGGAAGAATTGGTGTATACCTGGAATGCTTTATCAAAGGATTGGACTAATTTTTCTAAAACATCTAATACCTATGATGCAGCTGGTAATAAAACAGCGGTCATTACTCAGAAATGGGATGGTAAAGTCTGGAATGATTCTATAAAGATAACTTCTACATATAATGATCAGGGGCATATTTTGAGTTATGATTTGAGAGATCTGTTGGTTAATCGTCATCGCGTGGAAGAGTATACATATAATGGATTGAATGGTGTTGAAATATATGTTGATACTACCCGGACAAGCGAAACAGCTTTTACTGTTATTCGGGGAAAAATAGAAACGGAATATATGGAAAACGGACAAATAAAGAGTTATATAAACTATAACAAAAATAGTAATGAAGCAAATAAAGACGAATGGGTGTTTAATAATAAGCTGACATATACTTATGATGATCAGGGACGGTTGTCTGAAACAAGCTTGGATAATGCCACATATCAATTAGGGAAATGGATATATAGTTATACGGATAACAGTGAATTAATGCAACTTTATCAACGATTTTCTGCAGACGCAGATTTGGCTCTTTTATCAGAGACATTGACTGAGACGGAAGGGGAAAATCCGGTAACTACTACTGTCAAAGTAAAAAACTATTGGGATAATGAAAACCCGGAATGGGAAGTTACAAGTCAGACTTATACCTATTACCCGGAAAACTCATCTACTCAGGTGGAAACTCCTGTATTGGAGAATGTACGTGTTTATAGTCAAGAGGGTATTCTCTATATAGAAACTCCGGAAAATATGTCGGTTCAAGTATATTCGATCCTTGGTGGATGTTATTATAATGCGTTCGTTAATGGATCAGTACAAATATCAAACCTGCAGTCAGGTATCTACCTGGTCCGTATCAACCAAAAGACAGTTAAAGTAAGAATCTGATTATATAGTTTTTTACAGCCTGTCTAACCAACATTGGTTAGACGGTGCACCTAGAATATGTTAACTACTAAAACAGACCACACTCAACAGTTGGTCTAACTCTATTTTATCAACAAATATATTAATGCGTATGAAAAAGATTTTAACGCTTGTTACCCTTGTTTTGGGTATCTATTGTGCCCAGGCACAGACAAATGCAGGTACATTTACGTCAATGAAACTTGGTGAACCCGTCATGTTTGACAGCGCTATTCCACAAATCACAACCAAAGCAGATGCTTCCTCTTTTGCCGGAGGTTCCGGTACGGAAGCGGATCCCTATCTGATTGCTACCAAGGAACATTTAAGTAATCTTGAGACATTGGCTAAGGATGCTTCCGGTAATTGGCCTAAAATATTGGAAGGGGTTTATTTTAAGCAAATTGCTGATATCGTTTATGAGGATGGAGAAGATATGCCTAGGATCGGTAACGGTGCGTGGTTTGCAGGGACGTATGATGGCGACGGGTACGCCATAAAGAATTGTAATTTAAAATTTAGTAGGATTTATGAAGATGAGGCTAATCATAGTGTCTCTACAGCTTTATTCAATAACTCGAAAGGAGCTATCCTTAAAAACATCCGCATGGTTGATACAAAAATCGATATCGAAGGGAAAGCTGTCAGCATCAATTGGTCGGTAGCAGGGTTAGCTGGTAATTTTTGGGATGGTCAAATAATCAATTGCACGACAGAAGGTACTTATTCTGTACGGATAACAGGTAAGAATGCTTGGTGTGATGTTGTTGGTTTGGTTGCTAAAGCATATAATAGTACGATTGACAATTGTCGTAGTTATGGCAGTTTTCGTAGTGAAGTTATTTCGACAGGCGGTTCTAGCACCGCAGAGGCTTCTGGTATTGTCGGAATTGTGGACAATGGTACGAAAGTTATTAATTGCATTAGCTATGGTAAGATGGAAAGTTATGGTTCCGGAGATGCCGACCAGTTAGTTGCTTATGCTGGCGGAATCGCATCTTATGCCAATAACAGTAGTAAAATCCTGAACTGTGGTAGTCGAGGTGAGTCGCTTACCGCGAAAGTGGAAAACAAACAGGAGGGTGGTACATCTTATGCATATACAGCAGGGATAGTTCCTGGTTTACTTGCTAAGAGTATACTTTCAAATAGTTGGAGTGTTGTTCCAGCATTAAAGAGTCAAGCTATTACTGGATCTTACGTTGACCCTACTTGCTGTTTATCAACAGGAGAATCAACGATTAGCAATTGTTATTATTCTAAAGACGAAGCGAGTGAAGCATCGATGAAGAGCCAGGAGTTTGTTGATGAACTCAATAAAAATCTGCCGGAAGGAGCTCTTACATGGCAGTTGAGAAAAGACGATTACCCAGCTCTACAAGCCTTGCACAATGTAACGCTTCCTCTCTTGACAGGTGCAACAACCACGCCGAGTGAAGGTATATCTAAAATAGAAGATGGCGAACGTTTCCGCTTCTCATTGACATTGGATGAAGAGTACAACGAGTCGAAACCGGTTGTTACCGTTGGTGACAAGACGCTGGAACCGGATGCTGATATGAATTACGTAACAGATAGGCTAACTGCGGATATGGTTATCAAAATCACCGGCATTGTTAAGAATACGGCAACTGCCAACGAAAAGATAACGACGGGCTCAAAGGTCTATGTGACAGGTGGAGTTTTGTATATCCAACCGGAAGCCCCTGTTAAGGTAAGTGTATTTAATATGCAAGGCCGGTTGATAAAGTCAGCCATGATCTCCGGTGATACCCAAATGCAATTGCCGCAGGGCATTTACATTGTCCGTTTGGCTGATCAGAGCTATAAAGTTAGCATAAGCGAATAACTATCTGCTCTTACATAAATAAGGCTGTGCCATCCTTCCAGACGGATCAGGGCACAGCCTTTATTATTATAAATTGTTTTGACTTTTATCATCCATTTTGAGACTTTTGTTTTGTGTCTGTTTCCGGTGCATCTTCCCCGTTATATAACTCATTCTTTCTTTTATTCGCATTCTGTACGAGGCTGGTTACATAGACGGTGAAGATGGGGAACATCATCATTCCCAGGGCTGCCAGCAGGACAGACAGTATTCGGCCTGTGGGCGTAACGGCGTAAATATTCGAACCGACTGTCGTTACATCCATGAACGCCCACCAGAGGGCATCGTCATAGGCTACTACCTGCGGGTTTACTTTATGTTCGATCACGAAGAATATCAGGCTGGAGAAATAGACGGTAGCCAGCAACATGGTCAGGTAGGATACGAACAGCCCTGAAGCCTTATTGGAGGATAGCCATCCCACCACGATAGCCAGTGCGTAACCGCTACGTGCCAACGGGATAAAGCGAAGAAAATAAGTGATCTCCGGTGAGAATTCGATCCCGTAATAATTGATAATATTAAGATAAGGAATAGACACAATTAAGAAAATAAGGTGAGTCTGCAAGTAATATATTTTACGTTTTGATAAGAAAAACTCCAAAACGAAATCGGCGATAAAGAACATACAGATCCAGAACTGTATTTTCAGGTAAGACCCCTGTGTCAGGAAAGGGATATTGTTGAACGTATCGATTGAAATTGTTACAATAAGAAATAATGAAAGTAGCAATATGATAACATGCAGTATTCCATAGATCCCTTTTTTCTCATAAATAAAATCATTCAGTGCAGACTTCATTGCGTTTCATATTTAGGCGTTTAGACAGAAATATTTTAGGTTATCTAACAGCGAATCCCCTGATTTTGTTTTTAACACTATTCTGTTAATTAACCTAGTTTGACATCCTATTGACAAACTAACACAATACCGATTTGTTTTACTGTCATATTTAAAGCGAAACTAAACAATACAAAATTCACATTTAAACAGTAAATTCATGGCAAATGTAGGAAAAGCAGTAAAACTTGGAGTTTTTACTCTTGCGATTATGAATGTTACGGCGGTAGTGTCTCTCCGCGGACTACCAGCCGAGGCTGTATACGGATTGAGTTCAGCCTTTTATTATCTCTTTGCGGCAATTGTCTTTTTGATCCCGACGTCGCTGGTGGCAGCTGAGTTGGCGGCCATGTTCCAGGATAAACAAGGTGGGGTTTTCCGATGGGTCGGGGAGGCCTACGGTAAGAAATGGGGTTTCCTTGCTATCTGGGTACAATGGATTGAAAGTACGATCTGGTATCCGACTGTGTTGACCTTCGGCGCTGTATCCATCGCCTTTATCGGGATGAACGATGCACACGACATGTCACTGGCTTCAAACAAAATGTACACATTAGCTGTCGTGCTGATCATTTACTGGTTGGCTACCTTTATTTCATTGAAAGGTTTGAGCTGGGTAGGTAAAGTGGCTAAAGTTGGCGGTATCGTCGGTACGATCCTTCCCGCTGCCTTGTTGATCATCCTCGGAATTGTTTATCTGGCTATGGGCGGTCATTCCAACATGGACTTCCACGGTGATTTCTTCCCCGATTTCTCTAAGTTCGACAACCTGGTGCTTGCTTCCAGTATCTTCCTGTTTTATGCAGGTATGGAGATGGGCGGTATCCACGTAAAGGATGTGGAAAATCCCTCTAAGAACTATCCGAAAGCCGTATTTATCGGTGCGTTGATCACTGTTCTTATCTTCGTATTAGGTACTTTCTCTCTGGGTATTATTATTCCTCAGAAAGATATCAACCTGACACAGAGTTTACTGGTCGGTTTCGACAACTACTTCAAATTTATCCATGCTTCCTGGTTGTCTCCGATTATTGCCGTTGCTTTGGCATTCGGTGTGCTGGCCGGTGTATTGACATGGGTTGCCGGTCCGTCAAAAGGTATTTTTACAGTGGGTAAGGCCGGTTATCTGCCTCCTTTCTTCCAGAAAACAAATAAGATCGGGGTACAGAAAAATATTTTGTTGGTACAGGGATGTGCCGTTACTCTGTTGAGCTTGCTGTTCGTGGTAATGCCTTCTGTACAGAGTTTCTACCAGATCCTGTCACAGTTGACCGTAATCCTTTACCTGGTGATGTATCTGCTGATGTTCTCCGGTGCTATTGCCTTGCGTTACCGGATGAAAAAGGCTAACCGTCCGTTCCGTATCGGTAAGAGTGGTAACGGGTTGATGTGGTTTATCGGTGGTCTTGGTTTCTGTGGATCTTTACTGGCGTTTATATTGAGCTTTATTCCACCCAGTCAGATCTCTGTCGGTAGTAATACTGTCTGGTTTGCCGTATTGATTATCGGTGCTATTGTTGTTGTGGCTGCTCCGTTCATTATCTTTGCTTCCAAGAAAGCATCGTGGGTCGATCCGAACGCACATTTCGAACCGTTCCATTGGGAAGAAGCACAAGTACAGGCTCCTGTTGCCGGTACAACTGCTGCTACTCCGACTGCCAACACAAATAGTACAAACGCAACAACAAATACGACTACGACGAATAATACACAAGCATAATAAATACTTATGTAATTTCTATTCTACCTATTAAAAAGAGGGACGGAACCGTTCAGGTTCCGCCCCTTATTTGTCTTTATTTACTGTCCGTGATTTCTACCGAGACGGTACCCAAAAGTCCGGCTACCGTGTCTCCGCGGTATTGGGTCGGGACGGAGAGATAGTAGTTGGCCGCCGTGTTATGTACCAGCACTTCTATCTCATTGTCTCCGACTTTTACATGGTCTGTTATATCGAATTGCCAGGGGGCTATCAGCTTCAATCCGGCCTTTTTGCCGTTTACCCGAACTTCGGCTGTCGAAACGACTTTGCCGAGGTTTAAAAATGCCTTCTGGCCGTCTTTTAGTTCCGTCAGTCGGATACTCTTACGGTACCGGGCACCACCGGAATAGGTGGATATACCTTCTATCTGTGACCAGTCGCCAATGGAGATCAGCCCCTCACCGCATATTTGTTTGATCGGGCCGTCTATGGCTCCTCCTCCTGTGTTACCCCACTCTTCTTCTATGCGGATAGCTACTGTGGATATCCGTTTGTTGGGGGGCGCGATTGTCGCTTCGTAGGTGGTGCAACCGTCTGGCCGCTTTCCGGTCGTAGTCAGTGGGCAGGCTTTTCCGTCTACCCATACTTCGGGTTTTCCAAAGGCGGAGAATATGAACTTTTCGAGTCCCGGAGCCGATGTGAAGCGGTATTGTCCGTAGGTCGTCCTTCTGGTTGCCCGGGTGTCGAACGGTAGTATCGACAAATCTCCTCTGAAGTTCGTTGCCAATGGTTTTTCGGTTGTTAGTTCTTTAATTACACGTGGGTTGTCGCCTTGTTTGCGTATGACACACCAGGTAATGCCGAACGTATCATAATGCAGTACGATTTCGTTCGGCCCTTCGTTCAGGGCGATGCCTGCCGACAGGTCTTTTATCCGTTTACCGTTGATATAGACGGCAGCCGGCTTCAGTTCTCCGAGTGAGAGTTGGTACATCCCTGCTTCCGGAGCCAGTACATTGGAATAGAGATAATAGTTTTTATTGCCGCTCGGATCTTCTACCCGTTTGGTTTCCCTGAATTCCTGTTTGAGTTCTCCCAAGCGGATAAACTCATCATGTACGGTTGCTTTCAAGCCGTGCCATCCCTGGTGGCCGTAATCGTTCTCTACTCCCCAGCGCCAGGAGTATTCATAGGGTTTCCACCGGTATTCTTTGTTATCGGCAACGACACCGGCGGACGTTCCCGGCAGATTGCTGAAAATAAGTTCTTCCGACAGATCAGGAGTCGCTTCCAGCAACATGAAACGGGAGCCGAATGTAAAGGTTTGGGCAGTCCAGTCGCTGTCGTCGAAAGAGGGGGATTGCCAGCCATCTGTCGGTGTGAAACTTTGGTTGTAACGGGCTTTATAAATATAGGCGCCCAGCATTTCCGGAGTGGCAGGCCAGTGGAAATCACCGAATTCATTGTTCAGGCTGGGCTTGAGTTCGAATGACCATTCACCGTCGAGCACAACCGTTTCGACGACTTTGCGTTCTGTAGGTGTGGAGATCGTCGCTTTTTTTGTCGGGTCGAATACAAAAAGGTGCATATCTTGTTTGTTGAGCGGCATACGGATACAAGTACCTTCGCCGGTAACGGATGAGGCGGATATTTCACGGCAGGTTCCAGTCCACGGATCCCATAATTCTATGCTGCCTGTCGCACGGAAAAAGCATTCCGTATCTTTCGGTACGTTATAGACGGCGTAGAGGTCTTTGCCTGCTATTTTCCGGTGCATGATATAAGGTACTTCCTGGTTATCCTGTTGGGAAGTAATGCGGAAGTCGCGGATGAGATGCGAGTCGAGCATATGAAGTACCTCCTGGTTATCGGCTGCGATAAAGGCATTGTTACCGGTTGTTTTGAATAGTTTGTCGAGTACTGTTTTTACATGGGCGTCATTCTGCCCTTTCTTTTCCGTTGCTTCGGGCAGATCACCCAGATTGATGACTATACCTCCGTTTTGTTTGAACTTCAGCGCCTTTTCCAGGGAAGAATGGCGGATGGCTTTCATGGAGGGGATAATAAGGACTTTGAACTCTTCCCCGGAGATATGGAGTTTCCCGTTCTTGACAGTTGCCTTATCCAGCGACTGGTAATCCATAAAGTCGAAGTCGATACCTTTCTTATAGAGATAGTCGCCCAGGCTGAATGCCTTTTGCACGGACTCGTTACCGTATCCGGCCACTACCGGTTCTACCGGGTATAGGAGCGCAATATCAGCCCGGTGATGTCCCTGGGAGAGCACATAGCTCAGACGTTCGGAACATTCCAGTAACGGCCCCATTTGCTCCCAATAAGGCATGTGGGTGTGATTGCAGGGCGGAGCCCATTCCCACCAGCCACCTACCGTACTGTAATAGAAACCATGCAGGCTGAGCAGGTTTTGTCCCATCGCGAAATTTGAAAAGATCGCGTCGGTGACACTGGCCGTATTGCTATCCCATTTACTACTGTGGAAACCTTCGAGCCATACCCTGGGACGCTCGTAAAGATGGGCGATGGAAGAGGCTACTTTATTCTTGATAATGTCTTTCGAGAAGTCCGGCTGGTCGCAACCCGGTGCCTGGTTCCATCGCTGGGTACGAAAGTAATCGCCGAACTCGCTCACATCCCTTCCGCGTCCGCCGTGGTCGCAACCGTAGATCAGGCCCCGTTCTTCGTGCCATTGGTATACGGGGATAAAGAAGTTTTCTTCGCTGAGGGAGACCATTACATCGTTATAGTCCAGCCGTATTTTCGGGGTGATCGAACCGATATCGGTAAAGAGGGCGGCGAGGTAGGGGACGACATCATATCCTTTCCGTTTCCGGAACTCGTCCCGGAAGACCGAATTCCATATACAACCCTGCAGGTTGAAGTTCAGTTCGTCGGAGAAAAAGAAGTTCAGTCCGCCTTTGGATTGTTCGGGGAAACGGTCTTCAAACCGCTGGAAGAAATGTTTGACATAGCTTTTACCGGAGAGAGGATGCATCGGGTCGAGCGAAGGTTTCTTCTCGGCACTGTATACCTGGGTTACGATCCATTTACCTTCCGGCGATTGCCATTGTATTCTGTTGTTTGTGAGTTCCTTAATCAGGTCGATACCGGAGTTTTCTATGATGTTACTGTCTGTTCCCAATCGATAGGCATGTAGGGAAAGCAGGTTATTCCGGCATGTTTTATCATAATTACCCTGAATGGTATCACTCTCGAATTTCAGTTCGGCTCCCATCAGTTCCGGATTTTCGTTCAGTGCGTCATCCACATAAGAGCCTTGTCCGACTCCCAGTGTGTAATCGCTGAGGCTGACGGTCATGCCCCGCTTTTTGGCTTCTCCCATAAACCAGCCGAACAGATCCCACCATTCTTCTGTAAAAAGAGCCGGACGGGACGGGAAAGTCAGGCCGTAACTGACTCCTCCTTTGTCTGAATGCGCATAATTTACTTGCAGGCTGGTTACTTTCTTGGCAGCCATCTGATCCAGGTGATAGGTAAGATGCTCCCGGGTCAATGTATCTCCCATCCACCAGTAGAAGGGTACTTCACCATATCCTTTAGGCGGCGTTGTAAAACCGCTTTTCAAATCTATTTTGGCAGAACGATCCGGATGTCCCGGAAGTAATTGTTTTACCTGGGCGGAAAGAAGTTGGGATAAAGCACATAAGGTTAAAATAAAGAGTTTTTTCATGGCTGATCAGTTTATAATCTGTAATGGAACAAAAGTACTTACTAATCAGGATACTAATGTTTCAATTCTGATATTATTATTATGCATTTTGGCTTTATGCTGATCATAAAAGAAAAAGCCACCTTCAAATAAAAGAAGGTGGCTTAAAGTGTTGTTATCTTACCGGAAACTCGGTAATACGGAGCGTTGTACAACCGTAAGGTATCAGTTCGATCGTTTCTTCATCGCTGAAATCCATACCTTGTTGTGTGAAATAGGCGATAGGCCCGGCAGATCCCCGTACCAGTGTCCAGCCGTTTAACCGTTTTGCCTTTGTTTTAATGCGGACAGGGGCATTTTCTACATTCCATGGATAGGCAGGAACGGTAGATGACTTTTCTACGCTGAAAGCGTCTTTAATCCGGTCTGCTGAAAGTGAACGGCCTGATAGCGCATAGTTCCAGGGAGTATCCGAAGTTACTTCATAGTACCATTTGCCATATATACCGGCTGCTTTTTCTTCAAAAGATTTCTTTTCCCATTTCTCATTCATCTTTAGTGCATACAAAAGAGGGCCACGTTCAACGACGGCACTGTTATCATACCACCGGCTTACGGCTACTTCCATAGGAAGTTCCACACTTAAGACATCACCGTTTTTCCATTCCCTGTTCACTCTTGCAACAGCACCCGGATAGGTGTCGGCGGAAATGACTTCACCATTCAGCTTGATAACAGGTTCCTTACACCAGCCTGGTATGCGGATATGGAAAGGGAAGAAGGCTTGCTTTACCTTTTTGTCTGCAAAAGAGACATGGAAACGGATCGTTTCTTCAAAAGGATAAGCCGTTTCTTCCTTTATGTTTACCTGGATACCATTGGCTACTTTAGCGGATACCTGAGAGGGTGCATATACCAAGGCCGCAATTCCGTTGTCGGCTGTCGCATACCATAAGTTCTGGACAAACTTAGGCCAGCCCTGGTGAAGATTAGAGGTACAGCAGGGGTAACCGGTTAGTTCACCGAACAATATATCGGTATCTTCGTGAGGGGTGGAAAATTCTCTCCAGTCGCGGGTTACAGCTACCTGGTTGGTTTGCTGATAATACTGGCGGGCGGAATAATCGTCGGTTACCTGTGTGGGTAATGCGTTATAAGTAACCCGTTCGAGATAATCGGCCCATTGTACATCACCTGTTATTTCCAGCATTTCTTCCAGCGAATACATCATCTCTACAGCTGTACATAGTTCGGAGCCGGCTGTCGGTTTTCCGAAGCGCAGTAACTCGTCACCTCCCCATAATCCTGTAGGCAGACCGATCGTATTATGGATATCGCGTACCGCCTTTTTAGTGGCCTGTATCTGTTTCGGGTCTTTATTCTGCTGATAATAAACGATCGGTTCTTTGAAACCTTGTGCCAGGTTGACGCAATGCAGGCTGTGCTGGCGCGACAAGTGATCCTGGTTTAAGAAGATATCAGTCCAGTTAAACGTCTGCTTGTGGATGAGTTCGCCCAGATCGAGCAGGAACTTATCTCCGGTGATATTATAGAGCCAGTAGACGATCATCAGGTTGTCTCCACCACGTTGTTCACCCCAGAATGTCCATTTACCCAGCGGGTTTACGGGCAATTCAGCTAACTGGTATTTGAAGTATTTTGTCATGAAGTCTATCACACGGGTATCGTTTGTGGCTGTATAGTATTGTTGCATGACTTTCAACATAACCATCTTAGGCCACCAGTCGCGGGCATTATCACGCTGAAGTCCCGGTTCGTAGCTCCGGTCGGTATTCGGCCCGAAGTATCCGTCCGGTTTTTGTGAAGCCAGCGTCCATTCCACCCAGGGCTTTGTTTTTTCGATCAGAGCCTGATCATTCAGTATATATGCTAGAGGAAGAAGCCCGTCGATCCAGTAAGGGCCACGTTCCCATACATCGCCATCGCCGCCAAGCCATCCGTTGCGGGAACCCATTACTTTCTCATAGACTTCGTCCAGATGGCCGGTCATCCCGTTTTTCATACGAACTAATTGTTCCTGCATCCAGCCTTCTGCTTTTATCGCTCCTAAGGGTAACTCTATATAAGTCTTTTGCAACAAAGGCTGACGGTTGTTTTGATAAATCCCTGATACGGACACTTCTCCAACAGGGGCAGCCGAAGCGATCGCAATGGATGCGAAAGAGGCTATAAATGCTTTTGCTAGTATATTCATGATTATTTAGGTTAAGTAGTTACTCTTTATAGTCGATCCATACTTCCATCTTTCCGGCATCCCGGTTATCCCATGTGTAATAAGGAATTAAAGAGAGTTTCTGATCACCGGTGGTTGCTTCTACCGATTTAATCCCGCCCAACTTGCCGGGTTCATCTTTCACTTCGAAAGAGGTGGAGGCTGTCAGGTTGGAGTTGGCAAAGTTTTTAGGATTGTCGATTTCTTCCAGGCAATATACCAGCGGGCCACGTTGTACGGCTCGTTTGCCGATATTCTGTTTTACACGCGGGTCGGCAGAAACGATCTCTACCGGCATTTCCATATTCAGGTCGATCCGGTCACCGGATTTCCAGTCTTTGATCACTGCATATCCTTTATCGGTCGATGCTTTTACCTGATTGCCGTTTACTGATAGTGTATAGTTTTTGCACCATCCCGGGATACGGATGCGGAGTTCTTTATTCAATGGCTGTGTAGATGTAACCGTTAGTTTAACCTGTCCGTCCCACGGGTAGTTAGTCTCCTGTTTTAAAGTGACCTCTTTATTCTCGACCTGGATTTGTGTCGTATTTCCCATATAAAGGTTTACCCACAATGCATTGTCGGAAGTTCCGTAAATGTAATTGCCGATAGAAGGCAGGAAACGGGAAATCTGGCTTGGACAGCAGGCGCAGCCGTACCAGGCTTGTCTGTGGTGGTCGCCTTTCGACTCCAGCGGGTTGACATAGAAGAAACGGTCTCCAGCCAGGGATACACCGGCTAATGCTCCGTTGTACATGGAACGTTCCAGCACATCTACGTATTTGGAATCGCCCGTGAACTGGTTCATACGTTGATTCCAGTAGACCATACCGACGGATGCGCAGGTTTCGCAATAGGCATCCAGGTTCGGCAGATCGTAATCTTCGGTGAATCCTTCGTTATGCCTGGAAGAACCGATACCACCGGTCACATACATATTGCGCAGGACTACGTCATCCCATAAACGATCCAGTGCAGCTACATAGCCGGTATCTTTCTTTAGTGCGGCAACGTCGGCCATTCCACAATAAAGATACATGCAACGAACGGCATGGCCGGAGATATCTGTCAATTCCCGGACAGGAAGGACATCCTGATAATAAGCAGGATCCCATTTGCCTTCGTCGCCTTTGGTTCCATGCCCATGGCCTCTTTCTTCCAATAGCCAGTTCGCGAAATCGAGGTATTTTTGCTCTTGGGTGGTTTGATAAAGTTTTACGAGTGCCAGCTCTATTTCTTCATGCCCCGGAACCCAATGGCGTTTGCCCGGGCCGAATAAGCTCATCATGTGGTCTGCCATCCGTGTACTTACATCCAGTAGTTTCCGTTTTCCGGTAGCCTGGTAATAAGCAACAGCAGCCTCCATCATGTGTCCGGCACAATACATCTCATGTTTATCCATATTTTTCCACCGTTTATCCAGTCCGGTCAGTGTATAATATGTATTGATATATCCATCAGGTTGTTGTGCCGCAGCGATTTTATCGATCCACTCGTCAGCCTTCTTTTCTAATTCCGGGTTCGGGTTATTGATCAGGCTGTAGGCTATTCCCTCGAGCGCTTTATAAACATCCGAGTCGTCAAAAAAGATACCGGAATGTTCTCCTTCCCCTTTGGATGCATTGACGAAGTTCTGCATACGGCCTGTTTGATTTTCTATCTGATCGATGCAAACGGGCAGTGTAGCCGAGATATGCTTGCTTAAGCGCGGAGACCAGAAATTGTCTTGTATGTGGACATGGGAGAAGTCAATTTGGTCTATCATTTTCAAAGGGGGCTGATCTGCTATTTGTTTTTGTTCGGCACATCCCCATAAAGCCAAACAAGCTAGAGACAATACGAGATACTGTTTCATGGTCTTAAATTTAATGTTATAATTCACAACTTAGTTTCTTCAATGAAGGAGAAGAAATTACCTTTTTACCGTCAACGCTCTGCCTATATTGGCTTCGCGCATAAACAGAAAGTAAAGTTACATAATCGCGTGAACAAATAAAGGTTTGCTCCTGATTATTTAATAAATTGGCCAAACCCGTTAATGTCATGGATGTGGCGTACGGCCAGGATGGACCCCACTGACACTCGTGACCTTCATATACGACTGCATTGAGGATTGAATGATCTACTATCTGGCCTGCCATATCAGGAGGCCGTACCAGACTGCATAAGAGTAACGCAATGAATACGATATATTTATTCATGGAAGCAATAGAGTTTAGTGCTCCCCATCTTTTGTATGGATGGGGAGCCTGTATTAATGTTAGGTATTTATGGCTTATTTATTTGTAGCTGGGATTCTGTTCCAGGTTTGGATTAGAAGTCAACACCTTTTCCGGTATAGGAAATACAGTTCTATAATCCCCTTGAGGTTTGTGTGATAGCCAGCTTTTCTTAGTAAACACACCAAAGCGGATGGCATCTCTTCTTCGATGCATTTCCCAGGCAAATTCCCAGCCTAACTCATCATACATTCTGCCAAACTCAACAGGATCGGTGTTACCCTTATCGACAATCTTGTAGTTTTGTACGGTTCCATACTGGTAAGAGGAGTTTTCTCTTAGTTGAGCATCTGTTACAGCCGCCAGTTCAGGATTGTTTTTAAAAGCCCGTTTACGAACTTCTGTTACCAGTGCACCTGCTCCCGATTTTCCCGAACGTAACAGGCATTCTGCCTTCATCATTAATATTTCAGCATAACGGAATATGGGGACATCTGTACCGGATGCACTTTGTGAGCCTTTGGCCACTTCGAATTTATTCATACGATATCCTTCCATTTCACTGGTGTAGTTACCGTCCGGTAAGTCTTTGGTATAAATGAGAGGTTCTCCCATTTTGTCATAGGTACCGTATAAAGTGGAACCGTCGGCTGCTAGTTGCTGTCCCATCAACCAGGAATCTGTCAAACGGGAATCTTCCACATTATAGGTATCGATAAACTGACTGACTCCCATTGCAGAACCGCATCCCCACGGAGTTGCTTCCGTCTCATACTTTTTCTTTAGTTCGCCGTGCCAGGAGAACATAAAGATACTTTGTCCGCCTGCCAGGTTTTCATCAAAAGGTATTGTGAATATAACCTCTTTGGAGTTTTCTACACCTGTTGTACGGAAAGGATCTTTATAGTTTTCCGACAATGCAAACCGGTTGCTGTTGATGATGTCATCGCATTGTTGGATACACTCATCCCAATGGGTTTCATTTACATAAACATTCGCATTCAAATATACATTGGCGAGAAGAGCTTTGGCTGCCCATTTGGTCATTCGACCGTAATTATTGCCATTTTGTTCTTCACTCAGTGAAGGAATAACTTCCTGCAGTTCTTTAACGACAAAGTCAAAAATTTCTTTGCGTGTGTTTTTAGCAGGCAGATCCATTGCGGTAGTGACTACTAACGGAGCATCACCGAAATTATCACATATTTGCCAATAGTAATAGGCTCGCATGGCTCGTAACTCGGCTAATCCTACTGTTTTTTCCGCATCAGAAGGAGCAGGAAGTACTCCTGTTTCAATCTGTTCGATTATTTTGTTGCAAAGTAAAGCTCCCTGATAGAACCAGGACCAGATGTTTTTAACATGATCCTGCTCAGAGTTCCATGTCTGATAATGCATACGCCGATAGACTCCGCCGTCATCCCATCCGGAAGCATTTGGCGGCATGACGATGGCATCGGCTGCTACTTCCTGAGCTACAAAATATCCCCAGTGATCGGTGGAACTGCGTAAATAACTGTAAATGCTGGCCACAGAGGGGACAAAATCTTCAGTTGTATAATTGTATGTTTGTTCAGTGATCTTGGAATAAACCTTTTCATCTAAATCGTTACTGCAGGATAAAATGGAGCCTGAACAACATAGTGCTAAAAATAACTTTATATAGGTTTTCATATTTATTGCGCATTAAAATTTAACGGAAACTCCTAAAGTATAGGTTCGTGTAGACGGATAACGGTTTTTGTTATCCACACCAGGATTCAGTCCACTGATACTGACTTCCGGGTCGATACCAGAATAACCGGTGATAGTTGCCAGATTGGATATCGTTCCATAGAGTCTTAGATTCTTTATCCATGAATTAAACTTAAAAGTATATCCTAGGGTTACATTATCGATTTTCCAGTAATTTCCCTTTTCAATATAATAGCTGACATACTGTAATTCCTGATCAGCTGCCAAAGGTACTTTTCCGAATTTTTTATCGAAAGCGGCACTCAGGACATTGCCTCTGGCTAACATAACCGGAGCTTCATACTGCAAGCGTGGCATATTCAAAATATCAAAACCGAAAGCACCACGCATCGTTACATTGAAATCGAAGTTTCTCCATGATAACGAATTGTTCCAGTTCAGATAATGCTTGGGAAGGCCGTTACCGATGATTTGTTTATCTGTAGGCTGTTGTTCTGAGATTGACTTGGGGTTACCGTCCGCTCCTTCAATGATCCAATGGCCGTTTTCATCGATATCGATACTCTTATATCCCCAGAAATTACCGATAGGCTGACCTTCCTGAATACGGTGGGTAGTTGTCTGCAAAGGTTCTCCTGTCGATCCCTGGTCGGAATAGCCACTTGAAATAAACTGGTCGTTTGACAATGACAACAATTCATTTTTGTTTGTAGAATAGTTCATGGATGTTGTCCATTGGAAATCTTTTGTCTGTACGGGAATGACTGTGACGCCAACTTCTATACCCTGGTTTCTCATTGAACCGGCATTCGCCACCATATTGGAGAATAAGTAAGGAGGGGAAGGAACGTCATAATCCCATAATAGATCTTCTGTCTTACGATTATAATAATCGATATTACCGGTGATCCGATCATTCCAGAAACCAAAGTCTAAACCGACATTGATCTCTTTCTTCTTTTCCCATCTCAGATCGGGGTTGGCATTTGAATCCGGTCGGATTGTCTTGATCCATTCATTGTTGTAGTAAACATATGTACCAAAGTTCAGTGTGTTTAGTGACATGTAGGGATCAGTCGGCACTGTACCTGTTACACCGTATCCGGCACGTAATTTCAAGATAGACAGCGCATCTATATCCATTAAGAAGTTTTCTCCTTTTATATTCCATGCTGCGGATACAGAGGGGAAATTACCCCATTTATGATCGGCTCCAAACTTGGTAGAACCTTCGTGGCGAATACTTGCGGCAAACATATATTTACCTTTGTAGCTATAGTTCAAACGACCGAAATAACCGATCAGTCTACTTTCATTTGCCACTGAATACTCAGTACCTCGTCCATCTTTTAAAGCCTGTCCTGTACCCATATTGTTGTATGTATAATCGTCAGAAGGAAAATTGAAGTTCTGCATATAGAAATTCTGATAATTTGTCTTCTGCCAACTATAGCCAGCAAGCAAGGTGAATGAATGATCTTCCCACAATGTTTTTCTCCATTGAGCGGTTAATTCGGATAAATCTTCCGTGCTTCGTGTTGCGCCACGTGAAGCATACCCATTTTTACCATCCCGCCAGCTGGATTTATGTTTTTGAGTTTCATAATATCCTCTGGTTTGATTATAAGTGTTTGAAGAAAACAGATATTTGATATCCAATCCTTCGATCGGGGAATAAGTCACATTGGCAAACATTTTTAAGTTTGTGGCCTGGTTTTCACCTTCTACTTCATTTAATAGTGAAACAGGGTTGTAATATTCATTTTTAGAACTTTCGGAATAATTGCCTTCCTTATCATATACAGGTGTAGTAGGATTATATATCAACGCATTTCTATATACTTCACTGTTATAACTGCCACCATCTGAACCGGAAAAATAAGTCTGTTTATATCCACTTAAACTGGCATTCAGTTTTAGTTTGTTGTTAAACATCCGGTGTGTTACTTCAATACGCGGATAGAACATCTGGTTGTTTGTCCGCTTAATTAAACCGTTCAACCCTCTGTATTCAAAGCTGGCAACATAATTTGTCGTACGGCTGCCACCACGTAGATTGATATTATAAATCTGTGTAAGGGGAGTTCGGGTAATTTCATCCAACCAGTCGACGGAGGAACCGTCATCCTGACCGCCCGGCCATCCTTCCTTAACGCGCTGGCGATATTCTTCAGCATTCATAAACGGAAGGGTCTTTGTTATCTGCTGAGTTGAAATGTACGCATTAACATCTACCTCTGTCGGCATTTCTCCATTTGCATTCTTGGTGGTGATCAAAATAACACCGTTTGTACCGCGTGTTCCGTAGATAGCTGCAGCCGATCCGTCTTTTAATACATCGATCTGTTCTATATCATCGGGAGATACCGAATTCAGATCCCCCGGGATACCATCGATCAATACTAGCGGACTGGCACTGGCTTTTAAGGTCGTGATACCACGCAGTGAGATTTGTGAAGTCGATGTTGGGTTAGCATCCGGCATGATAATGCTCAAACCGGGAACTTGGCCTTTTATTAACTGGGCAGCATCTGTCGTTGGAGTTTTAACAAAATTATCAGACTTGATTGTGGAAATAGAACTGGCAACTTCTCCTTTTTTCTGTGTACCGTAACCTACTACAACAACCTCATCAATGTTTTGCATATCTTCTATCAAACTAATGTCTGCCGATTTGTTATTATTGATAGCAAACTCTTTTGTCAAATAACCGATGTAGGAGATTTGTAAAACGGCACCTTGTGGTACTTCCAATGTGTATTTCCCGTTAAAATCGGTGACAGTTCCTATTGTGGTGCCTTTTATAACGACATTAGCACCGATAATGGGTTCTCCGTTGGAGTCGGTAACTGTACCCGTTATTTTTCGGGTTTGCTGATTGATAAGTTCCGATTTGTCTGTGCTCTTGTTCTTTAATAATAAAATGTACTTATTATCGAACTCGTAGGAGATGTCGGTTCCTTTAAAAGCTTCATCCAGATAAGAGATTATTTTACCGGACTTTTTGTGTACGGTAATTGCACGTTCAGTATCTACTTCCCGGTTTCTGAATACAACCAGATAATCTGTTTGCTTTTCTATCTGGCTGATAAGCTGACCGATGGAAAGTACGTCTGTTTCAAGTTTTATAATGGTATTTTGTGCCTCTGAATTAACAGCGACCATTTGAAACACACAGGCGAAAAGTATAAACAGTGATATTTTCATGATTCTGTAATATTCTTTAATGTGTTTATGATCTACAGTAAAGAGTGGTAACAAAGCTTTTCTTTTCATATCTTTGCTGAATATTAGGTGAATATTAAAATTAACTACTTGATGTTTACTTAGTTTATTAACGGCGGATGTTACAGCATCTGCCGTTATTTTCTTACATGGATTTTATCATAGGCATTACTATTTAGGGGTTATACATTTTATTTACTTAAAGTGATAATATTGTTTTCTTCGTTTTTCTCGATGTTGAATTTGTGTATCCTTTGGATCATACGGAGAATTTCATCGATTCCGTCACGTTGACGGAATTTTCCGGTGTATTCCCATTTAAATATGGAAGGATCTTTCACCTCTATTTTTACATCGTAGTAGAGTTCCAGTTTTTTAAGAATGTCAATAAGAAGCTCGTTCTCAAAGCTGTATATGCCATCTCTCCATAAAAAGTGATCGTAATGCGGGATAGAACCGACTTTCATGGTTCCATTCTTTATTGTTACCTGTTCATTCGGTTTTAGAATAACACCTTTCTTATTCGGCCGTGAAAAATAGACATGTAAGGAACCTTCTATCAGACTCGTCTGAATGTCTTTTTCTCCGGGATAGCTGTGTACATTGAATTTAGTACCTAATACTTTCATATCTATTCCTCGTGAGGAAACGATAAAAGGTTTGTCCGCATTTTTGGCAACATCGAAAAATGCCTCTCCTTCAACGGACACCCGTCTCTCTTTATCAGAGAAGACGGCCGGATAGACCAATGTAGTCTGTGCGTTTAACCATACATCTGTCCCATCTTGCAATGTTAATTTGACCCGCTGACCGGCAGGTACATATAGTCTGTTGTCTGCAATAGCTGAAGACGCGGCAGCATGATGATTGACGGTAATCCAATAGGTTGATACTATTAATAATATTGCGATAGCAGCGCAACTTGCTGCATTTAATAATAGTCGTCTAATTTTTCTCGTTTTGATTTTAGTATTGAAGCGAATGTATCCGTCCTGATTTGCTTTTTTATCATTTACCTCGTTAGAGAGGGATAATAAAGCATACATATTTTTATACTCGATAAATTGTTCTTTCAATTTATCGTCGGATTCAACTTGTCTTAGCAATTTCAACCTTTCGGCTGCGTCAAGTTCTCCCTGGAAATATTTTCTTATTTGTTCGTCCATATGATCGGCTTGTTATAATGTAAACACCTATGCCGAAAGAATCCGCTAAAGGATAAATCATATTTTTCTGTATTTTTTAAAAATAGAAGAAGAATATGAATAAGAGAAGGTGCCCTTTTAGCTCAGCTCTTAGTTTTTTATAGGCTATACTTATCTGAGTCTCAACGGTATTGATTGATATATTCAGTTCTGCAGCTATTTGTTTCTGCTTTTTTCCTTCTATTTTGCTCATAACAAATATTTCTCTGCATTTGGAAGATAAGGTATCGAGCGCACGTGTTATTAGTTTCTCAATATCCTGATCAGAGAATAAATTTTGATCGAATGCCTCTAATGAGTTCAGGTTCATTCGTAGCGTGATAAGATATTCTTCTTGTATCAGAGTGGCTGTTTCCTGAACGATTGTTTTGTGGCGTAAGTGGTTTAAGCATCTGTTCTTGACTGTAGTGAATAGATATGCAACCAGGTTTATGTGCATAGAGAGCATTTCCTTCTTTTCCCAAAGTTCGGTGAATACATCCTGAACGATATTTTCTGCATCTTCTTCTCGTATAACATACTCCAGGGCAAAGTACTTCATTTTGGAGAAGTAAGAAAGATAAATATCTTCAAATTTGATATTTTCTTTTTGATCAGTCAATGCTTCTGTTGCCATAGGTTAACTTTGTTCTAGAAGAACTCAATCTTAAGCGATACGGCATTATATTGATTGTCTGTTATATAGGTATTTTAGTAGAATTATTCTGCTATATATTCATTTTTTTCTATTCTCGGATTTAGTGCACAATATTAACCACTTATACTATAAATAGATTATATTTGCACTGAATAAAATACAATAGTTCTTCTAGAACTATGTCTATTTCTCATCTGATTATTTCAATTTACAGAAAAGACAATTTGATAGATAATTTGTTTTGTACCTGTCTATATGATATGTTAAAAAATATTAGTCGCAATACTAATTTCATTTACCCGCTATATTAATCCCAATTAGTCGCTATACTAATGTCAAAATGATAGTTGAAAATATCGGGTTCATACTGATCTGTAATAAGTATGAACCCGATAAAGGTTAATAATAAATTTTTATTTAGAAGGATAGTTCCACTATGCTATGAATGGCGACAGGCGGAACGGGAATAATGTATTTTCCCTTTTCTTTTTTTATGGATAGTCTTTTTCCTTCCGGCTGAAGGATTGCCTTTTTTATAATTCTGTTTGTATTCATTATTAACTCGACGGAGCCTGTTGGCAGAACCGTATCGTAGACCGAGACCTGGCTGTTGTTATGTTCTCCGTTGATATTAATGATGTTGACAATCCAGTTATCCTCTTTTTGAGCTAATACAAGGTGCATACGGCCATTGCCTTCTAGGGTTGCTAATGCTTCCGGATGTAAGGTTCTTACTAAAGAATTGAAGATCGCAGCGACATTCGAAGAACGATTTGAGCGATAAGGTTCAGCCAGATCACTGTATATTGCAGCTATTTTCCCTTTTCCATAAGGAGTTATGGTAGCTACCGGATAAGATTCATTATCATAGTTCGGATCATCACATGTTTTCATAACGCCGAAAGAAACGACCTCTTTTGAAGGAATAACTTTTTGCCACCGAGTATTCAATGCCGCTGATTCATTGTCTGCAAATAGGAATACATTGCTGTTTTGCGGATACTCTGTCAATTCGACTTTTATTTCATTTGCGAAAGCCTGGCTTGCCTCAACCCCTGAAATAAGCAGGTTTCCTCCATTCTCAACATATTGAAGGATGATCTTTTTCATCTCCGTACCGATCTCTGCCCATTCTGGTAAAACAACTAACGGATATTCGTTTATATGCTCTTTCAGGTAATGATCCATTAGTACTTCGACAGTCTGTCGGCCATCCAGTAACATATTTAATGTTTCTGCCATCCGCCAACTCTGTTCGCTGGTATATAAGCTTGATTGAGCTTTTTTCCAGGCATGTGTGGAATACCATAAGGCTATTTGTGGTATAGGTTTGCTATGATGACAAAATCTTTGTCTGTCACGACACCAGGAGGCCAGTTCTGCCATTTGATCAAAATAGATTGTTTTTAATGAACCATCCCTGTTTTGTTGATAATAAGTTTGAAAACCTCCGCCCATGGCGATCACTTCTGCTGCTTCCTGTTGTAACATAACCAGTGATTTGGAAGAAGGCAACCCCTGATTGTAGTTAAATCCCCATGACATTAAATCCCAGGGCTTTCCTTGTAAAGCCAGACAACGGGCTTCCCAGGCTGCACTGTATACCCCATTCCTGCCGGCTACATCACCAGAGAGAAAATCAACGGGAGTATCAATCTTTTCGGGCATCATGGATGAGTATGACCAGTTACTTGTTATCTGAAATTCGGGATAAGCCTGATGTATGGCATCGATATATTTTTTCATATATATGCGGAAGGCTTTCCGGTTTAGTTCCAGAAACTCCTCATACCCTTCTTCTCCCTTTTTAGGCATTGCTTTTTTGCCGGTTTCAGTGGTATAGAATTGTTGCATATACCGTGAGTAATCGGGTATGGCACTCCAGCAATCGCCGTCTATCCATGCTCCGTCAATATCTTTGGCCGCTATTTCTTTTAGTTGTGGGATCAGGAGCTTATCAGAATAGGGGCCGAAATAAGCAGCTTTGTCGCGGTCGTAAGAACCATCCTGATGAACAATGGCCCATTCGGGGTGTAATTGCATGGCACGGGTATCCCACACACCGGAATAATGCACATATAAGGCTACATGATGTTTTCGGGTTACTTTCCGGAATATATCCAGAATATCTTTTTCAAAACCGGGAGCCTGATTACCTATCCGGGTCGGGTAACTGGAATAACCGGCATGGCCTTTGCAATCGACCTGTATGTAATCAGGCTTAGTGAGGATAAGCAGGGAGTCGATCATCCCTTCTGTGAGCCTTTTACCAATTTCATGACAATCCATACCTGCATGAAAATCAAAATGAAATCCCAGGAAGCTTTCGCTCCTTCTTAATGTTTTCCCTGAATTTTCGGAAGGGTCGATCGTTGAGGGAGTATGGGCAGAAAGATTTATTTCTGTCGAGGACAGGACGAAGATAGATAAGAAAAGAAATAATTTTGTCTTCATGATATTGAGTTTTAAGGTGTTGCCTTTGATTATGAAATTCTGTATTTTCATATAAAAAAATTACCTGTCTTAAAGTAAGGCAGGTAATTCTTGGTATTTCCTATTCTATTACGAATGTAAGGTATAATATGTCTTTATCTTTCAGCAGTTCGAAAGGAGACGAGTCCGTAAGCTTCAATGGCAATACATATTTCCCTTTACCTAAGGCAGAAGCCTGTATAGGGATATTGAATATTCCTATTTGTTCCTTTTTAGGTATATCGACTGTCCACGAAGAGGCGGTATAGAAGCCTTCCGGAACTAATTGATATTCCGATTTCCCCGTAAAAGAGTCGTATAGAGATCTCTCTACTACTGCAGATGCTGTTACCGATCCCCGATCCGGATTCCCGCTGCAATAAACGGATACCGGTATTTCACTGCCGGTGATCTTTGTTTCCAGAATGCCTGCTCTTGAGAAATATACGACCGGATCTTTATATCCGTAACCAGGCTCTTCACTGTCACAACCCGTTAATACAAACAGGCATACAAATATAGTATATATAAAATGTTTCATCGTCATTTAGTTTTATTATTCTGTCAAATCGATTACCAACCATTGTTTTGTTCCAGATTCGGATTTGTTTCCATATCGTTTCGTGGGATAGGCATAAAATACATTTTCTCATCAAAAACATAGGGCGCTTCGTCCACTGTATAACGTTCGTATGTCCAGCTTTTTCTCAGCATATCCAGTTGTTCGGTGAAAGATGCTTTTTTGTATTGTTCAGAAGATATGATATCTGAATTATTCAACAAGTTCAGATATATTTTCATGCCGGAGAATTTCTGTCCTCCGAGATGGTTTGTCGCTATTTTCCATCTCCGTAAATCCCAGTATCGCTTCTGCTCGAAGCATAACTCGATATAACGTTCGTTCTGGATGAATTTGCGAAGTGCTTCTTTACTGGCTTTGTTTTTTGCCGGTACTTCCGGATTCAATATGCCAGCTCTCTGACGGATTATTTTTAGTTGTTCACAAGCCCCGTTGATATTGCCTTGTTCATTTAAAGCTTCCGCATAATTAAGATAAACTTCGCCTAAACGGATTTCAATAAATGGAGTTTCGCTACCCCAACCATAAGAATAACCGTCTTTGGGTAGATCTTCTTTAATTACCTTACGGCAAAGATAAGAAGTAAGGGAATTGTGTGCGGAACCGGCAGCATCCTGGAATTCTCCTTTGGCTTCCCATGATTTGTATCTGTCTGCTTCCTCTTTGGGGAAAGAAGGATCGATCGTACCCAGGTCGAAATAACTATACTGGGTACGGCCGCAATATTGTGTTTCATTGACAACCACAAAGGCATTGAGTCGGGGATCTCTGTTTGCGTATGGATTAGTAGGGTCATAGGTATTGTCATCTGCTATATCCAAGCCATTTATTGTTGGGAAAGCATCAACCAGTTCCTGTAGCGGCCCCCAATGAGCTGCATCCCCATTTGCGATACCAAGCGGTTTACACATGGCGTCTACTCCATTATATCGTTCAGGCATTTTGTAGTAGATTGCAAAGATATTTTCAGGTGACTGGTAATCCAGAAACAGATCACGGGCATTCTCTTTTAATTCATATAGTCCGCTGTCTATTACCTCTTTGTTTAATTGGGATGCATTTTCCCAACGGGACATGTCTTGTGAAGTATTATACAATGGGCTGGCCCAGAATAAAAAAGCGCGCGCTTCCATCGCTTTACAGGCTCCCCAGGTTACACGTCCGAAGTTATTGCTATCCTGTGTTTTAAATTCACTAAGGAAGCCTGCTGCTTTTTCATATTCTTTTGTAACGAAATCGAATATTTCGTCGACACTGGCTCTTTTGGGATAGAGATCTTCTGAGTTAAAGGTCTGAGGTTCCAGAATTAGAGGTACGCCGCCATAGCGAATCACCATCTTGAAATAAGCGGTAGCCCTGAAAAAAAGCGTTTCACCTTTCATCCTGTCTTTCAGTTTTTCATCCATTGTTACATCATCGATGTTCTGCAGTATTTCATTACATTTGCGGATATAACTGTAAGCCCAGTATTCCATCGGATTACTTTCCAATCCCCATTCTCCTTTTACTACGTTCCATGCCTTATGTGTACGGTATCCGTTTCTGGCTTCATCCGTGAAGTCATTTTCTTCACGGCTCCAGCTGGGATATTTTGCATATAGGTTGTTTACATAACTTTCAACCAGAAGAGGGTCTTTCCAGACAATATCAGAGCCCATAGACTCCAAGTTTGTTTTATCAAACAGGTCGTTGCATGAAAACATGCAAATTGCACTTAATAATAGAAAATATTTTTTCATGATTCCTTCTTTATTTAGTATGTGAAATTGAGACCAAAGTTTACTGATTTCAGTTGCGGATAATATTGAGCGGAACCGCCGGTCATTTCCGGATCCATGATATCCAACTTATCGAACGTTAATAAGTTCGTACCGTTAATATATAACCGTAATCCATTGATAACTTTCGTTTTCTCTAATATCGATTTCGGGAAAGTATATGATAATTCAATATTTTTCAGACGCAGGTAGTTACCATTCTTCATCCATATACTCGATGCACGATTGTTATTGCTGTTTCCTCCTACATAGGCACGCGGATATTTGGCTCCTGTATTTTCGGGCGACCATGAGCCGTCTGACAAATAGCTGTAATAGTTACTTGAGCCGTCGAGGAACATAGTAGTTCCGTATCCTTCCAGCATGATGGATTTATGAGCTGCCCCCTGGAATAAAGCCGTTAATTCGAAACCTTTCCATCCGCATGCAAGATTGAATCCGTAAATAATTTCAGGAATTGAGCCGTAGCGGTCTACAACAATCAAGTCATTTTCATTGATCATTCCATCACCGTTTACATCTGCATATTTAACATCACCCGGCTTCTGGCCTCCATTGAACTGCTTCGGCCATGCATCGATTTCATCCTGTGACTGGAAGATGCCGATCGCTTTCATGCCGACAAGTCCGGCATAAGGACGACCAATTTTCTCCGTCGTCTTATCCATTAATGATACTTTTCCACCGCTGGTACTTAATGTATGGGTAAATGGCCTACCAACGACTTTGTAATAATCTGGAGTACTTTCACTCTCATCAAACTTGATCACTTTATTGCGGACGAAACTGAAGTTTCCACCTACTTTATAAGTGAAGTCGCCAATTTTATGTGAGTGGCTGACCGCTATTTCTATCCCTTTATTATCCAGGATACCATAGTTGACATCAGGCAGTGTGGCTCCGAATGTTTCTGGAATCGTCCTGATCTGAGGAGCTAAGATGTCTTTGGTTCTTTTGGTGAAGAAGTCGAGTTCAAAGCTCAGTAAGCCTTGCCATAACATGCCTTCGAGTCCGACATCGAAAGTGGATGATTTTTCCCAGGTGATATTAGGGTTAGGGAATAAATCTTTGTAAACGGCAATACTGTTGGTATTTTTCCCACCTATGGTTGCTACATCTGAATATACAAATTCAGACATGTATTGCCATAGTTTTACCTGGTCGTTACCTAATGTTCCGTATGAGGCTCTTAATTTAAGATTATCGATAAAGGAGAAGTTGTCTTTAATGAACGCTTCGTTAGATATTCTCCAGGCTCCGGAAACTGAAGGGAAGAATCCATATCTGTGTCCTTTGGGGAATGTAATGGATCCGTCGTAACGGAAAGAGGCTTCAACCATATATCTGGAGTCGAATGCGTAATTAATACGTCCGACCAGACCGTTGCGTGCCCACTCATTTGCTTTGCCTGCGTTTGTTTTATCTGCATCGCCACCGGCAGAAAGCTGTGGTACCGAATTGGAAACAAAGTTGGTGCGGAAAGCTGAAAACTCATTGCCTTTGGAAGACTCTTGTTCATACAGGAACAGGAAGCCTACATCATGTTTACCGAATGTGCGGTTGTAGTTTAAGGAGACATTGTAAGTATAACCGTCACCCTGATCGAATTTTTCATCCAGCTTCGTTTTCTCTCCTACTACTTTTGTGTTCGTGATATCTCCGTTCTCGTTAACGTCATACATCGAGTATGGAATAAAGAACTTCTTATTATACATATAGTTTTTGCCATAGGAGAACATCCCTCTAGCCACCAATCCTTCAATTCCGGGGATTTTGTAGTCAGCTTTAAAGGTAACACGGAAATCATTGTAAGTTTCTTTATTATTACCCGAACTGTGAACCATTTCCGGTAAGTGTTCGCCATTTGTGTTGGCTGGTAAACCGTTCGGGTGATAAGCCGGAAGTGTCGGATTCTGACGAGCTACGTAATGAAACAGATCTTCTGCTTTCCATCCCGGACTATTGTAAGTTCTGGTACTGGCATCTACATCGGCCGAGATGGTGAACCGTTCGGTTACCTTCGCATCGATGTTGGAGCGGAAGTTGTATTTTTTGTAATTGAAATTGTCGATCAGGCCATCTTCCGAATGGTGTCCTAAAGAAACAAAATATTTTACTTTTTCCGATCCTCCCGATAAATTGAGGTTCGCATAATACTGAGGTGCTGTTTTATTGAATGTCTCTTTATACCAGTCTGTTCCCTGTCCACCTGTTCTGAAGTTCTCCAGTTGTTCCTGAGTAAAAATACGGTTATCGTTAGGGCTGACACCATCCATCAGGTATGCCTTGTTACGGGTAGAAGCCCATTCATAAGGAGTAGCCAGATCTGGGTAACGTGTTACATTTTTTAGTCCGTAATAAGTATCCAGTTTAACGGAAGGTTTTCCGTCTTTTCCTCGCTTGGTTGTTACCAGGATAACTCCGTTAGCAGCGCGTGCACCATAGACGGCAGCTGCTGCAGCATCTTTCAGGACGGAGATCGTTTCAACCTCATTCGGATCGAGATTGCTGAAGTCACGTTCTATACCGTCGACGATTACCAGCGGATCACTATTATTCCAGGTTCCTTGTCCACGGATCAGAAGCTTGGAACCGGAACCAGGTTTTCCGGATTCGTTTACAGCAATCAAGCCGGGCATCTGTCCAACCAAAGCATCACTTAAATTCGATGTTGCCGCTTTCTTAATATCGTTTTGTGCGATGGTGGCAATCGCTCCGGATACACTGCTCTTTTTCTGTACACCATATCCGACAACTATGATCTCATCCAGATTCTGTGTGTCTTCAAGGAGTTTTATATTAAGAGAGGTATTGTTTCCTATTGTGATATCCTGAGTCAGGTAGCCGATATAAGAAACCTGGAGCTTTGATCCTTCCGGTATATCCAAGGTAAATTTCCCGTCTATATCTGTGATTGTGCCGATAGTTGTTCCTTTTACCGATACATTGGCTCCGATAATCGTTTCACCTTTTTCGTCTGTAACTACTCCATTAATGGTACGTCCTTTTTGTTGGATAGAAGGAGAAGTTTCTTTCGACTCTTTTTTCATTAGCATGATATTTGAACCTTCCATAGCAAAAGCGATATCTGTCTGACTGAAAGCTTTATTCAGGACTTCAATAACTGTTTGATTGGTTGCCTGAATGGTTACTTTACGATTTAGGTTCACTTCATTTTTGTTGTATACAAACAGGTAATCTGTCTGTTTTTCGATCTCCTGCATAAGCTCCTGCGTCGAAATATTCTTTGCGACAATAGACACTCTGGTTGTTTGTGAAGTCGCTTCCGTTGCAAATACCCCGGATACGAAAATAAAGAGGTACACGAAGACTAATTTCATAATACGAAATGTGTATTTAAAATGTGGTTTAAGTGGGATAAAAGAATCCCCATACAAAATATTTTTCATACTTTTGTAGACTGTGTTAGTTAATACTTAGATATTTAAGGAATGAAGTCGGGTATTGACTTGCTCTAAACCGGGAAGTGTTCGAGCACTTTCCGGTTTTTTGTTTTGTTCATGTCTTTTACGTCATAGGCTAACTGTTTTTGTGATTAATTTATTTAATGGTGATCAGATTCAAGTCATTGTCTTTTATGTAGGTAAACTTGTTACTTAACTGAAGAACTCTCAATACATGTTCGACACCATCTTTTGTCCTGAATTTTCCGGAATAGCGGTTTTTGAGTAATTTTTTATTCTGTACATCGATCTTTACATCATAGTATAATTCGAGTTTGTCTATCATCTTGCCGACCGGTTCGTCATAGAAACAGATCAGACCTTCTTTCCATAAGAAGTAGGTTTGATGTTCAATTACTCCTTTCTTCAATATCCCGTTTTCAATATATGTGCGGGTATTGGGTTCCAGGTTGATCCTGGTATTTGTTGCAGGCGAAGAGACCTCGACAGCTCCCTTTAATAGCGAAGTTTCAAAGACAGGAGAAGTAGAGTAGGCTGTTACATTGAATTCCGTACCCAGTACTTTTATATTGTATTTATCAGTCTTAACGGTGAAAGGCTTTTCTATATCTTTGGTCACTTCAAAGTAACCCTCTCCATCTAATGTAACATCACGGCTGCAAGTTGTGAATTTATCGGGGAAGGTGAAAGTCGTTTTTGCATTTAACCATACTTTGGTACCGTCGGTCAATGTCAGTTCAGCCCGTTGTCCGGGTGGAACAAAGATTGTTTGCATTTTTGCCGGGTCGATTGTACCTTTATTCATCATAAATGAATATAAGACGGTGAAAGCAATGATAAAGATGGCTGCTATTTTAGAGAATTCGATTGCAATGGATCGTAATGTCCATCGTTTATTTGCCAAGGGGGAATCCCCCTTGGCAACAAGAGCCGGCTCTTGTTGCCAGATAGATATATCATATAATTTACGCTGAGTAAGAAACTCTTTCATATTTTTCTTATCAGCATCCAGCCAGCGGGCAACGTCTTCCTTTTCTTCTTGTGTTGCTTCGCCTGCTATATATCTATGTAATATTTCTTGATTCATTTTTTTCTTTTTATAGTCATGTTTTATGCCCCGTTACTATTAAAACGATTCATAAAGTAATAACCCTAGTGTGTAAATGAAGATTTATTGGAAAAAGAAGAAGAAATAAAAAAGAGGAAGATAATCTTTCAGATTCTCCCGTAGTGGTTTTAATGCTTTAGTAATATGATACTCAACACCTTTTACTGTTAAATGGAGCGCTTCGGCTATTTCTTTATTTGTTTTGTTCTCAAAGCGGCTCATTTCAAAAATACGCCGGGTTTGCTCCGGTAAACGGGCTAAAGTAGCTGTGATGATCTGTTGTACCTCGGTAGAGAATATGTCTTCGGGATTGCATGCTTCCAGGGTAGAGATGCGGATATCCAGTTCTCTTTGTTTCATGTCTGTCAGCGAGTGAAGGGCTTCGGTCTTGATCGCTTCGTGCTTCAGATGGTCGAGCGATTTGTTTTTTAGTGTGGTCAGTAGTAAAGCTTCAATGTGTTCGATCTCCTTTTCTTTCAATATTTCCCATAATTTGATCAGGACATCCGACACAATATCTTCGGCAATACATTCATCATGTACATAGGATTTTGTAAACAGAAAAGATTTTCTGTAGAATTTAGTGTATAAAGTATTGAAATTATGTATCTCAGTCCCGATCATCTTTTCTCAATAGTCGTTTGAGGGCAAATGTAGGGAAAATAAACAAAATTCAAATCTCTTTAATAGAATAATGATACTGATTGATAAAATACAGAGGAAAAAAATAGTAGCATAATGAAACCGGCTCCGGTAAGGTTAGGGTCAAATAAAAGAGTGTTGTCGGCGATAAGTTGAGAGGGAATATGCGCCTTGTTGAGTGCAAGACGCGGTATTCGGAGCCGGCTTCATTACTACTATTTTAGTATTAATTAAATGTATACGTAACTCTCACGAGTTAGTTCGTTAATTCTTTTTCAAGGGATTGGCCGCTGCCGTATCCCGGATGGTCGATTCGGTGTAGTGGCCGGTGGCAAGATGCATGGAACAACTTGCCACGGCGTTTACACTTATAGAATCCTGTTTGAGGGATGTTTTTTAGGCCTCTTTACCGGATGTCGGGTAATTAATGAGGGAGACTTTCCTTCTTAACGATCACTGTATTTCTTCTTGCGATGCCGGGGGTATGCTCTATCAGACTTATCGTCCGTACATCCGGGCAGCCCTCGTCGGTATCACAACAAAATGCAGTTATCCAGAGATTCTAACCATAACCAAAACATAAAATAAAACTTACATAATGCTGCCTGTAGTATCTTCACCGTTACCCTGTATCCAGTCGGTAACGGATACCTCTTTCAATGTAAGAGCCTCTCCGCTGAGAGTTAATTTGTAGAGGTATTTATGTCCTTTCTCCCAGACGGTTTGAGCCGGGATCTTGTACTTGTACGAATTTCCATTTATGGTGAACAGCGCTTCAATGTCTCCTTCAGCGATAGGGGCCGATGTCGGGATCACCATGATCTGTTGCGGATCGCAGAACTCTTTTGTCAATGTGACAGGTTCCGGAAGATGTAGCCGGGTCGAGGTCTTGCAGCCTGCCGTACCGGTTATTTCTCCACTGCGTATATCCATCATTCCTTTACATATCAGGGCACTTCCTCCGGCTTTATTGCCTACCTGGATAGCCGTCAGCTGATAATCTTCGTTGCCATTTCCTTGCAGGTTGACCTGGAAGGAGAGGAGAGATAAGGCATGATTCATATTCAGAAGAACCACGGGTGATATACTGTTCACTATCTTCTGACCAACAGCGTGTGTGCCATACATATAGTCGGGAGTCTGAGCTGCATCCGAGTAGAGCCTTACAGGAATACTGGCTACGCTCAGCCGCATCTGCGACTGATATGGATAATAGGCATACACGGTGGCCGGATCAAAGTTAAGTGTGACTTCCGGCGTTTGCCGCCAGGAGATTTTATTACTAATTAAATTTGCGTGCGCTTTTACGTTTACATAATCACTATCCTCGTCATACAATCCGCCGTCCTCTTCGCGGGTGATCAGCAGTCCGATTTCCGATCCGTCTTTAAATTCCTGGATGAAATTTGCAGACTTGGTAGTTAAAATACGTGTAATAATTTTTAATGGTTTCTCTTTTGCGCTAATACTCTCAATGGCTGCGATATTGCCCTCGTTGGAGCAACCTGCCAAACAGAAAATCAGTGTAATAAATAGTAATAAATTTCTCATACTTTTATGCTATTTTTGTATCAAATTTCATATTGCAAATATCCGGCGGTTTGAGCAAAAAAGGAGATCATACGGTATAAAACCACGATGAAATGGTATAAAAACGCATGGTGCAAATAATCCAAAAGCGTCAAATTGTTTAAAATGAGTGCAAATCAACTAATTGTAAGATCAAATTGTTTATACTAAAACGAGGCGATAAATTATGCTGGACAAAATACAGTTTTTATTGAGTATGCAAATAATAGGCCTATGCATATTTGGAGGCATCATAATGTTGTTAAGGTCGTTTGGCAACCGGGCACGACTTATTTTAGGCTGGAGTATGATTATGTGGGCCTTGATGGCTGTAATCAGAATATCTGTTAATTCTTATCTGGATGAAGCGAAGGAAACTTTCCATCCGGATGTACTGATAGCAAGCTGTTTTGTAGCAGCCTGTCTTGCTTGTTATGTAATCGAGAAGTTACGCCCCGGATTTCTTACTTTAAAGCGAGGTGCTATTTTCCTTTCACCGGTTATCATTGGCGGTTTATCTTATCTTGCCTATCGTTTGTCGGGAGGTGAAATTCATACTTATTATTCGGTAAGAAATGTTTTTATGCATTTAAATCCAGATGTAATCCTGCGTTTGCTGGTATTGACTCTTACTGTTTTTTATATGGTCTTACCTGTATATCTGGTAATGAAATATGCAGATGCATATACAGCTTATCTTCGCGAGAATGTTTCAGATCCTGAAAATTACGATCTGATCTGGCTAAAAAAGTCAATGATCATATTATCGGTTCTCTATATTCTTTATATTGTCTTATTGCTGACCGATATACCGTTTTTATATGTTATCGATAAAACAGTCATACTGGTTCTTTGGTCTTATTTCTTTTATAAAGCATTATTTTTAAAGGATATCAATCTGGAATATTCTTTTCGAAACGGATGGGATCTTCCTGCCCGGAATGAAGAGGAAGACGAAGAAGACGAAGCGCAGCGAGGTATTCTTTTCAAACGCTATGCCGAAGAGGTGAATACCTGGTTTGAAAGGGAGAAGCCTTATTTGAACGATGATTTGCGGCTGACTGACCTGCAAAGGGTTTTCCCTATCAGCCGCTCTTATCTTTCGCAATTGTTCAATAAAGAGCTGGGAATGACTTTTTCGGATTATGTGAACCAGTTCCGTATAGAGGAAAGCAAACGCCTGATGGATGCCGAACCGTTGGCCAGCATCCAGGATATTGCCGAACGCTCCGGTTTTCATTCCATCAGTACGTTCCGCAGGGCATTTACCAAGCAAACCGGGATTGTACCTTCCGAATACAAGCGAGGATAACCCTGTCTTGTAGAATCTGATAAGATTACTTACTTTTACATCCAGAATAAAGAAAATAATCTTATCATGAATAACACTACTACCGCGCGTCCGCATATCGTATGGTTGGACGCACTTCGCTTCGTTGCTATCCTGATGGTCATTGCCTGTCATTGTACAGACCCGTTTAATGCTTCTCCGGAGTCGCGTGCCAATCCGGAAATTAATTTCTGGGGATCGTTCTATGGCTCTATGTTGAGGGCTTGTGTCCCCCTGTTTGTGATGATGACAGGTTTTCTGTTGTTGCCGGTGAAGCAGGAGGCTTCCGTCTTTTATAAGAAACGCATTCCACGCGTATTCTTTCCTTTCCTGATCTGGTCGGTACTTTTTAATCTGGCTCCGTGGTTTATCCAATGGGTAGGAGGAAGTGCAGAACTGGTGACTGATTTCTTCCCCTGGGCACCCGATCCTTCGGCGTCTCTGGCAGACGGATTGAAAGATATAGCCATGATCCCGATCAACTTTACGGTTTATGCTACGCCGATGTGGTATATCTATGCGCTGATCGGACTGTATTTGTATATGCCGGTATTTTCGGCCTGGGTAGAGAAAGCTTCCGATAACGCTAAACGCTGGTTTCTGATAGGTTGGGGTATTTCGTTGTTTATACCTTATCTGATGGAATTTGTCTCCCATTATCTATTTGGAACCTGTTCATGGAATGCCTACGGGCTGTTCTATTATTTCGCAGGATTCAACGGGTACCTGCTGCTGGGCCATTATCTGGGGAAAGGGAATAACTGGTCGGTTGCAAAGACGCTGGCAATCACTATTCCGCTGTTTGTGGTAGGTTTCCTGATCACTTTTACCGGTTTCCGCTATATGACTTCTGATCCGAATGTAAGCGAGGAGGGGATGGAACTGTTTTTCACCTATTGTTCGCCGAATGCGATGCTGATGACGGCTGCTATCTTCCTACTGGTACAGAAGGTACGTATTTCGTCTCCTTTGATATGTCGCGCGTTGGCTAATCTGACAAAGCTTGGATTTGGGGTCTATTGCGTGCATTATTTCTTTGTAGGGCCTTCTTATCTGTTGACTCTTTGGCTGGGGATTCCAGTGCCGGCTATCGTGCCTGTTTCGGCTGTCTTTACGCTGGCTGCGACCTGGGGATTTGTCTGGTTGCTGTCTAAGTTGCCTTATTCAAAATACATTATAGGATAAAGGCATTCGACAAATAGGGATCCAGTTTTGTGCAAATGATGTTAAAACCGGGTGATGCAGGTATAACGTATGCGTATTACTACTACTTTTGTGTTGTAAAACATATTTATGTGACATGTTTTACTAAGAGATCGTTTTAAATAAATAGAAATGCGCTATGAAAAAAGTAGTTAGTAAATGCGTCAAATACCTGGAGATACTGGGTGAATATGCGATGCAGAAGTATGGAATAAAATAAAAGAAATCTTTTCAGTGTTAGGGGGATGTCCGTGAGGGTATCCCTTTTTTATTTCCATTTTCTCCAGGTTTACTTTATGGTTGGTAATAGCCGTAAGGTATCAGCTCTTCTACTTGTTTGATTTCTTTAAGATAGCATTCGTTAAGCAAGGTCAGGCGGTTGGCTATTTTGTGTACTTCGCGGAAATTATGGTCTGTCAGGATAATTCCATGATTTTTGGCGCTTTCGGTCATAAGTATCCGGAGCTGTTCGGCTACGACAGGGGAGACGCCGCTGAAAGGTTCGTCAAGCAGGATATAAGGAGCCGGACTGAAAAGGGTGGTTTTGATTTCCAGGTAACGTTGCTCTCCGGTCGATATTTCACAGATACGCGAGGTTCTGAGGCGGAGAAGCATTTTGTCGGCAAGAAAGCGTTTCCTGTCTTCCGGAGCGATACAAAGCTCTGCTATCTGTGATACTTTCAGATGTGAAGGAAAGGAGGGGTGCTGTGGCAGGTAGGCGATCAGTCCGGAGCGGAAGGCCGGTCCGTTTATAACCTTTCCGTCGATGCGGATAAATTTCCGGTCAGCTTTCAGTGTCCCGAAGATGATATTCAGCAGGGTTGATTTGCCTGTCCCGTTCCGTCCGAAAAGGGCAATGATGTCTCCCCGGCAGCATTTCAGGTAAACATCTGCCAGTATGGTTCGTTCTCCGAACGATTTAAGCACGCTATCTATTTCAAGGCCTGTATACATAGCTCGATGATTTGATTCAGTAGATTACAGCAGATGAACATGACGATGAACGTAACGATCCAGAGTTGATACTTGCTGATTCCCTGATTATAGTAAAAAAAGTATTCTTCTTTGTGTGTCAGTTCCTTATAAATATAATCGAATCCTAGTCCGGCCGTGGGGATAAGGCGAAACCAAAGTTTGACGGAATCCATAATGTTTCCGTTATATAGGATAATGGAAGTAATGGCGCCCATAGATGCAAAGAGAAAGCTGACCAGGACACTGAATTTTAATGTACTGAGGAAGAATGTCCGGTAAAACCGGTATTGTGTTTTCCATCTTTGCAGTTTATCCATAAACAGTCAGTCTATCGGGATAATTGATTTTCTGCTAAGGTATTCAAATCATTGGGAATGAAGGCAGGATTCTTTTTAATAAAGTATAAAAGGGAGGAAAAAGAAAGGGTAGAATAGCACTAACTGCTCTACCCTTTGCTTTGTATATATCATTAAGTTGTTACTTTACAACAAATGTATCTTTTAGTTTGATATCTGTAGAAGAAGCACCGATACGGACTTCAAATTCACCCGGTTCGACCGTCCATTCCATATTTCTATCCAGAATTTGCAAATCTTCGGGAAGAAGTGTAAAAGAAACGGTGCGGGTTTCTCCCGGTTGCAGGGAGATACGTTCGAAGCCACGCAATAGGGATTCGTAAGCGATCACGCTACTTACCTTGTCGCGAACATAGAGCTGTACTACTTCATCGCCGGCACGCTTGCCTGTATTGGTTACATCTACCGTCACATGAACAGGGCTTTGTGAATAAGGCGTTTCCTGTTTGATAGTGAGGTTGGAGTAATTGAAGGTAGTGTAACTCAATCCGTGGCCGAACGGGTAAAGAGCGCCATTTACACGGGTATTTCCGGAACCGTTAGGGCCGCTGAAGTATTGTCCGTCCTGCGAACCCGGTTTAAACGGGAAGTTAAACTCGATCTGTCCGATTGTTTTCGGGAAGGTAACAGACAAACGTCCGCCCGGATTATAATCACCGAACAGGGTTTGTGCAATGGCTTCACCACCCAACTGACCGGGGAACCAGGCTTCGAGAATAGAAGGAATATTGCGGTCTGCCCAGTTGATTGTGAGCGGTTGACCGTTGATAAGGACAAGAACGACCGGTTTTCCGGTAGCATGCAGGGCTTCCAGCAGCTGTTGCTGACGGCCGGGAAGATCGAGGCCTGTGCGTGACTTACTTTCGCCTGTGCAGCTTTCATCTTCTCCCAGTACGGCGATGATCACATCGCAATCGGCCGCAGCGGAAGTGGCTTCGGCGATAGTATTCTTTTCTTCGTCGGTCAATGGGGTCGGGACGATTTCGCTATCGGGCCAGTTGGCGTCTTTTATCTCGCAACCTTTGGCATAAGCTACTTCCACCTCATTACCCAGATAGTTTTTCAGTCCATCGTAGACTGTAATGTTATCAAGACCTTGTGGGCCGTAACGGCTTATCATGTAATTGGTCTCTTTAGCCAACGGGCCGGCAATAAGTACCTTTTTGGTTTGTTTCTTATCTAACGGCAGGAGGTTATTCTCATTCTTCAGGAGGACAAGTGATTGCTGTTGCATGTCGAGCACGAAGTCGCGGTGTTTGTCGGCACCCACGATCTTATCGGCCGCTTTGGGATCTTTCACATAGGGTTCGTCGAACAGGCCAAGTTCGAATTTAACACGTAAAACATCGCCTACCATACGGTCGACGGACTTCATAGACAGTTTGCCCTCTTTCACTAGCTTACGTACTGGGAGAATATAGTCAGCCGGATGGGTAAAGTTGGTACGTACGTTCAATCCGGCTTCAACCACCTGGCGAACGGCTTCTTCATACGAGTCAGCCACATGGTGTTTGGTCTGTACGAACTCTACGGCTTCGCTATCGCTTACCACATATCCGCGGAAGCCATATTCCTGACGCAGCAGCTGGGTAAGGAAGTAATAGCTGGCTGTTACGGGTACACCGTCCCAGTCATTATAGCTACTCATCACGCCTTTCGGATGTGCTTTTTGTATGACTCTTTTAAAGGGATAAAGATGGATTTCATGCAGTTCGCGCGGAGCCACGTGCGGGTCGGTACGTACCGCTGCGTCGCGTCCGCCTTTCGGAATGCTGTAGACAGCAAAATGTTTGAGGGTAGAAGCTACGCCGTTTTGCTGTATACCGTTTACCATCTGTATACCGAGCTCACCAACCAGGTAAGGATCTTCTCCATAGGTCTCAAGGACACGTCCCCAGCGCGGATCGCGGGCTACGTCGAGGATTGGGGCATATACATTATTATATCCCAGTGCGCGGGCTTCTTTACCGGCAATATCTCCGGCCTGATGCACCAGCGCACGGTTCCAGGTACTGCCGATGCTGATAGGAGCGGGCAGGGGAGTAGCCTTTGTATGGTTCAGTCCGTGGATACCTTCATTGGAGAAGTCGACGGGAATACCGAGGCGTGTTTCTTCGATAAACCAGCGTTGAGTAGTATTGATCGCTTCGGCATGGTTGCTGAAAGGATAGATCAATTCGGGCGTACGGCGGCGGGCACTTCCTACTCCGTTCAATTGTTCGTCGATATTGGCGATACCGTCTTTCCAGATCTCATTTTTCCAGCCTTCGGTAGGAAGCGAGTCTTTCAGGACACGGCTGAAGCCGTAAAGGGTGGCCATCTGGCAGCTCTTTTCTTCGAGGGTCATCTGATTCAGCAAATCCTGTACGCGGGCTTCGATCGGGGCGGAAGGATCTTCATATACGTCTTTTACGCCGTTCTTGTTGAGATCTATCCATCCTTTTTTGTAGATCGAGTCTTTGGCTTGCATAGTACCGGTACCAAGACAGATCGCTACTAGTAATGAATATTTGAAATTCATGTTTTTATAGATTTATGTAATTTGTAGTAATGTAAAAACCGTATGGTCGGTAATCATTAGCGCAAAGGTAACAATTATCGACCATACGGTCAATGATTAGTAGCTATTCCGGGGCTTGTATTACTTTACATCCCACCACAGACGTGCGTCTATTTTGTTATATGCTGACTGTGCGTTATAGTTTTCTGTGTTCATGGAAGCTTCTTTCGATGGATACAGGAAGCGTACCGGTGCATTTTCCTTATTCAGCAGTGCACCATTTTCACGGTCGTCATCGAATACAGGGAAATCTGTACGGCGATACTCTGCCCAGTTCTCATAGATCTGCAGGAAGCCAAGATGTAACCATTTCTGGGTAGCAATCTGTTCCAATGCTTTTGCCGGATTATATTTGAAGCTTGAAGCGGCCAACCAGCTGCCCAATGTAGCATCGGATACATCTCTGTTGGCAATATTCGCGTCTTTTCCTTTCGGAGCATCACTATTTTTGTAATATTCGTAATAGTTCTGGATAGAAAGGATTACCCCTTTATTATAATACTCTTCAGCATTACCGCTTTTCAGGCCGCGCTGTGCTGCTTCTGCCAGACAGAAGTAAACTTCAGCTGCCGTCATACCGATTCCCACAGGGAGATTAAAGTTTTTACGGAAAGTGACTGTGTTCAGACATCCGTAGATCTCAAACAGACGTGTACCGTCCGGGCCGTTAACCAGCTTGATTGCTTCGTCGGCCGAAGAAGGATAACCGAGTATTTCCGTGCTGCCTTCGTAAACATCTCCTTCATCATCTGTTGCCGGCTGATAGAATACAACCAGACGAGGGTCGGTAGCTTCTTTCAACAGATTAACGGTGAATTCAGGGGGATACATATAGTAACTTTGTGCCTTTGAATGACTTTCACGCATAGCACGCCAGATACCGTCGGGAGCAGTGCTCTGATTGTCTGTCTTAATATAGGTATTATCGGCATTGGTAGTGATCAACTGATCGAGTGACAGTTCTGCTAATACCTGTTTAGCTTTATCCGGATCTACATTCGAGATACGCATGGCATAGCGCAGACGCAGGGAGTTGGCAAATTTGTACCAACCGCTGCAGTTACCTTGATAAACGATATCCTGCTGATTGAAACCATCGTTCGATGTTGCTGTCTGGAAATAGGCGGCAGCCGACTTCAGATCGTCGAGGATAGCATAATATATGTCTTTCTGCGTATCATATTTAGGACGGAAAATCACGCTTCCGCCGTATATCACGTTACGGGCTGTAAAAGCTTCCGTATAAGGCATATTTCCAAAGAAATCGGTGGCGATCGCCGTGTTATATGCTTTCAGGATCTTGCCTGCTTCTACATAGATCTTATATTTTGCCTGCTCTTCTGTCGAAAGGTTGGCATACATTTTATCTATTTCGGTCAGCGTACTCATACGTGTTACGTAATAGTTTTCCCAACGGGCCTTATCATCCTGAATATTCTGATAGAGGTTGACACGGTCTTTTCCCGCCTGACGTGCAGTGGTCTGGATATAGTTCCCGATCAGTCGGAAGTTGTAATTCCAGGTATCGGCATAGTCTATTTCAATTGTTTTCTGAGCACCTTTGGTGAAAAGGTATCCGATTTCGGCGGATGTAAACCCATCGGGATTGTCGTGCTTCTCATCCAGTTTGCTTTCGCAGGAGGAGAATGTGATGGCAGTGCCTAAAAGCAGGCTATATAATATATGTTTCATAAACGTTTTCTGTTTTTTATTATGAATGAGTTACTATGTTTAGAAGCTGGTATTGATAGCGAAACCAAAGCTTCTTGCTGACGGGTAAGAGGTATATTCCACGTAGGGATTGGTACCGCCTGTACCCAGTGTTGCTTCCGGATTCACATTAGGAACATTCTTATAGATAAAGAACAGGTTGCTTCCTACCAACGAAACATTCAGGTTCTGCAAACCGATCTTTGAAACGATATTATTCGGAACACGGTAAGAAAGTTTCATCTCACGCAGTTTGATGTATGTGTTGTCATACAGGTTGTCTTCCGATCCGGCGCGGTTGTAACGGGAGTTGTAATAATCGGCTGCCGATACAATGATGTTATTCTTTTCACCTTTCTCGTTTACACCGTCTACGATAATACCATCGTGGCGAACACGTCCGTCGAGCGCATTGGCTGGAGCTGATGCCTGATGATTGTCTAAAGCGATCTTCTGGTTGGTGTTCTTGTCGATGTAATAAGGTTTACCACCGTATTGTTCGTCGCGTCCCCAAAGAGATTCTTTACCTGCACCGGATGCTTTCAGATAATTGTTGGTAAATGAAAGCAACTTACCTCCGAACGATCCGTCGATATGTACGCTCAGAGAGAAGTCTCTGTAACGGAATGTATTTGTGAAACCGGCTGTGAATTTCGGAGCTGCACTACCTGCATACGTAAATTCCGATTCCTGCTGATAGTTACCGTTCTTATCGACAACGATTCTTCCCTGATCGTCACGTACCCATTTACGGATAAATACGCTTGGTGTTGCATATCCCGGAACAGCTTTGAAGATAGCTGCGCTCCACGGGTTACTGATCTGACGGTCTTCCATTCCATCAATCAAAGAAAGTAATTCATTGTGTGTATAGGCAAAGTTAAGCACGCCTTCCCAGCTGAAGTTCTTTGTTTCGACCGGAGTACCGCTCACCTGAAGTTCCACACCACGGTTACCGATTTCACCGGCATTCATCCTCATACCTGTGGCACCTGTTGAAGGAGCAACCGGAACAGTGATGATCTGGTTCTTTGTCTTATTGGTATAGAAAGCAAAGTCTAATCCTAAACGGCCGTTAAGCATGCGGCTTTCCAAACCAACTTCCCATGAATAAGTCTTTTCAGGAACGACATTGGTAGGAGGTACGTCTGCTTTGAATTCATTGGTGATAATCGAGCTGTTATATGATCCGTACTGATATTCAGAGTTCGTAAAGTAGATAGACGGTGTCGTGTTACCCACGATAGCGTATGATCCTCTTACTTTACCGTAATTGTACCAATCCGGCAGATCCAACGCTTCCGTAAATACGAAGCTCAAACCGGCAGAAGGATAGAAGAAGCTACGGTTACCTGCAGTCAGACGGGAAGACCAGTCATTACGGGCTGTCAAATCCAGATACAGGAAGCGTTTGTAAGCTAACTGGGCGGAAGCGAATACAGCACCGAGGAATTCACCCTGATTGATGACCTTATCTCTACCTGCGGCTTTCGGGTCACGTTTGTTATTATTAGAAGAGAACATTCCGTTGTACTTCAATCCATGAGATTCCCAGATTACTTTCGATTCTGTGATATCTTCACCGGAAACACCCAAGTTGGCGGACACATCGAAGTCTTCACCGAAAGCTTTATTGAACATCAACAAACCTTCCACATAGTTTTTCTGGTAGTGGGCATCTTCCTTACGGTAGCTACCTTCCAGGGTATTCATATCCGAAGGATCTGCGTATTTAGTAAAGTATTCTTTGTTCTCTTTATCGTCACGATAACGATCCGTACCCCCACGCAGGCGGAAGTTAAGGAAATCGAATATCTTAAGGTTTGCAGAAAGAGAAGCGATCAAACGTTCACGGTTCTGTGTATATTCGTTCTCATTCTGCTGCCACATCAGGTATTTAATGATGTTATCGCGGTTTCCTGAGTTGATATTTGAGATATTATCGGTCAGGAAGTAGCCATCTTCGTCCTTATAATTGTCTTTCCACAATTGTGTGATCTCGTTACGAGGCATCGGATAGTTCGATACACGGTCGATACGTGTAGGAGGATTCTTTGTTTCCGAAATATTGAACGAAACAGATGCATCGAAAGTCAGTCGTTCGTGTACTTTGAAGTTACCCGAGAAGCTGAAGTTATGTTTATTCTGCTTGAAGTTTTCCAGGTAACCGCCGTAGTTCATGTTCGTATAGGCAAGACGAATACTGTTTTTATCCGAGCCATTGGTAATAGCGATACTATTATTATTGGTGAAACCGTCTTTAAATACGTCGCGATAGTTGTTTGGCTGTGGAGAGTAGGGGCGTTTTACACCATCCCACCAAAGCACTTCCGTTCCGTCCATACGCGGGCCGAAGCTGCGGTAAGTATCCCCGTTATAGATGGGTTGTCCGTCTGCATTTGTCGTGAAGTAAGGGTTTGTTCCTCCTCCGAACACGTCCTGAAGTTCCGGCATATAAGCACGCTGGTCGTACGTATAAGAAGTACCGACCTGGATACCTAAACCTTTTCCAGAGCCTCCGCGTTTAGTGGTGATTACGATCACACCATTAGTTGCACGAGAACCGTACAAGGCAGCAGCGTTAGCACCTTTCAGGATAGACATCGATTCGATATCATCCGGGTTGATGTCGTTAAGGGCCGAACCTTGCTGTGTCTCGCTACGTTCGCGACCTGCCCAGTTGGAATCAGTGTCGTTGATAGGTATACCATCCACAACGATCAGCGGACGCGTGTTACCTTCCACGGAGTTAATACCACGGATCTGGATCTTGGTTCCTCCTGTTGGACCCGCAGCCGTTTGCTGGATCTGTACACCGGCAGCCTTACCATATAATGAGTTGGCTACGTTCTGTACGGGAACTAACTGGATATCCTCCGATTTCAATTCACTCATAGCGTAACTCAGGGCACGTTTTTCTTTCTTAATACCCATAGCGGTTACTACTACTTCGTCGATCTTCTGGCTATCTTCCATCAATTTTACATCCAGAGTAGCTTGTCCGGTGTATTTGATATCTTGTGTTACATATCCGATGAAAGAAATAGATAGGGTACTTCCGGGAGCTACAGCGATGGAGAAGTTTCCATCCATGTCTGTAATAGTTCCTTCATTTGTTCCTTTTACGGAAACAGAAGCTCCGGCTACTGGGCCAAATGCATCAATAACTGTACCTGTTACTTGCTTTTTTTGTTGAGCGATGTTAGTTACAGCTTCCGACGTAGCTCCTGTTGCAAATACCTGACCGGTAGAACAGAGAGCGCCGGACAGTAAAATAAGTCCGATAGGTCTCAATACTTTTTTCATAAACAAATCTTTAATTAGATTCAAGAAAATTTAATTTCAATGCTGCAAATCTATTAATGTGTTGTGTTAAAGCTGTATTAGAATCTGTTGATAGGATGGTAAATGCTGTTAGCGACGGATTTTACCATCTATTTGACGGATATTACCATCCTGCCCGTGCAACGTTTCGTTATTTTTTGTGTTCATTTACGAAAACAAGTCTAATACCGGCGGTATTACCTGTTGGGTTTATCGCTTATTACCTTTTTTTATTGTTGCTTACTAGCTGGAAATAAGCTACATTTGTATGTAAATATAGTGTGTATGAGTTTTAAGAACCTTCATCAATTATTTTGTTGCCTCTTACTGGTATTTCCTTTATCGGCGAAGGAGCTTTACTTTCAACATATCGATTTGAATGATGGCATTACACAACCGTCGGCTATCTCCATCTATGAGGATGCGAAGGGCTATATCTGGTTTGGTAATGATAACTTCAATCTATACGATGGAAGAATTGTCCGCTCTTTTCGTCTCTCAACTTATATGGACGGTGTAGAGGATAATAATATCCATGCTATTTGTGGAGATAGCGAGTCGTTTATCTATATGTTGGCCAATAACCGGGTGGTTACTTATAATATACGTACGGAAGAGTTTAAACGTACTGATATTTCTGCGAGTACATTAACCTGGCAGGATGAGTATTTGTACTATTCATACAGAAATCAATTCTATCGTTACCGCTTTGACGGAAGTCCCGAAAAAGTCTGTGCTTTCCAAGACTCGACGAATACGATAAAGTCTGTGCTTTTATCTGATGACGGTTGGCTGCTGGGTACAACCAAAGGTCTGTATAAATACTCCGGCGGGACTTTCCATACTCTATTGGAGAATGAGTCTGTTTCTTCCTTATTTATGGATGTACAGAACCGGCTATGGGTAGGAACCGTCTCGAATGGAGCCAAAGTGTATAACGACGGAGTATGGATCTCTTTGCAGGAGAACAGCCCTCTCTGTCCGCTTATCAACGATCAGGTGCGTTGTATAAACCAGGATATTAATGGTAATGTCTGGATCGGAACCTTTGGCGGGATAACGGTGGTGAGGCCTTCTTTGCAGGATTGTTATCACTTGTCCCATAAAGAGCAGGTATCGTGGTCGTTGCAACATTCGTCCGTTTATGCCATCCATCGGGATAGCCAGGGAGGAATGTGGGTCGGTACTTATTACGGAGGACTCAGTTATTTTAATCCGGATACGGAGAATTATACTTTTTATGGCATCTCACTGAGCGATCCCAATAGCCTGAATGGTTTCCTGTTCGGTAAAATGGCGGAAGATACGAAAGGTAATTTGTATATCGCAACCGAGCACGGCGGACTGAACAGCATGGATCTTAACACCCAAAAGATAAAGCGCTTTGACTCCGGCCCTTCGCGTATACCTTGCCGAACAACGAAATCGGTCTGGTATGATGATGAACGCGACCGGTTATATGTCGGTACTTTCCAGTCCGGACTGCTTTGTTCCACTTCCTCCGGGCGTTTTGAACAAATAGGAGAAGATGTGTTGCTGGAAGACAACCAGCAGATAGTAACAGACCTTATCCCCTGGAAAGGTAACCTGATTGTCGTTTCGCAGGGCGGTTTGTATTTGCTGAATCTGGAAACGCAGAAACTTTCGCAGTTGTTTACCGATCCCGGGTTGTTAAGCCAGACCGGTGTGATTATCCGGGCTGCTTATCTGGATACGGAGGACCGGCTTTGGCTGGCTCCGGCCAACAGGGAGATTGTTTGTGTGAATATGGAAACCCGCCAGGCGGAAGAAATCCCTTCTGTAAAAGGAATGATAGGGAAAAAAGTAGTACAAAGCATTACCGGTGACAGCAAGGGAAACCTCTATTTTGTCGTAGTCGGTACAGGTGTATTGCAATATGAACCGGTAAATGATTTCTGGGCTTGCTATAACCAGGAGCAAGGGCAACTACTCACGAATGAATCTTACAAAGTCTGTGTTACACCGATGGGACGATTGCTGATCACATCGATCCGTGGAATAACCCTGCTGGATATAAAGAAAGGGAAAAGCACGCATACCCTGCTGGGTATCTCTTCGCCGCTTCACCGGCTGAATTCAAACTGCGGCGTGTATATCTCCCCGAAAGACAGCACGATCTTTATCGGCGGTGTGGAAGGGCTGATATCGACAAAAGAGTCGAGTTTATCCGCTGCTTCCGTACCTTATACGATTTCATTCAATAGCCTGTTTATCGATAATACCCGTATCAAACCTTCTTCCGGTTCCAGTATATTGAAGGAAGGTATTGCTTATACATCCGAACTGACTTTGCCTTACGACCGGAATAATCTTACGATCGGATTTACTTCCACCAATTACCGTTATGCCGATAAGAACCTGTTTGAGTATAAACTGGAAGGCCTCGACAAGCAATGGACCCGTACCCGACTTCCACAGATAATTTATACCTCTCTGTCTCCCGGTAAATACCGCCTGGTTGTGCGTGAAGTAGGAGAGGGTAAACAGATTGCGATAGATATCCGGATACGTCCTCCTTTCTACGCTTCTGTTTATGCTTTCGGAATTTATGCTTTGCTGACCATCTTATTTCTGGTCTGGCTTATCCGCTTCAACCGGAGCCGTGCCGTATTGAAAGCTTCATTGGAAATGGAACACAGGGAGAAACTGCGTATCGAGAAACTGAATCAGATGAAGCTGAAGTTCTATATCAATATATCTCACGAACTGCGTACCCCGCTTACTTTGATGGTCAGCCAGATCGACCTGATCCTGCAAAACTACGATTTAGGGGGAACGTTCCGCAACAAGTTGCTAAAGGTTCGCCAGTATACCGGACAGATGCAGCAGCTGATTACGGAAGTGCTCGATTTCCGTCGTCTGGAACAAGGTAAAATGCCCTTCCATGCAAGTAAACAGAATCTGGTATCCTTCATACAGCAAATCTTCGACTCATTCCGCGATTACGCTTCGATGAACCAAATCCAGTATAAACTGGAAACGGCGGAGGAGAATATCCCTGTCTGGTTCGATGCGGCACAGATCCGGAAAGTATTCAATAATTTGCTGTCGAACGCCTTTAAGTTTACGCCGAAGGAGGGTAGTATCACCATTACTATTATACAGAAAAAGGATCTAGCGGAGATACGTATCTCCGACACTGGCTCTGGTATTCCCCAGAGCCAACAAGATCATATTTTCGATCGTTTTTATCAGGCGGACAATGCTTCCGGCGTCTCTCTTTCCGGCAGTGGTATCGGGTTGGCACTGACCCGCGAAATCATATTGCAACACAAAGGAACGATCGAAGTGCGTAGCGAATTGGGGAAGGGCACGACCTTTATCGTTACCCTTAAACTCGGCGAACAGCATCTGACGGAGGAACAAAAAACGAAGGAGACTGCCCCGGTCGACATCCTCCCCGTGCAACCACAATATACAGAGGAAGAAGTTATACTTTCCGAACCTGTTGAAGAAGCTTCGCCGGAAATGAAAGAGAATGCGCTCTCCGTTCTGATCGTGGAAGATAATGAAGATCTGTTGCAGGTATTGGAAGAAGCCTTCTCCATTAAATATAAGGTATATAAGGCCGGAGACGGTGAAGAAGGTATCCGCGTTGCCGAAGAAATGCAGCCGGATCTGATTATCAGCGATGTGATGATGCCTGGTCTGTCGGGGATAGCTATGTGTCAGCGCTTGAAGAAGAAGTTCGAGACATCGCATATCCCGATCTTGCTGCTTACCGCCCGTACCGATCTGGAAAGTGCTTTGGAAGGGATGAAATGCGGTGCCAGCGATTACATAATGAAGCCGTTCAACCTGGAGCTGCTCCTGTTGAAATGTAATAACGTGATCAATACGCTGCGGCGTCAGCAGGCACGTTTCCGTACCGAAGCAGAGTCGGCTCCGACCGATCTGGCAACCAACCGTCTTGACCAGCAATTGCTGGAAGACTCCGTTCGGATCATTGAAGAGAATATGGAGAATAAAGACTTCAATATCGACATGTGGTGCCGCCAGATTGCCATCGGACGTACCCGTCTCGGGGGAAAGATCAAAGCGATAACAGGCTTGACCCTGAATGATTTCATTCTCCAGATAAAACTCCGTAAATGTGCTTCCCTGCTGGAGAACAGCAACCTGACTATCTCGGAAATAACCTGGAAAGCGGGCTTCTCAAGCCCCGGTTATATGGGGAAATGCTTTAAGGAGTATTTCGGGGTAACTCCGATGCAATATCGTAAGGTCAAAAAATAAAGGCCGCTCCGGATAAAACGGAACGGCCTTCTGCTATACCATGCGGGACATGGAATCTTGTACCTTTTATTATACGTTGAAACGGAAGTGCATGATATCGCCATCCTGTACAATATATTCTTTTCCTTCCACGCTCATCTTTCCGGCTTCCTTCACCGCTGCTTCAGAGCCGTAGCTGATAAAATCATCATATTTGATTACTTCGGCGCGGATGAAGCCTTTTTCAAAGTCCGTATGGATCACACCGGCACATTGCGGGGCTTTCCATCCTTTCTCGAATGTCCAGGCACGTACTTCCTGTACGCCGGCAGTAAGGTAAGTTTGCAGGTTCAGTAAGCTGTAAGCCGATTTGATCAAACGTGCCACGCCTGATTCTTCCAACCCGATTTCCTGAAGGAACATCTGGCGTTCTTCATACGTCTCGAATTCGGCAATTTCACTTTCAATCTTGGCGGCTACCACCAGGATCTCTGCGTTTTCGTCTTTTACCGCTTCGCGTACGGCATCTACGTATTTGTTACCGTTTACGGCGCTGGCTTCGTCTACGTTGCACACATACATGACCGGTTTGCTGGTCAGCAGGAACAGTTCGTGGGCGATTTTTTGTTCGTCTTTAGTATCGAAAGTAACCGTACGGGCACTCTTTCCTTGTTCGAGGGCTTCTTTGAATTTTACCAGAACTTCGTAAGCTTGCTTGGCCTGTTTGTCGCCACCTGTCTGAGCCTGTTTCTGTACTTTGGCAATACGGCTATCGATCGTTTCCAGGTCTTTGATCTGAAGTTCGGCATCGATAATTTCTTTATCGCGTACCGGGTTAACCTGGCCATCCACATGTACGATGTTCTCATCGTCGAAGCAACGCAATACGTGCAGGATCGCATCTGTTTCGCGGATGTTTGCAAGGAACTTGTTTCCTAATCCTTCTCCCTTGCTGGCACCTTTTACCAGACCGGCGATATCGACGATTTCTACCGTAGTGGGGACGATGCGCTGCGGGTTGATCAGCTCTGCCAGTTTGTTTAAACGTTCGTCGGGAACAGTGATCACACCCACATTCGGTTCGATCGTACAGAACGGGAAGTTTGCTGATTGTGCTTTTGCATTTGATAAGCAGTTGAAAAGAGTGGACTTCCCTACGTTAGGAAGACCTACGATGCCACATTGTAAAGCCATAAACTATTATGTTGTTTTTATTATTTTCAGTCGGCAAAGATAGCTATTCTTTCTCGTATATTCTTCATGAACAGGGAATATCGTGTGTTTTATCTGTATGAGGGATCGATAACTAAACTGTTTTTGAAAACAACTGTCACACTATCACTAATATTAGTGTGTACCTTGAAATATAAAGTATTAAAGGAGTGATAGTTGGCAAATTCAACTATCACTCCAACTATCACACTATCACTGAAATTTCGTTGGATAAGGATATATTTTGCAGAAGTATATGACTTATTTTCAGCGGATAAGGTAGATATTTGTATCGAGACCCGGGTGTCGGCAGTTGCTACACCCGGGTCTCGATACCCTTGAGATGGGGGTCTGAAAAGAGTTAAAAAGGGGGTGTCGGGAACCTTTTCTGCTTATTTACGTGAAAATAGGTCGTGATGTAGCCCTTTTTAGGCAGGGAACTTCGTAAAGTTTCTGCTTAATGTGCCTCCAGCCAGTTTGCTCCCTCGCCACAATCGGCAATCAGTGGAACTTCCAGCTTGATGGCGCCTTCCATCTCCTCGAGGACGATCTGTTTTACTTTCTCCTGTTCTTCTTTCAGTACATTGAAGTTAAGTTCGTCATGTACCTGAAGGATCATTTTACTTTTCAGGCCTTCCGCTTCAAAACGTTTGAAGATAGCTACCATAGCCACCTTAATAATATCGGCGGCACTTCCCTGGATAGGGGCGTTGATGGCATTTCGTTCGGCATATCCGCGGACTATCGCATTGTGTGACTTGATATCCGGTAGGAAACGTTTACGTTTATAGATTGTTTCTACATATCCTTTGTCACGGGCAACTTCGATGCTTTCATCCATGTAATCGCGTATGCCCGGATAGGATTTGAAATAACCGTCGATAAGTTCTTTCGACTCCGCCCGGGGGATATTGAGCCGCTCCGCCAGCCCGAACACCGAAATGCCGTAGATGATCCCGAAATTGGCCGTTTTAGCCTTGCGGCGCATATCGCTGGTCACTTCTTCGACCGGGATACCGTAAATCTTGGCAGCCGTTGCCGCGTGGATGTCGGCTCCGCTGCGAAAAGCTTCGATCATATGTTCATCTTTGCTCAAATGCGCCATGATGCGGAGTTCGATCTGCGAATAGTCGGCGGAGAAGAAGATACAGTCTTCGTTATCGGGGATGAATGCCTTGCGAATCTCACGTCCCAGGTCGTCACGGATCGGGATGTTCTGCAGGTTGGGGTTTGTAGAGCTCAAACGGCCGGTCGAAGTCACGGTCTGGTTGAAGGAAGTGTGCACTTTTCCTGTCTCCGGCCTGATCAGTTCGGGCAGGGCATCGATGTATGTGCTCAACAACTTCTTAAGTCCGCGGTACTCCAGGAGTTTGCCGACGATAGGATGTTTGGAGCGCATTTTCTCCAGAATATCTTCGCTGGTGCTGTAGCTTCCTGTTTTTGTCTTTTTGGCTTTCTCTTCGATCTTAAGCCGTTCGAATAGGATTTCGCCGACTTGTTTCGTCGAGTTGATGTTGAATTTTACTCCTGCCAGCTCATGGATCTCTTTTTCCAGCTTGTTCAGTTCGCCGGTCAATACATCCGACGATTGCTTCAAGGCAACCGTGTCGAGCTTGACACCTGTTTCCTCCATTTCTGCCAATACATATATTAAAGGCATTTCGATATCGAAGAAAAGGGATTCGAGTCCTTCCTTTTTTAGCTCGGGGGCAAAGTAGTTTTTCAGTTTCAGGGTGACGTCTGCATCTTCGGCTGCGTATTCCGCAATCTGGGCGATGGGGACATCCCGCATGGATAACTGGTTCTTTCCTTTGGGGCCGATCAGCTTCTCGATAGGGATGGTTTTATATTTGAGATAAGTATCCGCGAGGTAGTCCATCCCGTGGCGAAGCTCCGGGTTCAGCAGGTAATGGGCGATCATCGTGTCGAACAGCGGGCCGGCTACCCGGACGCCATACTTGCGGAGAACGAGAATATCGAATTTTATATTTTGTCCAATTTTTAACGATTGGGGATTTTGCAGGGCAGGGGAGAAGTGGGCGATCACTTTAGCCGCTTCTTTCGCATCAGCGGGAACGGGGACGTACCAGGCCTCATTTTCCTTCACGGCGAACGACATCCCGACCAATCCGGCAGTAAGCGGATCGATGCCATCGGTTTCCGTGTCAAAAGCAAAAAATTCCTGACTCAATAAAAAACGGCCTAAATTCTCCCTTTTCTCTTCATTATCAACGAGATGGTAAGTGTGAGCAATCGATTTTAAGTCCGCGAGAGTCGAATATTTTGGAACGCTCGGCTCTTCGGGCGCAAATATATCAAACAGAGAGCCTTGAACAGGGCCTTTCGCAACCTTGGCTGGAGCGGGCTTTTTCTCCTCTGCTGTCAACTTGTTAATAAATGTTCTGAATTCTAATTCTGTGTAAATCTCAGTCAGCCGGGCTTCGTTCGGTTTTTCGCGGACGCATTTCACGGCGTCGAACTGGATGGGGACATCCGTCTTGATCGTTGCCAGGAATTTGGAGAAGCGAATTTGTTCCACATTCTCCGTTACTCTTTTTTGGAGTGCGCCTTTCAGCTTGTCGGTATTCTCTAACAGTTTTTCGATCGAGCCGTATTCTTCGAGTAATTTCTGTGCTGTCTTTTCTCCCACGCCCGGACAACCCGGAATGTTGTCGGAGCTGTCGCCCATCAGACCCAGTAGGTCGATCACCTGGTCGACCGAAGTCAGCGAGTATTTATTCAGCACTTCTTTCACTCCCATAATTTCGTAGTCGCCTCCGAACTTGGGGCGGTACATGAATATATGATCGGATACCAGCTGGCCGTAGTCTTTGTCGGGTGTCATCATAAAGACATCGAAACCCTCTTTCTCCGCCTGCTTGGAGATGGTGCCTATCACGTCGTCCGCTTCGAAACGGGGGACTTCCAGGATAGGGATATTGTATGCTTCTATAATATCCTTAATAATAGGTACGGATTGGCGGATCACTTCCGGTGTTTCTTCGCGCTGTGCCTTGTACAGTTCGTAGGCCTCATGACGGAAAGTCGGCCCTTTGGGGTCGAAAGCCACGGCAATATGCGTCGGATTTTCACGTTTTAAAACGTCTTCCAGACTGTTTATGAACCCGAAAATGGCCGATGTATTCATGCCTTTTGAGTTGATACGCGGATTTTTAAGAAAAGCGTAGTACGACCGGTAGATCAGTGCATACGCATCTATGAGGAATAACTTCATCTCTTTTAACACGTTTTAGGGTGACAATAGACGGTAAATGTACGAAAAAACTCGCTTACTCAATACTTTTTGTTACTTTTGCGAATCTTTGGATAGATTATGAATGACAGAACGAAAATAGAACAACCGGTTGCGGAAGAGTTTAAACGCTTTAACGAGGAGTTTGCGGATTCACTTCGTAGTGAGACGCATAGATTGCAATCGGCTATTGACCAGATACTGCATGCCAGTGGTAAACATGTACGGCCGTTGCTGGTGCTGCTTACAGCTAAAGCTTGTGGAAAAGTAACCGATCATACGATCAATTCGGCCGTTTTCCTGGAACTGCTGCATACGGCTACGCTGATACACGACGATGTGATCGACGAGACAAAACAGCGTCGTGGAGTACCTTCCCTGAATGCTATTTTTGATAACCGTATCTCTGTGCTGGTGGGTGATTATGTCCTTTCCACCGCATTGATCCGTTCTATCCAGACAGGCAGCCTGCAGATCATAAATATCGTATCCAACCTCGGGCGCGACCTGTCGGAAGGTGAGATCAAGCAGCTGGAAACGGCTGAAGAAAGTATTCTGGATGAAGCTTGCTATATGCAGGTCATAAAGAAAAAGACGGCAACGCTGCTTTCTTCCTGTACCGAGATCGGTGCTATTTCGGCGGATGCTTCACAAGAACTGGTGCTGAAATGCCGTAAATTCGGTGAATACCTGGGGTACTGCTTCCAGATCAAAGACGACATTTTCGATTACTACAAGGAAATGAATATCGGAAAACCTACCGGTAATGATATACGCGAAGGAAAGGTTACTTTACCTCTGTTGCATGCGCTTGAACAGGGCAGGAGAGAGGAAGTAGAGTCTCTGCTGAAAGTGATCCATGAGAAGGATTTTTCTGCTGAGAATATCGATGCACTGATAGAATTTGCCAAAGCGAACGGCGGTATCGAATATGCGGAAATGCGTATGAAGGAGTATCACGCCAAGGCGGTCGAAGTCCTTATGGAGTTGCCGGAGTCGGATGCCCGCGAGGGGCTTTTGCTACTTGCCGACTATATAATGGAAAGACAGAAATAAGTAAATATTCCAATAAAAAAGGTTCAACCCATCGATGGATTGAACCTTTTTTTATTGTCAACTGGCAACTTTATTTCCCCAGTCTATGCTCTATATCTTCCACCAGGCTGCTGGCTCCGATACGGAATAGTTCGCTGTTCAGCCAGTCATTTCCCAGAACCTCTTTCACGATGGTATAGTACTTCACTGCATCTTCTGCTGTACGTACGCCACCTGAAATCTTGATACCGGCCTTGTTGCCTGTGATGGAATGGTACTTTTTGAGCACTTTACACATCGTATAAACAGCTTCCGGGGTAGCACCGGGATAACCCTTGCCCGTAGATGTTTTAATGAAATCTGCACCGGAATAGAGAGCCAGGATAGCTGCCTTACGGATATTCTCAGGAGTAACCAGGGCACCGGTTTCCAGAATCACTTTCAGTTTGGCTTCGCGGCAGCTTTCTTTGATCTCCTGGATATCTTCGGTGAGTTCTTCGTAGTTCTCTTCCAGGAAATAACCGAGGTTCATAACGACATCGATCTCATCTGCACCCGACATGACGGCCATCGCTGTTTCCGCTATCTTTATTTCCATGAAGGTTTGTGATGAAGGGAAACCTCCGGCCACTGAAGCGATCTTTACATTCTGGGCTGTCAATGCCTGCTTCACTGTTTCAACAAAAATAGGGTAGGTGCAGATCGCCGCTACGTTGGGAACGTCGGGGCGCGTACCTTCGAAATCGTTCACTTTGTCCGCCAGTTTCCAGATACTTTCTTTCGTATCGATACTGGTCAGCGACGTCAGGTCGATGCAACCGTGTATCTGTTTCAGAACCTCGGGAGTGAAGTTCTCCTTTTCATGGTTTTCGAGGATCGAGTTGACGTGTTTGCCTACTATTTCCTTTGTCCCGGCGGGATCGAATTTACTGAATGCTTCGTGATATTTATCCATCTGCCCGTCGTGTTCATGATCGTGATCATGGTCGTGTCCGCAGCTGCAATTGTGTTCGTGTGCCATAGGTTATAATTTTTTATTGTTTATATGTCGTTCTTTGTCCCGGTCGGTTTTCTTCTGCAGATTCTTTTCGAATGCGGCTGTCAGGTCTACGCCGGTTTGATTGGCAAGGCAAAGCAGCACCCATAGTACATCTGCCATTTCATCGCCTAAATCGCGGTGTTTGTCGCTTTCTTTGAAAGACTGTTCGCCGTAGGTGCGGGCCATGATACGGGCCAGTTCGCCTACTTCCTCGGTCAGGATCGTCATATTGGTAAGCTCGTTAAAGTAGCGCACACCGTATGTTTTGATCCAGTGGTCTACTTTTTCCTGGGCTTCCTGCAAGGTAATATCCGCCATCTTATTCTTTGTTTTGCGAGTCGATCAGGATAGTGACCGGCCCATCGTTCAATAACTCTATTTTCATATCGGCGCCGAATGTCCCGGTGACCACTTCCTTGCCCAACTGAAGCCCCATCTCTTCACAAAAGGCTTCGTACATCGGGATGGCGATATCCGGTTTGGATGCATGGATGTAGGAGGGGCGGTTTCCCTTCTTTGTAGACGCATGGAGAGTGAACTGGCTAACCACCATTATCTCGCCCCCCGATTCGATCACAGAACGGTTCATAACCCCGTTTTCATCGTCGAAAATGCGCAGGTTGGTGATCTTCTTACATAGCCACTCGATATCTTCCTGCGTATCGCGGTCTTCAATACCTACCAGAACCAGCATCCCGTTTCCTATCTTGGATTTGACTTGTCCGTCGATCGTGACGGAGCAATGCTGTACACGCTGTATAACTGTCCTCATTTGTATGTTTACTTTAAACCATTTATTAATGTATTTGTTTTGGCTTCTCCGATTAATTCCTTCAATTCCTCGAAGCTGGCCTCGCGTATCCTTTTCACACTCTTATAGTGGCGTAGAAGCAATACTTTTGTCTTTTCTCCGATCCCTTTGATATTATCCAGTTCGGAACGTGTCTGGCTCTTGCTGCGCTTATCCTTATGGAAGGTGATGGCAAAGCGGTGTACCTCGTCCTGTATCTGTGTAAAGAAACGGAACATCTGGCTTTGTATTTGCATACCGACCGTAATCGGGGGAAAGCCGAAAAGCAATTCGGAGGTGCGGTGTTTCCCGTCCTTCGCCAACCCGGCTATAGGTATATCCAAATGGAGTTCGTCTTGTATGACTTCGCGTACTACTTCCATTTGTCCCTTTCCGCCGTCGGTAAGGATCAGGTCGGGCAGGGGAGAACCTTCGTTGATGGCTCGCTGGTAACGGCGGCGTACCACTTCTTTCATCGATGCGTAATCATCGGGGCCGACCACTGTTTTAATGATGTATTTGCGGTAGTCCTTCTTCGATGGTTTCGCCATTTTAAACACAACGCAGGCGGCAACGGCATCGCTGCCCTGTATGTTCGAGTTGTCGAAACATTCGATATGCATCGGCAATTTGGGAAGGTGCAAGGCGTCCTGTACTTCTTTTAATATACGTGTGCTGCGTTGCTCCGGATTTAATTTCTCTGCTTGTTTGAGGCGGTCTACTTTGAATTGTTTTACATTCATTTCAGACAGCTCTAGCAGCTTCTTTTTGTCGCCGCGCTGGGGTACCGTGAAACTGACGTTTGCTAGTTCCATATCCGGATCGAAAGGTACGATGATCTCCCGTGCCGTACTTTTAAAACGTTCGCGCATTTCTATAATACCCAGGCTAAGCAGTTCCTCTTTTGTTTCGTCCAACCGTTTTTTATACTCGAACGTATAAGCCTGTACAATGGCTCCGTTACCGATATGCATGAAATTGATATAGGCGGAACGCTCGTTCTCGGCAATCGAAAAGACATCTATATTATGCAGCATGGGAGTAACGACCGTCGATTTCGAACGGTAGTTCTCTATAACCTCATACTTCTCCTTTATTTTTTGTGCTTCTTCAAACTTCAATTCTCCTGCCAATACCTGCATCTCTTCATACAGATGTTTGCTGATCTGGGAAATATTTCCACGTAGGATCTCTTTTATTTCGGAGATATTCTGCCGGTATTCATCCAGGGATTGCAATCCTACACAGGGGCCTTTGCAACGTTTTATGTGATACTCCAGGCAAACGCTGTATTTCCCTTCGGCAATCGATTCCGGTGTAAGCGGCAGTTTGCAGGTGCGCAACGGATAGAGCTCTTTCAGCATTTGCAACATCACCTTGGCTGTGTACACGGAAGGGTAGGGCCCGTAGTACTGCGAACCGTCCCGCACGATGTTCCGGGTCTGAAATATGCGTGGAAAGTATTCGTTCTTTACGACGATAGACGGGTACGTTTTGTCGTCTTTCAGCATCACGTTATATCGCGGGCGATACTGTTTGATCAGGTTGTTCTCGAGCAATAACGCATCCTCTTCCGTGTCGACTACAATGTATTTGATGTCGCGTATTTGCTTCACCAATACACGCGTCTTGTTGCTATCGTGTTCCTTGTTGAAATAGGAGGATACACGGCGCTTCAGGTTCTTAGCCTTGCCTACATAAATGATCGTACCCTTGTCGTCGAAGTACTGGTAGCACCCAGGCTTGTCCGGCAGGATAGAAAGGATCATTTTTATATGTTTATCGGTTTCTGAACTCATCTTGTTTAATTGTTTCTGGCCTATTCCCAGTGTTTTACCTTCTTTTACCTAAAGTAAATGTTTCACGTGGAACAATTCGCGTTTTATCTTCCGAGCAGTACCAGCAGGATGTTGATATCGCTTGGGGAGATACCCGGGATACGGCTTGCCTGGGCAATCGTATCAGGGTCTATCTTCGTCAGCTTTTGACGTGCTTCCGTGGATAAAGACTGGATCGAATTGTAGTCGAATTTACCTTTGATATGGATATTCTCCAAGCGGTTTATCTTGTCTGCGATGATCTGTTCGCGCCGGATATACCCGCTGTACTTGATCAGGATTTCTGCCGCTTCGATGATCTCTTCTTTGCGTGAAGCAGGAACCTTGTCCAGCTCTGCGCGGAGTGCCGGAACGAGGGTGGCAATACTTTCCATCGTGAGCTGCGGGCGAAGGATCAGGTCGATCAGTTTACAGCCGTGAGCGAGTGGGGTAGTGCCCAATGCTTCTAATCCGTTGTTGATGTATTGCGGCTTCACAGAGTAGCTTTCTGCAAAAGCAATAATAGCGTCTCTGTGTTCTTTTTTCTCTTTTAGCAGGTCGTAACGGTCTTGTTTTGCCAAACCTATTTTGTATGCCTTTTCTGTCAGACGCATATCTGCGTCATCCTGGCGGAGCAGGATACGGTATTCTGCACGGGAGGTAAACATACGGTAGGGCTCGTCGACTCCTTTGGTTACGAGGTCATCGATCAGTACACCGATATAGGCTTCGTCGCGACCCAATACAAACGGTTCACCGCCGTGGCAATTGATATGTGCGTTGATACCTGCAATCAGTCCTTGTCCGCCTGCCTCTTCATAACCGGTGGTACCATTGATCTGTCCTGCAAAGAACAGGTTCTTGATCTGTTTCGTTTCCAGGTTGTGATGTAGTTGGGTAGGGTCGAAGAAGTCGTATTCGATCGCATATCCCGGACGGTAGATCTGAATGTCCCTGAAGGCCGGGATGGCTTGCAGGGCACGTAACTGGATATCTAATGGGAGAGAGGAGGAGAAGCCGTTCAGGTAGTATTCCTGTGTCGTTTCGCCTTCCGGTTCCAGAAACAGTTGGTGCTGCGTTTTATCTGCAAAGGTCACGATTTTTGTTTCGATACTCGGGCAATAGCGCGGGCCGATACTCTGGATCTGTCCGTTGTACAAGGGAGAGTCGGGGAGGCCTTCGCGCAGGATCTCATGACAAGCTTCATTGGTGAATGTAGTCCAGCAACTAAGCTGTTTTAAAGGGCGCGGCTGGAAATCGAGATAGGAGAATTTATGGAAGTCGTTCTCTCCCGGTTGTTCCCCCATTTCATCGAAATGGATGCTGCGGCCGTCGATACGGACAGGGGTTCCTGTCTTCATACGTTCGGATCTGATGCCTGCGGATACCAGCTGTTCGGTAAGTCCGGTTGCAGCGGGTTCGGAGATACGTCCGCCGCGTATTTGTGTGCGTCCGATATGCATTAATCCGTTCAGGAATGTTCCGTTGGTCAATACAACGCTTTTGGCTCGGAATTCCACGTTCATGCCGGTCTTTACACCGCAGACCGTGTTTCCGTCGAGTAATAATTCCTGGACGGTGTCTTGCCAGATATACAGGTTTGGAAGGTTTTCTACGATCCCCCGCCAGCAGTCAATGAAGCGGGCACGGTCGCTTTGTGCACGCGGGCTCCACATGGCCGGGCCTTTGCTCCGGTTCAGCATACGGAACTGGATGGCCGTACGGTCTGTAACAATTCCCATATAACCACCCAACGCATCGATCTCACGGACGATCTGTCCTTTAGCGATACCGCCAACGGCCGGATTGCAGCTCATCTGTGCAATCTTGTTCATGTCCATAGTGATAAGAAGCGTTTTCGAACCCAGGTTGGCGGCAGCTGAAGCGGCTTCACAGCCCGCATGACCAGCACCTACCACGATCACATCGTAATTGAAAGTCATTGTCGTAATTATCTTTGTTTCTTTTGCAAAGATAGTCATACTCCGCCTTTTACTCACCATCCCGAAGGATATTTTGCTTATGCTTAGTTTCGTTATAGAATTATAATTCTTTCAGTACATCCATCACATAGTTCCGCCGCTGCCGTGAGATAGGGATAGACGAGCCGTCTTTCATACGGATATATCCCCCGTCGCTCTTGATGAAGCTTTTGATTTCATCCAGGTTGATCAGGTGGGATTGGTGTACGCGCAGAAAGTTATGGGGCGTTAGCAGTTCGTCGAATTCTTTTAAGGTTTTGGAGACAACCAGTTTCTCCCCCGTTTTTAAATAGAAGGTGGTATAGTTGTTTTCCGATTCGCAACGGATGATGGAACCGATCTCCACAAACTCTATTTTGTCGGCTACGGACAATGCTATTTTCTTTTGTTTATCCAATACCCGCGTGTTTTGCAGGAGGTTTTGCATCCGTTTGTTTTCCTGTTTTCGCAGGACGACCTGGACGGCCTTCTCTACGGCATGTGCCAGCTCTTCCGGGTCGATCGGCTTCAGCAAATAATCGAGTGCGCTGAAGCGGATCGCCTGGATCGCATAGCTGTCGTAGGCGGTTACAAAGATCACCTCAAAAGGAACATCGGGAAGACTTTCCAGCAGGGAGAAACCGGTATCGTCGCCCAGCCGGATATCCAGAAAAAGGATATCCGGTTTAACTTCGGGTAGCACGGTGCAGGCTTCCGTTACGGAACTGCAAATGGCTGATATTCTGATTTGCGGACAGTAGGTTCCGAGCATACGGAGCAGGTTTTCCCGGTTCCCCTGCTCGTCATCTACAATCGCTGCGGTTATCTTTGTTTCCATATTTCGTTTTATAAAGGGATGGATAACCGGACATGGCAACCGGAAACGGCTTCTTTCTCTTGCCTGTTTTCGATCGTGACACCGATTTCCGTATTGTACAAAGTCTTTAATATCTCGAATTCGTTGGTGACGGCACGGATACCGAAACCTCCGTTCTCTTCTGTTTTCAGCCCGGGGCCATCATCCGTAATGTCGATTATCAACAACTGGTTTTGCAAAGATAATCGAATTGTGATTTCTCCCGTACCGCGCGGAGCGATTCCATGTTTAACTGCGTTCTCAACGAAGGGTTGTATCAGCATTCCCGGAATCTCGATCGTATCCGGTTGGATGTTTTCGTCTACTGTCAGCGAGTAAGAGAACGGGAAACGAAGTTGTTCGAGCTTTAAATAGAGCTGCAACTGTTCGATCTCATCCGAGAGAGGAACCAGTTTCTTTTCGGATGTAGCCAGTACTTTCCTGAGCAAACGTGAGAAATCGATCAGGTATTTGTTCGCTTCCTGGTTAGCCGATCGATTGATCAGATTCTGTATCGAGCTTAGTGCATTAAAGATGAAATGCGGGTTCATCTGGGAACGGATCGCACGAAGTTCGAGTTCGCGGATACGGCGGCGGTTACGCTCCTGCTTCTGTTTGTTTTTGTTCCGGAAATAGTAAATAAGACCGATGATCGCAGCAAGTAAAAGCGCACCTATAACACCCTCTTTGAATCCTTTTATGAAATCGTTGAATGATTTGTCTTCTCTGTTCTGGTCTTTTTTAACTAAATCGATGATTGTGTCTATGTCAAAATCCCAGAGTCTCCGGTAGAGAATAGTTCCGTCTTCACGCATCAGAATGGTGAGTGGGTAGATACCTTTAGACTTTAAATCTTGTACTTGCTGGCTGGGTATAGCTTTGTATGGCTTTACCTTCTTAGCATTATGAGAGGAAAACTTTGAGTATAGTTCGAGTTGTATGGTGGAAGTTAGTCCTTCTTCTTCAATACGCTGTTTTAAGTCGAGTGCGTTTTGGAGATTATTGGCAGGAAGACCATCCCATGTCAATAGTTGTAACAGGATGTATTTCCGGTTGTTTCCTTTCGCTAGGTGCAGGCTGTCGGCTATAATCAAACCGGTTTCTTTAATATTCTTTCCGGCTTCAAAAGGTAACAGTTTGTTGTATGTGTTTTTTAGATCGTTTGTCAGGCTGGTATCCGGGCAGGATCTGATAAAATCGTTATAATCCGCTTCTAATTCGGATAGCATTTTTTCACCCATTAAATCCTTTAGATTAACTTTATTTACTTGATATTTTGGATAACCGGAAAGGATTTGTTTAGTTAATAGATAGTCTTCCTGTGGGGTTAATTCTTTTTGCTTGTTCAAGCATAGGTTATCTGATTTGAGTTCTTGCTTTTTGTAGATTGAATACCTATACAAAAAATAATAATAATTTGCAGCATTCACTTTTTTCAAGCTGTATGTATAATCGATAAGTGGATTAACCGATGCAAAGTGGGGGGCTTGCCAGTTAAGTAAACCGCTTTTATGCCAGGCTTCTTTGTCGGTGGCGTGCATATAGTAAGTGAGGACAGCTTCTCCTTTGAAATACTGTTCCGTGCGTTCGAATACCTTTCGCCAATAGGGATCCATCTTTCCAAAATCTTTCTCTAAGACTGTTTGAAAAAGAGCATTACGGGACTGGAAGGCTTTTTCCATCTGATCGGGTTGTTTGAGATCGAAAACAAATATGTCAGACTCATAGAGGTTGGCGAACCTTCGATAGCCGTATTGGAAGTTGTTTTGCTCGTTTCCTCGTCCTTCGTAACGGATGAGATGTGTGTCTGTATATAGTTTTTTGTCCTGAACGATGGAATCTCCGGGCGTAAGTAGTAGAGTTGTTTGTTTTCCGACTTTGTATTCTGTCGGGTAAGGTATAAATATTTTTTTATGAATAGTAGAATCTCCGGATGTGTCGATATCGAAATCACAGCAGGTAAATTCCGTATTTGGAGGAAGAGCGAATGAGGCATCGATAACCCGTGTACCTAGTATTGTTTGAATAGTCCCGTCTTCTTTCCAGCCGGTGAGGAATTCGTTAATTACCGGAGTAATCAGTTTCTCCAGATTTAACGAATCCCGTACAAATGTTTCCGAATAAGCGGATAATCCCTCTTGTCTTACTCCGAAAGGAACATACGTTTTCGAATAGGAATAGAATGAGTCCTTTTTATCGAATGCAAGTGGTTTCCGGCTTTTCCGGTCGTACGTAACGCGCATGATTTGTTTGTTTGACGTATTATTATCGAAAGAGAAATCTTGCTGATAACGGCTGTCGAAATAATAAAAGCCGGGCTTCTCTTTGTCATTACGGCAATCATACAAGTACCCCAGCGCATAGTCGATAGAAATGGACTTATCGGTTCTGTCTGCCACTGTTGCTTGTATAGTGATCCGACGTATGTTTTCCGCCCTCCAGGGAATTTCTTCTTTAATCCCCGGGGCAACATAGGGATAATAATGGACAGCTTCGAGGGTTATCCAATCTCCTTTTTTCAGGGAGTCGGGATTGTAAGGGACGAATGTGTCCGCCCAGCCGTTCCATGTCAGGCATAGGAATAAAAATAAGAGTCTCACTTTCATAACTGTAAATTTAAATGAAAAATCCGATTACAGTTCAAAAGTATAGATGAAAGACTTTCCCTCGATTGAAAAATGAGTGAATGGCGGGTTTGGGTGAGAATCAGGATTATATATTATGACACATTCTGTTTAATCCTATATCATAGATATTAAATTTATTCCTAACTTTGTAAAAATGGAATGCTTATGAAGTCTGTAACAGAATATAAAGAAATACTATCCAAGTTCAAAAAAGAGTTTGGCCCTCAGTTTGGTATTAAAGAACTGGGCATTTATGGTTCTGTTGCCAGAGGGGAACAAACAGAGGAAAGCGATCTGGATGTATTTGTATCATTGGAAAAAGTGGAACCATTTATCATTTTTGATCTTAAAGAATTGTTGGAGTCATTATGCAAATGTAAGGTCGATTTGATAAGGTTAAGAGATTCACTACGCCCTGCATTAAAGAATAATATACTGAAAGATGGTATTTATGTTTGATAAGGGAAAGGTCTTAGATCGCTGTGATCTGGTCGTCGAGTCGATCGATCTAATAATGCAATGGAGTAAATCGATACAATCGCCCGGGGAATTTTTACTTTCTCCCGAATCTGTTTTGATTTTTGATGGTTGTGTAATGCGCCTTCAGGTCATTGGCGAAAATATTAAAAAGATTGATGAATATACAGGTGGAGAACTGTTACCTAAATATCCTGAAATACCTTGGCGGAAGATCATTGCTCTTAGGAACATCATATCACATGAATATGCAAATGTAGATGAAGAGATTATTTTTGCTGTTATCAGGCAAAGTTTACTACCTTTAAAAACTGTTATATTGAGAATAAGTAATGAGCTTCAATCGTAACTGTTTTTAGCAGGTAATTTATTGAATATTCTGTTAACAATAATAATTATGAAGAAGAAACACGTGATCTCTTTGTGCGTCTTGTTTGCTGCAGGAGCTTGTTCTCATAACCCTTCTGTACCTGAAGGTGAATTTTTAATTCAGGGTCAACTGGAAAATGTTCCTGATAGTACCGTGATTGATCTTCGTATTTCAGACGGACAGTTATTGAAAGAGATAACCAGTGATACCGTTATCAATGGCAAATTCTTCTTGAGAGATACCATTACAAGTGGTACGAGGGAATTGCTCCTGATGTCAAGCAGCAAAGGATTCCCAGGTACCTGGATAAGTGTATGGGTTGCGTCAGGTAAACATATAAAAGTGACAGGTGCCGATAAACTATTGCAGACATGGACAATTGAAAGTAATATCCTGGAACAGCAGGAAGAGAATCGGTTTGTAGAAGCCTCTTTTCCTGAACAACGAGATGTTTTGAAATACAGTGCTCAAGAGTATGACCTGTTTCAGATAATGTTTCGGGAGCATGCAGACGATGAAGAATTCCACAAAGAATGCTGGAAACAAGTAGACTCCCTTCGCCAGTTAAAGGAACCACTGGAAAATATAGTTCTACAAAAAGAATTAGCCTATCTTAAGACTGCTCCCCTCTCTTCTGTTTGGTTCAATAAATATCTTGGTTTTGCCTCGCGTCTGCAATGGGATAAGGATAATCCGAATATATCGGAGATAAAGGCTTTGTATGCCCGTCTGTCTGATGCTGATAAAGAAACAGAGATAGGGCAAAATATTTCTGAGTATATGAATTTAGGAGCAGAAGTAAATGTCGGCGATAAAATGGCCGATGGAGATTTGTATGATCCGGAAGGCAATCTTCACCATCTATCTGAATTTGCAAGTCAATACATTCTACTTGATTTCTGGAGTATGGGATGTGGCCCTTGTGTGCAATCTATTCCCGAGATGGAAGAGATTATTGAAATGTATAAAGATAAACTGGCGGTTGTTAGTATCAGTGGTGACAGTAAAGAAAACTGGAAGAAATTTATTACTGACAAAAATATGACCGGTAATCAATGGAACGAACTACGTAAAGGGCGTACTGGACTGGCTGCCCGTTATAAGGTGGTGGGTATTCCTAATTACGTATTTATTTCTCCGGAAGGAATAATACAGGATATGTGGAGTGGATATGGAAAAATAAGTTGAAAGATTTAGTGAAGTAAATCATATCATACAGATAACGGATCTGTTATCTGCATGACATTGGAACTTTTAGCTGGCAAGCACATTATGCACTGCTCTTATCAGCATCTTTCCGGCCAGTAAAAAAGAAGGTCCGATCACCAAGATTCCACCAATTATCAGATTGATTGCATTAGGCTCAGTTCCTAATGGGAATTCAGAATTTTCGGATAGTAATGCTATGAACATAAATAATGAGCCGAATGTGAACAGTGCTCCTAATAAAAAACGACTCCAAACTAATTTTTTGAACAGCTGCATCACTAATAACACAACAATAGCCAAAGATAACAAGGTTGTGATTCCGTTTACAGAATTCCAACCAAAAGAGAATACGTTCAAAACGTTACTTCCTCCTAATAAGGTAAACAGAGTAATATACCAGATTTCGGGTAAGGAATGGAGAACTTTCCTGATTCCAAGACTTGATGCTAATGTGCCCATAATACTATTTTTTTAAGTGAGTACTGTTTTAATAAACGCGGTACCCACTGATTTTATTGTGATTCAGAAATTACATTTAATTTTCAGCTATTGATTCTTTGGTAAAAGTTTTTATTGTACAATTCGCTGATAGGGATTGTTTTGTCTTTTATCTTAATTCTATTCTTTTCTATTTTCTCTATTTTGTCTAATGAAACAATAAATGAATTATGAACCCTGCAAAACCTATCTCTAGGAAGCAAATTCTGCAACTCGCCGAATGATTGTAAAGTCATGATCTTTTTTGAAGTCGTTACTATTTTACGATAATCTCCCATACCCTCAATATAAAGGATTTCAGAAATATCAATACCTTCTAAACGATATTCTGTTTTGATGAAAACCTTGTTAATGTTTTTTTGATTCTTATTTTGCATTAACTCCTCGTTTGCTTTGTTGAAAGCTTGAACGAACCGTTCGAAAGATATCGGCTTAAGAAGATAATCACAGACTTGTAGATCGAATCCCTTAATTGCATATTGTTCATAGGCGGTTGTAATGATGACTTTGGCATCTATGCGTATAGACTCCAAAAATTGTATTCCTGTCAGATCTTTCATCTCTATATCTAGAAATATCAAATCAACTGTGTTTGTCTTCAGATAATCAATGGCTGAAATAGCAGAACTGAAACTTCTCAACAACCTGATTGACTCAAGTTTCAAGATGAAATGTGTCAGTTTCTCAATAGCCAGTGGCTCGTCTTCTATGATAATGCAATTAACCATGCGGCAAGTTTATTTTGAGTGAGACGATATATTTATTGTCCTGTTGACTGATTTCCAGTTTATGATTCTGAGGATATAACAAATTCAACCTTTTCTTCACCAGTATCAACCCTATCCCCTGTTCCCGGAATGTTTTCTTAGTATTAATCGTATTACTACATTTGAAAGATAGCTCTTGATTATGATTGGAGAACTCGATGTTGAGTCTTTGATCCGGCTCGTTCAAATTACTATGTTTAAATCCGTTTTCGATGAACGGAAAGAATATCATCGGCGGAACCATATAGTCGCCAGTAATTGTATTGCTGAAAGAAACATGATCGGGATTTACCAGTCTCATTTTTTCTATGTCAATGTACTTTAATGTTGTATCGATTTCTTTTTGAATCGGTATATTTTCATCTTTGGTTTCATAGATAACATATCTGAGTAAATCAGATAATTTGAATAAAGCAACCGAGGCTTTAGAAGGATCGGTTTGTATCAGTGTATCGATGTTGTTTAAAGTATTGAAAAGTAAGTGTGGATTTAGTTTTGATTTAATGCTCTCCAGCTCACTCTGTAGTTTGATATTTTCTATTTCTCTTTTTATGTGTAAGTTATTAAACCAGTCGGTCATAAATCTGTATAGCAGTCCGAGACTTCCGCAGAAGAATGTAATAATGGCACATCCAGCCCATTGTTCAAGGCCTTTGCCGGCAAAAATATCGGACATGTTTAATCCGGATATTCCGGTAATTTGCATTAAGGTCAAAGTAATTGCAGGCATAAGAATAAAAATAAAGAGGATCGAATAAATACCGAAAGCATTGAATTTACTTTTCCCCAGAAATTCAGGTACGAGGTATGAGTACAAGACATAAAAACTTCCCAAAAAACAAGACGCAAAAATGAGGGTTGATAGCAGCACATAATAAGGCTGATCAGCAGGTACATCATCCATACTGAAAAAATAGGCAATAAAAAAAGCAACCATCCACACCGGAAGATGCATCAGAGATAAAATAATTCTTTTGTCCATGTTATTATAGTTTTAAATTACATGAGCAAAAGTCGAATTAATGCCCTTTATGAGCAAAACCAATCCTTTGTTCAGCTATAATTGTCTGTAATTTCAATCTTTTTATCAATAGGATGATATTTGATTGGTTACTTGTCTGACATTAGTAACTCTCCCGGCATTCCTCCGGCAAAATAGCCAGTGCCTTGTTTTCGTTTTCTTCCATGATCTCCCTCTCCCCCGGCCCTTTGTCGTTGATGCCGCAAAGATGGAGAATTCCGTGGATGATGGTGCGGTGTAATTCTTCGTTGTAGTCGGTTTTGAATGTCTCCGCATTCGTTTTTACCGTATCCAGGCTGATAAAGAGATCTCCCGATATTTTATTGCCGCTGGTGTAATCGAAGGTGATGATGTCCGTGTAATAATCATGTTGCAGGTACTGGCGGTTTACTTCCAGTATCTTTTCATCGGAACAAAAGATATAGCTGATATCTCCTGTTTTTTTACCGTATGTTTCTGCAACGGCCTTTATCCAGTTGCCTACTGCTCTTTTCTTGATGGCAGGGAGTTCGATATCCTCTGCATAAAATGATATTGCCATATTGCTATTGTTATTCTTATTTCCTGATCTAAATGATACGTTAAAAAATATTAGTCGCGGTACTAATTCTAATTAGTCGCTATATTAATCCCGATTACCTGCTATAGTAATGACATTTTGATAACCGGCAAAATCCTATTGGGCAAAGAACAGATAAGTCAAAGCAATAGCTGCAATAGCTCCTACCAGGTCTGCCAATAAAGAACATTGTATTGTATAACGGGTATTACGTATGCCGACACTTCCATAATACAGAGCCACGACATAAAAAGTCGTATCCGTCGAACCCTGCACGATCGAAGCCAGCCGTCCCACAAATGAGTCGGCACCATATGTATTCATCGCATCCAACATCATTCCGCGTGCCCCGCTACCGCTTAATGGCTTCATCAGGATGGTCGGTAGTCCGCCTACGAAATCAGTATTGACACCCAGTGCACCGACCCCCACGCGAATACCCTCGATGATAAAATCCATTGCACCTGAAGCGCGGAACACCCCTATCCCGACCAGTATGGCTACCAGGTACGGAATGATTGTTATCGCTGTCTTAAATCCTTCTTTTGCCCCTTCAATGAACGTGTCATATACATTGATCTTTTTACGGATGCCGCTGACGATAAAACCGCAGATGATCGTAAACAGCAAAGTGTTTGCAAACAAAGTCGAGTAAAGCGACACCTGTTCCTGTTCCAACGAATTGAACAACCAGACCAACCCGCCTATAAAAGCAGCCAATCCACCGAAGAATAGAATAAGATTTTTCTGAAGAATATTGATCCGTTGCTTGATGCAAACAGCCAGTATGGCTACCAGTGTAGATGAAAACGTAGCCAGCATGATCGGCAGGAAAACGTCTGACGGATTAGCCGCCCCCATCTGTGCCCGGTACATCATAATGGTGATCGGGATCAATGTCAGTCCCGACGCATTGATACAAAGAAACATGATCATCGGGTTACTGGCCGAGTCCTTTTCGGTGTTCAGTTCCTGTAGCTGCTGCATAGCCTTCAAGCCCATCGGCGTTGCCGCATTATCAAGCCCCAGCAGATTAGCGGAGATGTTCATAAAGATCGAACCTGTCACCGGATGCTCTTTCGGAATGCCCGGAAACAACTTACTGAAAACCGGTGCCCCCAGGCGGGCAAACGACTGGATCACTCCCCCCTTTTCACCGATCTTCATGATACCCAGCCAGAGCGATAATATCCCGGTCAGTCCGAGGGATATCTCAAACCCTGTTTTGGCAGAAGCAAAAGATGAATTGATGATTTCGGTAAATACCGCCGTGTCTCCGGCAAAGATCAGTTTCCCCAGTGCGACAACGAACGCGATAAGAAAGAAGGCAATCCAGATATAGTTTAAAACCATAGATCAATAGTCGTTTATTTTACTAAATGTTTTGACAAAAGTAGCAATTCTTCTTTGTATTAAAGGGCTGTTTGTTTAAATTTGACGGCTGATAAAGAAAATAATATACACTGGAATATGAAGATATTAGTGACCTACGACATGTTTCGTGAAGGCTTCACCGAGCTGGAAAGCAAATATGATGTAACTTTTCCCGAAGGAAGAGATTTTACGTATGAAGAAGTGATGGAGATGATCCCGGAGTATGATGTGTTATGCTCCATGTTCGACTTCCCGGTAAACAAAGAACTGGTCGACCATGCCCCTAACCTGAAAATGGTAGCCAACTATGCGGTGGGATATAATAACATCGATGTGGCTTACTGCCTTGAAAAAGGTATCACTGTCGCCAATACGCCTGATCCCGTTACCGCCCCTACCGCCAACCTGGCTTTGGGACTGATGATCGATACCGCCCGCCGTATCACCGAATGCGACCGCAAACTGCGTACGCTCGGTAAAGAAATGAAGATCGGCGTTCTGGAAAACCTGGGCGTTAACATCACCGGACAGACACTCGGTATTATCGGTATGGGACGTATCGGCAAAGCATTAGCCAAACGTGCAAATGCCTGTGGTATGGACGTGATCTATCATAACCGCCGGCCTCTTTATGTAGAGGAAGAAACAAAACTGAATGTAACGTATGTTTCGATGGAAGATCTGCTGGCAAAGTCCGATTTTGTTTCTCTGAATGCTCCTTATACTCCCGATACCTACCATATCATCGGTGAGGCAGAATTGAAACAGATGAAGCCGTCGGCTATCCTGATCAATACGGCCCGCGGCCCGTTGGTGGATGAACATGCTCTGGTAAAAGCTTTACAGGACGGGACAATTCACGGTGCCGGTCTGGATGTATTTGAGTTCGGCGATTATCCCCTACCGGAATTGCTGGAGATGGATAATGTAGTATTAACTCCCCACATCGGTACGCAGACGATGGATGTGCGCATTGTAATGGCCCGTACGGTTTGCAATAATGTGATCGGGTTTCTGGAAGGCGACCGCCCTGTGTCACGCGTCTTACGTCCATGACGGCGGCTTTTATACTGAGCGAGCTTCTCTCGATGGCTAATCCGGAGAAGGCCGCTTTCCTGCAGGGCTTCTTTAAGACCGGCCCCGGGCAGTATGCCGAAGGCGATGTCTTCCTCGGGCTGGTGGCTCCCCTGACTCGTAGTATCGCAAAGGCAAACAAGAAAACCCCTCTGGACGAATTGCAGATACTGATCGAAAGCGAATACCACGAAGCACGTCTTTGTGCCCTGCTGATCGTTGTCGAACAGTTCAAAAAGGCAACGGAAGCCGAACGTAAGAAATTATATGACTTTTATCTCGATAATGCCGGGCGTATCAATAACTGGGACTTAGTAGATGTCACCTGTCCGTATGTGGTAGGGCTTTATTTGTTGGATAAAGACCGTTCGCGCCTGTATGAACTGGCGAAAAGCGAATGTCTGTGGGAACAACGGATCGCAATGGTTTCGACCGTTACTTTTATCCGTAACCGCGAATTCACCGACACATTGGCATTGGCCGAAAAGCTGATGACGCATAAACATGACCTGATGCATAAGGCGGTTGGCTGGATGCTCCGCGAAGTCGGTAAGAAAGACCGGGAAACATTAACGGAATTCCTCGAAGAATACGCGACCCGTCTCCCCCGTACGGCTCTCCGTTACGCTATCGAACATTATCCGGAGGAACAACGGCAGTATTTCCTGAAGAAGAAATGATGCAATGGATGCAGAAAGTAGTTAATTCCGAATATTGAGTATATAGTTAGTCGTATGGATGAAAATAATAAAAACAACGAAGTCTTAATTTACCGGTCACAGGATGGAGCAATCAAAGTCGATGTTCTGTTTGAAGGAGAAACTGTATGGTTGACGATAGAACAAATGAGTACCTTGTTTGGAAAATCCCGTTCTACGATTAATGAGCATATTCTGAATATTTATAAAGAAAAAGAGCTCTCAGAGGATGACAGTATGAGAAAAATCGGAATTTCCGATTTTTCTACCAAGCCAACCAATTATTATAATCTTGACGTCATCATATCCGTCGGTTATCGAGTAAAATCACAGCAAGGCACTCAATTTCGTATATGGGCGACTCAAAGGCTTCGTGACTATATTATTAAAGGCTTTGCTTTGAATGACGAACGTTTCAAAACGGGCTCTTCCATGAATTATTTCAGGGAATTGCTGGAACGTATCAGGGAAATCCGGCTTTCTGAACGGGTGTTTTACCAGCAAATCAAAGATATTTATGCTACAAGTATTGACTATGATCCGACTGATGAAATGACGCTTTCTTTTTATAAAGAGATTCAAAACAAACTACTTTGGGCTGTTAGTGGTAAAACTGCAGCGGAGTTGATCTATTACAGGGCTAATGCTACGTTACCTATGATGGGATTGACCTCTACAAGCCATCCCGATAAAGTTGTTAAAGCAGATATAACCGTTGGAAAAAATTATCTGAATGAAGAAGAAATAAGTATGTTGAAACTGATAGTCGAACAGTTTCTAGCTTTTGCAGAGGCGCAGGCAATGGCTCATAAACCGCTGTATATGAGAGATTGGATAGAGAAATTGAAGTTGGTTCTGACAATGAACGAAAAAAGTATTCTGGAAGATGCCGGCCATATTTCTCATCAATTGGCTGTACAAAAAGCCGGACAGGAATATACTCAATATAAAGAAGTGCAGCGTGCGGTAGAACGACTGAATAGTATTAAAGAACTGGATGAGGATATAAAACGGCTGAAAGGGAAAAAGACAGATACGGGTAGAAAAAATGGATGAACAAATAAAAGAAAAGCTTCGCCGATGGGCGAAAGAATATAACGTAAGTACATTTATCCCGGACGACCCTGTGCAGTTTCCGCATCGGTATACGGAGAAGAAGGATATTGAAATATCGGCCTTTCTCACTTCCTGGATCTCTTATGGACGCCGGGAATTGATTCTGCGGAAGGCTAACGAACTGCATGATGCCATGCTTCCCGGCCCTTATCAGTGGATTATGGACGAGGGATACAACGAGTGGCCTGTTAGTAAGCCGGAGCCAGGTAAGCGGGATACGTTTTATCGCTTCTATACCTATTCCGATCTGCGGCAGTTGTGTGCTCGTTTGAAAGCGGTCTACGAGGAGTATGACTCATTGGAAGAGGCTTTGGCTGCCAGTCCCTACTCTAATCCAGTGACTAAAATACAGGATGTCTTTCGTGGCATTCAAGGTATTCCTGTGTTAACCGGCACTTCAGCCTGTAAGCGTCTGGCTATGTTTCTCCGCTGGATGGTTCGAAAAGACGGTATTGTGGACTTCGGTATCTGGGGTACTTCGATCCAGCCGCACGAGTTGATCATTCCTTTAGATACCCATGTTCACCAGATATCTTTGGAATTAGGGTTGACCGAACAAAAGGTCGCCACCCTTAAGACGGCTGTCGAGATTACCGAAGCCTTGAAGAAAGTATTTCCCGATGATCCGTGCCTGGGGGATTTTGCGTTGTTCGGGTATGATATAAATCGAGAGAAATAGTTTTGACTTTATTCCTAGTTCGAATTTAGACTTATATAATCCCCCAATATTATAGGTGTAAGAATGGCAATACGTTTGAATGCCATCATTACTATAGGGATTTGGAAATAAGCAGTGAATTGTACAGACAAAAATGAATAGGTGTTCTCCGTGGAATATATCCTTATAAATAAATTGGATAATCAGTTATGAAGAAGTATTATATTCCTGAAGTTGCTAAAACTGCAAAAGCATTGTTTACTGCGTGTAAACCATATCCCCACCAGAATCCATTGTAGATACGTAGTCTTGTTATGCAATATGATGTTATTAAAAGGTATGAAAAATAACACACAAAATAAGAAAACTGTCCTGGTTCAAAAGAAGTGAAGTTGGACATATGCATTAATGCGAATAGAACGATAAATAAATAAGTAATACCTTTACCATACTTATTCCCTACTTGCGTAAATATCTCTTGTTTTGTTTTTTTATATAGGTAAATAACTCCCAAAAGAACAACAAGAAGAACAGAAACTTTCCATAGGTTTAAATTATATAGTTTTCCTGTGAGATTAATAAATACGACAAAAAATAGCGTGTATCCTCCAATGAATATATCTCTTTTTTTAAAAGAAAGGCCTAGCCGGAAACAGGCCTCTTCAATTAATGGACCAATAAGTATGATGTAATAAGGAGTAAAAGCCCCTAGTAAGGATTGGATATGTCTTGAAAATTCTTCGAGCTCTATGCTGGGTGACTGAACATGATAATACGGTAATATATATGTCTCTGCTATTTTTACTGCAATTTTACAAATAAATGTCCCAACCCAATAAATGAAGATAGTTTTTATCAGTTCGTATGCCTGGATCTTTGATGATGGCTTGATTGAGTGTTCCATACTTGATTGCAGTAGTGTTAGATTGATACTTACAGAGGAGTTTGACTTTTTGTTAATGTGGATTAGATTGTTTCTTGCAATATCTTTCAACGCCCGCATAAACTGAAAAAGATGCGAAGCTAGCTATAAAAGGTAATATAAAAGAGATAAGTGTTTTCTCTCCGAAAAAACAAAATGAGACAAGACTGATGAGTATGGCTTGACGTATCCTTTTGGAAAGATCGGGTATTGTATGCCAGGTTGTAATAACATATAGTGAAGGGAATACCAATAAACATACAGTATTATATATATGAATATTGAATTCTCTTTGCAAAAGAATGGTTAATCCACAAAGCCCTAACCAATAAATACTATTGTTTTTATTTGTTTGTTTCATTATTGTGTATTATTTATGAAAGGGCAACAGTATATGCTGCCCTTTCGTTGCTTTGTTAATATTGTTCAAAGTGCATAAATGGCTGCGCAAAATAGAAACATTTTAATTGCTCTTCCTACTGCTTCTCCCATCATACTCCCCATATCTTCAGCCATCTGATTACCTCCTTCTACGGTTATCATTTCATATTGGCTTAATGGTGCTAATTTGATTTTATTCTCCATATCTTATTTTTTTATAGTTAAAACAATGAATTGTATAAACTAGACCAAAAACCTTTAGCAAAACTTCCATTTGCTTCAATGGAATCACTATCCATATACCAAGCCATAGGAACATGACCTCCATTACAATTCAATAGATCCTCTGTTGAGAGGCTCTGTAATACTAGTTCTTTCATTTTCTTAAATTTTAAAGTCTACTCTGTTAAAGCTTTTCGACATCCACTTTCCGATATTTTCAGGTTACCGGATACCTGTAAATACAATTTTTACTTGCAAGCCTCTTCGTTTTTACATTAGCAAAGATATCTGGTTATAGTGCAATGAATTTGCACTGTCCCATTTATTTTCAACTTCTCCACCAAATATATGGTTTTTTTCCTGATAATTTAGCGGAGATGTTCTTATTGTTAATATAAACTCGAAATTATTTGCGTAATAAAATGTATTTTTGATTCGGTTGTACATAATTTGTGCCCCGAAATCTTTGAATTCTTCCAAGCAATAGTAAAGTTGTCTGCGGCTAATACCCAGACGTCTGGCAAACTCGCAGGGAGTACCCGTTGATTCTGTGCGAATAAATTGATGTATTCGCTGTGCACGATCGATGGATTCAAATAATTGCATGATATATCGGATTAAGAGGTTATTATCGTATTGGTTCGCCGGCATAAAAAGCAAGCAGACATCTTTGTAACAGATATTCGTATTTTGCCTGAGCCTGTTCAGATTGGCTGTTGGCCAATTTCATTCTGGCCTCATTATATTCATAGACAGTACTTTTACCATTTGCATATTTCTCTTTGGCATATCGTAAAGCTTCATTATTGGCGACGACGGCTTTTGCTGTAGAGTGATACTTTTCCTGCGCCGACAGAGCATCGTACCATACTTTCTGTATTTCTTTATATAGTGCTTTACTCGTATTTTCGGCGATCAGACGGCTATCTTCCAACTCTTTTCTGGCTTTTCTGACGTTATTGCGTGTACTCAGACGATTGAACAGAGGGATACGCAGGGTAACGTAGATTGTTTTTTGCAGGTTATTTTTTAACTGGTCATTGAACGATAGATTTTGCGTATTACTGAAATGGTAGTAACCGCTGTTTAGTCCGCCTAATAATGATAATGTGGGGTAATAGTCCGATTGAGCGATCCGGACCGATCTTTGCCGACTATTGATGGCCAAATGCACACTTTTTATCTGAGGCATGATTTGTTCCGAAATCAGATATATATCTTCAGGCTTTCTTAATAATGGAAGAATTTCTTCAGTATCTTCCTGCATGACATCGAATGTTTCAGGCTGATCTATTTCTAATAACTGGATCAGGTCTACCATTGAAAGACGTAATGTATTTTTTGCTTTTGTCGCAGATAATTCATCATTGGCTAGCTGAGCCTCTATATCCAATATTTGTGACTCAGCAACTTTGCCATGTGAAACGAGGATACGGGTCACATCTTGTTGTTCATGGGTAAGCTCGATTTGCATTTGAGCGATGGCTGCTATTTCTTTATTCAAGAGGACTTGGTAATAAGCTGTCGCGACTTGTAGGCTGATGTCATTTTGTATTTTCTTCAGGTCCTCCCCGGCTATCTTTAACTCCAGCTTATGTTGTGCTATCGTATTGGATATTTTAAATCCGGTGAAGATCGGTAATTCCATGCTCAAAGAGAATGAGCTGCTTTGTGAATTGCTGTCGTCAAACGTGTTTTCCCGGTTTAATGAGCGTCCGAAATCGAACTTTTGTGTCGCATCGGCATTTAGATTCGGTAGCCGGCTGAAACGTTGGGTTTCAGTCTCGATCGCTTGCTTATCTACCTGTACACGTTGCCGCTTTATGTCTGTATTGGATCGTAAAGCTTGTTCTATGCATTCCTGCAACGTATATTTCTTTTGTGCTTTGCAAGGCCATGAAACCAAGAGTCCTAAAGTGATATATACTAGTATGATACGCATTGTTTCTTCAATTATATCTGGTTAAATTGTTCATTCCATAATTTGCAGTAAATTCCCTCCGTGTGTATTAACTGATCGTGAGTCCCGCTTTCCATCATTTTGCCGTTTTCCAGAACGATGATAGTGTCTGCATGTTTTACCGTACTTAGCCGGTGGGCTATTATTATGATCGTTTTTCCTTCTTTTGCCAGTGCAGAAAGCGTTCGTTTTACATATTTCTCGGATATTGAATCCAGCGAAGATGTTGCTTCGTCGAATATCAGTATTTCCGGATTCTTGTATAAAGCACGTGCAATAGCGATCCGTTGCTTTTCTCCGCCGGACAGGGAAACACCATGTTCCCCTATCTGTGTAAGATAAGCGTTGGGCAGTTTTTCAATGAAATCCTTGATACCTAGCTGATCACATAACTGCATGATTTTTTGCATGTCAGGCTCAAAGTCTCCTAACGCAATATTTTCAATGATCGATCCGGCGAATAGTTCGATTTGTTGTGGAACTGTTCCTACAATTTGTCGTAAACTTTCGTTATTTATTTGAGTGATATTGTAATCTCCGATTCGGATACTTCCTGCCTGAATAGGGTATAAATTCTGTATCAGGGAAATCAGTGTTGTTTTTCCCGAACCACTTTCCCCGATAATTGCGGTTGTTTCGCTTTTATGAATGGAGAGATTTAAAGATTCGAATACCTGCTTGCGGGAGCCATACCGGAAAGCTACGTTCTCAAATTGAATGTTCCCGACCATTTCCGGTTTTAAAATGATTTTATTCGTTTCATCTTGCTCCCTTTCCAAATCCATAATCTGAAAAAGGCGGTCTGCTGCGATCATCGCATCTTGTATGGTCTGATTTGAACTTATCAGTTTCCCTACAGGCGTGAGGACATAACCGACCAGGGAATAAAATACCATAAGGGTTCCGGGAGTGATCTCTTTATCAATTACGAAATTGCTTCCTGCCCATAACACAGCAATGGTTATACCGGTCGAGATAAATTCAATTCCTCCATTGGCAATGATTGCTCCATAAGCACTGGTATATGTGTTTTTTAAAAGGTGTACGAACCTGATCTCTGTTTTCAGGTTGGCGAATGATTCAATGCCGAAACGCTTAATCGTGGCAATGGAGTTTAAGGATTCTACCAATTGTGATTCCAACTCGGCACTACTTTCCATGATGTTGCGCTGGTATTTTTTATTCAGCCTGTTAAAAAGTACATAGGTAAGGATAAATAGGGGGGCAGAAACCAGGGTAATAGCTGCTAACTTCCATGAATAAACGAACATGACGATGAGGGTAAAAATCATGATAAGTAAGTTCACTGCTAAATCCAATGAAACATTATTAATAAAGTTGCGTATTTTAACCGCATCATTGACCCTGGAAATGATTTCACCGACCCGCATCGTATCAAAAAACTGTTGCGGTAAGGTTAGTAAATGTTTATAATATCCCAGGATTAACGATGCATCGATACGTTGTCCTGTTTTTAATGCTAAAATGCTTTTCATTGAACCGACAAATGTCCGGAGTAATATGATAAGTATCATCAGAATTCCCATCAGGTTCAATAGGTTGATATTCCGGTCAACTAAAACGTAGTCCGTGATTTTTCCTACATAGATGGCAGTGGATAGCCCCAGTATACTATAAACCAAAGCACCGAATAATGCCTGTCCCATTACGCTTTTATGGGGACGTAATAATTCAATGAAACTTTTCAGCGTACTTTTTTTGAGATCACCTTTTTGAAATGTCTCAGCAGGGTGTAGCAGAACGAGAATACCTGTCCATTCTTTCTTAAATTCCTCATGCGCTTTCTTATGAAGTTTTCCATCTCCCGGATCCATGATCAGAATATATTTGTCGGTTACCTTATAGATAACGACAAAATGTTGCAACACTTCTTTAACTACAACATGTGCTATGGCGGGTTTCGGTATCTCAGTCAGGCACTCGAAAGGGCCTTTGACTCCTTTCGCCTCCAACCCCAGTTTTTTAGCGGCTTCGATTATACCTAAGATATTAGTTCCCTTTTTATCCGTGAAAGCATATTGACGAATACGGGAAATAGGGAACTTTAAGCCGTAATGGGCTGCGATGGATGCCAGACAAGCAGCACCGCAATCAGTGATATCGTGTTGTTTGATTTTTATTTTATGGTTCATAGAGCTTGTGTGATTGAGTTGCTGTTGTATTGTGTCGGGTTAGCCCAGTCGTCCATTTTCTGATATAACAGATCAAACAGGGAGCGCCGTGTGATTTTGAAATGGCTGATCACAGTCATTCCTTTTTTGAGTTTTCCCTGTACCCCGTTTTTACGTATCAGATGGTCTTTTTCCAATTGGCATTTTACCTGATAAAATGCGTTGTTATTATTATCTGTCAGGAAATCCGAAGATATTTCCGTTACCAACCCTTCTATGGTTCCCCATTCGTTATAATTGAACGACTCGACTTGTATACTTACCGGCATACCGATCTGGATATATCCGATATTTCGGGGAGAGACATAGATTTCGCAACATAGAGTCGAGTCCGGACTGATAATAGCAACAGAGTTCCCTGTTTGTATATTACTTCCTTTATAGATTCCTCTGAAATAGTCGAGTGTTCCGCTTACCGGGCTCGTGATAACGTAAAGCTCTTTGTCTTTAATTTCCTGATTTAAAGAAGAGGATATCTCATTATAAGAATTTGTATAGCTATTCAGGTCGGTTTGCCATTTACTGATTTGATTATCTTTTAATGAAGCCAGTTCATTATTGATTTTGTTATATTCATACTGGTACTTTTCATATTCTTCGGCAGCAATTACTTTCTTCTCATAAAGAGCCTTGTTACGTTGATAGTCTTTGGTTGATTTTTGTAAAGTTGTTTTATATTCTTCCAACTGTTTGATGAAGTAACTGTATTCTTTCCGGCGGGTATCAGAAGAAAATATATCCGGACGTTTGCCTTTGGCCAGTTCCTTCAGATCGTTTATATGCTCCTGTAAATCACGTAAACGTTCCTTATGATAATTGATTTTGTAATTTGCATTTGATGCTCGGAAGGTTAATATAGTATCGCCTTTGCTGATTTTCAGTCCTTCTTTGGTATATACTGAATCCACATATTCTGTTATACTCGCTTTTATCTCAGTCTTTTCTACGGCAGGACGGATTGTTCCAGCATCCTGTACCGATACATCTACATAAACTAACGGCAGCGAAATGATAGCTGCCGTTAGTGCAAAAAGAACTACCCAGTATATTTTCTGGGATTTAGTAGGATGCTTGTCTATATAGGCATCGATACTGTTGGTGATTAGGGGAGAGGGGAGTAGTTTCATCGTTTTAAATTTTAACCCATTGTAAATGGCGAACACCGTTTTTTATATAGCTGATCACCTTCCATTGTCCTGCAAAAATCTCTGTCAACTCTTTTTTGCTTAATTCTGTCATTTTGTTATTTGTTTCCATGTTTACTAAGTGTTTGTGTTGATTAATTATTATTTTTACGACAAAAATAGATTTCAAAGTGTTGATATTATGTTATCTGTATGTTATGCTTTATGTTATCTTTTTTCTTAACGTATGGAATATGTTTGATTACTAATAGTTTACGTGTAAATAACAACTGGTATGAGAATAAATTATATATGGACTACTTTTATTATTGCGATTATAGTCTTATTGCTCTCTCAGGTTTTTTGGTTACATAATATGTATCATATTCAAAAAACGGATTTGGAAGAAAGGCTTAATGTAATATTGGTAGAGGCTGTACAAAAGGAGTTAGACAAACGTTTTTTATATTCGGATCAACAGACTGCAAAGAATCCGGAGAAAAAAGGAAATGTTTTTGAGTTTGTTTTGGATAATAATAAAATACAAAGCGAAGGAGTGTTGGCACAGCAGAACGAAGCTTTGCAACGCTTGATGGTATTTGAAGATATCAATTTTGACTTGTCTGTATTAGATAGTATCTACAATGTTATGTTGGAACAACAGAATATAGAAATGGAATATTATTTATGTTATCAGGATTCGATGAAAGTCTTGGATTCGGTGGGGGATAGCTCTTTGTGGGGAATAAAAAGTAAAGAAGTTCCAATCGTAAATGATACAAAAGTTCAAGCGATATTCTCTATTACTATGCCGTTGGTTTTGAGTCAAATGCTTTGGATGCTTGTTGTTTCAGTTTTAATGTTTTTGTTGATTATTATTTGTTTTGTTTATGAATTGAGGGTCATTTTCACCCAGCGTCGCCTTACCCAACTACGTGATGACTTTTCTCATGCGTTGGTGCATGATATGAAAACTCCGTTAGGTACGATTTATATGGCTGTTGACCAATGGGGAAAAGGAGTTCTTGATAAAAATCCGGAACTGCGGTCTAAGTTTTCAGATACGGCAATGGCACAAGTCTTGAATTTGCAGGCTTTAGTCGATAAGATATTGACTATAGCATATCTTGAACAAAAGAAATTGATATTGGATCCTAAAATTATGGATCTGTCAAACATGATTCAAGGGTTGGTCGATAAGTTTTCCATTCAAGCCAAGAAGCCTGTCAGTTTTAAAATCGATATAGATTTGGAAAGTACTCATATTATTGCCGACCCTGTTTATTTAACGAATGCAGTCAGCAATTTGATTGATAATGCGATTAAATATTCCGGTGATTCTGTAGCAATTGATATTTGTTGTCATTCAAGCGATAATCAGTTATTTATAGAAGTTAGCGATAATGGCTTCGGTATTTCAGAAAGAGACCGGGAAAAGATATTTGAGAAATTTGAACGTGGAGCAGCCGTAGGTAGAAAAGGGGCAAAAGGGTTTGGATTGGGACTTAATTATGTGAAACGGGTGATGAATGCACACGGTGGAACGGTCTCTTTATCGAGCTTGAAAGGACAGGGTTCAAAATTTGTTTTATATATGCCCCTTAAAGTGTCGTTTATTTGATTTCCTTTTCCTATATTTGAGCAAGCACAAAACTAATCATTATGAGCAAAATAAAATTACTTCTTGTGGAAGACGACGAGTCTTTGTCCTTTATAGTGAAAGGAAGTCTGGAATTGACCGGAAGTTATGAGGTTTTTGTTGCATCAAATGGAAAGGAAGGCCTGGAGGCATATGTTTCATTTAAACCGGATGTGATTGTTTCTGATATTGAAATGCCGGAAATGTCAGGGGAGGACTTTGTTGCACAGATCCGCCAGGGAGATAAAAAGACGCCCATCTTATTTGCTACGGCTAAAACTTCTCCTCAGGATTTGATACGGGGATATCAGTTCGGGATTGATAATTACATACGAAAACCTTATTTGTGTGAAGAATTGGATGCTCATATTCGCGGAATATTAAAACGGGTAGGGGAGAATGATCCGGTTAATGAAGTGATATCAGTTAATCAGGATACGTATCCTCTGGGACTTTATATATTCCATGTCAAACATCAGTATTTGCAATTGGGAGATAAACATATAAAGTTGTCTGTCCGTGAGACGAATATCTTATGGATGCTATATGAGGAAAAAGGAAAACTTGTCAGACGAACCGATATACTTGATAAACTTTGGGGAAAAGCAGATTTTTATACTTCGCGTAGTCTGGATGTCTTTGTCCGGAATATTCGCTCATATTTAAAAGAGGATCCTTCTGTTGAGATAATAACGGAAAGAGGAGAGGGGCTTATCCTGAGGTTTTTACCAACTAACGCGGACTTCGGAACCTTTTAGCATTAACTAAGGGAGAAACTAACTCAAAACTACCGACTAAGTATTTTTAGGGTGTACACCCTGGCTGATTATCCTGTACACCTTAGCTTTCCAGCCTGTACAGCTTGGTGGATTATCCTGTACAGGGTAGTTTTAGTGGGTAAGGACTTTTGTGCTAGTAGGTCGGCACTTAACAATTAGTAGTATACTATATTCCGGTTAGTTGTTGCCGTAGATGTTTGCTGTGTGACAGGTGGCAGATGCGGTTGCAGACGTTTTATTTTATCTGCAACCCTTTATATCTTAATCTATAGTCTTTTATCTGTTTGTGTGACAGATGGCAGATGTTTTCTGAAAACTTTGTGTATAAACTATTTGATCTGCGCACAATTCACCTGCGGGGTACGGATACCCGGCTTCAGTTCGCCGTTGACGATGATCAGGCTGTCGCCTGTCAGCACGGCACCGGCTCCGGCACGGGCTAATTGCTCGTAGTTACCCAGCTCTTTCCATTCTTTGGTAAAGGTATTGTATTGCAACAAGGTAGTGTTGAATTTGTACCATTCCACCGGATGATGCATGTATTCTTTCGCTTCTCTTTCCAGAGACTCGATACCGGCCGTATCAGATTCGTCTACTGCCCTGGCCATCCGTCTTGGACGGTTGATGGCGTTAAAGAAACAGTCGTAATTGACGCCACTCATCAGCAGGATCGAACTGTCACCGTATGAAACGACACAACCTCCGGTAAAGGTACGGGGATATCCGTTGGCAAATACGGGCAATTTCGTTTCCGTTCTCCACGTTTTTGATGCCGGATGGTACGAGAGCATATCTGTCGGTACGATCGCGTCCATATCGTTTTGTATCGGCTGGAAACCGCCGGCCAGATAGATGCGTGTACCGTCTTCTGACTTTTGGGCGGCTAATACAGGTTGGACGCGGGCTGCTCCCGGGAAGCCGGGCAGACTGTTCCAGTTGCTTCCTGTGGCCGGTTCCATTGACAGGAAGGTGTTGCAGGGATGCGTGTTTTTGTTTCCTCCGGCTACGTAAACTGTGTTGTCGATGTATGTGGCGGAAAGATTGTCCATAGGAGCCGGAAGTGAGGGCAGTTTGCGGATATCCGCCTTTTCATCGGTCTTATTCCATGACAAGAGGTAGACATCCGGGAAGAATGAATCGCTGTTGTTGCCTCCGATGCAGACGATGCCTTCGGGGGTAGTGGCTGCTGCGCCATAGGCTACCGGGTGAGGCAGGTTGCCTGCTTTCTTCCATCCGGCAGCCGGAGCAGAAAGGTCGAGGGCGAATATATCGCTGTAATATTTCTTGGCTCCTCCTTCCGTAACGGGTTTGTCGGGGAAGTTGCAACCGCCGGCTACCAATAGTTTTCCATTACTGATGCCGACAAACGGAGCCGATACTCCCAGGGATGCCGTATCTGCCATTCCGGGCAGGTCGGGTAGTTTACTCCAGTTAATCATGATCTCTTTAGGTTTTATTTCAGTTCTAAATGTTGATGCAGGAAGTTCTTCCCCATTGACCAGGTTGGCACGGGTAAAAGGCTGCCAGCCGTAACGTACCAGTTTCGGATTAGTAATCTTCTCGTTCCATACCTTGACTTTGCCGCCGATAATCTCCGCTTGGGCAGAGACGAACAGGCCGTCGTGTTCGGCTATCTCAAATGTGCGTACAGGTTGTCCGTCGGAGGTGTGCAGGCCTTCCGCATAATCGAAGGAAATATAGGCGGCTGCGTCTTTGAATTCGATAGAACGGAACAAAGGCCCTGAAGGAATTACCGGCTGTCCGTATGTCTTGTTCAATGCCCAACGGGCCAGGCGTTCCCCTATTTCACGTTTGTATCTTGGATGTACATTCAAGGAATCTCCCCGGTCGCTGCTGACAGCCATGCCGCAATTCGGTATTGTTTCCATCATTTTGCGTTGGCTGTTGCGGAACCATGTCCAACTGGGGCGGTCGATACTGGATAACTGGACGTAATAGAACGGAAGCTCTTCCCGCCAGTTTTCGCGCCAGCTGTTCACCAGTAACGGGAACAGGCGTTCGTGTGTTTCGATATTCTGTGCGTTCGACTCGCCCTGGTACCAGATTACGCCTTTTATCGGGTATTGTTGCAACGGCTCGATGCCTGTCTCATAAAGGTAGCAGGGCTCGTACGGGTGACGCTGCAATTTATTGGCCGACTTTTTGGTGTTGAGCATGGCACGGCCGCGTACCCAGTCCTGGATAAAGTCGTTTTGTGTCCAGTCGTACAATATATCGGTGAAATCGAACTCCAGTGTTTTCCTGTCTATCCAGGCTTCGGTTCCCGAGCCGCCTATGGCATTCAGGATAAGTCCGACCGGAACCTGCAGGCTGTCCGATAGCATGCGTCCGAAAGCGAAAGCTACGGCTGAGAATCGATCGGCTGTCTGTTCGTTGCATGTCGTCCATTGCGTGTCGTGGTAATATTGCAGGCGGTTGAGGGAATCCATGACCGATGCATCCCATTCTTCTGCATTGGTATACCAACGGGGTTGCCTGTTGAAAAAGCGTATCTGCGGTTGCTTACCGGCATATTCGAGTAATTCCTTACGCTGGCTGTCTACCAGCTCGTCTACCCGGAATGCCATGTTGGACTGTCCGGAACAAAGCCATACTTCGCCGACCAGTACATCCTTATAAACCAGCTTCCGGGAAGCCGGAATTTTCTTTCTGTTCTTTTTATCTGTCGGTGAAAAGGCTTCGATAGCCAGTTCGTAAGGACCTCCTGCCTGTAACGGGTCGAGGGTGACAGACCATTTGCCGTTGGGGGCGGTTACCGTTTCTTTCTTTTGTCCGGCAATCCGTACGGTTACCTGCTGTCCGGTGTTTGCTGTTCCGGAAATAAGCAACGGTTTCTCCCGTTGCAAGACCATATTATCCGAGTAAGTAACGGGCATTTGGAGACCTCCGTAGTTGCCGGTCAGTTCCTGATAAATCGTCTTAGCCAGAATTCCGGCGCCTTCGGCAGTTGGATGAAGAGCGTCGGGTAACAGATCCGGACGGTTGTAGAGACAGGCCTGCAGGTCGATCAGCCCGGTATTGGCCAGGCGGGCTATTTCTTCAATCGTTTCCTGCTCCATCCGGTACCAGTCGCGTGTTCCTGATTTGAAGCGTGGATGGCGGTGCGAGATCGGTGTCATTCGGCAGATCCATATCCGGCAGTTGGGATTCGCTTTACGGAAGGAATCGATCAGGGAGAGATAATCGCTTACGAAATCATCCCTGTAGTTGGGCCAGTTACGCGGATCGGTATCGTTCAGCCCTAAATGGATAACGACCCGGTCGGCGGCAAAGCCGAGTGCTGCTTTATACTCGTCCTGTTCGCGGTAAGGGCGGTGTCCTTTGTTGAGGAGCGTCGCACCGCTTTTGCCGAAGTTCATTACTTCGTAACCATCTCCCAGCATACGCTGAAGCTGGGCCGGGTAAGCGTTTATTTCCCGGTTTTCTATGCCTGCGCCGTATGTTACACTGTTACCCACACAGGCAACCTTTACCTTGTTCTGGGCATAGGTCACTGTGCAAAGCAACAGGCATAAGAATAAAAGAGTCCTTTTCATCGTATAATGATCTGTTTATTTCTTTTTATCGGGCGAATAGACTAGTCCGTCTACCGCCTTTTTACCATCGGGTGTAACGAATACGAAGGTGAACATCCATTTGTTCAGTCTGACTTCCGGCAGCGTGAATTTGCCTACGGGGAGTTTCAGGAATACTTTGTTCCAGCCTTTCTGAAGATGTACCCGGATAGGATCTCTGGCTACGCAGTTCTCGTTGCCCAAGGCTATTTCATTTGATTTTTCTTTGTGGGTGGCTGTCCAGACGGGTGGCAGTATCTCCCGGTCGTTCAGCCATACGCGGCTTCCTTTGTAGTCCCATTGTCCCTGTGGCGGTGCCAGATCCATTTCCGAACGACCGTAGTTCTGGAATTCGATCCAGGCACCTGCTTCCTGTTCTTTCGGGGAATAGACCCATGTCCAGGCGTAAGCCGTATGGTTTTCTTGAGGATCTTTATAGAAGCCGGGAATGAGGTTGCCCCATACATGGCGCAGGTAGACTCCGGCTCCGATGGTTTCGCCTGTTCCGTATGTTTTTCCGTCGTAGACATAGCTGTCCTTCAGCTCTGCTTCGGGTGGGAATGTGCTGTTCAGGTCACCGTTGTTGGGGAATGCATCGGTGATACGCCATTTTACGTTCGTCTGTTTTACGTAAGCGAACGGGTATCCTTTGAAGTTATGCTCTTTATGCCAGAGCATACGTTTCTCGAATCCGGCAAAGGAGATATATGCCCGACTATCCTCGGAAGGCAGGTTCGTACCCTCTTTGTCGAAGTATTCATAGTCCCCTCCCCGCCAGGAACGGTCGGCTATGGCCAGCATGTTCGGGTAAAGGCCGTTTTCCCGGATTATGTTTTCTTCCGGTTCCACGAGGCGGTCGTTCCAGATAGCCAGGATGACACCGGCCATATCGTGGCTGCCTTCGGTATGGTTGTAAACCGTGCTGTTGTATAAGGCGCGGATGTCGGCAAAGGTATCGAAATGGTTCAAGTAATGGAAACGGGAGTCGATGGCCGGTATCCCCGGCTGGGCTTTGCCGCGGTAACTCCACAGGTGTGTCATATCGATCTCTCCCGGTTGATAATGCCATCCCGGGTTCCAGGAGATCACTTTTTTGCCTTTTGATCGTACGAATGCAACCATTTCAGGCACAAATTGCGGATTGGTGAACTTCACTTCGTCCGTTCCGATATGCAGGTACGGAACATCGAATGTTTCGCATACCTCTTCGATCAATAGCTTCAATATCTTCATCCCTTCCGGACTTTGCATGTCGTGGCGGAAAGTACGGATGAAAGCGGCACTGTGTCCCGGCATGTCCAGTTCGGGGATAAGCAATACCTGATGTTGTTTGCAGAACTCGACCAGCTCTTTGGCTTCCTCCAGTGTGTAATACTTGCCCGGCATGCGGGTGGTATTGATACTGTCGTTGATCATCGGGAAGATCTTGCTTTCCAGTCGCCATGATTGGTTTTCGGTGAGGTGCCAGTGGAATACGTTGATCTTGTATTGGGCCAGCTTGGCTATTTCCCGTTTCAGCTCTTCCATGGAAATGTAAGAACGTCCTACGTCCTGCATCAGTCCGCGGATACGGAAAGCAGGCCAGTCGGTTATTCGGCATCCGGTGATGTAGGATCTGTCGCCTTTCTTCTCCGTCAATTGCCGAAGGGTTTGGATGGCCCAGTAAACACCCTGTTCCGTTGTTGCTTCAATAGAGATTCCCTGCGGTGAAACCTGTAGTTTGTAGGCTTCGTCTTGGTTGATGGCTGCTTCCGGCAGGTTTTCCACCAATGTTACCCGGAAAGTCCTTTTGCTGGCGGGGTTTACTTTGATATTGCTTTCCTGCAACCAGTCGGTAACCATTTGTCGGGTTTCACCAGCCAGTGATACCGAAATATCTTTTCCGGAGAATGTTTGCTTTGTCCAGTCTACCTGCTGCGGCCAGGGAAGTAAGTTCAGACTACCGGCAGCATAGACCACCGGTAGCCATAAACAGAGTATAAGTGTTATGAACAGTTTGTGTTTCATCCTTATTCTTTAATAAGGTCGGAGATCTTGATCGCCTGGAAAGTCATGTGTGCTACACTCGATTCATAGAAGATCCCGACAGTTTCCTTATCGATCATAGACAAACAAGTGTAACCCCATCCTTCGGCTTCGTCAAGTAATACCTGATGTTCTGTCGGCCAGGTCAGACCTCCGTCGAGACTGGCTTTGATCGTGATATGGTTACGTCCTTTCGTCGTGTTCGGATTGGAGAACAGTAATAGTTTCTTTCCGGTGATGTTGTCTTCGGCATCTACCTTGATGAGGCTGGCCATACATACCGGTTCGGGAAGGGCGCTGCGGCTGGAAGGGTGTTCCGTCCATGTTTTACCCAGGTCTTTGGTTGTTGCCACGGCACGGCTGCCGCCACGGTTATCACGCATGTTGAGCATTAACACTCCCGGTTCTACCTCTGCCACTTGTGCTTCGGTCGTGTTGGTGCGGGCCAGGTTATGGATATGCCATGTTTTGCCGCGGTCTTTGCTGTACATTACCCCTGCGTTGGGAATACGTGTCGCATCGATGAACTGAATCGGAAATACCAGTGTACCGTCCTGCATAGTGATACCGCGTCCCGGCCCTTGCAGCAGGAAGTACCATGAAGGGTCTTTTACCTGTGAAGTGATGTTGATCGGTTCGCTCCATGTCTTACCGTCGTCTTCGCTCTTTACCAGTACTAATTGGGCCGTTTCATCGGGAGTCATACCCGGCATCGAGTTCCACCAGGCACGTCCGTTACCCATTCCGTGTGTCCAGGCGGCAACGATCCAGATCGTGTTTGTCTTTTCATCCACAAGGATGGACGGGTCGCCTACGCCGTTCTGGGCATGGGGTAAACCGCCGGTTTCACCGAATGTCATGGCTACCTGCATCGGCTCCCAGGTTTGTCCTTTGTCGGTGCTGCGGCTTACGCCTATATCGACCATTTCCTGAAGGTCGACGCTGCTGTTGTAGCGGATGTCGTATACCCCCAGAAGAGTTCCGTTATTGGTAGTAACCATTCCCGGGATGCGGAAAGCGGCAGAACCGTCGTCACCTGCCTGGCGTACTCCTACACCGACGCGACGGGGAGCCTCTGCTTTCCCTTTCCAGGCTATTGCAGCCGGTTTATTGTTGATGACTGCTTCGGGCATTGTGAAAGATACTCTCGATAGTAAAGACGTTTCAGGTTTCATCTCGATACTTACCCAAAAGTAATTCGGCCCTTTTACCATCGGCTGTTTGGAAGTCAGTGTGATGGTGTTTGCCGATGCGGTCACTTCATCCTGTTTTACGGAATAAGAAGGATTGGCTACACGTGTCTTTCCCGGTGTGAAACTTGTCACATAAGTAACCGGGTTGAAATGCGTGCCTTCTCTTGCCGGCGCTTCCGTTCCGCTATAAAATAACCGGATCGCTTTGATGTCCGACAGGTTTGTCTCGTTACCGAACTGTAGGGTGAGCTTATTTAATACATCCCCCTTCTGTGCGGGAATACGCATTTCCAACAGCACATTGTCTGTACGGTCGATCAGAATAGGAATCTGCTGTTCCCTTACGTACAAGCTGTCTGCTGCAAAGGCGGTTTGTGCGATGAATAGAAGACAGAGATAAAAGATGCTTTTCTTCATGATAATTGTTCTATTGTGTTGTTTGTTAAAATACTGAACCAAATCTAGGTAAAATCTATGCAAAATCTAGGTATTTCAAGTGAAATATAGGAAATATCTAGGTAAAATCTAGGAGGTTAATCCGTCATATTAGCCACTTTGGGACGAAGGAAACAGATCTGAATGATCAGGGCAATGGCAACAAGACCTGCCAGCATCGCAAAGTCGTGTCCGAGATTACCGGCATCTGTCGATCTGCCTAATAGATCTGTGATGGCTGCCCCGGCAAACACTCCGGTCATATTCATGATACCGTAAGCTGTTGCACGGTAACGCGGTGAAATGAACTGACATAGGATCGGCATATTGTTGGCGTCGAAGATACCGAAACCGATACCGAAGCAAAGACCACCGCCGACAATCATCAGGAAATTATGCCCGAAACCGAGCAATAATAACGATGGAATGGTTAATGCCAGTCCGATGGCTCCCGTGTAAACGCGTCCCCGGACGTTTGTCTGTATCCATTTGTCTGATAAGATACCGCCCACAATAACCCCGATGAATGAAGACAAAGCGATCGTAATTGTCGATAGCGGGCCGGCTTCGGACATATCGATCGACAGGTTTTCCGAGAACAATGTAGGTAGCCAGTTTTTGGTAGCCCAACCCGGTAGACTCGGTGTTGCGAAGTAGAGCAGGATGATCCAGAAGGAAATGTTCGTAAACAGCATTCCCATTCCTTTGAGAGCTCCTTTAACCGGGTTCTCCACGGCAGCTCCTACTTCTTTTATCTTATGGACGATATGATCTTTTTTATCTTTCAGGAACAGGATCAGGATCACGCTGTATGCTATTCCGGCAATCCCAAACCAATGGAAGGTCGTTTCCCAGGTGAAAGCGCTTGCCACTGTGGCACCGAAGCCACCCAGAGCCTGTCCGGTGTAAAGTCCGGTCATGTGGATACCTACGGCCAGCGAACGGGTCTTTCCCTGGTGATAATCGGTGATCAGCGATAATCCGGCAGGGATGTATAAAGCTTCGCTCACCCCCATCAGGGCACGGAGGAAATAGATCTGGTTGAAGGTAGTGCAATAACCCATCATCAGCGTAACGAACGACCAGACGAACAGGCTTCCTACGATCAGCCACTTGCGGTTTACCCTGTCGGCAATCATTCCTGCTACAGGACTCATGAATCCGTAAATCCAGAGGAATACGGCCATCAGGCGGCCGAAATTTGCCGCCGACTCCAGTTCGGTGATGTCGATCATCATCGCATCTTTCATGGTAGAGAGCATTTGGCGATCCATATAGTTCAGTAAGGCTACGCCCCATAACAGACCGACAACTACCCAGGGATAGATTTTTTTATTATTCATATCGTTTATTTTGGATAGGGAAAAACAAAGTTTGGTGTAGGTTTTTATTTTGAAAGAATTTCTTTACAAAGCAAATTGCATTTGAGAAGCATCCGTGGGATGTGGAACGGGCCTTTATACATATTACCTTTGGCCGGCTGCGACAGAGTTCCGTCATAATGGAAATAGCCGTACCATTCGCCGTATTCTCTGTCCGGGAAACGGGCATAGGTATATTCGTTGATCATTTGGTGCATTTCAAGATACTTGCTGTCGCCGGTGGCTTCATAAGCATATAATGTGGCGATAATGGCTTCGCATTGGGGCCACCAGAATTTCATGTCATGCCAGTATTCCTGCTGAGGAAGGTTCTTGCAGTCTCTGAAATAGGTGATTCCGCCGTAGGTCTTGTCCCAACCCCATTCCCAGGCCCAGTCGAGGATGGTTAACCCCATCTGCTTCAGCTCCGGATCCCAGTTCCTGTATTTGGCTTCTTCCAGAATGAACCAGGCTGTTTCGATGGAATGGCCCGGATTGATGGTACGTCCCGGAATCGAGTCGATGAATTCGCCATTCGGTCCTACTGTTTCAAGGATTGTTTTGAATTCCGGTTTCATAAAGTCCCGGCGTAGTTCGTCGATCGATTCATCTATCTGCCGGGTCAGCACTTCATCGTCTATGGCTTCACGGATGCGTGCTGCCGTATCGATCAGGATCATGCAGATGGAATGCCCTTTGGCAATGAAGCCTTCCCTGAATTTTGGTTCCAGCAGTCCCGGTGTATTTTTGTAATGAAGAACCTGTTTGAACAGTTTAACCGCTTTTTCAGCATAACTCTTATCACCCGAAGCGATCGAATATTGAGCCATGGCAATGGCAGCAAATGTTTCAGAGAATACATATCTTCTTTTGCGTACCGGAACACCGGTTGCCGTTACTTCATAAAACATACGTCCGTCTTCATCAAAACAGTGTTTTTCGATGAAGTCAATGCCGTTTTTGCAAGCCTGCAACCATTCTTCGCGTTTCTCTATATTATTGTAGGCATATGCCAGTATAAAAGCGAACCGCCCCTGAAACCAGACAGACTTGTTTGAATCCATCAGTGAACCGTCCCTGTTCAGGCAGGTAAAGTAACCTCCGTTTTCCTTGTCGATGCCGTATTTAAGCCAGAAAGGCATGACATCGTTCAAGAAGTCGTTTTTATAGACGTCGCCCCAGTAACCCAGGTAATCAGCCGGTTGGTTTATATTTGTCTTTGCATCCATAAGGCCTTAGAATTTATTACATCTTTCAAAGAAGTTAATGGCTTCCAGCTCTGCTTTCATGGCTACCTCTTCGGCATCTGTCATGTTCTGGAACGGAGTACGGTTTTTACCGAGGTCGAGACCGATCAGTTTCATGATGCGCTTTCCTCCTACGATATTTCCGCGGTAATGGCAAATAACGTTGATTACCTCCTGTGAGAAGTTCTGTTTTTCGCGGGCTGTTTCCAGGTCGCCGGCTTCCCATGCTTTGATAATTCCTACCAGTTCTTTTCCGTTATAGTTGGTCGTTCCGCCGATACCGCCCTGAGCTCCGCCCATAGCCAGACATGGTAGAATTGTTTCGTCCTGTCCGTGAAGCATATCGAATTTACCCTCTTTATACAATCTGCACTGATTGTATTCATACAGGCTTTCATACGTATATTTAATGCCGGCAAAGTTTGGAATGCGTCCGTCCACCGCTTTCAGAAAATCAACCATAGAAAGGAATGCCCCGTTGAATGCCGGGATATGATAATAATAGAAAGGTAGTTCCGGTGCACCGCAGGCAATTTCTTCGCAATACTTTACCAGTTCTTCCACACGGTTCACCTTAGGAAAAGGAGAAGCCATCGCACCGATACCCCATGCTCCGATTTTTTGAGCATGAGCGGCCAGATTGCGGCTTGTCTTCACACAGGTACTTCCGACATGCACGATAACTTTGAATCCTTTAGGTGCAACTTCCACCCATCTTTCAGCCAGTTTCATGCGTTCTTCTTCATTCAGCATATATCCTTCGCCGGATGATCCGTTAATGAAAACACCTTTCAATCCGTTGTTAACAAGTAGCTTGGCATAAGCTTCAATGGGTTCGTAATTCACTTCTCCATTTTCATAAAACGGAGTAAAAGGAGCATCGATAAGACCTTTAATTCTTTCCATGGTACGTAGTATTTTAGAAGTTATTATGTGTGATGTTTTAATTATGCAGCAAATATAAATAAAATAATTTAATAATATGTGTTTTTTTATGACTATTATTTATTAATATCTCAATGATAATATAAACAGCTTTATTGATGCCTTTATTGGGAATTTAAGACTTTGTAAGTAGGATGTAATGAATAGTAAGGTTTTGGTGTCTCTTTTGATCGGTAGTTAATATCGTATCATTCCTAAAATTTTACTTCTCGATAATAAGCAGGCACCCAGTACCCCGGCACGTTCACCCAGCTTGGAAATTTTAATTTCCGTATCCTGGCTTACCAGATTGAGTGAGTATTTGCGTATAGCGCTTTTTATAGGAAGGCTGAGATATTCGCCGGTTAAGGAGAGAGTTCCTCCCAATACGACCAGTTCCGGATTGAATATATTCATAAGACCTGCAATGCCTTGTCCCAGATTTACCCCCATTTCTTCAAGTATCTCGATACAGAGGACATCTTCTTTCTGGATAGCTTCAATCATATCTTCCATCGTGATCTCTTCGTTCTTGTCTATTTTCTTGGCAAGAATGGTGCTGCTGCCTTCCCTGTATTTTTCCAGTAGTTTGCGATATAGAGCCGAACCGGATGCTTCGGTTTCGATACATCCTTTCTTTCCGCAATGGCACAATATCTCATTATTGAAGAAACAGAAATGACCGAATTCGCCTGAAAAACCGGATTTGCCGTAATATAGTTCACCATTAATAAATATGGCTAATCCCAATCCCCAGCTCATATTTATATAAAGGATGTTCTTTTCACCTTTTACAACCCCCTGCATATACTCACCATATAGCATGGCACGGGTATCGTTCTCGATATAAATTTTGATTTTTATTCGCTCTTCCAATATCAGGGAAAGCGGTTTTTCATCAAAATAGAATATACTGTAACTATAACCGGATACCGGTTTTACCCGTCCCGATATATTGACACCGACAGCCAGTATCTTTTCCCTTTCTACCGGTAGTGAATTGATAAAAGCATTGATTTTCTCGCATAATGCTTCAAGTGCTGCCGGCGTATTCTCGAGTGAATAAGGAATATTCTCTTCTATTCTCAGCTTTTCACCTTTGAAGTCTACGGCTGCCAGATTGATTTTGTTTTTGTAGATGTCAACCCCTACGAAATAGCCGGAAGCCGGATTTAAACCGTAAATGTTCGGTTTACGACCACCGCTGGTTTCCTGTTTACCGAAATCCAGAATATAGCCATCGTCTTGTAATTCGCCGATCAGTTTGGTGACAGTCGGAATACTTAAATCCATTTCTTTACATAATTCTGCAATTGTAGCATCCCCATTGGCAATATAGAAATGTATGATTTTCTTTTTAAGAAGTTCACTACGAGTACAATCGTTTGTGATAAGAAATTTTGTATTCATGGCTGTATTATTATTGTATATGGTATTCTTCAACAAAAGTAAATAAATATATTTCAAATATGCCTATTTAACTAAAACAAATTGTCGTTGTTCGCACCGATTAAACATTAGTGTTTGTATATTTGCTGCTATGCTAACAAATCTGATCGACGAGGAGCTATTAGTGAAGGAACTGACCCTGGGAAGCCAAAAAGCTTTTCAGGTACTATTCATGCGCTATTATCCTAAGATCCGTGGTTTTGTATACGGTTTAGTTAAATCGGAGCAGGATGCAGAGGATATTTCCCAGGAAGTTTTCTCTAAAGTATGGGGGAACCGGGATAAGTTTGCCGATGTAAAGAACTTTGGCGCTTATCTATTCATCTTATCTAAAAATACCACTTTCAATTTTTTGGAAGCTCAACAAATACGTATCGAAAGATTAAAAGAAAAACCATTTGAAGAAGAGACCAATGACTCTCCGGATGAAGATTTAATAGCCAAGGATCTGCAGCTTTTGATCGATATGGTAGTAGAAAGCATGCCTCCACAGCGTAAATTGATCTATCAGTTGAGCCGTGAGATTGGATTGTCCAACCAGGAGATTGCCGAAAAATTACAATTAAGTAAGAAAACAGTTGAAAATCACCTGAATTTGGCGTTAAAAGAATTGAGAAAAGTTTTATTATATCTATTGATACTTTATTTGTGTTAAAATATTGGGGGCGAAATGCCCAAAAGGAGTCTTTATAATATAATGTTAAGGACAGAATGAGTTATATAAAAAAAATAGTTGATTATTTCTTTCATCATGACTTCTCGGAAGAGACGATAAGGAAAGTGCATCAACGATTGACAAAGGAAGATGATAGGCCGGAGGTAGACGATGCGCTGCTGTCGGTCTGGGATACTATGGGGTTCCCGGAGATGAACGAAAATCATTCAGAACAGGCTTTTTCTCAATTAAGCAGACAGTTAGGTTTCTCAGAACAAAAAGAACCCGTGCGGAAATCTTTACGGCCGACGTCATTTGTTATGAAACTGGCGGCTATATGGCTCTTACCGCTGATCATGCTTTCTTCTTCCGTTTATTTTTATTGGCAGGCAAATATAGCTAAAGATGCGGTAGCGGATGTTTTGCTGATCGAGCATTTTGTTCCGGCAGGCAAACGTGAACAGATCATTCTTCCGGACAGTAGTCGGGTTTGGTTGAACTCCGGTAGCGTATTGATTTATCCTTCTACTTTTATAGGACAGACACGTGATGTTTATCTGTCTGGTGAAGGTTATTTCGAGGTTGAAAAAAATACAGAACAACCTTTTATCGTGAAAGCCCGTACATTGAATGTAGAAGTATTGGGTACGCGCTTTAATATTCTCGCCTATCCGGAGGTAAAACAGATTGCAACCACACTTGAAGAAGGCTCCGTAAGGGTATGTCTGCAGGATAACGATAAGAAAGTATATCATCTGGTGCCCGATGAACAGTTGGTATATAATATAGACTCCGGAATAGCGGATATAAAACAGGTAGTCTCTGCTGATTATTCCGACTGGCGCGAAGGAGGTTTATTATTTGACAACTACTCTTTTTCGGATATCATCCGTATTTTGCAACGTACATACGGAGTAAATGTACATTTACAGACATCTGTTTATAATAATAACAAAATAACGGTACATTTTAATAAGAATGAATCGTTGGAAAATATATTCATGCTTTTGAAGGAGTTAATTCCCGGACTTGAATATCGGATTGAAAATAAAGATATCTTTCTGAAATAAGAAAAAGTATTTTTTTACGATGTAATTAAAAAAAGTTTCGGTTTCGATTGGGTGCAACGTTTTTTCTATCTGTCATTATAGATGAGTACGCACTTAAAGTCGTGTTATTGTTTAACTTTTTTAATTACATATGAAGAATAAACACAAATCCAGACGAATTGGAACCTATTGTCTGTGTTTCCTGATTGCAGGTTGTCTGCAGATCAATGCACAAAAGGTCTCCTTTAATGAAGGAACAGTTTCGCTAAAGGAAGCGTTCCAGAAGATCGAAGCTTCATCCAAGTACAAAATTGCTTATAATGGTACGCAGTTGGATGTCAGCAAAAAGGTACAACTGAATCAAAAGAACGTAGAAGTATTGGATGTATTAAAGCAGATCTTGGCTGATACAGGTTATACTTATTCGATTAAAGGAGATTATGTTGTCATTTCCGTACCTGCTAAAAATGCAGTCGATCAGAAAGAAAAAACCGTAAAAGGAGTTATTGTCGATGAAACGGGCTTGCCTGTTATCGGTGCTAATGTAGTTGTTTCGGGAACTACAAGCGGAACCGTTACCGACTTTGACGGAAACTTTACCTTGCAAGTTCCTGAAAGCGGAACACTGGAAATCTCTTATATCGGTTTCCTGACACAGCAAATCTCTTTAAAAGGAAAGAACGATTTCCGTATTACCCTGAAAGAAGATAGCCAGAAGCTGGACGAAGTGGTGGTTGTCGGTTATGGAACCCGTTCACGTAAAAGTATCACCGGTTCGGTAGACCAGGTGAACAGTGAGATTTTCGAGAATCGTCCTGTAACCAATGCTACTCAGGCATTACAGGGAGCATCGGCCAACCTGGTTATCCAGAGCAAGAACATGAATCCGAATGACAACAGTATGAATATCAACATACGTGGTGTCAGTACAATGGGTAATAACGATCCGCTGATCGTTATCGATGGTCTGATCTCCAGCTCTTCTACACTGAATAATCTGAATCCGAACGATATCGAGAATGTCTCTATTCTGAAAGATGCCGGTAGTGCGGCTATCTACGGTTCACGTTCTGCGAATGGTGTTATCCTTATCACAACCAAGAAAGGATCTAAGGGTGGTAAACCTCAAGTCACATTTAACGGACAGGTCGGTGTGCAGGACCCGCGTATTTTGTTCTCTCCGGTAGAAGGTTGGCAGAATGCCATGTTGAGAAACCAGGCAAATGTGAATGTAGGAAATGCCCCTCAATTCACCCCGACTGCTATTCGCGACTTATATGATCACCGAGACGAAGAAGAATGGCTGTACGATCAGATCATCCAGACGGGGCTTCAGCAGAACTACAACATTAATGTATCGGGCGGTAGCGAGAATACAACTTATATGGTATCGGCCAGCTACTTTAATCAGGAAAGTAACTTTAAGGGTAATTTCGGCATGGAACGTTATAACTTCCGTACGAATTTAAGCACGGAATACGGACGTTTCAAACTGACTTCACTGATGGCATACAACCGCCGTAAGGACCGCACCGTAGCCGGTGGTACTGGTAATGCGATTATCAACTCTTCCCGCGTACCTTCTTACTACTATTATAAATTCATGGAAGGCGACAAATATCTGGTAAACGATATTGTCGGTGATGATAACCCACTGGCATTGCTGCAGGATGGAGGTTATGAAAAGAAAGACGAGGATAATTTCATCGGTAGTATGAATCTCGACTTCAAGATCATGGAAGGGTTAAAAGCCACCGGTTTGATCGGTTTGGACCTTACGCAACATCATCGTTATCGCCGTGATAAGAAAGTACCTTTATATTCTTCTGCCGATCTGACAAATCCGGTATTGTATATGCATTCTAATACAATGACGGAAGACTATAATGAAAAACGATATACACTCAGTTCCCAGTTCCTGTTGAATTATGACCGTACATTTAAAGAAGCTCACCATGTAACAGCCTTGTTCGGTGCTTCTAACGAATCGTATACAAAGCAAGCCAGTCGTATTGCCTGGGAATATACGGATGAAGATCTGGGATTACCGACAACAGACGACTCCGTACAGAATAAAGAAAATAAGAACTCGAATAATGATACAGACCAGACAAGTATCACATCCGTATTCGGCCGTGTAGGTTATAGCTATATGGATAAATACTACGGAGATGTCTCTTTCCGTTATGACGGTTCTTCCAAGTTCGCTAAAGATCAGCGTTGGGGTTTCTTCCCCTCATTCTCTGCCGGATGGCGTTTGTCGGAAGAAGCTTTTATGGATACTTATAAGAGTAATATCGGCGATTTGAAACTGCGTGCTTCTTATGGTGTATTGGGTAATCAGAATGTAGATAATTATTCCTACCAGACGGTTTATTTGATAGAGAACAATCAGTTCGTATTTAATAACACATCGATTGCCGGTACGAAGATTACGGATGGAAACTCTTTGTTAACCTGGGAAAAGTCTGCCAACTTCAATATCGGTGTGGATGCTACCTTCCTGAATGGTAATTTGTATGTATCTGCCGATTATTTCAATAAAAAAACGACTAATATTCTGTTGACTCCCGAAGTATCGACCATTTACGGAGGAACTACTGCTAAAGAAAATGCGGGCGAAATGAAAAACCAAGGTTGGGAGTTGACTGTCAACTATAAGCTAAATCATGGTGATTTTCACCATAATTTTAACTTCAATATTTCAGACTCTAAGAATAAAGTCACTGATTTTGGCGGTCAGGAACGTATCGACGGACTCGATGAGTTGTACAAGCTGATCCGTGAAGGCGAATCGTTGGGATCTTATTATGGTTATAAAACCGACGGTTTGTTCCAGAGCTATGAAGAAATTGCAAACAGCGCACTGCCTGTAGGTAGTTCCGTTCAACCGGGAGATGTGAAATATGTCGATCAGAATGGCGATAAGGTCATTAATGAAAAAGATCGTGTCGTACTGGGAAATGCATTCCCTCGTTACACATTCGGTTTTACTTACAGTTTAGCCTGGAAAGGATTTGACTTGAACCTGATGTTGCAGGGTGTTGGAAAACGTTCTCAGTTCCTCCGCGGAGAGTTAATGGAACCATTCCATAGCAATTATTCATATTGTATCTATGAACATCAATTGGACTTCTGGACACCGACTAACCCGGATGCCTGCTGGCCGCGCCTGACAGCTCCAGGCTCTGCATCTGCTACTAACAATTGGAGCCTGGCCGGTGATAATCATATATTAAATGCGGCTTATCTGCGTGTAAAGAATATTCAGATCGGATATACTTTGCCCAAATCGCTGACTCAGAAATTTGGTGTTCAGAAACTGCGTGTCAGTGTGAATACGGAAAACCCGCTGACTTTCTGTAAAAACTCATTTATCGATCCGGAATCTTCTGAATTTGGTAGTGATATGGGAGGTATCAGTGGTATCGGCGGTAATAGTGGCCGTAACTATCCGACGCTTACTTATTATGGGTTCGGTTTAGATATAGAATTTTAATACATCTGTTTATTATGAAAATGAATTTCTTAAAATATAGTACAGGTATTGCTTGTTTGTTACTCGCAACCTTTACATCATGTAATGATCTGGATTTGGCTCCAACTAATAAATTTACAGATTTGAACTATTGGACCTCCGAAGCAAAAGCCTCTGCCGTGTTGAGCAAGGCTTATGGACAAATGATGTCGTCTGAGTATTTCTTCAAAGATGAAAAGCTATCCGACAACTTATATGAAGGTCGTGGCAGTTCGGATGAAAAACTGATTACTTCAGGCCAGGCAAATGCCGCATTAGGTCGTTTTTCAGAAGATTGGAAAAGATGTTATGAAGGCATTAAAACCTGCCATACTTTTCTTGAAAATGTGGATCGTGTTCCGAATATGGATGAGACATTGAAGAACAGGATGAAATCAGAAGCCCGTTTTATCCGTGCTTACCTTTTCTTCCGTTTGACCAACCATTACGGTGATGTTCCTTTGTTCGATTATGGATTGTCAATTGAAGAGGCAAATACAATAGCCCGTTCACCGAGAAGCGAAGTACTCGATTTTGTTCGTACGGAACTGAACGATATTGTAAAGATGTTGCCAACCAAACAGCAATATACGGCTGCCGATAATGGCCGTATAACCCAGGGAGCTGCCATGACGTTGCTGGCTCGTACCTATCTGTATGAAAGCGACTGGGAGAGTGTCGCTTCTGTTTGTGAGAAAATTATCAACGGAGAATACGGCGAATATACTTTGTTCCCCAGCTACGAAGGATTGTTCCTGCCGGAAAATGAATACAACAGTGAAGTGATCCTGGATATGGGATATTTGCTGAACCTGAGAACATGGGCTGAAATGTACGACGCAATCCCGCTTTCCGTAGGCGGACGTATCAATGCATTTGCACCTACCCAGGAGCTGGTGGACGATTACCTGATGAAAAATGGTAAAGCGATCGATGAAGCCGGTTCAGGCTATAAGGAAGATGATCCTTATATAAACAGAGACCCCCGTTTTAAAGCTACAATCGTTTATCATGGCTATCAGTGGACAGACGGTAAAGGCGTAACCTCTACTATCTACATCAAACCGGGTTCTTCTGCGGATGCCGGTGTCGCTAACTTGGATGAATATGCAGGCCCTGGCCAGAACTCGACAGGTACCGGATATTATATCCGCAAATATTTCGACCCGACCGCTCCGGAAGGAATGGCAGCAGGCCTGAATATTATGCTGATGCGTTATGCAGATGTTTTATTGATGTATGCTGAGGCTAAAACTGAGTTGGGCCAGATGAACGAAGCTGTCTGGAACAAGACGATCAAACCTCTTCGTGAACGTGCCGGATTTACCGATGCTTCTGCTCTGAATTATCCTGCTTCAGGTAATATGCAGTCGATCGTTCGTCGTGAACGTCGTTGCGAACTTGCCATCGAAGGCTTGCGGATATATGATATCCGTCGTTGGAAAACCATCGAAACCGTATTGAACGGCCGTCCTCATGGAGCTAAATTCGCAGCCGGTAACACACAATATATCGAGCTGGATGCCCGTAAGTTCAGTAAAGACAGGGATTACTTGTTCGCTATTCCGCAATCACAACGGGATATTAACAAGAACCTGACTCAGAATCCGGGATATTAATCAAATTATAAATCTAATTACTCAGAAAAAGATATGAAAGCAATATCTATAACATATGCGATGCTTTTTTCTTTCATCCTGGCTTTTACTGCCTGTAGCAGTGATGGCGAAGTGAGAGATCTGGGCGTGACCGCAGTAAAAACATTATACGAACCGGATAACGGTAAGGCAGTTGTTCTGCAACCATCAGCATCCGCTTCTTTATATTTCGAATGGGAACCCTCTTTAGCCGAAGACGGCGGAGTAGTGTTGTATGAAGTAGTCTTCGATAAGGCAGACGGCGATTTCTCGGACCCTGTTTATATTTCTACGGCAGACAATAATGGTGGTAGTAACCATGCTACAATTACCCACAAGCAATTAAACCAGATCGCCGCTTTGGCCGGTATCGAATCTGCTGCCCAGGGTACATTGAAATGGACGGTATATGCCTCTAAAGGCATCAACCCCGTAAGGGCGGAAGAGGAACGTACGCTGACCCTTACCCGTCTGGCCGGATTTGCCGAAGTGCCGAGCCAGTTGTATATCACCGGTGAAGCAACGGAAGTGGGAGCCAATCTGGATAAAGCGATGGTTATGAAGAAGGTTGCCGACGGTGAATTCGAAGTATTCATTAAACTTACAGAAGGCAAATCATTTAAGTTCGTCAGTGCCAATACAGGTACTCCGACCGAATATTCATTGAACGGTGAGAAATTGGTTGAAGGCGGTAGTATTATGGCTGCTAAGACAGGTATCTATAAATACTACATCGATTTCAATGCCGGTTCGTTTACCTCCAAAGAAGTAACCAAAGTAAAATGGTTCCTGAACTGGTCGCAGAAAGAGATCGAACTCGATTACCAGGGACTTGGAGTCTGGGCATTGAACGGTTACACGGTTACTGGTTTGACGGACAGTGATAATACAGACGACCGGTATAAGTTCAGAATGGAAAGCTCCGATGGAGAAACCGAATGGAGAGCTGCCATCAATAACGACAGCAAGCCGACCGGAAACGATGAGTATTATTATATGGCGGAAAAGACGAATGTAGAACAGTGGACGAACAATGAAGTTTGGAAAACCCCGGCTACCGATGGTTGGAGCGATAAAACATACGATATTACATTCTCTTTGAATACGCAAGGTGAATATACTCATAATTTAGTAATCAAATAAAAAGGAAGAATTATGAAAGCGATATTTAAAAAACTGATGCTTGTCAGCTCTGTTGCGTTGGTATTCATGGGATGTAATGATAATATGGGAGACACTGACGGTCGTCTGGCAAGTGTGAATACATTGCTCGAACCTGTGGATGGCAAATCGGTTATATTGGAGGCTTCTGCATCGGCAAGTGTCTATTTTGAATGGAAAGCAGCCAGTGTGGAAGAAGCCGGTACGGCTCTTTATCAGATTGCTTTTGATAAAGCGGACGGTGACTTCTCAAAACCTGTTTATGTGGTGTCTGCTAATAACAACGGCTATAACAATTTTGCAACCGTTACTCATAAATTGTTGAACCAGATTGCCGGTAAAGTTGGTATTAAACCTGCCGATACAGGTACTTTCAAATGGACTGTATTCTCTACCAAGGGAATGCAAAGCATGAAATCGAGTGTGGAAAACAAGATCACAGTTACCCGCCTGGCCGGATTTGAAGATGTTCCTATCGATGTATATGTAACCGGTGAAGCTTCCGAAGGTGGTGCCGATCTGGCAAAAGCACATAAAATGAAAGCGGTAGCAGGTGGTGAATTTGAAGTATATACAAAGTTGGTAGCCGGTAAATCATTCAACTTTACTGACGGTAAATCAGGAACGACAAGAGTATTCTATACAGCCGATGGCGTCATTAAGGAAAATGGAACGACAACAGTACCTAAGGACGGTGTCTACCGGATTACATTAGACTTTAACACCGGTGCTTGTACCTATACATTGGTAAATAAGATCGGTTTCTATTTCTGTCCGAATGATGAAATCCTGTTTGAACTGCCTTACGTCGGTTATGGTGTATTCCAGGCAAAGGCGACCGTGAATTTCAAGGAAGAAAGCTGGGGTAAAGACGAACGTTATAAGTTCAGAATGTTTATCCAGGAAAATAATGGTGCCGATGCAGAGAAAGAAGTCGACTGGGGAACATTGAACCAGACCGACTCACGTCCGACGGCATCCAGCCCGGAAACGTATTACTACCTGCAAATGTTTAACGAGACTTCTCAGTGGGAAAATAAATGGAAGCTGATGGGAGACTTTGATGGTGTTCCGGCAACTTATACGATTTATCTGACGGCTGATCAGCCTTATACACATACGATAGTTAAATAATCCAGAGTAAAAGACAAGAAGAACCGGAAATTTCTGGTACAATAAAAGAGGTTTACCTCATTTCCGGTTCTTCTTTTTTTTACTTGAGTAAAGATAATAACATGAAGAATATTCTCCTTTTCTTATTTCTCCCCCTTTTGTTTTGGGCATGTGGCGATGATGACAATAATCCGGTAAATCCGGATGAAGGTGAAGGTATCGACTGGTATGCCGCTGCCGATAGCAGTACCACAGCATTGGTCAACTCTTTCTGGAATACCGGGGGAAAGTATTTTAATTATGACAGTAACGGGAATGAGACTTTCCATTACTGGCCCCAGGCTCATGCATTGGATGTGTTGGTAGATGCCAACCTGCGTACCGGAGATACGAAGTACAAGACTTATTTCGATCAATGGTTTGAAGGTGTAAAGGTAAAGAACGGTAACACTTTCAGGAATGATTTTTATGATGATATGGAGTGGAATGCATTGGCTATCCTTCGTGCCTATCAGGTCACTAAAGACCAGAAGTACAAAGAAGCGGCCTTGCAGATCTGGGAGTATATCAAAGTCGGCTGGAACATGAATGCCGGTGGAGGTATAACCTGGGTAAAAGGGCAGGAGTACAGTAAAAATGCCTGTTCGAACGGCCCGGCCTGTATCCTGGCAGCCCGTCTGTTTCAGGAATTCGGAAACGAAGCTGATAAAGAATGGGCTCTCAAGATATATAACTGGGAGAAAAGTACCTTGTTCAACAGCAAAAACGGGATGGTGTATGATAATATAAACAGTAATACCGGAGTGATACAGAAAGATTGGATATTTACTTACAACGAAGGTACATTCATCGGTTCGGCAGTAGAATTGTATAAGATATTGGGAGAGAAAAGCTATCTGAACGATGCCGTCTTAGCAGCCGATTATACAATCAGCACGTTAGTGAATAATTCTATCCTGAAAGATGAAGGATCAGGAGATGGAGGATTGTTCAAAGGAATTTTTATTCGTTATTTTGTAGAACTGATCCAACAGGATCGTTTGGATGTTGGGGCTAAACGGCGTTATACGCAATTTCTGAACGTAAATGCAGAAGCGCTTTGGACGCGGGGGACAAATAAATCGAATGTTTTATTCGGCACTAATTGGGGGACGGCCCCGGGAGCGTCTACCGGGTTGACCGAACAGTTAAGCGGTTGTATGCTGATTGAAGCAGCAGCCTTATTAGAAAATTTGGATCTGTTATAAGTGTTTTTAGTTTTGATTCTAATAATAAATAACATGAAAAACTATTTTTTAGCGGGTTTTCTGTCATTAGCCTTTATGGTAAGTTGCCAGCCCGATAAACGATTGACAAATTATGTGAATCCTTTCCTGGGGACGGCAACCCTTTGGGAAACGAAAGATTTAGGGTACGAACGTCACCTGAAGACGAGAACCTGGGGAGCGGAAGTCTTTCCCGGCTCTTCCGTCCCGAATGCGATGGTTCAGTTGAGCCCCGTCACCCAGTTTCGTAGCGGAGCCGGTTACCAGTATGAAGATACCGTTATCTATGGTTTCTCGCATACTAACAAAGGACATTGGAACTTATTACACCTTCCGATCCTGCCTGTGACGGGCGATATCTCTTCCGACGATTATGCTTCAAAATACAGTCATACCAACGAATCGGCCCGCCCCGGATATTATCAGGTATTCCTTGAAAGATACGGAGTCAATGCAGAGCTGACCTCTACGCTCCGTTGCGCTTATCATAAATATACTTTCCGCCCGGAAGACGATAAGAAAGTATTGGTCGATATCACACGTACGAACAACGGAGTGAGAGACTGGAGCATTCAGAAAGTAGACGATTATACCTTCTCCGGTAATCAGGATGCGGAAGGAAATATCCGTTTCTATGCCGTTTCTAACTATAAGATCGATAATATCGAACAGGTGAAGAACGGTGAACACGAGGTTTCGGTCGTCAACTTTGCCAACAGCAAAGGAAACAAGCCCCTGGAACTAAAGATAGGTTTCTCTTTCGTAAGCGTCGATAATGCAAAGATGAACCTGGAAAAGGAGATGATGGATAAAAGCTTTGCACAGGTTAGCGGAGAGGCTGATAAGACTTGGGAAGAGCTGTTGTCTAATATAGAAGTGACAGGCGGTACGGAACGCGAGAAGGGTATTTTTTATTCCTGCCTTTATCGTTCTTTCCTTTGGCCGGTGTTGCGTAGCGATGTGAACGGGGAGTATACGGATGTGAAGGGTGACGTGGTAAATAATGGTTTTCGTTATTATACCGACCCGTCTTTCTGGGACGATTACCGTAATAAGCTGATCTTATTGGGAATGATCTCTCCGGATGTAACGGTAGACGTGATCAAATCGATTACCGATAAAGGGGAAAAGCGTGGCGGCTATATGCCGACCTTCTTCCACGGTGACCATGCTTCTGCTTTCGTAGCCGGTAGCTATCTGCGTGGCTTGAAAGACTTCGATCTGAACCGTGCCTATAAATTGTTGGTGAACAATGCGACTGTTCCGGGAAAAGGGGGCAGACCGTATCTGGACGAATATATCGCACAAGGCTGGATTGCGGAAAAAGATACCACCAATGTCCCTACCTGGGATGAATACAAAGCTGCGGTAACGAAAACTGTCGAGTATGCATACGACGATTATGCAACCGCGTTGTTAGCCAAAGAACTGGGCGACGAAAGTACTTATAATACTTTGATGGAGCGTACCGATAACTATAAGAACCTGTTTGATCCGAGTACAGGTTTTTGGCGTGGAAAGATAGCCGATGGCAGCTGGATCAAAGATTTCGATCCGTATTATCCTTATTATGCCTATATGTATCGTGAAGCGAATGCTTGGCAGTCTTTATTCTTCGCTCCCCATGATCCGGAAGGTATGATTGCTCTTTATCCCAGTAAAAAGGCCGTTGAACAGAAGCTCGACTCACTCTTTACCGAGCCTTGGAGAAACTATGAAGCGCACAATTTGACCGGTTTCATCGGTAATTATTGCCAGGGTAACCAGCCCGGACATAGTATTCCTTATACTTATTACTTTATCGATAAGCAGGAAAAGGCACAATGTGTGCTGGATAGTATCATGAATCATTATTATGATATGGGTAAGGACAAACTGGCTTATTCTGGAATGGATGACGCCGGTGAGATGTCTTCCTGGTATGTCTTCAACGCAATCGGTTTATACACCTATTCGCCGGCAGATCCGGAATATATCGTAACCGTTCCTTTGTTCGACCAGGTGAAATTTACGCTGGGCGATAAAACCCGGTTCACAATCGTTAAAAAGGGCAACGGCCAAAAGATAACGGATATCTCTTACGACGGCCGGAAGATCGATGGTTGGTTTATCTCGCACGATTTATTGAAGCAGGGAAAACAGTTGACGATCACTACCGAATAAAACCTGCTTCCTTTTGCACCAAAAGCTGCCGGGCTTTTTGAAAAAAGGACGGCAGCTTTTTTCTATTAGGTAGGCAGCAATAAAATAGGGCCCGGCGGCTGTAAAAAATGCCTTTGTTAGATAAGCCCCTTTATCTGGTCGGCAGTCTGGTGCTCTATGGTGGAGTAGAGTAGTTGCTGGAGCATTCCGAATTGATCTTGGGAATAGCTGCGAGCTATCATTCCGTTATTGATATGGTGGATATAGTCGCAGTCGGAAGTCAATGTTTCGAAAACATGCGAAGTAACCAGTATTGTTTTCCCTTTCTCCCGGAGTTGTTGCAAGATAAGCGTGAGTATATGCGCACTTTCCAGATCTAATCCGTTGAAAGGCTCGTCAAGGATCAGTATAGGTTTATCCGGTTTGATAACACCTAGCAAGGCCAGCTTTTTCTTCATCCCTGTGGAATAGTTTTCCGTGATATCATTCAGCGGGATATTGAACAGTTTCTGCCAGTTATCTACTTGAAAGCCGTTTTCCCCTGCTGGGAAAAGATCCAGGTATTCGCGGCCTGTCATATAAGGATAGAAATAGTTTTCGGCTTCCAGATAGGCAATATCACGTCTGTGCAAAGGATTGTCATTATACAGGATAGAACCTTCCACCGGACGGATAAATCCGTAAAGCGTATTCAGCAAGGTTGTTTTACCTGCACCGTTCAAACCGACAATACCGTGTATTTTACCCGATTCCATCGATAGGGTGATCCCTTTCAGTATCAGTGATTGCTTTTTATATTCTACTTGTAAGTTACGGATTGTAAGCATATAAATAAGTTTTTAAATTCCGGCATGCCGCCAGATAATTTCTGATCAGGAAAAACAGGATAACGGGCAAAAGCACCGGCAGGAACATACTCAGCATGGCTATCGCAATAGGAATCTGCCCCGCTGTTATCTTGCTGTTTGGCCAGTAATAGGCATATTTCGTTGTTATGAATAACAGGATATTCAATGAGATTGCTACCAGAAAGGTGAGTATAAGCCACCAGTGTTCAGGATATATCAACACATATACCAGACAGACAGGTGATATTGCACACAAGAATAGTTTCAGATTCAATGCCAGTTTTCGGTGCAGAAAGCTTCTTGCGGGCCTCTCCATATAAAAGAGTATCTGTTGTGATTCTGAATAGCGGAACATTTCGGAGAAGAAAACCGTGAAAAACCAGAGTGAAGCTAATGAAGCAAAAGGCAATAACAAGCCGATCCAGGCACTGATATAAAGAACCATTAGCAAACCACCATATTGTCGTATTCCCGAACGTATTTCAAAGGCTTCCGCTGGTATCCATCGGGGAGGAGCTATAACTTGTTTTGTACGGTGAAAAGGCTGTTTTATGAAACTTATTCCCAGACATCCGAGCAGAATTCCGAGAGCAATATACCAGTAAGCATGTAGTAGTATAATGATGAGGGCAGGGAAGGAGAGCAGGAGATAATCCATACAAAATACCTTCCATGCCTTTTCTTCCGCAAGGAGAATAAAATGATAATCTTTCCGGTTCAGTTGCAGCAAAGATAAAAGAGCCAGTAACACGGTTCCGGCAATTAAGCACCCTTTCAACCCGTTTGTGAGTTCGTACAAAGCAATCCCGGCTATCAGTAAAATACCTGTCAGTATGATCAGATAGATAACAGGTATCTCACGGATAAACTTTCCGAACTGACGGAGCCGGAAACGAAGGAATGCACTGTTCATATACAGGTGTTTAAAATGTCCGAAACAAATGTAGGGAATTTTTATTTATTACTTTTAAAAGTAAAAACGAATTCCTGCATCGATGGTAAAGCGAAAAATACCGGATCGTTCGTCATCTGAAGTATTGTAGTTCGTATCCTGTTTGGGCAGAGAACCTCCGACGTATCCTATATTGGCACCAATACCGATATGATTACTCAACAGATATTCCGCTCCAAACAAAAAGTTGTATCCGAGGCCGGATAATGAGGCGCTTTCTCCTTTAAAGGACTCCCGGTAGCTGAAGTAACCCAGTCCGACGCTTTCACGCAATTGCCATTTCTCACTGACCTTCTGTTTAAGTACGAACTGAGGAGCAATGTATGTAAGGCCTACATTGATCGTATTGCTCGATATATCGTATGATGATTTGTAGCCGGAATATAACAAGCCACAGCCGAAACCGCTTTTTGAAACCCATTCATACCCGATCTGCCAGTCTAAGCCGCTTTTAGGATTTCCGGAAGCTCCCGATGGTAAATAGAATTTACTTGTTATCCCGGCATATCCGATATTGGCATAGATGGTGTTTGTTGTGGGACGCATTCTTCTTTCTTTCTCTGTTCGTATCTCCTTCGCTTCAATAAATGAGTTTGGTTGGTAACTATTGATTACCGTATCACTTATATTGAGCATCATGCCTGCTATCTGATGGCAGCTGCTTCCCCAGATAGACGGTTCTTTATGGTCGGTAAGTGCCAGCGCATTTCCGCCATTTTTGGATGTTTCTTTCTTGGCCAGTGCCAGTACCTGGTCATAATTACATTTTGTAGAGGCACCATTATCTACTACGGATACTTTTCCGATTACCTCTGCCGTATTCGGTACTGTATCATTTACTTCATATAAGAGTACGTTTTCAGGAGGTGTCGTCACCGGATAAACTTTAACGATATCCGTTATAACTTTGGGTGCACAACTGGTTAAAACAAAAAGGGTAAACACGGATAACAGGTTTCTAATAGCTTTCATTTTGTTATAAGATTATTGTTTTCTAATATAAGTCTTTATTGTTTCTGTAAACGTTAAGTTCATTTTTTTGTTGTATCCAACGGATATTATCCCTATATTTCGGCTATGAAACCATACCTTTCATTATCAATGCTTATCCTATACATATCTATCAAACAAACGGAATATTTTAGTGGCCGATAATTATCAGCCGTATGGTTTATAATCATCAGCCATACGGTTGACAATTGTCGGCCAATCGGTTGAGGGTTATCAACCGTTGATTAGTCGCCGTACTAATTCAAATTAGTACGTAGGGTAAATGCAAATACATAGGCAGGAAATTTGTATTCGATATATTTATTATCTTTGCCAGTCAATGAGCAAGAATATGGAAGACGATTTTGATATAAGGGATAGCCGTATGCCGGAAAGTGAGCGTGAGTATGAGAATGCACTTCGCCCGCTTTCATTTCATGATTTCAGCGGACAGGCCAAAGTGGTTGAGAATCTGAAGATATTTGTAATGGCGGCCCGTATGCGTAAAGAAGCATTGGATCATGTGTTGCTGCATGGCCCTCCCGGGTTAGGTAAAACTACTTTGTCGAATATTATAGCTAATGAGCTGGGAGTCGGCTTTAAAGTTACTTCCGGGCCGGTGTTGGACAAACCCGGTGATTTGGCGGGGGTGCTGACTTCGCTGGAAAAGGATGATGTTCTTTTTATCGATGAGATTCATCGGTTGAGTCCGATTGTCGAGGAATATCTTTATTCGGCGATGGAGGATTACCGGATCGATATTATGATCGATAAAGGGCCGAGCGCCCGTTCCATTCAGATAGATCTGGCTCCTTTTACACTGGTTGGTGCTACGACCCGTAGCGGTTTGCTGACCAGTCCGTTGCGTGCCCGCTTCGGGATTAATATGCACCTGGAATATTATGAGATGGAGACCTTAACGAAGATTGTGCTTCGTAGTGCCGATATCCTCAATGTGAAATGCGAGTTGAGCGCTGCCAAAGAGATTGCTTCCCGCAGTCGTGGAACGCCCCGTATTGCCAATGCTTTACTTCGCCGCGTACGTGATTTTGCCCAGGTGAAAGGTTCGGGCGAAATAGACAAGGCGATTTCTTGTTATGCTTTGGAAGCTTTAAATATTGACCGTTACGGTCTGGATCAGATTGATAATAAATTACTGACAACGATTATAGACAAATTCAACGGTGGTCCGGTCGGCCTGACAACGATTGCGACAGCCTTAGGTGAAGACCCCGGTACACTGGAAGAAGTATACGAACCTTTCCTGATCAAAGAAGGGTTTATCAAACGAACACCACGGGGACGTGAGGTCACCGACCTTGCCTATACACATCTCGGACGGAAAAGGGGCGAAGAACAAGGATTTTTATTTGACTGAAAAAGTTATGGCTGGAGGAATGAAACGGCTCGCAGGAGAGACTGCGATTTATGGCGTTAGTAGTATTGTCGGAAAGTTCCTGAACTGGATGCTGGTGCCGATGTATACACGGGTGCTGGCAACAGAGAGTGATTTCGGGATCGTAACGAATCTATATGCCTGGACGGCACTACTGATGGTCATACTTACTTATGGGATGGAAACGGGCTTTTTTCGTTTTATGAACAAGAAAGAGATCACTCTTCCCATGCGGGTCTATGCAACGACATTGTTCAGCATTGCTTCAACCTCTGTCCTGTTTTTAGTTATTGTTTTTAATGCACTGAGCCCGATCAGCAGTTCGCTGGGATATGCTTCTAATCCGGAGTTTGTCGGGATGATGGCCGGAATTGTTGCGGTAGACGCCTTTTGTTGTATCCCGTTTGCTTTTTTGAGATATCAGGGGAAGGCGATTCGCTTTGCTTCCATTAAGTTGTTCAATATATTCCTGAATATAATATTAGTCCTTTTCTTTTTAATCGCCTGTCCGTGGCTGGCCGAGCATGCTCCGCTTTTGGTCGACTGGTTCTATATCCCGGATTATCAGGTGGGATATATCTTTATTGCTAATGTTATAACTTCTGCGGTCACATTCATCCTGCTTATTCCGGACATGATTCCGGGCTTGCGTGAGAAAGCCAGTTTCGTACTACTCCGCCAGATGATCAGGTATTCTTTTCCTATATTGATCCTAGGAATCGCCGGTATTTTCAATCAAACGGCTGATAAGATATTATTCCCGTTCCTGTTTGAGGACAAAGAACTGGCGAATACACAATTGGGAATATATGGCGCCTGCTTTAAAATTGCGGTCGTGTTGGTCATGTTCACCCAGGCTTTCCGTTATGCCTACGAGCCGTTTATCTTTGCAAAGAATAAAGACGATGACAGTAAAAAGTCTTATTCGGAAGCGATGAAATATTTCATTATCTTCGCATTGATCATTTTCCTGGGGGTAATGTTCTATATCGATATCCTGAAACATTTTGTAGCGGCGGCCTATTATCCTGGTTTGCGTGTCGTCCCCATTGTCATGTTGGGAGAATTGTTCTTCGGGATCTACTTTAACTTGTCGTTCTGGTATAAACTGATCGATCAGACCCAGTGGGGAGCCTATTTCTCTACGATAGGATGTGTTGCTACGATCCTGATAATTGTCCTGTTTGCTCCGACATACGGATATATGGCTTGTGCTTGGGCTTCTTTTGCAAGTAACCTTATTATGATGGCGCTTTCATATATTATCGGTCAGAAGAAATTCCCGATCCAATATGATATTAAATCGGCTGTGATCTATTCCGTTTTGGCAGCAGCATTCTATTTGGCCGGCATGCTGCCCGCGATTGAATCGGAGATTTTGCGTCTGTGTTACCGTACGTTGTTGCTTTGCATTTTTGTCGGTATTGTGATCAAACGGGATCTTCCGTTACAGGAACTACCTTATGTAGGACGTTATTTTGCCAGAAAGAAATAGTTTTATTCCGGTTTGAGCGGGATCGTCAGAATGATACGCAGACCGGTTGTATAATCCGGATCTACGTAAATGTTACCTTTCAAACGATGGGCGATCTGGCGGCATAGATATAATCCCAGTCCTGAACCCGGAACGAAATCGTCTGCTTTGGTAAACCGTTCGAATATCCATTCGCGTTTATCCGGTGAAATGCCGCAGCCGGTGTCCGTGATGCTTACGACCATCCGGTTTTGCTCTTCATCCGGCTTGTAGGAAAGTGTGATATTTCCCTTTTCGGTAAATTTATTGGCATTGTTCAACAGATGCGACAGGATCAGGCTGAAATGGCTCTGGTTGGTGAAGGCCAGATCCTTTTCACGGTTACCTTCAAGTCTGTATTCAATGTCCGGTTTGCCGTAAAGCCTTTTAATTTGTTCCATTTCACAGGAGCAAAGCAGGTGTATATTGACTCCCGATAATGGAAGGTTGTCTTTGTTGCTATCCAACTGGGCGATTTCCAGCACACTGTTCATCATGGAAGTAATATGATTACAGTTTTCGAAGATAATCTTACTGAACTCTTGTTTTTCTTCGACGGAAATATCCTCTGTCGTGATCAGTTCGGCAAAGCCGTTGATTGCATTTAAAGGCGTACGGACTTCATGGCACATATTCTTAATGAATGCATTCTTCATCTTCTCACTTTCCTGTGCTTTTTCACTGGCGAGAATAACCAGACGGTTCGACTCCTGTAGTTTCTTGTATAAAGCATTGATTTTCCATAAACGGAAAGCAACGAAAACAGCGGAACTGATAGCCAGGATAAATAGGGACAGGAACATGTAAAGCTGGTTATGGCTTTTTTGCAGATCGATTTCCAACGCTTTCTTCTCAATGACCAGTTCATCTACCCGCTTCTGTATTTCGAGATCTTCCAGTTTGTCATTGATATTCTTCAGCCGCGCAGAGTCTAACAGGGCTGCATATTCTTTGTGGGCATAAAAAGCCTCTTTATACAAATGAAGGCTGTCTAGCATGTCGATTTTATCTTTGAGCGTCGATACGACATGTTCCGACAGGTCGATCTTCAAGCCTGAATTACGGAAATAATGGATAACCGAGTCGCAATATTTGATGGCTGTAGGATATTCGTCTATCAACCGATAGAAATTCAGTGACGTGTAAAAACGTTCGTATTCGGCGGAGAAAGCAGCGTCTTCAGGATACTGACTGTTTAAAGCCATGAAGTGCTGATAATAGGAAGTCGCCACATCTTTCCCCAGCGTTTTGGCGGAAAGAGCCAGTGAGGAGTAGGCGTTCAGCAAATGTCGTTTCGTGACATAAGGACGCTTTTTCATCTCTTTTGTCTCTGCATATTCTTTCTGCATATCCAGGTAACGGATTGCATATCTTATCTGTTCTGACGTATCGGGTGAATAAAGAGTCAGGATGCTGAATGAGTTCAAGCGGAACAGATATGAATATTGTAACGGTATATTTTCGGAGAGAGCGATCACTTCCCTGAACCGTTCGCTTACCATTTTTTGCAGTTCTTTTTCTTTACCCGGTTCGACCCGGTTACTGTAAGCCATCCCCAGAACATAGTTGATCGACATTTTATCAAGAGGTGAGAGCTTTCTGTCTGTTTCCAGTTTGAGCCGGTATTGTTCTATCAGTTTCTTTCTCTCTTCCCCTTCCGTATAAAAGACGACGCGTACATCGACGATCGTTTGCATATAAGTCACCAGGAAGTCGCGTGCTTTTCCCTTCAACTCCTGTTTGGCTTCTTCCATGTACACATTGGTACTATCTTTAATATCGTTGTTCACATAGAAACGGAGTATCTCGGTAAGTGCTATCTCTTTATAGTAGTCGTTGTTATTGGTAAGTGCCTCTTTATATAGTTCTTTTGCGTATTCAACCTGTTCTTCCTGACGGGAAAGATCCATCAGGTTAGTCAGTATCTCCAGCTTTTCTTCTGTTGAGGATGCGGACTTTAGGTTCGTGCTCAAAGATTCTTTTGTCGTAGCGTTATTAGCTACAGCTAAGAGCGTATTAACGAGCATATACATCAGAATTAAGCAGCGTTTCATTTTTATATAAATATTTAGGTAAGCTCCTTTAGGGAACCTATTTGTCTATCGTTTGCAAAGTTAATGAAAATCAACTACTGTTTTGAGCTTATGGAACTTATTCTTGTTTACTCTTCTTATTTTTTATTTTGGGATACAATTTCTATCTTTGCACGATTAAGGTGTGGATATTAGTCGGAGTAATTATCAATACAAGTTATTGTGATGGAAAAAGGGGTGTTACACAAGCAAATAAGAGACTTCTTTGTTCGTAATTTTGATGTCCGTCAGGAGAAGGAAAATGAACTTGAAACCGTTGAATCTATAAAAAAAGGTATTGAGTTTAAAGGTACTAATCTTTGGGTTTTGATCTTTGCGACCTTTGTTGCTTCTTTAGGTCTGAATACAAATTCTACAGCGGTAATTATCGGTGCGATGTTGATCTCTCCGCTGATGGGGCCTATTATGGGGTTTGGTCTGGGGCTGGGGATCTATGATTTTGAGCTGATCAAACGTTCTTTCCGCAATTTTGCTACGGCTACGGTCTTTAGTGTGATCACTTCGACCCTGTTTTTTCTTATCTCTCCGATCAGCGAAGCACAGAGTGAATTGTTGGCGCGTACGCAACCGACCGTGTATGATGTACTGATCGCTTTCTTCGGTGGATTGGCGGGTATTGTTGCCAGCTCTACCAAAAGTAAAGGAAATGTGATTCCGGGTGTGGCTATCGCTACGGCATTGATGCCACCGCTTTGTACGGCCGGTTTCGGACTGGCGAGCGGGAATCTTTATTATTTCTTCGGTGCTTTCTACCTTTACTTTATCAATACCGTGTTTATCAGTCTGGCAACCTTCCTGGTTGTTCGCCTGCTGAAATATCCTAAAAAGGTATTCCTCGACAAGCAGCGGGAGAAGGTCGTGACACGTTATGTCGGTGTCATTGTCTTTTTTACGATCGTACCCAGCCTTTTTCTGAGTTATAACCTGATCCGCGCCAGTTATTTCAATGACCGGGTTGCCAATTTTGTATCGGAGGAACTGACTTTTCCGAATACACAGATACTCAATAAAACAGTAACGGATACAAGTGAAAAGAAAGAGATAAAGGTCGTATTGATCGGCGAAAGTGTACCCGATCCGATGATTGAAATAGCCCGGAGCAGACTGCGTAAATATGGCTTGAAAGACGTTTCATTAGTCGTACAGCAAGGTTTCGGCCAGGAAGCGACAGACATTAATGAGTTGAAAAGTATGTTGATGCAGGATCTTTATAAGAATAGCGAAGAAGTGCTCCGCGTGCAATCCATACAGATCGATTCGTTGAAGCGGACGGTAGATCGCTATAAAACCGCTTCACGCATTACCTCGGAGCTGATCCCTGAAATGAAAGTCCTGTTCCCGGCTGTCCTCGAGGCATCCTGTTCAAATACCTATATTGTGAGTACCGATAGCATGAAGCAAGACACAGTCATGTTGGTTTACCTGAAAAGCAAAGAACGTATCAATGAAAAAGAACAACAGAAGATCCGGGAGTGGCTCGGAGCACGTGTGAACGCGAAGAATATTAAATTACTAATAGAATAAAAGAAAAGAATGAATTTTATGAAGAAGGTGTGGGCAGTTTTACTGCTTCTTATTGCTGCAGGCCAGATGTATGCCGACGAGGGCATGTGGGTTCTGAAGGAATTAAACAAACAGAATCTGGCGAGAATGCAGGAACTGGGATTTGTCCCGTCCTACAAGCAGCTTTACAGTGAAACTGACCCGTGTGTGGCCAACGCTGTTGTTATTTTTGGTGGCGGATGTACCGGTATTACCGTATCGGAAGAAGGATTGGTCTTTACCAATCACCATTGTGGTTTCGGTTCGATCCAGCAGTTGAGTAGTGTTGAGCATGATTATCTGAAAGATGGTTTTGTCTCTCAGAGTAAAGGCGATGAACTGCCTGTTCCGGGATTAAGCGTACGTTACCTGCGCGAAACAGTCGATGTAAGTGACCGTATCAACGGTGAAATCGCTAATATTGAGGAAGAGTATCTTCGTCTGGCTGCTGCCGATTCGATCGGCCAGGTTATTTGCGATTCTATTGGTAATACGGAATTCCAGGCAGCCGATGTAGTGCCTTTCTACAATAACAACAAGTATTTCCTGGTTGTTTACGACGTATTCAACGATGTTCGTATGGTATTTGCCCCGCCCAGTTCCGTAGGTAAGTTCGGTGGTGATACCGACAACTGGATGTGGCCGCGTCACACAGGCGATTTCTCTGTCTTCCGTGTATATGCCGATGCAAATAACAAGCCGGCTGAATATAACAAGGATAACAAACCTTACAGTCCGAAGTATGTAGCCGAAGTGTCTCTTCAGGGATATCAGGATAAGGATTACGCCATGACGATCGGTTTTCCGGGAAGCACTGACCGTTATCTGTCTTCATGGGGTGTGAAACAACGTATCGAGGACAGCAACAAGCCTCGTATCGATGTGCGTGGCGTTAAGCAGGCTATCTGGAAAGAAGCTATGCTGGCCAGTGACGAAGTACGTATTAAATATGCTTCCAAATATGCAGGTAGCTCCAACTACTGGAAAAACTCTATCGGTATGAACCGTGGTTTGGCAAATCTGAATGTACTGGATCGTAAGAAGGAGGAAGAAGCAGCTTTTGCAAGTTGGGTGAGCCAGACTCCGGAGCGCCAGGCTAAATATGGTGAAGTATTAGGTTTGTTGGAAAAAGGATATACTTCGACTGACGAATATAAGAATGTTTCGACCTATCTGATGGAAGCGTTTGTCAGCGGTACTGAAATAGTACGTCTGGCACGTATGGTGCAGAGTGTAGACGTAAACGGTTCTACTCCGGAAGAAATAGACTTGATCCTGGAAGATAAGATCAAACCGTTCTTTAAAGATTATGATGCGGCGCTCGACCAGAAGGTGCTGGCTGCTATGATGAAAGTGGCGAAAGAACGTGTTCCGGCTCAGTATCTTCCGGACATCTATAAGAAAGTGGATAAGAAATACAAAGGTAACTACGCCAAGTATGCAGCCGATGTCTTTAAAAAGACTTCCCTTCTGTCGTATGACAATATAGAGAAGATGCTGAAGAATCCAAAACTATATGCCAAGCTGAAGAAAGATCCCGCAGCCGAACTGAGTCTGTCTACATTGATCTCTCTGTTTGAATTGCAGCAATTGATGGGAGACGCCCATTACGATATTGAAAAAGGCGAACGCTTGTATTTCGCAGGCCTGAAAGAAATGTATCCTGACAAAGCTCTTTCTTCCGATGCCAACTTTACCATGCGTCTGAGCTACGGTTCCATCGGTGGTTACCGTCCGTATGATGCCGCTTGGTATGACTATTATTCAACAGAGAAAGGTATTCTTGAAAAGGAAAATCCGGAAGATGACGAATTCTGGGTACAACCTGAAATCCTCGATCTGATCCGTAGCAAGGACTTTGGCCAGTATGCCAACGAAAAGGGGGAATTGCAGCTTTGCTTCCTGTCGAACAACGACATCACAGGCGGTAACTCCGGTAGCCCTGTTTTTGATAAAAACGCCCGTTTGATCGGCCTTGCTTTCGATGGGAACTGGGAAGCCATGAGCGGTGACATCGCTTTCGAACCGGATTTGCAACGTTGTATTGCTGTCGATATCCGTTATGTGCTGTATATGATCGACAAATGGGGTAAATGCCCGCGGTTGATCAAGGAGTTGCAGTTGGTCAGATAATAAAACCAGATAAACAAGATAAAAAGCCTGACGGTTCACTTCAGATCCGTCAGGCTTTTTATTTAGGGAAGAAGAGTTGCTTGAAGATAGTTTCAGGTAGCTCTTTATGATATTTATTTTATTGTCCGTTTGGTATGGATTGTTACATTTCCTTTTACACCTACGGCACTACCTGTTGAACCGTTCAGCAGGACGCGCAGGTCGCATCTATCCTTGATCGCTGGGAATTCAACGATGAAGTCTTCTTCTTTGTCTGTCGTTTTAGAGCCGATCAGTTGGCCGTTCAGCCAGATTTCGGCTTTCCCTGTCAGTTGTTTGAAGAGGATGCTTCCGCCTTCTTGCCGGTGAGCCTGGTAAGGATTGAATGTAGCACGTAAAATAACGAAGTTGGCATTCTCCAATTTGATCAGGTCGCCGCCGGAGATAGGCTGCCAACTGTTCATGTCGTTATCTGCTATCTGACGGGTGGCATCGGGCTTTTCGGTGGAAAGGGGAGAAGCTACCCATTTATTCAGCAACATCGGCGGGTTTTCAGCTGGAATGGACGGGACAGGGGCTACCTGATCGGTGTTGATCGTGATGGTAGCCGGTTTTAATCCCGGTGTCGAGGCTGTCAGGGTGATTGGCCCCGAACCTTCCTTGCTCTGGATGATAACCTGGGCAAGACCATAGAACAAGCTGCGTTTATTCCCTTTTTCCGGTTCATGGCAGTTCGGATTACCATTTCCCAGACCGATGATTTCGGCAGGGCCTGTAACGGTGAATTCGATCATGTTATCGGCTGTCGGGACATGACGGCCTTTGGAGTCGACAACCTCAACGGTCACCGGCATAGCGTCCCGGCCATCACCTGCCAGGCTGTTACGGTAGGGTGTCAGGCGAACCTGTACAGGCTCTTTGGTCGTTTCTACCTTGGTACGTGAAACGATCTTTCCGTTCTTGTAGCCGATAGCTTCCAGCTTGCCCGGTTTATAGGGGACAGACCAGGTATTCATTTCGTACGGGTCTACCGTTTGCTCGGAGATCTCTTTACCGTTCAGCAACAGTTTTACTTTGTCGGCATTGCTTAATGCCATTACCTTGATCGGCTTTCCGATGGAATCGGCCGGCCAGTTCCAATGAGGCACCAGTTCCAGAACAGGTTTGTCTTTTACCCATTGTGCCTGATGCAGGTGATAAGCCATTTTGGGGAATCCGCACAAGTCCATAATGCCGAAGAATGAACTGACTGTAGGCCAGCGATGCGGAGTAGGTTCGCCATGATAATCGAATCCGGTCCAGTAGAAGCAACCGGCCATCCAGGGACGTTCCGCCACGGCTTTCCAGGCCCTGCGGTGGGTAGCTCCCCAGTCGGCACATTGTGTATCGTATGAGTCCATCAGGTTTTTCGACCGGTCTGTGACATATTCGCCCCGGATCATGAAAGCGGAACCGTCTTCAGTACTGGTTAGAGGCAGGTCCGGATTTTCTTCATGGAAACGATCATAATTTTCGATCTGATAGTTGAATCCACCGACATCTACGGCTTGCGATACATTATATTCGGAGAAGAATCCACCATTCATGGCAGCAGTGATGGGGCGTGTCGGGTCCATCTTCTTCACGACGTCGTACATGCGGCGTACCATTTCAACTCCGTTTTCGGTACCTTGCATCGGCTCTTCGTTGAATACCGACCAAAGGATTACACTCGGGCAGTTACGATCGCGTCGAACCTGCCATTCCAACTGCCGAACATATTCGGGGGATGTATTGAATAATCTGTTTTCATCCAGTAGCATGATCCCCATGCTGTCGCAGGCCGCCATAAATTCTTTGGCTACCGGGTTATGGGCAACGCGATAAGCATTAACCCCCATTTCCTTTAATTTGCGGAGACGGAATTCCCATAAGGCATCGGGAACAGCTACGCCTACTCCGGCATGGTCTTGATGATTACATACGCCTTTTATCTTAATATTCTCCCCATTCAGCCAGAAGCCAGTCTTGTTGTCGAAGCGGATGGTTCGGAAACCGCAGTTGGTTTCTGCTTTATCCATTGTAGTACCATTCTGTTTGACAACGGTTTTCACCTTGTAAAGTGCAGGGCTGTCCGGTGACCAAAGTTGAGGGTTTTCAACTGTCATCGACAGTTTGGCAATTTCTTCTCCCAATGCTCCGACGGAGAGTTTTTGGATTTGTGTGGTGATCGATTGGCCATCAGGAGCAAACAGAGACACTTCAACTTCACTATTTGCCGGAAGTTTACCTGAATTATATAAGGAAACTTCTACAGGTATCTCCCACTGGCTTTCTGTTTTTTTTATAGGGTTGGCAAATACGCCATCGGTAATGATATGCAGCGGCGAACGTTTTACCAACCAGGTATGCCGGTAGATACCGGCTCCTTCGTACCACCAGCCTTCCTGTGCATCCGCATCTACGCGTACGGCAATGGTATTTACATCATCGCCATAAGTAGCATAGGGAGTAATATCAATATACATGGAAGTATAGCCGCACCAGTTACGATGCAGTACGGTTCCGTTTACCCAGATCGTTGCATGCGTAGCGATACCGTCAAACTGTATTTCCAGATGTTTCCCTTTATCTTCGGGAGACAATCTGAATTTACGGCGATACCAACCGAAACCACGATTGTAGTATCCTTGCGAGAGGTTGGCTTCCGGATCTACTTTTCCTTCGATAGCCCAGTCGTGAGGAAGGTCTACGATGCGCCAGGAAGAATCGTCGTAGTTCGGGGAAGCGGCTCCGCTTACATATCCGGCCTTGGCGTTACGGTAAGTAGCGTTATGCCCTTTGATAACAGGGTAGGGAATATCTCCCAAATGGAAGCTCCAGCCTTTATCCAGAGACAGGACTTCGCGGGTGGTTACTTTTTCCTGTGCATAAGCCTGCAAAGAGAAGCTGATGCACAAAAGAAGTAGAAAACTTTTGAGTGTTGTCATAGTTTTTTGTTATAGATTTATTTGAATATAGACTCTATTACCTCTCCTGTCCAGGATAAGGGTTGTTTCACCTTGAACAAATGCAGGATAGTAGCAGCTGTGTTTACGGTATTGTTGGCTTCTGTTATTTTGAATCCTTTTTTTATTCCCGGCCCGGTGATACCCCAGGGTACGATCATTTCATCCGTGCTCACTCCGCCATGTCCGTGATTGATACCGCCATGATCGGTAAGGAACATGAAATGAGTATCTTTATATAATCCTTCCTGCTTCATTTTGTCAATGAATCGCCCGATCTCAACATCCGCTTCCTCGATGGATTTTATATATTCTAGGGACATCCATTTATATTTGTGCCCGGCATGGTCGGTATGGACGGAATAAAGAAAGACCAATGTCGGATGTTTCCGGTTCTCCTTCAGAAAGGAAAGAGCTTTTTCATAATTAGGCACATAAGCATCTTCTTCCAGGTAGCTTACTTCGTCCAGATACTGTTTATTATAGGGATAGAATAGATTGATCCAGTTATAATAAAATGCTGTTTTTACCTGCGGAAGTGCCTCTTTCAGTACTTTAAATACCGAAGGGTAGTAACCTTCGCTGTCAGTTTCTATTGCAGGCAATATGAATTTGGAGATTTCCCAGCTGTTATCCACGACACCGTGCTGTTCGGGGCCGCTTCCGGTCAGGTGACTTGTCCAGTTTGGCAAAGTGATCGAGGGCATAACTACACGGGTATCGAGCGAGAGTGAACCTTCTGCCAGTAATGCGTTCAGGTTGGGAGTTTTTGCTTTCAGAAATCCGTCGACGCAGATGCCATCGAGTGATATTAAAACGATGCGTTTTGCTGCTGATGCGTTTACTTTTGCTGTAATTGCCGTTACGGGTTGGGTAATAGATGCAGTGCCTAATGCAACAGCTCCTGCCAAACCTTTTTTGAAGAAGTTTCTTCTTGAGTTTTCCATATTATGTCTATTGTTTATTCCATTTCCAGGTTTCTCCTTCTTTTAAATCATCTGCCTGCAAATAATTACCGTTGTACCAGATACGGAATTTATTCCCTTGTAACGATTTAACGGAAGCGTCTACAATTTGTCCGTTTTCCCATTTCACAGCCACTTCAAATCCACCACGGGCTTTTAAGCCGGAGAACTCTCCTTTTTCCCAATCGGCAGGAAGGGAGGGAAGTAATTGAATGATATAACTTTCCTGATCGTACACATGACTCTGTAACAACATTTCGGCTATCCCTGCTGTTGTTCCGAAGTTAGCGTCGATCTGGAAAGGAGGACATATTGTGAAGAGGTTCGGGTTGATGCATTTCTTCATGACATCGTCCAGGTTCTCTTTCGCTTTTTCGGCCTGATGCAAGCGGGCATATTGGCTGATGGCCCATGCCGAACTCCAGCCGACATAGCCTCTGCGATGCTGGATGCGGTAATCCAGCGATTTGTTGGCTGCTTCGATCAGGTCGGGAGTCTGCAGCATATTGATCTGCGAGCCCGGATGGATGGCGAACAGGTGGGAGATATGACGGTGACCAGGTTCAACTTCGGGGAACTCGTCGGCCCATTCCATGATGCGTCCGTCAGAACCAATTTTCGTACCGGCCAAACGATCTTTTGCATCAGCAACCTGGCGTGTAAAATCATCGTCAATGGATAATTCGCTGGATATCATGGCGAAGTCGTCAAACAGTTGCCAGATAGTTTGCTGGTCGTGTGCCGGTCCCATGCTGATCTGGCTATGGCTACCGTCGGGGGCGACAAATGTATTTTCCGGAGAAACAGCAGGACCGGAAACCAGTTCTTTTGTTTTCGGGTTCTCTGTCAGCCAATCCATATAAAACTCGATAGCTCCTTTCAGTACAGGATATGTTTTGCGTAAAAAGTCTTTATCGCCTGTAAACCGATAGTGTTCACCGATATGTTGGCAAATCCATGCCGGAGCACCGGTGTGCATACCCCAGGAAGCTGCTTCGCCCGGAGAGGTATATCCCCATACGTTGGTGATGGGGTGTACTACCCAGCCTTTCTTATTGTATTGGATTTGTGCGGTCTTGGTCCCTGGTTCAACCAGCGAAGCAATCAAGTCGAACATCGGCAGGTGCGTTTCCGACAGGTTGGTTACTTCGGCAGGCCAGTAATTCATTTCGATATTTACGTCGGTATGATAGTCACCGTTCCAGGCGGTCTGAAGCTTATTTGCCCAGATACCTTGCAGGTTAGCCGGCATGGTGCCCGGTCGTGACGATGAGATCAGGAGGTAACGGCCATACTGGAACATCTGTTCATATAGATGAGGGTCTATTTGACCTTTTTGAGCATTCATTACCTTGATATCGGTTGGGATCGTGTCGGGTGCGTCGGTCAGTTGTAGGTCGGCTCTGTTGAAATAGGTGGCATATTCTTTTACGTGCGCTTTGTAAAGTTGGTCGTATGATTTGGCGATGGCATTATTCAGGGATGTTTCGGTAATAGCGCGGAAGTCCCGTCCTTTGTAAGTGGGATACTCCAACAGATAATCAGTCGATGCGGTTAAGAAGAGAAGAACTTCATCTGCATTATTGACAGTCAAAGTAGAATCGGAATAGCTGACGGAACCGTTTACCGGCACAGCCTTTAGCCGGGCCATGTATTGAAGTCCGTCGCCCCCTTTACCATCTGAAAGTGCTCCGGCCATAATCAGTTGCTCGTTTTCCGTATAGGTGGAATAACGTTCCGGCCGGTTCATCCGGCAAGTAAAAGAGAGTTGCTGCTTTTTATCCGCAGATATTCTCATGACCATGGACTGATCCGGGTGGCTGATAAAGATTTCACGTTTGAAGTTTACATCTCCTTGTTTGTAGGAAACGCTGGCTGTCGCATCGTCCAGATTCAGTTCCCTGCGATAATCGGTGTAGGGCGATTTATTATCGAAGTCGATCCATAAGTCGCCCATCGTTTGATAACATCCGAAAGGGGCGTTGCTGCCCTGTCCGTGGCCGGAACCTTCTCCGGTGCATACCTGTGTGCGGTTCGTCAGCTCTGTTGCTTCTTTATATTTACCGTCAAATAATAATTGTTTGATCTTTTCCACATGTTTGGCAGCTTCGGGATTGTCGCAATCCTGCATACTTCCTGACCACATTGTCTCTTCATTCAGCTGGATGCGTTCCTTATGGACATCTCCGAATACCATGGCTCCGAGTGAACCGTTTCCCAGGGGTAAAGCCTTCAGCCATTCCGGATCGTCTTTGTATCCCGTGTTGGGATTATCTGCGAAGGTTGCGTCGGCAGGCGTGTTGTACCATAATGTTAATGGTGCATCCTGGTGTTTTACCGAGCAGGCGGTAAAACAGAGGGAGAGGAGGCTTATGGCATATCCTATGCTCTTAAATTGTTTTCTCATAATTTATTAACCTTTTAGTAGTTGCTCTTTGTTTTTTGTATTATTCTCTTGTTATGGAGAATAATACAAAACTAAAGAATCGGTTTTTATTATAGTTGATAAAATGAGATGAATACTTTGCATAATTCGATTTTATCAGAATAATATGGCTTTTCCGGAGAGACATAGGGTTAGTTGAAATTAAGCTGTATCCATCCGGCTACGTCTCCATCCTCAGCGATATATGAATCCAGATACCTTGTCCTGTTGGAATCGTAATTAAGATAAAACTCATTACCTGCATCGGAATAATTGGCTACCAGGAAAGAGACGGCATCGGGTAAAACCCAGGCTCTGAAATGTTGCTTTCCGTTCGATTCGATCGTTACTGCATTTCCTTTCTCATTGACCAGCCTGCCGGTTATGATGTTTTGCTTTGTCGATCTGAAATCATTCGATCCGTATTCATTTCCGTCTTTATTAAAACCGTGTACAGGGATCGTTCTCTGGCGGAGATAATCAGATCGGGTTTCCGGATAAAAAGCTTTTGCTATTCCTTCGGTACGGCCGATATGGTCATCCGGGTAGACACTCCACAATGATTTTCGTTTCCAGTACAGCGTATTGTAGGTGGTAGGAAGATGGAAGCCTATACCGATTTGGCGAATACCGTTACCGATCTTGAATATATTCAGAATATAATCGATCCTTAACCTGTTATTATTGTCGAAAGAGTAGACGAACTCGATAGGATTCTCACCATATTCCCCACGGACAGTGATGGAAACGCCTTTGTCTGTCTGCTCGACGGACTCCGATTCGAATTTCCAATCTTTTAAAGGTTCTGAGGTGAAACCGATAACTTTTCCGGTCTGTTCCTGCGGAATATAATCAATGACCTCATTTTCTTTCAGGTGAGGTATTGCATACATCTTTACCGGGCCGGTGATGATTTGTTCTCCGTTTTTCTTTATTGAAACCAATGTTCCCGTTATGCGGGAGAACTCATACAGGATCTCTTTTGAAATGATTTGATAGGAGGTATCGGAAGAAAAAATTTGTACTTTCCCTTTTGCCAGTCCGGGGATAGCATAATAAGGGGAATAGACTTTGGGGATTTTCCATATCGATAAATCAAAACCTCTTCGATCCCTTATGACGAGGGTTAGCGTATCCCCTTTAACAATGTGAGGTATACGAAGCGTCCCTTGCCTTCCGGGAAGTATGTCGGCTGTTGCAAGACCTTGTTGTCCCATGTCTTTCCAGATAATATCCGTCTGATTTGTATTTAATGTATTATATCTGTTATCTAAGGTAATTAATGTTTCATTACCGGATATTTCAAAATGTTTACTGGTGACAACAATAGGAGAGTAGCTCATTTTCATGTGCCAGAACTCCGGTTTCTCTCTCCTGAATCCGTCGACAACTCCCCAGGGGCCATATCCGCAAGGTGTATTCCCTTTGGGATAAAACATCTCATCGGTACATCCCCAGATACCTAGCCCGGTGATAGACGGTGATTCCTGGATGAAGTCGATAAAATATTTGAGATAGTCTCCCCACATATCCCTTAGTCCGGGATCTGTTATGTTTTCGGAGGTATTGTAACAATTCAGATGGAGTGCCTCTCCGAACAGGATCGGACGGAAATAGTTCTCGAAGGCCATTAGTCCTTTCCAACCCGGATAATGTTTGGCTCCGATATCAGTTGCTTTTATGATCCCGTGAGTTTCCGAATGGGAAAATTTGACCGGAATGCCGGATGTCAGCTCTTTAGCCAATAGCAGACTGTTGTAAAATTTAGGTTTCCATTCGCTTTCATTCCCTAAAGACCAAAGTAAAACGCAAGGGTGCGTCCGATCTCTGACTACCATCGACTTGAAACTGTAAAAGATCTGGCTGACCCTGTCGTATGAATCTTTTCCGGCTTCCCAACAGACTGGTGCTTCATCTTCCACAAAGATACTGTACCGGTCGCATAGATCTAACATATAACTGTCCGGTGGGTAATGTGAAGTACGGATATAATTACAATTGGCATTCCGTAATTGTTCGATATCCCGGCGCAAGGAAGCCGTGTCTTTTATGGCACGTCCGTCATAAGCGGAAATATCGTGGCGGGCAACACCTCTTAATTTGACTGGGAGATTATTTACGTAGAGGATATTCTCTTTGATCTCTATTTTCCTGAATCCGAAGTTTCTTTTTATAATTTCTGCTTTTTCGTTATTCTCAAAAAGGGAGACTTCAACAGTATATAGGAAAGGAGCTTCTGCATGCCATAGTTTAGGCGCATCGATAACTACGTTTTTCAACTGTTTAAACGTAGTTTTTTGCCGATAGATCTCTTTCTCTTCTCCAAGCAAGCCTTCGATACCTCTTTCCCGGATGATGATTTCTATTTTGGGATTCTTCTGCTTGCCGGATATTGAAAGATGGGTATTCAGTATTCCTTGCTTTAAATCATCGGATAATTGCGCTTCACAATACAGATCGTCGATATGCGTTTGCGGGACTGCAATCAATTCAACACCACGTAATATACCTCCAACCTGGTGTTTGGCATAATGGGATATTTTTGATATTCCGCTGGCTAACGATTCGCTACGTATGTAGACGATAAGCCGGTTCTTGCCGGAAAGTAAGAAAGGGGTTAAATCTTTTTCGAATTGTGTCATCGAACCTGTATGTTCCCCTACATATTTCCCGTTGAGGAATATCCGGCATTCGCTTTCGACAGCCCCGAAGCGGATCAGTGTCTTTTGATTTTTCCAACCGGTCGGGAGTTCAAACTCTTTGTAATATCCTGCCCACTTACCGGGTTCGATCTGGTATGACTCCATATACCATTCCGAAGGTACGCAGATCGGTTGCCATGTTAAGTCCGGATTTTTAACCCCATTGGATATATCATCTACATTCCTGGTAAATGCCCAGTTACCGTTTAGCGATATCGCTGGCTGCCTGATACCTTTTACAAATATGGGGGTAGGCGTATGTGTGACCTTGCTTTTATTATTTAAGGCCGGGTATAATGCTTTTACCGTTTCGAAAGTGTAGACTGAATCATATTGCTGGGCATTCGTATGAATACCCAACAATATAAATAAGAGGATCAATTTAGATTCTTTAAAGCTCATAATTCGTTTATTTATCCAGCTCGAAGCGATATTCCTGTTTTACCTGTATATCGGAAATTGTCGGAACAACACAATCTGCCGGAACGACATTTTCCTCGAAATAGATCGGAGCATCAGCCGATTTCAGTCCGTCGATGCGGATCACCATCGGATTGGTATCGATGGATTCCCTGAGGCGGCTTAAGCTAAGAATCCAGTCTGTTCCGTCATAATAAGAGTCACCAACCAGATCTCCGTTCAGGTAAGCGTTGGCTACGTCCCCTTTATAGGAAATGTACATACGTGTTTCCTCGTCGTTACAAGTCGCTACCGGGGCTTTTACTTCGTAGATACCTACATGCTCTTCGGGATCAAAGGCGGAAGGTTTATTCTTTCCGGTAGTTGTCAGAACGGGTTTGTTGTCTGCCGATAACCAGGTTGCATCTGTGTTCCAGAGGATGCGTTTACCGTTTTTCAGAAGAATTTCTATTTCCGCAGTGATCTCTTTACCGTTAGAAAGGGCAAATTCGATCGTATTGTTGCCGTTTTGGATGAAGTCTGTTACGTTAGCATAGGAGTAACCGCCCATAGGTGTCGCTTTTGTTTCTTTTCCATTGACCATACAATTGGTTGAACCGGACGGAACATAGCGTAAGTAGGCACGTTCTACCTGTGAGAATGTTTTCAGTGTAAATTGACGTTTGACGATATTACCTTCTGCCGGACGTATCCACAGGCTTTTTTCCATCGGAGCGATCGGACGAAACGCGGCTTGCTGGTTATGTGCTGCGGTTTGGAATGTTTGTTGTTTGAAATTACCATCCTTATACATCCAGATAGCAGCAGACGGCTGATCGTCGATCAAGGTGATCCGGTCATTATCATAGATAAGGGATGAATTGGTAATAGCAACAAATGCTTTCCCTTTCACTGTCCCTTTCCAGATATGATCCGATTCTTCCTCTGTCAGCGTAACAAAACGAACTTTGGAACCATTCTCTTTCGTTATTTCGATGGTACATTCTTTTCCCGGAGTCAACCGGTCGATGAAATATCCGTTCTTTTCTTTCCGGGATGTACCGTTCTTTACTTCAACGTTCCGGATTCCTTTGTCGCCGATCATATATTCCCCAGGGATAAAATCATCTTCAAAGAAGAAATAGGTATCAGTATTTCCTTCTTTCAGTGAACAGACAGGTTGTGTCGTCGAGTATTTCAGTAACACCTCGCTGAACTGCTGGTTGAACGGCCAAAGGAAATAAGTCCCGCCTTTAACGGTTACTTTTTTGCGTGGTATGCGGATGGTTTCGTCTTTGAGCTTTACAGAGAATTGGACATTTTTATAGTCCTTCCGGGTATGTTTATATAAGTAATTAGAACAGAACAGATATCCTGTCGATTCATTCAGGCGTATGGCCCATTGCAAATTTTCCCTGTCCTGATTGCTGGTAGGCAGATAAGCTACGGCCGGAGCGAGTGTTGTTCCGAAATCGTTCATGAAATAGTTATATTTCTTTGTTTCCTGCATAACGGTTCCCAAAGTTCCGAATTCACGTATGGGTGCCTGGTAATCATAGCTGACACGTGGGCCGGATGACTGATAGGTACTTATCTTTCCGACCGGATTGGTGCCACCGACATACATATAGTACCCCATCATATTGGCACCACATCCCAGCCGCAGGTTGATATTCTCTCCTGCCATTTCTTCCGGAACGACGGCACGGCGATGGTAGAAAGCCGTGGTTCCTACACCGATTTCGCAAGTAAAGAAAGGAGAATCATTATTTTCTCCGCTTAAAGATTCTACTTCTCCTTCTATTTTGATAATATCGGTACCGATATTATCCGACAGACGATTGTAGGTGAAGAATTCAAAATTCGATGTCGGTATTTCTTTCTTTCCCGAAGCAGTCCACGGAGCTTCGATATAGAAGCCGGCATAAGGAACGATTTCTCCTTTTGGATATTCACTATCCATCCAGTGAGTCATGGAGTAGACGGGTACGTCAAACCCTATCTCTACAGCCATCTTTTTCAGGTTGAGAAGATGTGATACAATCATCCCTTCTTTTACATATTCATTCTCCAATTGAAGTGCCATAATGGGACCTCCGTCTTTCCACAACAATCCTTTTACCTGATCGTATACGGCCTGGAACCAACGGCGTGAATATTCCAGATACAAAGGATCGTTCGAGCGTGTCACCAGGTTTTTGTTGTTGACAATCCAGTCGGGTAATCCTCCGTTTTTAATTTCTGCATTACAATAAGGGCCGAAGCGCAGATGGACTTTCATATCGAGTTCTTTACACAATTCGATAAAGCGACGGAGATTGAGGTGTCCTTCCCAGGAAAGTTCGCCTTCAAACTCTTCGTGCAACGACCAGATACAATAGGTTGCTACGATGTCGATACCTGATGCTTTCATTTTCAACAAGGCATCGCGCCAATACCGATGGTCCATACGATTGTAATGGATTTCTCCCATAACGGGAAGTTGAGGAATGCCGCCTTCGTCCATGTACAGATTGTTTACACGAATCTCTTTTCCGGTAGGCCCTGCATGACCTAATTCCAGGTATTTTACAGGAGTAGGGGTAATACGGCTCAGGTCTATTTTATATTGTCCCTGGACAGCAGATAAGGCTGCCATTGATAAACAGGCAATAATCAAGTGTTTCATTCGTATGTTTTAAAAGATTAGTATTTAAAAAGAGGGGATTACAAGCTGTATCGATACAGTTTTTTGTAATTCCCCTCTTCTGAGTAATAATTACTTATTAAGTGCAATGATGTTGATCTTCCACTCAATATCAGAACCGTCAGCAGCTATAACCAGGTAACTGAATTCTTTTCCTGAAAAATCTCCGGGAGTACCTAATGCAGGAGCTCCGTTAAGGGGACGGATAGATGCTCCCGCTGAAATATCTGTCAGGCATACTATGTTGGCCAATGATACTTTTTCCCGTATTTCCGATGTAAACTTATCTGTCACAGCCGGTACGATGATTGTACAACTGATCGTGTGATCCGCTATTTCATTATTAGCGGTCAACTCTACAACTCTTAGCTGCTCTGCGGCTTCATCCCACCAACGATATTCGAATTTCACGTTTGTGATTTCAGCTTTATCCGAGGTAGGCAGATCGTCCAATCCCATTTTCAGACAGGAAGAAAAAGTGATTACGAACAGGGTACATAAAGCGAATCTTACTATATTTTTCATGTGATGATGTTTTTATAGTTTTATTATTGATTTATAGATTGTTACCAGCCTGTGTTCTGATCCAGGCTCGGATTCTGTTCTATCTCTTTCTGAGGAACAGGCATCAGATAACGTTTGGATGTAAAGACACGTATATTATCTGCTTCGTTGAATGGAAGATCGATAATCTGGAATGATTTACCGTCAGCCGCAATTTCAATAGCTTTATGAACAATGGTCAGTTCTTTTACAACGGGCAAATTATCTGCTTTTCCCCATCTCAGCAAACTCCAGTAGCGATCTCCTTCCATAGTCAGATCGACACGCCTTTCTCTTTTGTACGCTTTCCACGCATCCTCCGAAGACATTCCGTGCGACAGAGCAGGCAATCCTCCGTGCGTCGTACGCGTTTTATTGATGTAGTCGATAGCTGTGTTGATATCTCCCAGTCTTAACATGACTTCCGCATAGTTCAGATAAGACCTTCCCAGACGTAACAGTACATAATGATAATTAGTCGGTTGATCGTTCAAAAGTCTTTTTGCTTCGTATACGCATTTGCGATAAATATAACCTGTTTTTGTCATGCCCCAATCACCGCCACCGATCGCAGAAGCCCAGTTCAGATTACCGCCGAGTCTGGTCCATACTTCATTTTTAAAGAACATGGTAGAGTCGTAAACGATACTTGCATAGAAACGGTTATCACGGTTTTTATAGATGGCATCGGATACATATCCTCCGTTTTCCCGGAAATTCTTATAATAAGATGTCTGATCCCAATCTTTGGCTTTTCCATCTTCATCGATCACTTCATAAGCATTGACAAGATCGATAGAAGGCATTTGTTGAAGCCATCCGGCGAACTCCTCTACAAATGCAGGTGTGGTACCCGGTTTCACTTTATTATTGTCTGTGTTGGGTACTAGCTGCTGCATCCAGGTATCTGCAAAGTTTGTAGCATCGGCGTGTTTCCACTGAGCCAGGATGATTTCTTTGGAACTTAGTGATTGACTGAAATCATTGAACATCCCTTTATAGTCCTCGTCTAACTCATAAACACCTAAAGCAAAGAGGTTTTCACTTGCTGTTTTAGCGATGGTATAATATTCGTCCTGTCCCGATTCGATATAGGAGGCACCATGTAATGCGGCTTCGGCCAGCAAAGCATAAGCGGCTCCTTTGGTGAGCATACCCTGTTGATTGGTCAGTGTTTCCGGCAGGTCATTTGCAGCCTCCTTTAAATCATTGAGAATAAAGTCATATGTATCCTTGATGGTTGCTGTTCTTGAAAACTCCATATTCTCGTCCGGATCGAGCAAACGGTCTACGATCATTAATTTTCCGAACCAGCGAGCTCTTGAAAAATAGATCATAGCTCTCATGGCTTTTGCCTGTGCGACGAAATGAGCTTTTTCCGAATCGGACAAAACCGGTGATTCGGGAACTTTTGCTATGAGCATATTACATCTTCTGATATTCTCATAGACTTTCAGGTTATCATTGATCCTGTTCCAGCCTACGTCGAAATAGCGGTCCATTTGTTCTTTATTAAAAGAAATGATGGAAGAATTAGGTTCAATGACACTGTTGTCCGTATATTCGTCTACCATGATCATAAAATCAGTGGCTTTCCGAAGCGTAGTGTAAGAAAAAGCCTGGATCAGGTCTGCATTGTTCCATACGTCCTCTTCCGAATATTTATCCAATGGCCCTTTATCCAACACATCGTTGCATGAGAAGCACGACAGGGAGAGTAAAGCGGCTACAATTATATTTTTGATATTCTTCATATTGTTATCCTCCTTCATTAAAATCCGACTGTTAAACCAAATGAAATTACTCGCTGTACCGGGTATGCACTACCATCTGTTGCAATGATATTCCCATCATCATTATAATTAGGGGTTTCCGGATCATAGAACTTATTTATTCCCGAAATAGTGAATAAATTGGCCCCAGTGAGATTTACTCTACACATATTCAACCAGGGTGTATTCTTTAATACACTGTATTTTAAATCATAAGACAATTGTAAATTCTTAAGTCGCAGAAAGGAGGCATTTCTCAGCCAGAAATCGGATTTCTGAATATTATTATCTCCGTTTCTGGATGTAGCTGTTGTCAGGCGAGGAAATTCCGCTTGCCTATTATCTTCTGTCCAATAATTCAATTGTTCTTTATAATAAGGTTTCACATCTTTGTAGTTGAAACCTAGTTCCATGTTGCGTTTCCCTGTTCCGTATAATAAGCCTGACAAAGAGAAGCCTTTATATCCGAAAGAAAAATCAAAACCATACGTGAAATGAGGCATGGCCGCATTCCCCACCCGTGTCTGGTCCTGATCATCTATTTTACCGTCACCGTTAATGTCTTGATAAGCAACGTCTCCGAATTTTAACTCAGAAGCCTGTGGCCGGCGGGGTGAGTTCAGTATCTGTTCTACTGTCTGGTAATATCCTTGTGATATTAATCTGACATCATAGAAATCTGTCTGGTTTGTGGTTCTTTTCCACGGGTTCATCAGGTCGGACATGGATTCGTCGGCTTTTACTTTCCATAGATTATTAAAATAAGTCATATTGAATCCCAACTCGTAAGTAAAGTCTTTTCCTGCTTTATCTCCCCAATGCAGAGAGAATTCGATACCTTCTCTTCTCTGTTCGCTATTCGATTTTATTTGGGGAAGATCTTTTCCCAAGGGAGTTGTATATCTATCTCCCGGACTCATCAATCCACCTTTGGTTACGTAGAAGAAATAATCGGCGGTTCCTTTCAGTCTGTTATCCAGAAAATTCATGTCGATACCGTAGTTAAGGGAGTTACGGGTGTACCAACTCAACAAGTTCGGTGAAACCAATTTACCTTCACTGAAACCGGATTGTAAGTTTCCTCCTACAACGATGATGTTTTTATCCAGATCGTAGACCGGCATATAGCCAAAACGGTTAACCCCATTTTCTGTACCTGTCTGACCATAGGATGCACGTAGTTTGATCAAGTCTACAGCTTTCCAATTCCAGTTTTTGAAGAATGGCTCTTCGCTAAGTGCCCAGGCTACGGCACCGGACGGGAAAAATCCCCAACGATGTCCCGGAGCAAAGTTGTCTGAACCGTCGTAACGGAAACTACCTTCTATGATGTAGCGGTTTTTGTAGTCGTATTTCAGACGGCCTACAACGCCCATTCTACCACCTTCTTCTCCGCTACCGTCATTCAGAATGCCTACTGGTGAACCGGCAAATAACTGATCGACAGCCGATGATAAATAATCTTTACGGGAAGTCCAGAAGTTATCTCCATTGTTTTCCGAAACGGTGAATACGGCTTTGGCATCGATTGTATGATCGTTGTTGAACGTATTCATGTAGGAGGCGCTTACTTCGAAATTATAAGATTCCTTGAAGTCTGCTGTTTCTTTTAATGTCGGTTTAGCTATCGGATAAGCTGCCCCATTCGGGTAGAATTGAGGAGCCCGGGTATTGAATGCCTTCGAGAACTCGTCGCTGACCCTGTAATTGAACATTGTTCCTAAAGAAAGACCTTTTACCCAGGGTAAATCCCAGTCTGCAACCAACTGTGTATTGATATATTTTTTGTTGTTTTTGTAATAGCCGGACCGGTCGTCCATATCTACCAAAGGATGGTCGGTTGCTGAAGAATAACTTCCGTCTTCATTGAATGCCGGAGTGAGAGGCAATTGCCTGTATAGGTGTCCCCAGATTGTACCGGAATTAACGTAGGGCCTGTTTTTCTTTTCTATGGCACCGTTCAGATTAAGACCGACAGTAAGGCCTATTTTGTCGAAAGTGGTATTTACATTGCTGCGTATGGTATATCGGTTATAGTCTAATGCATTGGAAGTAAACAAGCTACCCTGGTCGATCATACCCAGAGAGAGATAATAATTCACGAGTTTTCCGCTTCCGTTCATTGAAAGGCCATGACGGTATTGGGGAGCGAAATTCTTTAGTCCCAGATCGAGCCAGTCAACATCCGGATAGAGCGGGTCCGTTTGGTTCAGGATCTTGTTCATTTCTTCTTCACTGTATTGGTGGAAAGCAGGAAGACCATCGTACATCGCTGCCTTGTTCTGGGTATCGGCATAGGTATATGCATCCATTTTCTTTATCAATGTGGTAGGTTGACTGTATTCCGCATTGAATGTATAAGTGATTGATGTCTTACCTTGAGATCCCTGTTTGGTTTTTACCAGAATAATACCGTCTGCAGCTCTTGAACCATATACGGCCAGTGATGCCGCATCTTTCAGGACTGACAGACTTTCAATATCTACCGGATTTAACGTATTGAATTCCCAGGATGTACTGATAACTCCATCGATTACATAAACCGGATCACCACCACCGCGGATAGATATCTTTGAATTGGAACCGGGTTCACCTCCCTGATTCTGCACGATAACACCAGTAGCACGTCCTTGTAGTGTCGAACTCATATCGTTAAATGGAAGATCCTGTAATTTTTCTCCTTTTACAGCAGTAACAGCAGAGGCCATCTTTCGTGTCGATGTCGTACCATAACCGATTACGACTACTTCGTCCAGTATTTTAGTGTCTTCTTTCAGTACGAATGAGAAATCTCTTTTGTTCCCGACACGAACTTCCTGAGGAAGGTAACCGATATATGAAATTAAAATCGATGCGTTACCGGGTACATTCAAGGAAAATTGCCCGTTAATATCTGTAACTGTACCAATTGTAGTACCTTTTACTGATATGTTGGCACCGATAATTGGTTCTCCGCTATTATCTGTCACAACACCTTTTATTGATTGATCAGATTTAATTTGTCCTTGTTGATCTGCCATGGGGATAATCAAGATATGTCCATCTTCGATCTTATAAGTCAGCCCGCTTCCGGCTAAGACTTCATCCAAAGTACTTGATAAAGATTTTTGTTGCCCCTTCGTCTCTATTTTCTTGTTAATATCAAATTTACTTTGATTATAGTCGACAGACATGTTTGTTTGTTTCTCTATCTCTTGAAAAACTTTTTGCAGGGTAGTTGTCCCTTTGGGGATACTGATCTTTTGATTTTGACTATATATACTTCCCGAAGCAAATAGGCAAAGGGCAAGTACAAATATTTTACTGTTTTTTATAGGTACAACAGATACCCTTTTATAATTAAAAGTCATACTTTTGTGTATTAGATTTTTACTGTGAATATGAATAAATTCTTTGATGTTTTATTTCAGAAACAGGATTAGATCTATTTCGGATACCGGGAAGCTGCTGTGAGAGGTACTTTCCGGTGTCTTTTTGTTAGCGTGTCACCCCCTTTCCGGCTTTAAACAGAAGGATTTCTTTTCCTTCTATTTTGTAATTGATGTTTCCCGCCAATTGGGCGAATATGTACATAGCATCTTCTATTGTCTCATGTTGTTTAAATTTCATGGTATACAGGTCGGAAGTTTTTATTTCCGGGCTCAGTTTGATATGGACGTTATATTTGCGTTCCATTGTGGTTAAAATTTCATGTAATGGTTGATTGGCAAAGCGTAATTCTCCTTGTGTCCAAGCAGAACAATCACTGGCTTCAACCCAGTTGATACTAAATGTCTGGTTTTGTCCATTATAAATAACTTGTTCGTCCGGTTTCATAATTATTGCTTTTTCCGGTTCACTGTTTTTATAGATTTTGACAGAGCCATTTTCTAATGTTGTGGTGATACGTTCATTATCTGGATAGGATTCAATGTTGAACTTTGTTCCTAATACTTCTACCTTCAATGGCCCGGTACTGACAATAAAAGGTTTGTGCGGGTTTTTAGCTACTTTGAAATTAGCTTCTCCGCTTAGATAGACTGCACGTTTCTTTTCAGAGAATTTACGTGGATAAATGAGTAAACTACCGGAGTTTACTTGTATAAACGACCCGTCAGGTAATTCTATCGTCTCTTGTTTTCCGTTGGGTACATAACATTCTATCATTTCGGGCTCTGCGTATTCGCTCTTTGCCAACCACCAAGCAGCCATACCTGTTATTAGTGGTAGGATAAGGATCGCGGCATAACGTAATAAGCGATTTCGCAGAGATATTTTAATAGCTTGATGGTCAGTGTGCTGAATTTTCCGGATGGTTTTTTGAAGAGACAGCTGTGTACTATCGTCTGCTTCGGCTTTAGTTTCCAGCCATATTTCTCGCATGGCAGCATCTTTCTCCGGGATGTTGCTGCTACTGGTTAGCCAATTTCTGATTATATTACGATGTTCTGATGAAACCGTATGATCTGTCAATCGTCGTAATATGTTGTAAACTCTGTTTTTTTCCATCTCACTATATGCTTATATATAGTAAGACTACAAAAGATAAAAATACACGTAGTCTGTATCCTAAAAAAATAGCAATAAAACGGAAATAACTTTCCGGAGGTCTGCCAATGCCGCAGAAATATGGGTTTCTACCGTTCGTTTACTGATACTTAACTGGAGGGCTATTGCATCATTGCTCAACCCTTGTTTGCGACTCAGGCAGAATATTTTTTTCCGCTGAGGCGGCATTTTCTCGATAGTCACATCTATTAGTTCTTCCAATTCTTTTGCAAAGATCAGTTCTTCCAGCTCATCTATGGATGGAATATGATAATCTGTATCAGAGATCGGATCGGGAATATAAGTCCGGTCAAAATAAGTATAAAGGGTGTTTTTGGCTATTCGATACAGATAAGCGTTGAGATTTTCTATTCGGGTGAGTGATTCGCGATTTTGCCATAATTTTACAAATACATCCTGGGCGAGGTCTTCTGCTTCAGCTTCATTATCTAAAAAACCTGATAGGAATAGTTTGAGTTTGGGGAAATAAAGCATGAAGAGATCATTGAATGCTTTTATATCCCCGTTACTTAAATCTAATAACTGTTCTTTTTCAGTCTTTCTGTTTTGCATGAGTGAAAGTTAAATGGGATATTCTAAGATATACCATTCTTTGATGTGATTTTTCTTATATTTAATTATGGAGACAAATGTAGGAAAAAATGAGAACTAGTGCTTGATGTATGGAAATAATTCTGAAGTTTCTCTGGCCCGGTTAATTGTTGGATCTTATTTTAATCAAATTTATCATAGGGGGCTACAGGATATATTGAAAGAGACTGTCCATAACCTTATATGGACAGTCTCTGTTTGTCACTTTTATTCTTATTGCGGACGGGGAACAACCATATAGTCTTTTTCCCACTCCAGATAACGTGCTACCATATCTTTCACCTTATCCGGATACTGGTCAGCCAGATTATGCATTTCGCTGCGGTCTTCGTTCAGGTTGTACAGTTCCCAGCTTTTCGTACTGTTCGGCCAGACGATCTTCCAGCCTGAAGCATCAATTAGGGCTTTCTCGTTGAAATGCTCGAAGCATAATTCGTCATGCCCTTTACGTGTACCGGTTTTAAATATAGGGTTCAAGCTCTCGCCTACCAAAGGAATTATCTTATGGCCGTTATATTCGGTGGGATATTTTGTACCGGAGATATCCAGGCAAGTTGCCATGATATCCATCACATGCCCCATTTGCGTATTAACACTTCCTTTCGGCTGCTTGATCCCTTTCGGCCAGTGGGCGATCATCGGGGTACAAATTCCTCCTTCATACGATTTCGCTTTCCAGAAACGGAACGGGGTATTGGCGGCATTCGCCCATCTTGCTCCGACTGAAGCATAACTCGTTTCCGGGCCGGGCATTACTTCTTTTTCTTTCGGATAAACAATCTTACGGCCATCGCGTGTTTCTGCCGGACGGTCGTTTTCCCCTTCCGAATAATTCTGACAGTCTTCGTTACTACAACCGTTGTCCGACATAAAGAGAATCAACGTATTATCCAGCTGACCGTTCTTGCGGAGTGTCTCTATCACACGGCCGATCTCTTGATCCATACGGTCGACCATCGCTGCATGGACTGCCATCGCACGGGCATCCCATTCTTTGGTCGGGTTTTCTTCCCAGGAGTCGGTAAACTGGCGGAGAGATAAGAAATTGTCGGCATCACCGAACAGTTTCATTTCTTTCATCCGCTGGTAGCGGGCTTTCCGGATAGCCTGCCAACCGTCTTTATAGGTATCCTTATACTTTTCTATATCTTCAGGCAATGCATGCAACGGCCAGTGCGGACAGTGGAAAGCCAGGTACATAAAGAAAGGCTTATCGGTTTCCGCATATTTATTCATGTAGGCTACTGCCGTATCGGCCAGTGCGATTGTGCTGTAATAATCATCCGGAACAGAATTCACCGGCTTATCTCCACTGATCAGGCTGAACGGGTCGAAATAATCCACCACTCCGTAGATCGTACCGTAACAATCTTGAAAACCACGGTTGATCGGATAGTTATCTTTGGGTGCAAATTCATCGTGCTGCACCTGGTGGGCCAGCCACTGACGCTGATCGGGGCGCAAAGGTGTTTCAGCAATATGCCACTTACCGACCCAGGCTGTCTGGTAACCGTTTTCCTTCAGAGCTTCGGCGATGGTAACTCCGTTGTGTGTCATCGTACCGCGATAGCCCGGCTGATTATCGTCGAAGGTCATACGCCCGATACCTGCCTGATGCTGGTAAAGCCCTGTCAACAACGATGCACGGGTCGGACAGCTCCGGCTTGTATTATAAAAATGGGTGAAGCGAAGCCCCTCTGCTGCCAGCTTATCCAGGTTGGGAGTATGGATCTCTCCACCATAACACCCCAGGTCGGAGAATCCCATATCATCTGCCAGAATCACAAGGATATTGGGTTTACTTTCTTTGTTATTTTCCTGTGCATTACACGCGCTGGCCGAAAAAGCCAACGCTGCAATGGGTAATGTTTTAAATACAACTGTTTTCATGATCAATTCCAGCCATTATTTTGGGTTAGATTATTATTTAATTGTCTTTCGTTGTATGGAACAGGCCACAGATAATCTCTGGATGTGAACTTCTTCTTATAGTCGGTGGTAACCGTTACAAGTTTTCCTGTTTCTTTATCTACATAACGCATACCTTCGATCTGATCCATATTGCATACATCTTCAGCAATTTTCCAGCGACGGATGTCAAAGAAACGATGGCCTTCCAATGCAAGTTCAACTGTTCTTTCATGCCGTACGACTTCGCGTAGGGCAGCCTGCGAGGTGATACCTGATAATACCGGCATGTTTACATCCGGACGCTGGCGAACCTGGTTGATATATTGCAAGGCTAGATCTGTTTCTGTGTTCAGTTCAATACGGGCTTCAGCTGCAGTCAGCAGGATTTCCGCATAACGCATGATGATCAGGTTGATACCACAGTTAGTTCGGTTACTCTGGCCGATATCTTCCGCATTGATATATTTCTTCGGAAGTAATCCGGTCTTGGAAACCTGGTAACTGGCTCCGATCACGTCGCCTGTAGTACTCCATCCCGGACGAGAATCGTATATCGTTCCGTTAGGCAGTTCGTCGCCCGGTACATACAGTGTGTAACTGAGGCGCGGGTCACGACCTTCGTAAGGGTTTGTAGGATCGTAAGAACTGTCTTCCGTGATCTTCTTTCCGTTGGTCGTTTCATATTCATCGACAAGTACGGCAGTAGGCGACATCATCGAACCGTTGTTACCCAATGATACGGCTCCGAAATTATTCATAACCGAGTTGGAGTATACATCCTTCATGAATTGTTTGTCGAAAATAACCTCCTGGTTGTTTTCATTCTCGTACGTAAATAATTCTTTATAAGTAGGCAGTAATGAATAAGTTCCGGAGGCGATTACTGCATCAGCGGCTTCTTTAGCCCGTTGATAGTATAATGTAGCCTGGTCGTCCGTACCCGTCACATTGCCTGCAGCAAACAACATGGTGCGTGCCAGTATACCGAGAGCCGCCCCTTTGGTTACACGGCCTGTTTCGCTGGCTTTTACCGGCAGATCATTGGCTGCTTCTGTCAGTTCCTTATAGATGAAATCGTATATTTCAGAGACAGGAGTCCGTGTCAGTTCTTTCGACTCACTGATGCCGATCGGTGTAGTAATCAGGGGAAGATCACCAAAATAAGCTACCAGACGGGAGTAGAAATAGCAACGTAGGGTACGAACTTCTGCCGTATAGGTATTTACTTTGGATTTGTTTTCAGGAGTTATCTTGTCGACGTTGGCCATATAGTCGTTACAACGGCGGATACCTTTGTACAGATCATTCCAGGTATTCTGGAAAAGATTGGTCTGCGGGTCTGCGATACTGGCTTCTATCTTTGTTTCGTCTGAGGTTTCGAAAGTGGCACGTGCAATATCCGACATCTCGTCACGGCTCAATAAGGTTCCGTGGTCTTCCAGAAAACGATAGATGGCGTTAGATGCATATTCGGCATCTTTATCGGTTTTCCAGAATACTTCAGAAGAAATACGGTCGGTCGGTATCGTATCGAGTACGTCGCATCCGAATACGATACATGGTAAGGCTAGATATATAAAAATCTTCTTCATAATGAATTATATTTCAATATTAATAGTATTTAGAATGTCAAGTTAACTCCGATTGTATATACCGAAGTCTGAGGGTAATACAGAAAACGTCCTGATACGAATTCCGGGTCCAGTCCCCATTCCTTGAGCGGCGAGAACGTCAGCAGATTGCTTCCGGCCAGGTAAATACGTGCTTTGTCGAGGTAAGCTTTCTGGCTCAATGTCTTCGGGAGCGTATAGCCTAACTGTACATTTTTCAGACGGATGTAACCGGCATCTATTACCCAGAAGTCAGACATCATAGAGTTGTAATCCACACTCTTACGTGGACGGGGGAAACGGGCATCTGTATTCTCCGGTGTCCAGTAATCCTTGAATATATCGAGGGTGAAGCCTTCGAAGTTACCACCTTCAGCCAATGCTCCTGATACGCGGGTCTGGGCATCCATCACTCCCTGGAACATGAAGGAGAAGTCGAAACCTTTATAAGCAAAGTTGGCAGAGAAGGCGAACGGGTAGCGCGGGAACTCGTTACCGATCACGGTCATATCTTCTGCATCGATCTTGCCATCCTTGTTGCGGTCTACGTATTTAACATCACCCAATGTCATTCTACTGTCGTAAACAGGATAATTACTATCGAGATCTTCCTGTGTCAGGAATCCGTCTGTCTGGTAACCCCAGTAAGAGTTGATCGGATAACCTTCCCGGACAGTTGTTATAACGTCGGCTGTTCCTCCGTCAAGGGTCGGATTTGCACCACCCAGGCTGATCACCTTGTTCCAGTTGTTGGAGATGTTGAAGTTGACGCCATAATAGAAATCACCGATATTATCTTTCCAGTCGAGAGCCAACTCGAAACCTTTATTGTCGACAACGGCAGCATTTTGTACCGGAGCATCGAGGCCGATAGTTCCGGAGATCGGTAGTTTCACCAGGATACCGTCTGTTTTCTTATAATAATAGTCGGCTGTAAGCGTCAGGCGGTTGTTAAGGAAGCCGGCATCGATACCGACGTCGGTTTGTGTACTTGTTTCCCATTTCAGGTCTTTGTTGGCAAGTTCCTTCTGCATATAGCCTTGTACCAGGTTACCTCCAAAATTATAAGAGGTAGAGGTATAACTTTCGTAGAAGGCATATAGATCGGCAGTCTGGTTACCGGTCTTACCCCAGGAAGCTCTCAGTTTCAGGTCAGAAACGATATTACGCAGTTCATCGCTCCAGAATGCTTCGTTGGAGATGCGCCAACCGGCGGAGAAGGAGGGGAATGTTCCGTATTGATTATCTCCGGTGAAACGGGATGTTCCGTCATAACGCAGATTCGCTTCGAGCAGGTAACGGTTGTCGTAATTATAGTTCAGACGACCGAAATAAGAGCGCAGGGCAAACTCATTGTTGTATCCGTAGCTTTTCCAGGAGCTTTCGGAACCCATGTTGATGGAAGGAACATCGTTGTTATAGAAGTCCCAGCGTTGTGCCTGGTTGTGTGTCCATTCATTCTTTATCTGCGAGAAACCGGCCAAGGCTTGTAAGTTATGTTTACCTAGCTGCTTTTCGTAGTTCAACAATAGGTTGAGTGTATATTCATTGGTATCTTCCCGTTTGTCGTCCATGCTGTTACGCGAAATATTTCTGGTACGCTGGCGGTTGCTGCTCGGATTATAAGGCTCGTCTTTTGCCGTAGCTGTCCAGTCCAGATATTGATGATCCACTACCGTATAGGCATTTTCGAATTTAACGGTCTTGTTGAAGCCGTAACGTTGTGCATACTGGGCTGTAAACTTCAGGCCGTCGATAATTTGTAATTCAGCCTTAATATTTCCGATGAATAAATTGTTCCATTGCTTGTCTGTTCCGCCCATTTCGGCCAGCATCAGCGGGTTGGCATTTTTGTTACCCAATCCGTAGCTGCCGTCAGGATATTGCGGAACAACGAACTGTGTGGCATGATACATGGAGTAGAAAATACCACCACCATTTTTATCGTATTCGTAGGCATCGATAGGTGCTTTGGAATAACTGCTTCTGAAATTGGCATCCGCCGATATCTTCAGTCGTTCGAAGGGTTTAAAGTCTGTGTTTACACGGATTTCTTTGATGTCGGATTTATAGTTTGGAACAACACCGTCCTGATCGTAATAACGCAACGCCATCAAACCTCTTGCTTTTTCGTTACCACCGCTTACGGTAAGGCTGTAATTCTGTTGCAGGGCAGAACTGTAAACTGCATCCTGCCATTGGTTGGCTTTACGGTATGTGATAGGATCGCTTTTGTGATTAGCCTGCCATTCTTTGATAAAAGTGTCGGAATAACGAGGAGCTTGTCCGGCATTCTGGAAAGCATAATTCTGTTGCTGCATATAAGTGACTGTTTCCATGTGTTCCGGTTTGTTGGTCACACTTTGGATACCCCAGTAAGTATTGAAATCCATTCTGATCTTACCTTCTTTTCCACGTTTGGTTGTTACAAGCACAACTCCGTTAGCTGCACGCGAACCGTAAATGGCTGTCGTAGAAGCATCTTTCAGGATAGAGATACTTTCAATATCGTCCGGGTTGATATCGGAGATACGCTGTTCAACACCGTCTACCAGCAATAAAGCTTCATTACGGTCAATATTTTTATCGTTGTTAATAGTCGTGATACCTCTGATACGAAGTGTAGTGCTGGCACGACCCGGTGATCCTCCTTTGTCCAGGATCGTTAACCCCGGTGATACACCCTGCATAGAAGCTGTGGTACTATTGGCCAGACGGTTGATGTTGTCGCTCTTGATATTACCGACAGCACCGGTTATACTGACTTTCTTTTGCTGACCGTAACCGACAACTACTACTTCTTCCAATGCCTGTGTATCTTCTTTCAGCAGGATGGAGAAGTCGGACTGATTACCTGTAGCGATCTCTTGTGGTAGATAACCGATATAAGAGATTGACAAAGTAGCATTTGCAGGTACTTCCAGAGTAAACTTTCCGTCTATATCGGTAATAGTACCATTGGTGGTTCCTTTCACCATGATATTAGCACCGATTACCGGATAGCCTGTGGGATCTTTTACGATACCGGTTACTTTCCTACCTTCTTGACTGATGGTTACATTCTTGATTTTACTCAGTGAAATATATCCTTCGTTGAAGTTATATTTGATTTCACTGTCGGCTAAAGCCTCCTCAAGTACTTTTGATACAGGCTTGTTCTTAGCGTTTACATGCACTTGTTGTTGCATGTCGATCTCCTTTTCACTATACATAAATAAATAGTCCGTCTGCTTCTCGATCTCCTGGATGAACTCTTTGAGCGGCAGATCACTCTTACTGATGTTTACTTTGGCATTTTGTGAATGCAAAGTGGTCGCACTTATTTGGAAAACTGCGATTAACGTGATAATTGTTGCGATTTTCATAATACGAATTATATGCTTTAATTCAAGATAAAAGGCACAATTGAATAATAGCAATAAGTTTTTTTTCATAACTTTGCTTGTACTTTTAAAGTTAATACTGTTTTTGATTTTTTGTGGATACATAAAAGAAAGGTATTGACTCCGGGGTAAGTGCTGGTAACACTTGCCCCATTTTTATACCATTCCTCCGGAAATGATCGTGTTTACTTCATAGGCATTCGCTTTTTTTAATGAATATTATATTAGTATATTTTGATTTCTTCATTGTTCTCTATTTTATACCGGAAGTGATGCACCCCTTGTAATGCTTTCAGTATCCTTTCTATATCATCACTTTGCCTGAACTTTCCGGATACATACTTGTCAATTTGGGCAGAATCTTTCACTTCAAATTTGACCTTATACCATAAAGTGAGATAGTCCAATATCTCAGAGAACTTTTTGTTGCTGAAATAGAATATTCCACTTTTCAGGTATTCTTCATTATTGAATGCAGCAATCGATTTTACAAGTACGCCATCCTTTAAAGACACCATTTCATTCGGTTTCAAGATCATATGTTCTTCCGGCTGCTTGTTGTTGATCACTTGTACACTACCCTCCACCAGATTTGTCTCAAAACGTTTGCTCTTTGTGTAAGCAAAAACATTGAATTTTGTTCCGAGAACTTTGATATTATATCCCTGTGTCTTCACAATAAAAGGTCGTTTCGCATCCTTCGTTACCGAGAAAAAACCCTCACCATCCAGCTCCACCGAACGTTCGTCTTTACTGAACTCGCTGGGTATCCTGATTATTGACCGCGGACTCAACCACGCTTCCGTTCCGTCCTGAAGTGTCATGTATATACGTTGACCGGTCGGAACCTTTATTTGCGTGTAAAGCGGTACTTTCTTTTCCGGAATGAATTTGTCGGTAAGCAACCAGACGTTTACCAACAGGATGGCAATGACAGCCGCATATTTTGCCAGATTGAGATAAAGACGGTGGGCTTGCTTGCGGTTGATCCGTGTTTCTAACTCCTTCATCTTCTTACCGCTCCATTCATCGTCTTCGCTTTGTTCGGCCAGTTTCGATACGGTGACGGTATTCTGCATCCGGATAAATTCAGCTTTGCTATCCGGGTCAGACTCTATCCGGTCGAAAAGCAGAGCCTTTTCCGCATCGGAAAGTTCTCCGAGGAAATATTTATCTAGTTGTTCGTTCATGCTATTATGCTTGTTCTATTATTATGACGAAATAGTTTCGGGCATCTACTAGTGGCAACAACAAAAAAGTAAATTATTTTTTATTGATGATTTCAGATGATGAAGATGAACAGGGGAAGATAGTCTTTTAACTCGACTTTCAGTTTGCGCAGGGCTACGACGATATGGTTCTGGACGGTATTAACGGAGATATTCAGCTGCGTGGCTATCTCTTCGTGCTTCATCCCTTCCATCCGGCTGAGAATAAATACCTGGCGGCATTTTTCCGGGAGATGGGCGATCGCTTTGTTGAGGAGCGCATCGATATCATCTACGGTGAACATATTCTCGTCGAACTGCTGTAAAGCCTCCATCTTCAGTTTCAGTTCTCTTTCCGACAGGGCATCGAGCGACTCTTTCTTGCTTTCGGTACGTACTTTATGCCGGTAAAAATCAATACACCGGTTTTTGGTCAGGGTAAACAGGAAGGCATTCGGGTTGGTCAGCGATTCCAGCATATCGCGGTGTTCCCACAGATACAGGAAGATATCCTGGACGATATTCTCCGCATCTTCGGTAGAGACTACATATTCCCGGGAAAAGCGCACGAGCTTAGGAAAATATATCCGGTATATTTTCGAAAATGTGGCATTCTCTGTTTGGGGGAAACTAGTCATACTTCTTCTTTTTTATTTACAGGTACATATAGCACGGCTTTTCCATGCCCCAGCTTTTTTATTCTTCCGTCTTCCATCAGTTCATTCAGGTCGCGTATGGCAGTTGTCCGGTTACAACCATTAAGACGCATATATTCAGAAGCCGTGAAATATTCTTTATCATCCATCATGCGTAACATCCGGCCTTTACGTTGTTCGGGAGAATAAGAAGTTGCACCGGCATCCGAGTCCCGCTCCAGATCAATGGCCGTCAGTCTTTGTTTCAACTTTTTACTTCCTTTGAAATGGATATTATTAAAATGTACCGACCATGAACGAAGTTCCTTCTTGTCCATAACCGGACGACATTTCAGTGAAATAGAGAATGAGCCGAGATCATCCAGTTCTACGGTATATCCCCTGCGTAGATTTTTGGAGATCACTTTTGCCAGGGCATCCAGCATCCCTTTGGTTGTTGCAGTGGAATAACCGCAACTATCGGCTATCTCTTCTGCAATTTCCGGCGTGTGGATAGTTCCTTTAGGCACGATCCGGGCATGTAAAGGCTGTTTCTTCCCATCACCCTTAGGATTCGGATTCTCATATAATGCGTATTTTGCTCCCATAATAATAGCCAATAAAAGGTTTTCATTGCTTCTCTATTGCATACCACAACTGCTTTTCTTTCATACCACAATTGGATTCCGTTCATACCACAGTTGAGTTTCTTTCATACCACAGCTGTGGTATGAAAAGAGAATCGGTACAAATGTACAATATATCCCAGTAAATCTATAGTGTCTGCCGGGTAATTTTATATTGCAGGGAGGTAATTGGCGTTATCTCCCTGTTATATTTGATTGCGTTTGTATTGCAGTTTAGGATATTTATGTAAGTTTGCATTTCCTATATTATATGACAATGTCTGAGATCGATCGATTTAATAACATATATATTAAGCATTATGATAAGACATACCGCTTTGCCCGGTTGTATGTTCGTAATGACCAGGTGGCTGAAGATATAGCAACGGAATCTCTTATCAAATTATGGGAAACGATGAAAAAGGAGACAGTGGAGAAGCCCCTTGCTCTGTTATTGACTATACTTAAACACAAATCACTCGACTATCTGAAAAAACAAGTTAGTATAGAAGAAGCATTTGAAGCTATGGCAGCCTGGCAACAACGGGAATTGTCCATTCGCATTTCAACGCTTGAAGCATGTAACCCCAATGATATTTTCTCAGAAGAAATCCAACAGATCCTAACCAGGACTTTAGAAGAACTGCCTTCACAGACCCGCAAGGTTTTTATGATGAGTCGTTTCGAGCAGAAATCCGGCAAGGAAATTGCCGAAGAGCTGGGTATTACGGTAAAGGGAGTTGATTATCATATAGCAAAAGCATTGAAAGCGTTGCGCATTTCTTTAAAAGATTATTTGCCTTTGATTTATTTCCTGCTTAACTGAATGAAATTTTTTTTCGTCTGGTACTAGTGAACTTTCTCCGGCTGTCGTCTTATAATATGTAAAGCGAAAAAATATGGACGATAAACTATTACAATTATATTTTGAAGGCCGTACAACGGAAGAACAGTCTCGCCTGATCACGGAATGGCTGGATGCTGATGCGGCAAATATGAAACATTATCAGCAGCTTTGCCGATTGTATGAAATAGGATTCTGGAACGAACAACCCGAAACAGTTCTAATTTCATTGAAAGAAAGGTTTAGGTGGCGGAGTCTTTTACGTGAAGCGGTGAAAATAGCAGCTGTTTTTATTCTGGGATTTGCATTGAACTATTGGCTCAATCAGGGTGTAGAGGAAGATGTTGCTATGCAGACTGTGTATGTTCCGGCCGGACAGAATGCACAGTTGACACTGGCGGATGGTTCAAAAGTCTGGCTGAATGCCGGGAGTACACTGAATTTCCCGACTCGCTTTGTTGAGGGAAAACGGCGGGTCACTCTGGAAGGTGAAGGCTTTTTTGAAGTAAAGGCCAATAAGGAAAAGCCGTTTATTGTTTCAACATCTACTTATGATATTAAGGCATTGGGTACTTCTTTTAATGTGAATGCCTATAAGCAATCGGAGGAATTTGAAACCGCCCTGTTGACGGGAAAAGTGGAAATTTCTGATCGCATAACCGACCATACCATTTCTCTTACCCCGAATAATCGTGCGGTACTTATGAATAACGGCCTGTCTGTTGTCCCCATAGAAAGTACGGATTATTTCCTGTGGCGCGAAGGTATTCTCTATTTTGATGAGCCGTTGACAGAAGTCCTGGATAAATTGAAATTATATTTTGATGTAAATATCGATGTCAATAATAAATCCGTACTTGAGAACAAGCGGCATTGTACCGGTAAATTCCGTACAAGAGACGGCCTGGATCACATCCTGAGTGTTTTGCAATTGACAAATCATTTCATTTATAAGAAAGATGAGGAGAAGAATCTGATAATTATTAATTAAACTTATTGTGTAACCACTTAAATCTGAAAGCCTATGATACAAACGTAGAAAGTATATGAAAAACCGGCAAGCGCGCCAACGCTCACCGGTTATGGGTTAGAACCCCGAGCTGGGATATTTATCGAAGTACTAACAACTTATTAATTACAAAATTATGAATTATATTTTGTACAGACAATCTATACTTGAAATTAAACATATATTTCGTATTATGAAGATCACTATTGTAGCTTTGTTTACTTGTATTTATACACTTTTTGCGGTCGAAGCCAATTCGCAGAATGCGAAAGTATCGATACTGGCTAATGACTTTTCCGTCCAGAAAGTGATTGGTGAGATCGAGAAACAGACTGATTACCTGTTTGTGTATGATAAGAATGAAATAAATGTAAACAGAAAAGTTTCTCTGAGTGCTAATAATGAATCCGTATCTGAAGTATTGAACAGGATATTTGAGGGTACAAGTGTGACTTATAAAGTAGTGGGTAAGAACATTACTCTTATTAGAAAAAATGTTGTTTTTAAGAATATGGATCTCCAACAAACCCTTAAAAAAATAAGAGGTGTAGTTCTGGATCATAACGGTGAGCCTATAATTGGAGCAAATATTGTAGAAAAAGAAACAACTAACGGAACGATCACTGATATTGACGGAAATTTTTCGTTGGAAGTTCCTCAGAACGGCACATTAATCGTTTCCTATATCGGATATCTGACAAAGGAAATGCCGATAGGAAAACAAAATAATCTCAAAGTGATATTGGTAGAGGATACCCAGACTCTTGATGAAGTGGTAGTGGTCGGATACGGTGCCCAAAAGAAAGTGAACCTGACCGGTGCGGTTGGAACTATCGATTCAAAAGTATTGGAATCTCGTCCTATCATGAATTCCACAAGTGCTTTGCAGGGTACTATTCCTAACTTGCAGATTACTTCAAATAGCGGTGAGCCCGGAACAAGCGCTACATTGAATATCCGTGGTACAACTTCTATAAACGGTGGAAGTCCGTTGGTTTTGGTCGATGGAGTCGAAATGAATCTGGATATGATCAACCCGAGCGACATTGCAAATGTGACGGTTCTGAAGGATGCTGCCGCATCGGCAATTTACGGTGTACGTGCTGCGTATGGTGTAATCTTGGTTACTACCAAAAATGCAGGTACCGATATGAAAACGACTGTATCTTATTCCGGTAACGTGGCGTTTTCGAAACCGACCGTTTTGCCTGACATGGTAGATTCCAGTTGGGAGCACGCCGAGTTTGTGAACAAGGCAATGACGAATGCTGGGCTTGACCTGATGTATAGTCCGGAGACTGTACAGAAGATGAAAAACTATGCTGCCGATCCTCAGAACAATCCGGAATATGAGGTACTGAACGGATCAATGTATTATTATGGTAATTCGGATTGGGTGGATTTGATGTTGAAGAAACTGACACCTTCTCACCGTCATAATGTGAATATCTCAGGAGGCAATGAAAAGACAAAGTTTTATTCTTCTGTGGGATATCTGAACCAGTCGGGTATGTATAAAGTTGGAAGTGATGACTACCAGCGTTTAAATACACGTCTATCTGTAGAAAACCAGACTACTCCGTGGTTGAAGTTGGGAGCTAAGGTGTTGTATAACTATACGACAGCCGATAAGCCTCATAAATATAAGGATGATGTCTGGCAACAGATGGTGTTTTCTTCACCGACACGTATGGCAAGACCTTGGGAAGCTGATTCGCGTTATCCTGAGTTAGACCAGTATGCCGGTAAATATTTCGATGATCAGAATCCTATATCCTTACTGGAAATGGGAGGTCGTGACAAGAATAAGACACATGACGTGTGGTTGACCGGTAGTGCCGATTTTACCTTTACAAAAGATTGGCGTGCCCGGGTTGACTTCACATACAACCTGAACTACGACCATAATTCGGCCCATCGTAAAAGAGTCGATATGATTACCAACAGTTTTGTTGAGACAGAAGGTAATACGAATAACAACAGCTACGCTTGGACGAATAATAATAAGGATTACTATTCATTTAATGCTTATACCGAATATGAACATACTTTTGCAGAAAAGCATTATGTAAAAGGTATGTTAGGTTTCAACCAGGAGTTGACCAAGTATATTACCAGTACTGCCACCCGTCAGGATCTGATTTCACAGACATTGCCTTCCCTGAGTTTGGGTACTGGTATGCAGACAGTCGAGGAAGATGGCTATGAATGGGCTTTGCGTGGCGGTTTCTTCCGTTTGAACTATATTTATGATAACCGTTACCTGTTGGAAGTGAACGGCCGTTATGACGGAACTTCACGTTTCCCGTCCAATAACCGTTTTGTATTCCTACCTTCTTTCTCTGTTGCATGGCGTATTTCGGAAGAAGCATTTATGGAGTCTACCCGTAGTTGGCTTGATAACCTGAAGGTTCGTGCTTCTTATGGTATATTGGGTAACCAGCTGCTGACGGCTGATGACTGGAAAGGTAATACTAAGTATTATCCATATATTCCTTTCATGTCTTCCGGTTCGGCGGATAAGTGGTTGTTTACGAACACAGAGAAATCTTTATACATAAATCCGGCCGGTCTGGTATCTAACAGCCTGACTTGGGAGAAGGCTTCTACCGTGAATGTGGGGCTGGATGTGACCCTGTTGCAGCAAAAGCTGGACATGTCGTTCGACTGGTATCAGCGTACCACTTCCGATATGTTGGTGAAGGTTGAATATCCTGAAATTTTGGGAACAACGGCACCTCCTGCTAATATGGCAGCACTTCGTACCCGTGGTTGGGAACTTTCCCTCAACTGGAACGATCGTATCGGTAAAAACTTTACCTATAGCTTGGGACTTATCTTGTCGGATTCACAGGCTGAGATCACTAAATATACCAATAAAAATGGAACGTTAAGCGATCATTATGTCGGTGAAAAGATCGGTGAGATCTGGGGATATGAAACAGAAGGATTTTATCAGAGTGAAGATGATGTGGCAAATCATGCCGATCAGTCGAAGTTGGGTTCTAACTGGGCTCCCGGCGATATCATGTACAAAGACCTGGATGGAAATAAAAAAATAGATAACGGATCGAATACGCTTGACGACCATGGTGATTTAAAGATTATCGGTAATACGACTCCGCGTTATCAGTATGGTATTACAGCCAACATGTCTTATAAGAATGTATATATGAATATTTTCTTCCAGGGTATCGGCAAACGTGATTACTGGCCAAGTTCGCAACCTTTCTGGCCTGTAGCTACCCAATACTATAATACTCAGAAATGGTTTGCTACCGATTCGTGGTCTGAAGATAACAGAGATGCTTATTTTGCGCGTCCGATTGCCCGTGAGACAAAAAACCAGCAAAAGCAAACCAAGTATTTGCAGGATGCTTCTTATTGTCGTTTGAAAAATCTTTCGGTTGGTTATGATTTTCCTGTTACTTGGTTAGGTTTCCTGCGCATATCGAAAGCCAGCGTTTACTTCAGTGCTGAGAACTTGTTTGAGTTTACGAATGTAAAGGGGGCATACGACCCGGAAGCGGCAGGGAAAAACGGAACGATGGTATATCCGTTCCAACGTACTTATTCATTCGGACTTAATGTTACATTCTAAATAAATACAGTAAGATGAAAAAAATAATATTTAATATAGCAACACTGGCTGTATCATCCTTGTTGATGGTTTCCTGTAATGATTCTTTTTTGGATAGGAACCCTACACATGACTTGAATGATAACAGTTACTGGAATACAGAGACGGATCTGGAAGTATATAATAACGGTATTTATAATGAAGCTTCGGATGCGGCGTATTATCGTTTTATGGTAGGACATACCGCAGATGCCTGGAGTAGTAGCTATGCCGATTATTTCTGGAAAGACGTGCAGAGCGATAACTATGTGTCGAAAAGTAACTCGAATCATACTAGTTATACTCGGATTGCGGCAGGCAAGGAAACTGTTCCTAACAATCCTTCTGCTGGTGGATGGTACTGGACATTGTTACGTCGCATAAATGTCTTTTTTGCTAATTATGACAGGGTAGAAGTGGCGGAAAGCGTTAAGAGCAAATATGCTGGTGAAGCGTATTTCTTTCGCGCATGGTTCTATTTCGATAAAGTGCAGATGTATGGAGATGTTCCTTATATCACTGAGCCGTTGACGACAGAATCGGAAGAATTGTATGGTCCTAGGACACCACGCAAGGAAGTCATGGATTATGTGCTTGAAGATATCAATATGGCTTGCAAATTATTACCGGAAAGTTGGGGTACGGACAAAGGAAACCGTATTTCAAAAGGTGCTGCTTTGGCCTTAAAATCCCGTATCTGTTTGTTTGAAGGTACTTATCGCAAATATCATGCTTTGGGTGATGAACGTAAGTTTCTGGAAGAAGCTGTCAGTTCTTCTGAAGAGTTGATGAAAATGAATAAATACAGCATTTATAATACGGGAAATCCGGGCTCTGATTATGCAACTTTATTCAATAGTGAAGATCTGGACGATAATCCGGAAGTGATTATGTATAGAAAATATGTTCTAGGTTTGCTGGGACATCGTTTGTGTGGTTATCTGGTACAGTCGGGTAACGGTGCAACAAAGGACTTTGTTGAAGATTTCCTTTGCAAGGAAGCTGACGGCAGTGTGAAACCTGTAGCTTTGAGCCAATCTTACAATGACGAGAGCATCGAAAACGAGTTGGATAACCGTGACTCGCGTTTGACACAGATTGTACTCGATCCGCGTCATTCAAAAGAGATCCTGTATAATAAAGATCAATATATCTTTCCACGTGTGACAGGTATGACCGGCTGGGAATCGGCAACAGGTTACCACGTGATTAAATTTTATTCAGCCGAACAGGATCAGAAGGGATATGGAAACGAAACACATGATGCCCCGTTATTCCGTTATGCTGAAGTTTTATTGAATCTGGCTGAGGCCAAGGCTGAATTGGGTACTATTTCACAGAATGATTTGGACAAGACGATCAATGTGTTGCGTGACCGTGCAGGCATGGCTCATCTGACCATGAACCCGGTAATGGATCCAAAGTATGCGGATGCAGGTATTTCATCCTTATTGGTTGAGATTCGTCGTGAACGACGTGTCGAATTGTGCTTTGAAGATACACGCTATCAGGACCTGATGAGATGGAAATGGGGAAAACGTTTGGAACAGCGGGTGTTGGGAATGCGTTTCGAACCTTCTTATTTTGATTTGCCACGTTTTACGCCGGAGGAAGGTAAAGCAGACCCGACACGTGTCAAGCTGATAGAAGTTAACGGTAAACATTATATCGATGTATTTGCCGGAACAGATTGGGAAAATCGTACATTCGATGAGAACAAGCATTATTTACATCCGATTCCTGTAAATGTTATCGGTAAGAATAATGAAATAAAACAGAATCCTAATTGGGATTAACGATTGACATTTGAGATAATGTCTCATAATCCCGGCTTTCACTGAAAAGTGAGGGTCGGGATTTTTTAATAGAGTTTATGGAGTTCGAGAGCCCTTATCCCTGGAGGCAATTGTCGTGGATGCCGGAAGAGTCTCTCACCCCTTCTTCTGCTTCTTATACTCCCGCGGCGACATCCCCATCACCTTGCTGAACAGGCGGGAGAAGTAATAGGTGTCTTCGATCCCTATCTTAAAACAGATCTGGTTGACTTTCATATCGGTGAAGTCCAGCAAGTGGCAGGCTTGCTGGATTTTCAGCTGATTGAAGTAGGTGAGCGGGGCATAGCCGGTACGTTTGCTGAACAGCACGGAAAAGTGGGAGGGGGAATAGCCTGTATGAGCAGCCAGGTCGGCCAGTGTGAGCCGTTTCTCCAGGTTCTCTTTCATGAAATGGATGGCGGCTGTTACGATATCGTTTTTATCGGACTCGCTGCGGGCGGCTTCGCGGTATTGTTGCAGGTAACGTAAAGAGCCCAGATAATAGTGGAAAGCGGAGCAGGCATACAACAGGTTTTCGTGGCTGTAACCCATCTCCAGCGTGCGGAATATCTCTTCAAACAGATCGTTGCGGTTGCTGATCCGGGACTGCACGCTCGGCTTTATCTCGACCGGGCGGGCAGCCTGTCCTGCAAAATAAGAAGCCAGCTTCCCTTTGAAATGGATCCAGTAGATCGTCCAGGGATTCGTTTCGTCGGAACCGTAAGCATGGGGCACGCCGGCCGGGAGGATGAAGTACTGGTTTGCCGTAACCGTAAATTCCTGATCGCCGATGCGAAACCATCCGGCACCTTCTATGCAATAGATGAAAACGAACTGGCTGACCGGCTCCAGGCGTTCGCGGAAATGATGCAACGCCTTTGGATAATAGCCGATGTCCGTAATGTGAAGGATCGATGAAAGCGCATCTTTCTCCATCTCCTGTACGACCGATTGAGGAAGTACAAGCGCGCGTTCGCCGCTAAAACCGTCTTTTCGTTTGATCATGGTACCGGATTTATAGATGTGTGCAAAGATATATTATTTATTCGATTGGCATATAATCTATTTCTTTATCTTTATACCCGACATCGTTGCCGCACTCAACAAGATTAGTAATCATTAAAAAGTGAATTGTTATGAAACAGATCGTATGTATTTTATTTTGTATGTTATTCTCGCTGACTGTGTCGGCACAGGACAAAACAGACGGTTTATCCGGTAAATGGGAGTTTAGCGCGACAGATGTTCCTTACGGATATGAAACAGGGAATATCGAATTTCAGACGAAAGAGGGTAAACTGAATGTGATTCTTAGTATCAGTTATAATAAGATCACCATCGATCAGATAGAGCAAGCGGGGGATACTTACAAATGCGATCTGAATATCGAAGGTAGTGATGTGAACATCTCATTCAAGCAGAAGGCCGGAAAGCTGGAAGCTGACGTAACTGTGGACGGATCGCCGATAGGGATAAGCTTTAAGAAAATGGAGTGATCGGCTAGAAACAAAGACGCTCATTTTGGTACCGGCCTGGGGAGGTAAATCGTAAGATAATCCATCTTCAAGTCGGTTTTATCTATTTTGTAGTTTCCTAAAAGACTGTTTCTTTGCACCATAACTTTAATACTACTACCATGAAGCGAACAACTGCTTACTTATTACTTATCTGTCTGGTCTCAGCTATGGGAGGATTGCTATTTGGTTACGACTGGGTGGTGATCGGTGGCGCTAAAATATTCTATGAACCGTTTTTCGGCCTGGAAGGTTCTGCTGCTCTCCGCGGGTGGGCGATGAGTAGTGCACTGATCGGTTGCCTGGCAGGTGCTTTATTATCCGGTGAATGGAGCGATAAGTACGGGCGTAAAAAGATGCTGATCATCGCTTCTTTCCTTTTTGTATGGTCGGCCTACGGAACCGGGGCGGTCGATAGTTTCACCTGGTTTATAATCTATCGTATTCTTGGCGGTTTCGGCATCGGGATTGCATCGAATATTTCTCCTGTATATATTGCGGAAGTGGCTCCGGCATCGGTTCGCGGAAAGTTCGTTTCGCTGAATCAGCTTACTATTGTGCTGGGTATCTTGATGGCGCAGTTGGCTAACTGGCAGATCGGAGAGTACTTTACGAAAGGAAGTGAAGTGCTGAGTGCCGAAAGTGTGGAATGGGCTTGGCGGTGGATGTTCTGGGCGGAACTGGTTCCTGCCGGATTATTCTTCGTACTTTCTTTTATTATACCGGAGAGTCCTCGCTGGCTGGCAACGGTTCAGAAGACGACCCAGGCCAGGAATATATTGATACGTATCGGTGGCGACCAATATGCCGACCAGACATTGAACGAACTGGCACAACTGACGGGTAAGCAGGAAGAGAAAGTCAACTGGAGTGCCTTGCTTCAGCCGGGAGTACGGAATGTACTGATTATCGGGATCGTGCTGGCTATCTTCCAGCAATGGTGCGGTATCAATGTGATCTTTAATTATGCACACGAGATCTTTTCGGAAGCCGGTTATGCCGTATCCGATGTCCTGATGAATATCGTGGTGACGGGTGTCACGAATGTGATCTTTACTTTTGTTGCCATCTATACTGTGGATAAATGGGGTAGAAGAAGCCTGATGTTTGTCGGTTCGGCCGGATTGGCGATCATATATGCTATTCTGGGTACCTGCTATTTCTTCGGGATAAGCGGTTGGCCGATGTTGCTGCTGGTGGTGATGGCTATTGCCTGTTATGCCATGTCGCTGGCACCGGTCGTATGGGTCGTGCTTTCCGAGATATTCCCGGTGCGGATACGCGGAATGGCGATGGCGATCTCTACTTTCTTCCTCTGGGTGGCCTGCTTCGTGCTGACCTATACGTTCCCGATATTGAATGAAGCGGTAGGTGCTTCGGGTACCTTCTGGTTGTATGGCATCATCTGTCTGTCCGGATTTTTCTTTATCCGTGCCAAACTCCCTGAAACAAAAGGTAAGACTCTGGAAGAACTGGAAAAGGAATTAACAAAATAAATATACTGAAATGACTGAAAATGTGAAAGTTTGGGAAGAAGATATCCTTCTTCCTACCTACGGTATTGGCAAAGCCGAAAAGAATCCGATGTTCCTGGAGAAGCGTGTCTACCAGGGAAGCAGCGGGGTGGTTTACCCTTATCCGGTAGTGGAAAAGATAGAAGATACCTGCGAAGATAAGAGTTACCATGCCGTATGGATGGAAAACGAATATATAAAGGTAATGATCCTGCCTGAGCTGGGCGGACGTGTACAGATGGCGTACGATAAGATCAAAAAACGCCATTTCATCTACTATAATCATGTGATCAAGCCTGCTTTGGTCGGTCTGACCGGGCCGTGGATCTCCGGTGGTATCGAGTTTAACTGGCCGCAGCATCACCGTCCGAGCACGTTCCTTCCGATCGACTTTACAATCGAACGTTGTGCCGACGGCAGTGCCATTGTCTGGGTGAGCGAACGCGAACGTATGTTCCATCAGAAAGGGATGGCCGGTTTTACGTTGCGTCCGGGTCGTGCCGTGCTCGAGATACAGGGTAAACTGTACAATCCCACTCCGATACCCCAGACATTCCTTTGGTGGGCGAATCCGGCGGTGGCTGTGAACGATGCCTATCAATCGGTCTTCCCCGCTGATGTAAATGCGGTGTTCGATCATGGTAAACGCGATGTGTCCCGTTATCCGATTGCAACAGGCACGTATTATAAGATGGATTATTCGGCGGGTGTGGATATCTCCCGTTACAAGAATATCCCGGTACCTACTTCTTATATGGCGATCCGTTCCAACTACAACTTTGTGGGCGGTTATGAGAATGACACCCGTGCCGGTGTATTACACGTGGCAAACCATCATATCTCACCGGGTAAGAAGCAATGGACTTGGGGTAATGGCGACTTCGGCCAGGCCTGGGATCGTAACCTGACAGACTCGGACGGCCCATATATCGAGCTAATGACCGGTGTCTATACCGACAATCAGCCCGACTTCACCTGGTTGCAACCTTACGAAGAGAAAACCTTTACCCAATACTTCATGCCTTACCGCGAACTGGGTGTGGTAAAGAATGCTTCTTCCGAGCTTTTGATGAATATCGAACCCGATGGAAAGGGGGCTTTACTGAAAATATTTGCTACTTCCGTACAGAAGGACTTGCATATCGTGGTAGAGAAATCCGGCGAGATCTGTCTGAATATGACTGGCGATATCACCCCCGAAAACATCTTCGAAGCGTTTGTCCCTATCGACAGCCTCACAGATGTAAAAGTGCGTATCTCTAATGCCAAAGGAAAGCAAATGCTTGCCTGGGAGCCTGAGCCTGATGTGATTAAGGAAGTGCCTGAACCAGCCAAAGCGGCGCTCGATCCGGCAGATGTCCGTACTACGGAACAATTGTACCTGACGGGTCTGCACCTGGAACAATATCGCCATGCCACTTATTCGGCCACCGATTATTACGCGGAAGCTATCCGCCGTGACCCGACCGATGTCCGTAACAATAATGCGATGGGCTTGTGGCTGATCCGTAAAGGACAGTTCGCCAAGGCTGAACCTTATCTGCGCCAGGCAGTAAAGACCTTGACGGAACGGAATCCGAACCCTTACGACGGCGAACCGTTGTATAACCTCGGCCTTTCTCTGAAATACCAGGGCAAGACGGAAGAAGCTTACGACTCTTTCTATAAGGCTTGCTGGAACGCAGCCTGGCAGGATGCCGGATATTATTCGCTGGCACAGTTATCCGCCGCCCGTGGTGATTGGGAAGAAGCACTCGATGAAATCGACAAATCTTTGCTCCGCAACTGGCATAACCTGCGCGGACGTCATTTGAAAGCCGCTATCCTTCGCCACCTGGGAAGAAAAGAGGAAGCCCTGTCACTAATTGAGGAATCGCTTCGTATCGACCGTTTCAACTTCGGTTGCGGTTTTGAGAAGTTCCTGCTCACCGGAAGTGATGCCGATTGGCAGGCTTTGGTCTCCCTGATGCGTCCGGAAGCTCATAATTATGAAGAACTGGCACTCGACTATGCTTCGGCCGGTTGTTGGGAAGAAGCACTGGCTGTGGCTGATAAAGCGATCCGCTTGAATGTATCGGGGCAGACAATGCTGCATTATTACAAATCCTGGTTCCTGATCCGTCTGGATCGGAAGGAAGAGGCATTGGCTGCTATCCGTGAGGCAGAGCAACAGATTCCGGATTGCTGTTTCCCCAATGTGCTGGAAGCTATCCTTGCTCTTGAGGCGGTGATCGATTTTGCTGCTGAAACACCGAAGGCACTCTATTACCTGGGTAACTTATGGTACGATAAACGCCAGTACCCGGAAGCAATTGCAGCTTGGGAGACTTCCATGAAACAGGATGATACCTTCCCGACCGTATTGCGTAACCTGTCGCTGGCTTACTTTAATAAGCTGGACAGACAGGAGGAAGCCGTGACATTACTGGAAAAAGCATTTGCTCTGGATACAACCGATGCCCGCATCCTGATGGAGCTCGATCAATTATATAAGCGGTTGAATCGTCCGCATGCCGAACGGTTGGCGTTCCTGGACAAATATAAGGATATAGCTTTCGGCCGTGACGACCTGTATCTGGAATACCTGACCTTGTTGAATCAGCTCGGTCGTTATGAAGAAGCGATCCGTATGATCGATGTCCGTAAGTTCCATCCGTGGGAAGGGGGAGAAGGAAAGGTACCGGCACAATACCAACTGGCACGTGTCGAACTAGTTAAGAAACTATTGGCTGAAGAAAAGTATACGGAAGCATTATCCCTGATTGAGGAATGTTTCGTCTATCCGCATAACCTCGGAGAAGGAAAACTGTACGGTGCCCAGGAGAACGACTTCAATTATTATAAGGCCTGTGCACTGCAAGGTCTGGGTAAGAAGGCAGAAGCCGAAGCCCTTTTCCTGGAAGCTAGCGTAGGAAACAGCCAGCCGGCCGCTGCCATGTATTACAATGACCAGAAGCCGGATAAGATATTCTACCAGGGATTGGCCTTGCGCAAACTGGGACGTGAGGAGGAAGCCCGCTGCCGTTTTAATAACCTGATCTCTTACGGAGAGAAGCATTTGTATGATGTCTTTAAGATGGACTATTTTGCCGTTTCTTTGCCCGACTTGCAGATATGGGAAGATGATATGAACAAGAAGAACCGTATCCATTGCAACTATCTGATGGCGCTCGGACATCTGGGATTGGGGAATAACGAAAAGGCTATGACTTATTTCAATGCCGCTGCCGGGATGGATAATAACCATCAGGGCGTGCAGATACACCGGGAAATGATTAAATAAGGGTTTGAATTATGAAAAGTAAGATGAAGCAATTTCTGTTTGTATGTATAAGCTTGTTGATGTTTTCTGCTTGTAAGGAAACATCACCGGTGATCTCTTTGGCCGGGGAGTGGCAGTTTGCGATGGATAGTACGGATGTCGGTCTATCGGAGAAATGGTTCGACCGTTCGTTTGCCGATAAGATCCGGCTACCGGGAACGACCGACGAAGCCGGGTACGGTGTCCCTAACAGCTTACCGCCTTCGGTAGAGAAACCGCAGATCCTTCATCTTACCCGTAAGAACAGTTATATAGGGCCGGCCTGGTATTCGCGGGAGGTGACGATCCCGTCCGACTGGAAAGGCAAATCCGTCGAGTTGAAGCTGGAACGTGTTATCTGGCAGACCTCGGTCTGGGTGGACGGAAATCCTGTTCCGGGTAGCTGTGAAAGCCTGATCAGTCCGCATTATTTTGACCTGACAGGCTATCTGACACCCGGTAAACATCAGTTGACCGTTCGTGTAGACAACCGGAAACGATATGATATTACCGTCAACGATATGGCTCATGCCTATACCAACGAAACACAGATCATGTGGAACGGTATCATTGGCGAAATATCCCTTACTGCAAAAGAAGCCCTTTCCATCGAGGATTTACAGGTTTATCCGGATGTTACCGGCCGGCAAATCTATGTGAAAGGGAAAGTAAACAATACCGGTGAAGCGGCAAGAGGAACTTTACAGGCTGTAGTACAAAAACAGGAGAATAACCCTATTACAACCGTAACGCGTGATATGGAATTCCCGTCGGGGAAAACACTGGTGGATATCACCTGTCCGATGGGTGACTCGATGCAGGTGTGGAGTGAGTTTACCCCGACATTATATCAATTGGATCTGAAGGTGGAGGCCGGTTCGGTGAAGGCAAAAGGGAGTACTAAGTTTGGTATGCGCGAATTCAGCCGAAACCAATCAGATCTGTTGTTAAACGGAAAGAAGGTCTTTCTGCGCGGAACGCTCGAATGTTGTATCTTCCCGCTTACCGGACGTCCGCCGATGGAGCCGGAAGGATGGAAGAAAGTGTTCCTGACTGCCCGCGAATGGGGGTTGAACCATCTGCGTTTCCATTCCTGGTGTCCGCCCAAAGCTGCTTTTCAGGTGGCTGACTCACTGGGTTTTTACCTGCAGATAGAGCTTCCGCTCTGGTCGGTAAATGTTGGCCGGGATAAGAATATGAATGAATTTCTGTATTCCGAAGCTGACCGTATCCTGGCTGAATATGGCAATCATCCCTCTTTCAGTTTCTTCTGTCTGGGGAATGAGTTGCAGCCTGACTTTGATTTCCTGTCTCAGTTGCTGGGCTATGTAAAAGCAAAAGACTCACGTCATTTATATACAACCACCGCTTTCACTTTTGAGAGTGGGCATGGTGACTGGCCTGAGCCGGGCGACGATTTCTTTATCACCCAGCGAACGAAGAAGGGATGGGTGCGTGGTCAGGGTGTATTCGACAGCGAGTCTCCTTCGTTCGACAAAGATTATGTGGCTTCCGTAGAAGGAATGACCGTTCCGCTGGTAACGCATGAGATCGGTCAGTATTCGGTGTACCCGAATCTGAAGGAGATCGATAAATACACCGGTGTGCTCGATCCGTTGAACTTTAAAGGAGTGAAGCAGGAACTGGAGAAGAAAGGCCTGCTGGATAAAGCCGACGATTATTTGAAAGCGTCCGGTTATCTGGCAACTATTCTATATAAAGAAGAAGTTGAACGTGCGATGAAAACGGCCGGATGCAGTGGTTTCCAGTTGCTCGACCTGCATGATTTCCCCGGACAGGGAACGGCTTTGGTCGGTTTGTTGGATGCTTTCTGGGATAGCAAGGGGGTAACGGATGCAGCTACGTTCCGTCAGGCCAGCTCTCCGGTGGTTCCTCTGGTGCGTTTCCCGAAAGCAGTATATACCAATAACGAGTCTTTTACGGCTGCGGTTGAGGTTGCCAACTTTACAGACCGGGAATTAAAAGATCAGACTCTTTCCTGGTCATTGAAGGATGAAAAGGGCAAAGAAGTGAATAAAGGGACGATTGCCTGTCCGTCACTCTCCATCGGTTTGAACAAATTGTCCGGAACGATCGTCAGTCCGTTGGATCAGCCTGAAGCAACACGATTAACCTTATCGCTTGCTTTGGAGAATACTCCTTACAAAAATGAATGGAGCGTATGGGTATATCCGGCTCAACTGAGTCCGGATAAAGGGGAAGTCGTTGTTACCCGTGATCTGAATGAAGCACAGAAAGCATTGGCCGATGGAAAGAAAGTATTGTATAATCCGGATTATAAGAAGACCGCAGGTCTGGAAGGAAAATTCGTTCCGGTATTCTGGAGTCCGGTACATTTCCCGAAACAAGCCGGTTCGATGGGCATCTTATGTGATGCCAAGCATCCGGCATTCGGCCGGTTCCCGACAGGAAACTATACCGACTGGCAATGGTGGTCGCTTCTGAAACAATCTAAAACGGTCGTACTGGATAGCCTTTCTTCCGTAACCCCGTTAGTAGAGGTTGTCGACAACTTCGCTAACAACCGCCGACTGAGCAATCTCTTTGAGGCAAAAGTGGGAGAAGGCCAACTGATCTTCTGCTCTATGGATCTGCTGTCCGATTGGGCACAACGTCCTGAAGCACGGCAACTATACTTCAGCCTGCTGGAGTACATGAAAAGTGACGCTTTCCATCCGTCATCTGCGATGGAATCGGATGTTTTATCTCAATTACGTCTGGGGGGAGCACCTTCGGGTGTGAGCAGACCGGAAGATATTTACTAATATTAAGCATGAAGTTATATGAAAAAGCTCTTAGTTGTGTTATTTGTTTTTGTGACAGGAATTACCTGGGCGCAGAAGTCGCCTGTCACAGTCGGCAATGATGGGAAATCCTGGACGTTGACAACAAATTCGTTTATTTATCAGATACGTGTTTCCAATCAGGGAGTGGTGAATATGTTTTATTTTGGTGATAAGAACCAGAATCCGGATATGCTCAATAACCCGTTAGGTGAAGAAGTGACAGTACGTGGTGGCTATTCTGCTACAACCCCTATGCTGGAAGCGATCTTTAAAGACCGTGTGCGGGATATCGAATTGACTTATGCCGGTTCTGAAATACAGACGCGAGATGGATATACAGTGTTGGCTATCCATCAGAAAGATAACTTTTACCCGTTGTCTGTAACGGAATATATCCGTGTTTTGCCGGAATACGACCTGTTAGAGAAATGGGTGAAAATTAGCAATACGGGGAAGAAGGGGGATATTGAAATAGAGAATGCCCAATCGGGAACTTTCTTCCTTCCGAAAAATGCTTACGAACTGACGCATCTGTCCGGTAGATGGGGATATGAGTATCAGCAGAATGTAACAAAATTAACACAGGGACTGAAAACGCTTCAAACAAAAGACCTGCGTTCGTATGGTTCTTCTTTCTTTGCGATACGTCCCGAGGGTGAACAGGAAGAGACCTGTGGCGAAGTATGGTTCGGTACGTTGCAATACAGCGGTAACTGGCGTGTCGACCTTGAAAAGTTCGCACCGGGTGAACTTCAGGCTACCTGCGGTATTAACTTCTGGGATCAGACGTTGATGCTCAAACCGGGTAAGAGCTTTACTACTCCTAAAATGATTATCGGCTATTCTGATCGTGGAATGGAAGGCGCTTCTCAGAACCTAGCTTCCTATACTCGTGAAAAAGTTCTTTATCCGTCGCATCGTGACCAGGTTCGTCCGGTTTTATATAACAGTTGGTATGCCACTACTTTCGATGTAAACGAAGAGCATCAGTTGGCACTGGCTAAGATTGCAAAAGATCTGGGTGTGGAGATCTTTGTGATTGACGACGGATGGTTTAAAGGCCGTGTCAACGATAAGGGCGGTCTGGGTGACTGGACAGTGGATAAGAACAAGTTCCCCAACGGTTTGCAGCCTATGATCCAGAAAATCAACGATATGGGACTCGATTTCGGGATCTGGATAGAACCGGAAATGGTTAATCCCAACAGCGACCTGTATCGTCAGCATCCGGACTGGGTGTTCCATTATCCGAACCGTACCCGTCATGAAACGCGTAACCAGTTGATGCTGAACCTTGCCCGTGAAGATGTCTATCAGTATTTATATACCTGCTTCTCTACATTATTGCGTGAAAACAATATCAAGTTTATCAAATGGGATATGAACAGGGGCGTTACTGAGCCCGGCTTCCTTGCTGCTCCGACTGATGAACAACGTGCTGTCCGTATTAAGTATGTCGAGAACCTGTACCGTCTGCTTGAAACATTACGGTCGGAATTTCCGGAAGTATGGTTTGAGAATTGCGCCGGTGGAGGTGGCAGAGTTGATCTGGGTATGATGGCCCGTACTGATTTTTGTTGGGCAAGTGATAATACCGATCCGGTGGAAAGGACATTTATACAACATTCTTTCCTGAATGTTTTCCCCGCTAACTCGATGATCAGTTGGGTGACACAGGAAGATTGGCACGGCCAGAACCATCCGCTCGAATTTAAGTTCGATGTCTCCATGTGCGGTGTACTGGGTGTTGGCTATGACATAACGAAATGGACAGATAAGGAGAAAGAGGTGGCCCGTGAGAAGATCGCCCGGTATAAAGAGATCCGTGAAACTGTTCATAAAGGGGATCATTACCGCCTGGTTTCACCTTATGAGAATAACCGGAGCGTACTTCAGTTTGTAAATAAGCCAAAATCCGAATCCATCGTGTTCGTATATAATCTGGCAGAATATCCCAATAACGCGATACTGGAAACGAAACGTCCTAAAAACGTTAAGTTACGTGGACTGCAACCGGATGCTTCCTATCAGATCGAAGGAATGGAAGGTCTTTATAAAGGTAACCAGCTGATGAATATAGGTGTGGAATTTCCTTTGCATGGTGCATTCAAGAGCCGGATATTTAAAATAGTAAAACAATAAAGCATAGTCTCGTTGATGAAATTACTATCTGCATCAACCTTCAGCGGAGGAAGCCAGTCTTCTTCCGCTGCACTGGTTACATTAAAGAACCGTAACGGGTTGGTAGCCCAGTTCACCAACTATGGTGCCCGCTGGGTCAGTATGTGGACACCCGACCGCAATGGTAACCTGTCCGATATTATCCTCGGTTTCGATACGATCGATGGCTATCTGACAGCGGGCGAAAGGTATCACGGTGCTATTGTTGGCCGTGTTTGCGGACGGATCAGTAATGCCCGTTTCAAAATAAGAGAGCAGGAGTATCTGCTCGCTTCCAACGATGCATACGGTACACCTGTTCGTAACCATTTACACGGTGGAATCGATACTTTTCACAATCGTTACTGGAAATTCTGTACATATGTTACTCCCTCTGGAGAGGGAGCTGTCGAGTTCACAAATAGTTCACAAAGCGGTGAAGAGGGCTATCCCGGCAACCTGCAAGTAAAAGTTACGTACCTGCTGAAGGAAGATAATACTCTCCGGATGGAATGTGAAGCAACGACCGATCGTCCGACCCCCGTTAACCTGACGAATCATGCTTTCTTCAACCTGCAATCCTCTTCCCGAATATCCGGGAAAAAGAATGTCTTATCCCATCTGCTTACCCTCAATGCTTCTGCTATCATTGCCTGCGACAGCGAGCTGATCCCGACAGGCCGGCTGCTTCCGGTTGATAATACGTTGCTGGATTTCCGTGCCCCCCGTACCATAGCCTCGTCGTTAACGCAGGAGCATTCGCAAATACAAAAGGGTAAAGGTTTCTCTCTGGCCTATGCTTTAGACGGAGCGGAGGACGGCGGATTGAGCTTTGCTGCCCGTCTGTCGGATGAAATCAGCGGAAGAAAGATGGAGATTTATACCAATCAACCCTCTGTCCAGGTATATAATGGTTATTTTATGGATGGAACAGATATTGGAAAGGATCAAACTCCCTACTATGCCAGTGCCGGTATCGCCATCGAACCCCAGGGTTATCCGGATGCTCCCAACCACCCCTCTTTCCCTTCCATCCTGATCGATGAAACGGAAGAGTACCGCCATATCACGGAGTATCGTTTTCCTTCGGATTGAGATTTACCCTTACTTTGAGCTACATATGCGAACGATATAGAAACCGTATTGATCCGGTGGTGCCGTTCTATTTTCGCGAAACACGTAGGTTATTTTCACCGGAATACAGACTTTTTGTTACCGGAATGCCCGTTTCGGCCTGTTTTACACCCCCATGTAGACGATGCTCACATCCGGGTACTGGGGATGTCAAGACCCGGGTGTCAACTAAGATAAGTTACTATCTTTCTGAAAATAAGTTATATAGTTGCATAAAAGAGGATAACATGTATTTGGTTTCAGGACGAGACAAGGTGATAGTGTGATAGTAGTGGTGATAGTTGAAAATGGTAACTATCACTACCGTAGGGATTGATTATATTGGTGTTATTCAAAGTAGTGATAGTATGATAGTTGTTTTTCAAAATGATAGCAGATGAAGGCACTATATAGATGTGCCTTCATCTGCTATACATTGATAATTAAGGAAAGATTCATTGAATGAACCCGGTGAATGCGTTTCCTTATAAACTTAATTTTGTTTTGATTGCTTTCGGGATAGCATCTTTGTGTACCATTACATAAATAGTCTTGGCACGGACGAAGCTTTCCGACATATTCAGGTAACCACCGAACTTGTTGCGGTCTGTGCCCCAGGAGTTCTTGGTGATATAATACTTTGTGCCGTTCTGATCTTTAGCGATGCCGGTCAGGTGCATCAGGTGGTCGTCGGTAGTGACGAATGCTTCGAAGCCATCCTGACGGACTTCGGGAGTTACTTGGATCTCCGGATAAGGCTGTTCGAATTTATAGACTTCTTCCAGGCGTTCTTTTTCGTCCATCTTTTCGAAACGGGCACGGTCGGTGTTCGAGAAGTCTTCCACCTTCTTTACTTCCGGGTTGATCGCTACGCCATTCTTGAAAGAGAAGCCTTTCTCACTTACATCGCCATCCCAGCATACGGTGAAACCGTTGTTTAAGGCATAATCTACCGTTTCCATCATTTCATCGAGCGGTAGGTTATACATCAGCGAATGTTCCCAGTTGTCGGGTACTTCCACGTCGAACTTTACGTAATACGGATGATGCGTGAAGCTGGTCAGCTCGATGTAATCGTCCATATTCAGTCCCAGGGAAGCGGCAAACGACTTCGGGGTATATTCTTTTCCCTTGTAGGTGAACTTAGCCGGAAGTTTACCCAGATAAGTATCGAACAGGTTTTCGATCAGCTTGTCATATTCGGGGCTGCGTTTCTTGTTCTTTACGGCAACATCGGCGATCGCTTTCATGTATTGAACCAGTTCGCTGTGGTTATGGCGTTCGGAATCGTAGTTGATGCCTTTGTACACCTCTTCCGGCACGATACCGACCTGGCGGTAAGCATTCATGAAGGTATGCGAAAGGCTTCCCTGTCCGATATTGCCTTCCCCGCGGCGGAGGTAGTTATCTTGTAGCTGGTTCATGTATTTCTGGCGTACGATAAACATTTCGGAAAGGTCGTATTCTCCTTTTCCCATACGCAATAATTCCGACTCCATGAATGAAGTTGTGGCGAAGCACCAGCAAGTACCGGTTGCCGCCTGGTTCTTTACGGGAGTGGCCGGAACCGTTACCACTTCGGTAAACTGATAGCCTTGTGCAAATGCGCTTAAAGCGGAAAGTAATAAGGCGCAGGATATAAATAATGCTTTCATAATATATTGTTTATTAATGTGTTTGTAATTTAGAAACCTCTCGCAAACATCTTCCAGAACTGATCGGCCATATCTTCCCAACGCTGTATGGTGGCTCCGGCAAAGTCGGAGGTGTAGCCGGTGAGGTAGGCTTTGGCGGCATCGTCGCCTTTTGTTTGCTGTATCTGTTTGTACTGGCTTTCTACGAAAGGTAATTCCCGCTGTCCTTTGTCTTCAAAATGCATGATTGCATTTTGCATAGTTTCTTTGGTTAGTCCCCAGCGTACGGTTGCCAGCTTGTTGGCTTCGCGGAACGACCAGATGGCAGCGTCGTCGCGATGGCGGTGTTGTCCGCAGATCGCAAAAGAGGGAGGAAGTGCGGTGGAACCGGCAAAAATGGGGAAACGCGGGCTTTGTCCCGGGTTGTCGAACGACATCCAGGCAATACCGCCGATAGCATCGGGCAACCAGCTGCGTAACTGGATCACGTGGGAATAAGAACATTGCGGCACAGCGACCAGGCGGTTGCGGGTGACTGTCCCTTCTTTCACGCCGTTCAGCATATTGACCATGTCGGTTGTCATCCACGGATTAGCCGACGGGCTGGTAATCGAGTCTTTTTCCTGGTTGTCTTTCTTCTTGGCCAGCACTTTCAGGTTCTTCGTCACGTCCCATTCGGTACCTTCGTATGTTTCGCGTAAAAGTGCCATTACATCGGTTACGGAAACGGCCTTGTCAGGCTTTACGCTTAATGGCAGTTCTTCCGAGTCGTAAGACAGATGCAGGGAGGGAGCCAGTTTGTTTAATATAAAGAACTCGCGGAGGCTGTACGATTTGAGTTCGCCGAAATAGTTTCCGCCGCTATATGCTTTCCAGAAGCGGAACGGTTCTTTTCCGTCCCAGAAGCCCATCTTTTTGGCTACGTCGAACACGTTGTCTGAAGCCATATAGTTATCCTTATCCTTTAAATCTAAGGTAGAAATGCGGGAAACGTTTGCCGATACACTGACATGGTCGTCCGGAATACGGACGGCTGCCCATACACCGCCGATCTTATCCGGCCCTTCTCCGAAGATCTCGAAGATCCAGACTTCGTTCGGGTCGGCAATCGTCAGGCATTCGCCGGAGTCGCTGTAGCCATATTCCTTCACCAGTTTTCCGATCAGGCGGATAGCGTCGCGGGCTGTCGAGCAACGTTGCAATGCGATCTTTTGAAGCTCTTCGATCATAAACATTCCCTTTTCGTTAACCATTTCCTTGCGGCCGGAGATAGTCGTCTCGCCGATGCCCAATTGCTTTTCATTGAGACAAGGGTAAGAGGTATTCAGGAACTGATAGGTGGAACGGGCCTGCGGGATGGTTCCTTTCAGCCTGACGTTCGTTTCGTCACCCGGATATTCCGTGTGCATCCGGCCTGTATAGATGGCAACGGTGGTGTCGCGATCGTAAGTGGCGGCTGCTACGATATCCATCCAGGTTCGGTAGTTGGAGTCACAGGTGTGACTGGTCATTACGGAGCCGTCTGCCGAGGCTTTTTTACCGACCATAATACTAGTGCAACTCTCCGGGCTGTTCACCGGCTGGGAGTATTCTATCTCCTGCGCAGATGCGATCAGGCAGTGGCAGATAAGTGTAAGAGTTAAGATAAACAGTTTGTTCATGTGTTCGTCATTTGATTTATCCGTTAAAGATACAAACTGTATCGGAATAATTACATATATTTGCCCAAATCTGTAATGTGCACGATAACACAACAATTATAATTACCATGAGAAAACTATTTTCAGTCGTTTTATTGCTGGCATTCCTTACGTTGCCGGCTTTGGCACAGTTGGCGATGTTTCCTACACCTGCCAGGGTGGTGGGGCAAAAAGGCTCGTTTGCAGTAGGAATGAATCCGAAGATCAGCGGGAATGGCGGGTATGCCGATGTCCTCGCGAAGAAACTACAATCAGAATTGAAGGCCACAGGAAAGCAATCTTCCGCTACCGGAGGAGAGATCCGTCTGGTGCTGGACGAGAAGTTGAGGATGGCTGACGAAGCCTATTCCCTGAATATCTTGCCGGAAACGGTTTTACTGGAAGCTTCTTCCGAGTCGGGACTGTACCATGCCAAAGAAGCCCTGTTGCAGTTGGTACGTTTTGGCGACGGCACTTTGAAAGCCTGTAAGATCGATGACCAGCCGCGTTACGAATGGAGAGGTTTCATGTTGGACGAAAGCCGTCACTTCTTCGGGAAAGAAAAGGTAAAACAATACCTCGATATTATGGCATCTCTCCGTATGAATGTCTTTCACTGGCATTTGACCGACGAGCCGGGTTGGCGTATCGAGATCAAGAAATATCCGAAGCTGACGTCCGTCGGCGCTGTCGGTAACTGGCACGATCCGGAAGCACCGGCACAATTCTATACACAGGAAGATATCAAAGAGATCGTAGCCTATGCAGCCGACCGCCATATTATGGTCGTTCCGGAATTCGATATGCCGGGGCATGCAACGGCTGTCTGCCGTTCTTATCCGGAGCTGTCGGGAGGGGGAGAAGGTAAATGGGACGGTTTCACTTTCCATCCCTGTAAAGAGACGACTTATCAGTTCATCAGTGATGTACTGGATGAAATCGTAGCCTTGTTCCCGTCTCCCTATATCCATATCGGAGGGGATGAAGTGCATTACGGTAATCAAAGCTGGTTCACCGACCCGGAGATTCAGCAGTTCATTAAGGATAAGAAGTTACAGAACGAGACAGGGCTGGAACATTACTTCGTAAGACGTGCAGCCGATATCGTAGCCTCTAAAGGGAAAACAATGATTGGCTGGGATGAGATTATCGATGCAGGCGTTTCTCCTGATAAAGCCGTTATCATGTGGTGGCGCCACGACCGCAAGCATCAGTTGGTGAAGGCGTTGGAGAACGGTTTCCGTGTGATTATGACCCCGCGCCGTCCGTTGTATGCCGACTTTGTACAATACAGTACTCATAAGGTAGGACGCCTGTGGAACGGTTACGACCCTATCGAGGATATTTATCGTTTCCCCGATCCGATCATTCACCTGACGAAAGATTATGAAGACCAGGTGATGGGTATGCAATTCTCTTTGTGGACAGAACGTGTAGCAGATGAGAAGCGGTTGGATTATATGACATTCCCTCGTCTGGCGGCTGTAGCCGAGTCGGCCTGGACACCTGCAAAAGCGAAAGAAAGCAGTCTCTTTATGAAGAAGTTGCCTTGCTTCCTGCAATACCTCGATACATTCGGTATCTATTATTTTAATCCGTTCAATCCCGATTCTACTCCCGAGCCGGATGCGCCCGAGAAAGAAGATGTACTGCAGAACGGTTAAATGCAAATAAAAAGGGCGGAGTTTCGAACTCCGCCCTTCAGGCTTTATGTATAGTATAGATTAGTATCTTTTCTTACGGGCAGTACGGTCGGCCGTATCGCGTCTCCAAGGCTTTTCGCCGTTACGTCTGTCGGTCGTGCTACCGCTGAAGCCCCCTTCGCGTTTACCTTTATAGCCGCCACCGCCTTTGTAACCACCTCTGGAACCGGCACCACCACCGCGTGTGCTACCTCCGCCCCGGCTGAATCCACCGCCACCGCGGCTGCCTCTGCCTTCGCTTTTACCTTGTGCAGGCTCTACGGAGATACGGCGTCCGTCTATTTCGAAGCCGTTCATGCTGTCCATTACGCGTTGTGCTTCGCCTTCTTCCACTTCAAAGAATGAGAAGTTGTCGCGCAGGTCGATCTTTCCGATACGAACTTTACCCGGTACACATTTGTTGACCAGTTCGATCAACTGGTTCGGATATAAGCCGTCAGCCTTACCGAAGTTGAGGAAGAAACGAGAGTAACCTTCTTCTGCCGTGAAAGTACGGCGTTCGCCACGTTCTCCTCCGCGTTCACCACGATCTGTACGGGCTGAGCGTTCATCCACATCCTGTATTTCGTCGGCATCTTTATAATAGTCGATCATACGGTTGAATTCCAGGGAAACAACACGTTTGATGATATCTTCCTTATCCAGCCATTCGAGCTTGCGATAGATCTGCGGCATCAGCGTTTCGATTTCTTCTTCGTTCACCTTTACCTTTTCGATCTGATCGACAAGGTTGAACAGCTGCTTTTCGCAGATATCGTGTCCGCTGGGCATAACACCTTTCTCGAATTTCTTCTTGATGATATTCTCGATCTGACGGATCTTGCCTTTTTCCTTTACGTGACAGATAGAGATAGAAATACCTGTCTTACCGGCACGTCCGGTACGTCCGCGACGGTGTGTATAGGATTCTACTTCATCAGGCAGACCGTAGTTGATTACGTGTGTCAGGTCGTCCACGTCGAGTCCGCGGGCAGCAACGTCGGTAGCAACGAGCAACTGGATGTTCTTTACGCGGAACTTCTGCATTACATAGTCACGCTGTGCCTGGCTCAGTTCGCCATGCAGAGAGTCGGCATTGTAACCGTCCTGTATCAATTTGTCGGCAATTTCCTGTGTTTCCTTACGGGTGCGGCAAAAAACGATACCGTAGATGTTCGGATAAAAATCGGCGATACGTTTCAGTGCAAGGTATTTATCTCTTGCCTGTACCATATAATAGATATCCTTGATGTTCTTGTTACCTTCGTTCTTATTCCCGATAACGATCTCTTTCGGGTTCTTCATGTACTTCTTCATGATGCTGGCAATACCTTGCGGCATGGTAGCGGAGAAAAGTAACATGTTACGAGCCGGCGGAACTTCAGCGAGGATAGCGTTGATGCTATCTGTAAATCCCATGTTCAGCATTTCGTCTGCTTCATCCATGATGACACTCTTCACGGTGCCCAGATCTACCGTCTTGCGGTTCATCAGGTCTAAAAGACGTCCCGGAGTCGCTACGACTACGTGTACGCCGCGTTTTAAAGTCTTGATCTGACTTTCAATGCTTGATCCTCCGTATACCGGCAGTACCTTCAGGTTGTCGATATATTTGGAGTAGTCATTCAGGTCGTCTGCGATTTGCAGACAAAGTTCCCTGGTGGGACAAAGTATAAGTGCTTGAGGCTGATATCTTGTCACATCGATCTTCTGCAGGATGGGCAGACCGAATGCGGCTGTTTTTCCTGTTCCCGTTTGTGCTAATGCAATTACGTCGTTGTCTTCTCCCAGTAAGAAAGGAATCACTTCTTCCTGTACCGGCATGGGTGATTCGTAACCCATTTCCTGAATTGCCTTCAGTATGGGGGCGGCAACTCCTAATTCTTCAAATGTTTTCAAAATGTGATATATGTATATGTAATAAATTCAGAGGGTACAAAGGTAGATAAATTATTCGGATTCACATTAATATAATAAAATATCTTTTAATGTTTCCCGTTTCTTGTCGGTCAGGTGTAAGCCTTTTGACAGATATTTGTCTACCGAACCGTAATCTTTCCTGATCCGCTTCAGAACCAGGTCGATAAGCCCGTCATTGACCGTGAGCAACGCAGTGATCGTTTCCTGCGCGTTTGTGCTCAGGTCGCGCGCCATATAGGCCAGGTGTCCGATGTTGATATTCTCGTTGGAAGCCATATAGTCTTTCACTACGGTTTCTTCCGGCACTCCGAGGGCGAACAGCAGCATGGCCGTCAGGTAACCCGTACGGTCTTTCCCCATCGAACAGCTTATCAGGATCGGGTAATTGTCCTTATCCAGAAAAACATCGAGAGCCTTGGCATATTGCTCGCTGTAGTCGGTCACGTATTGCAAATAGGTGTCCTGCATAAACAGGATCCCGTCTCCTTTGCGCATGCGGTCTTCCTGAATGCGGGTGACCACGTTATCCATATTCTTGATAGGAATAGGGATGCGGACAATGTTGGCGTTGGAATAACGCAGTGGATTGACGGCCACTTCATCGTTTCCACGCAGGTCTATAACAGTCTTTATATGCAGATTGTTCAGGCGGATAGAATCCCATTCGCTCAGGGAACTGAGCTGTCCGGAGCGGTACACCTGTCCCCAGCGGGTTGTTTTATGGTTGTGGACGGTTCCGTAACCGCCTATCTCGCGTACATTCTGTATGCTGTCCATTCCGACGGAACGGGCACCGATCGTTTTGAAGTATTTATCGTTGAAAGACAGCAGGAAGTATTTACGCGACATATTGTCGTTGGTAATGTAGGTGAAAACGCCGTCGTTGATATTGGCGTATCCTGCCGGAAGGGATTTGTTGAATGTTTCCGGATCATCGGACACGTACATTTTTAGGATGCCGTCTATCTGCGGTTCTGTTTCCCACTTGATAATATAGTTCCCTATACCATCGCGCAAGCAGATGGTACGTATTTCAGGGTTGTTGGACGAACAGCCTATCAATAGTGCTACACAGGCGAGCAATGATGAAACTCTTACAAATATTGTCTTTCTAGCATACATACTTTACAAAGATAATAAATCCAGCTCTTTATAGTACCAGAGTTAATGATATTTAAGACTACCGGCCGTATGAGGCGGCGAATTCTTTAGAAATGTAATTATCGTAGCTCTGGCATACTTCGGTGGCCAGGTCGATACCGCAACGGATGACCTTTGCCCAGGCTTCTTTGCTCATGGTCGAAAGATCATGGTATCCGATATTATATTTCAGTAGCCCGTAGATGATGCCTGCATTGAAATTATCCCCGGCTCCGATGGTGCTGACCGGTTGGATAGGTGTGGTATCGAAATGTTCTTCCAGCTTACCGGTATAAAGATTAATGCCATCGGCTCCGTGGGTGGAGATGAAACGGTCGCAATAGAACTTGATATGATCCGTATAGATCCGTTTGGCATCCGATTTACCGAAGATATTGAAGAAATCTTCATCCGAGCCGCGTACGATGTCGGCATATTCCAGATTATCCAGGATAGTAGGAGTGAGGTAGATCGCTTCGTGCGCATGCGCCTTGCGGAAGTTCGGGTCATAATAGATAATGGCCTTCCGTTCTTTGGCATATTCCAGAAATTCTACCATCCGTTCCCGTAAAACCGGATTCAGGGAATAATAGGAGCCGAAGATAAAGATGTCGTCTTCGTTGATGACAGGCAGGGGTACTTCCAACCGTTGCTTCGGGTAATCTTTGTAGAATGTGTAATTGGCATTGTTTTCGTTGTCGAGGAAAGCCAGCGATATAGGGCTTTTTCCATCAGGGAAACGGTCTACGAACTCCGTTGAGATATGGTTTTCCTCCATAAACTGACGGATAATATCGCCGACGTGGTCGTTGCCGACTTCGCTGATAAAAGAAACCGGAACTCCCAGACGACCCAGCGATACTAATCCGTTAAAGACTGATCCGCCCGGCACAGCTGTATGCGGCTGGTTGTTCTTGAAAATGATGTCGAGAATGGTTTCTCCAATGCCAATAACTTTTCTCATATATGTTGGTTTGTTTATAGACTATTCGTGCTTGCTCTGTTCGCGGCTTTTCGAACCGAGATAACCGCCGTGATGGCGTTTCGCATAATCTTTATTGCTGAAATTGATCCTTTTCATCGTACCGACTACCAGGATATCTCCGATAACAGTCATAACAGTCGTTGAAGTGGTAGGAGTAAGGCCCAGCGGACAAACCTCCTGGGGTGCTCCGGTAAGCAGCTGCACGGTCGCTTCTTTGGCCAGCGGGCTGTCTGCATTGCTGGTGATAACGATAAATTTCATATCCGGCACGAGTCCGCGGGTCAGGTCTACTAACTCGATCAGCTCGCGTGTCTTTCCGGAGTTGGATATCAGCAGCATGATATCGTTGCTCCGTACAATCCCGAGATCACCGTGTTGTGCTTCGCTGGGGTGCAGGAATGAGGTAGGTGTCCCTGTGGAACTGAAGGTCGTGGCAATATTCATTGCAATTTGCCCGGCTTTCCCCATTCCGCTGGTGATTAGTTTTCCCCCCAGTTCGTGAACATGTTTTACAATGAGGGTTACAGCTTCTTCATAGCCGGAGCTAACAGGAATATTCAGGACTGCTGCAGCTTCCTGCTGCAGGATGCAGGCGATTGCTTCGTTTGACATAGATACTTTATTTATTATACAATTATCTCTAACAGTTTGCAAAAATACGATTTTAATCGGTTGGTTACTGTATCTCGTTGTTTTTTTAACGCAGGTATGTAGTTTCAGTCGGTGACTTTGTCTAAGGTAGAGATAATTATCTGTTATCGAATATTTGTTGTACTTTTGCGGGTCAATTAAGCAAAAAGAAGCAATGCATTATTTCTCACATATCTTACCTAATGGTCTTCGTATGGTACACCTGCCGATGGAATCGCCGGTTTCATACTGTGGTTTTGCTGTCAATGCCGGAACACGCGATGAAGAAGCGAACGAGTTCGGGCTGGCGCATTTCGTAGAACATATGATGTTTAAAGGTACCGAAAAGCGTAAATCCTGGCATATCCTGAACCGAATGGAGAATGTAGGGGGCGAATTGAATGCCTATACCACCAAGGAAGAGACATTTGTTTATTCCATCTTTATGGAAGAACATTATCAGCGTGCTTTCGAATTGCTGACCGACCTGATCTTCCACTCCCAGTTTCCGCAGCAGGAGATCGAGAAGGAAGTGGATGTGATTCTGGATGAAATCAATTCGTATGAGGATAGCCCTTCCGAACTTATCTTCGATGAATTCGAGAATTTACTTTATGACGGACATGCTTTAGGCCATAATATATTGGGAGACGAGGCTTCCCTGCTGAGTTTTAATTCGGAATCGGGTCGTTCGTTCATGCGCCGTTTTTATGCACCGGAGAATATGGTATTTTTTTCGATGGGACGTGTAGATTTTAAGAAGATCGTGAAACTGGCGGAAAGTCTGTTGTCGGATATCGCTTTCCCGATCGCTTCCCGCAACCGGGTGGCGCCTGCCGAAATCCTTCCGTGTGTGAAAAAGGTGCATAAGGATACGCACCAGGCACATGTACTGATCGGTAGCCGCGCTTATAGCATGCATGACGAAAAGCGGATACCGTTATTCCTGCTTAATAATATGTTGGGTGGCCCGGGCATGAACAACCGCCTGAATGTATCACTCCGTGAGAAGCATGGATTGGTTTATAATGTGGAATCGAATGTTACTTCTTATACCGATACCGGTTTAGCCAGTATCTACTTCGGTACCGATCCGAAGAATATGGAGAAAGCGCTGAGGCTGGTTCATAAAGAGTTAGGTAGGATACGTGACGTTAAGTTGTCCGCTACACAACTGGCTGCTGCCAAGAAACAGGTAATCGGCCAGCTCGGTGTTTCAGGAGATAACAAAGAAGGGCTTTTCCTCGGACTGGGAAAAAGCTTCCTCCACTACAACCGCTATGATACCCTCCCGGAAGTTTTCAGCAAGGTCGAAAGCCTGACAGCCGAAGAGATACAGGAAGTAGCGAATGAGGTATTTGCACCGGAGCGGTTGTTTAGCCTGATTTATCAGTAAGATACGATATTTTATCATACATTTTGTATCATACAAAATGTATGATGATTTTTACCAACATTCCGCCTTGTCCTTCAGTTCTGGAATGCTGTCTTTTGTGAATACAGGGCTTGCTATTCCTTTTCGTTTCTGGGTGATGTAATCGTTGAGTAAGAGGAATGCCTGACGGCTGAGCAGGGAGATGGCAATCAGGTTGCAGATCGTCATCAATCCCATTGTTATATCGGCCAGGCTCCAGGCCAGATCGAGGCTTGCCAAAGCACCGAACATCACCATTCCACCGACTAACAGACGGTAGGTGAACAATACGCTTTTCTTCTGGGTGACGAACCGTATATTGGCCTCTCCGTAATAATAGTTGCCGATAATACTGCTGAATGCAAACAACAAAATGGCTACAGCGACGAAGATGCTGCCGATACTTCCTACTTCATTGGTCAGGGCATGTTGTGTCAGTTGCACGCCGTTCACGCTTCCGTCGAGCGGGGCACCACTGAAAAGGATGATGAAAGCCGTACAAGTACAGATGATTAGTGTATCGGTGAAAACGCCTAATGTCTGGATCAGGCCTTGTTTGACCGGATGAGAAACATCTGCTGTTGCGGCCACGTTCGGGGCGGAACCCATACCGGCTTCGTTGCTGAACAATCCTCGTTTGATTCCCTGCATCAGTGCTGCTCCGATACTGCCGCCGAGAGCCTGTTCCCAACCGAAAGCATTACCGATGATCAGTTCCAGTACAGCCGGGAGTTTTCCTATATTGAAAAGTACGATACCTAATGCCAGCGCAACGTATCCGAGAGCCATTACCGGAACAATGATGCTGCTTACCTTGGCGATCCGCTGGATACCTCCGAAAATGATCAGGATAGTGAGCACGGTCAGTATCCCGCCGATGATCCGGTGATCGAACCCGAATGCTCCTTCCCATGCTGCACAAATCGTATTGCTCTGTACGGAATTAAAGGCAAAGCCGAACGTGATAGAGATCAATACGGCAAAAAATACGCCCATCCATCGTAATCCGAGTCCGCGTTCCATATAATAAGCAGGCCCGCCGATGAAAGAGTCTTTCCCTCTTTTCTTGTACAGTTGAGCCAGTGTGGATTCGACAAATGCACTGGAAGCTCCGAATAAGGCAATGATCCACATCCAGAATACGGCACCCGGGCCACCGACTGCAATCGCTGTGGCTACTCCGGCCAGATTGCCTGTTCCTACGCGGCTAGCCAATGAAACCGCAAAAGCTTGGAAGGAAGAAATATGTTTTTCACCGTTTTTAGTTTTTCCGGTGGAGTCGCCAAGCAATTTTATCATTTCTTTAATCATGCGGAACTGTACGAAACGGGTTTTGAAGGTAAACCATATTGCACAGCCCAACAGCATGATTATTAGTATGTACGACCATAATACATCGTTGATGGCGCTAATCCAGGTGTTTAATATATCCATGTGTTTTGTTCGTTTTGTCTCAAAGATACAGGTTTTCTTTTATTCTGTAGATTAAGATGTTAAACAGGTGTGAAAAAATAGTTGCATTTTTTCCTGCTGAATGGTGTAACCTTTTTCCTGTTTGTTTCGTCTTACTAACAGAAACAAACAAAAAGGCAGGAGAGGTCACCCTGCCGGAAAGAAATAAACAATAGACTTATGAAACGGATTATATTCGGGATCATGCTGCTCGGCTGCATGATGCAGGGAGCTTTTGCTCAAAATTTAGGGATAAAAGGTTTGGTGAAAGACGGGCGGAATAAAGAGCCGCTTGAATTTGCCAATGTGGTTCTACAAACGCTAGACTCTGCCTTTATAACCGGAACAACTACCGATGGAAAGGGGTATTTTGCTTTGGATAAGGTGAAGGCGGGCGATTACCTGCTGGCTATTTCCAGTTTGGGGTACGAAACGCAATATGTTGCTTTGAAGGGATTTAATAAGAGTATTACATTGAACGATATCCCGATGGAAGATGCGGCCGTCTCGCTGGATGGTGTGACCGTCAGTGCTTCCAACACGAGTAGCCGTTCCGACCGCAAACTGGTGTTTCCTTCCGACCGTCAGGTAAAAGCATCTACTAACGGAATGGATTTGCTGCAACAGTTAATGTTGCCGAAGATAACGGTAAACCCGATCTCGAACGAGATCAAAGTACCGGGAAACGGAGAAGTTCAGCTTCGTATCAATGGGGTAAAAGTGGAGTTGGATGAAGTCAAATCCTTGTTACCAGCTGATATTATTCGTATCGAATTCCATGATAATCCGGGTTTGCGTTATGGAAATGCGGAAGTCGTACTCGACTATATCGTTCGCCGGCCTGAAACGGGAGGAAGTCTCAGTGTGGATATGAGCCAGGGGCTGAATGCTTTATGGGGAGAACACCGGGTTTCAGGAAAGATCAATCATAAGAAATCGGAGTTCGGTGCTTCTTACCGGATCGGGCCGCGCGATTTCTATGGCCTTTCCAGAGATAATGAAGAAATATTCCATCTGGCCGATGGCACTGTATTACACCGGAAAGAAGAGGGTGACCCTGCACACGGGCGTATGTTCATGCATAATCTGAACCTGAATTACAGTGTGCAGGATCCTGAAAAGTATCTGTTCAACGCTACGTTCCGTTATTGGAATAACCATCAGCCGCACTGGGATTATCGCGGGGTTTTATCTAACCAGGATAATCCGGCGGATTATGTAGATATGGTCGACCTGAATAGCAGCGATAACCAGGTTCCGGCCCTGGACTTATATTACCAGCGTAATCTGAAGAATGACCAGACATTGGTGTTCAACGTGGTGGGAACTTACAACCGCACTTCTTCCCATCGTTTCTACCAGGAAAGCCGGGGTGAGGAATTACTGACGGATATCAATAACCGTGTTTCCGGAAATAAATATTCCCTGATCGGTGAAGCGATCTATGAAAAGAAGCTGACTAACGGGAATCGTCTGAGCGGCGGTATCCGTCACACACAATCTTTCTCCGATAACGAATACCGGAACGGGCATGATTATGATACGCACATGGATCAATCGGAAAGCTTCCTTTACGGGGAATTTAAAGGAAAGGTTAAGAAACTGGATTATACGCTGGGTGTCGGCGTATCGCGTTCATTCTACAAACAGGATGGGACGGACGACTCATACCAGTATTATACCTTCAATCCCCGTTTTACTCTGCAATACGCTTTGCCCGGACAGTCATTTATCCGTCTGAGAGGTTATGTCGGTAACTCTTCTCCTTCCCTGGGTAACCTGAGTGCGATCGAACAGGTGATTGACTCCCTTCAGCTGCAACGCGGCAACCCGCAACTGGAAGCCTATATGCGCTACCGTCTGGCACTTACTTATGAATATCAGAAAGGCCTTTTCTATACGAATCTCGACGGTGCGTACGAATATCTGCCTAATCCTATTATGGATGAGAAATACCAGGAAGGGAACAAGATCATCCAAACCTGGAATAACCAGAAAAACTGGCAGCGTGTGACTGGTTCCGCCATGTTCCGTATCGGGCCGATCAAAGATATCCTGCAATTCTCTTTTACTGGCGGTGTAAACCATTATATCAGTAACGGGAATACTTATTCCCACCGTTATACCAACTGGTATTGCGAAGCACAGGCGTCGCTTACTTGGAAGAAGTTCATGCTGATGTATCAGATGAATACGAACTGGAACTGGTTCTGGGGCGAAACGTTGGAAGGAGGCGAGAATATCCAGCTGTTCATGGTGCGTTACAGCCATAAGAATTTATCGCTGGGTGTAGGTGCATTCAACCCGTTCTCCGATAACTATAAGGTGAAGACAGAAAACTGGAACCAGTATGCTTCCTACAAGAAAGCGATGTACATCAAGGAAAGCTCCCGTTTGTTCGTTGCTTCCGTCACGTATAACTTCTCTTTCGGACGTACCTATAAAGCCGGGCAGAAGCGTCTGAACAATGCCGACAATGACTCCGGTGTAATGAGTACCGGTAAATGATATTCTTTGTATCTTTGGGGGAAATTAAAGCGTATAGAGTATGAAAGCAATTGAACCCAATCTGATAAAGGATAACTTTATTGAAATTATCGGGAAAGAGTGGATGCTGGTCAGTGCCGGCGACAAGGAGAAGTTTAATATGATGACAGCCAGCTGGGGCGGTGTCGGTTTCCTATGGAACAAACCGGTGGTATTCGTATTTGTCCGCCCGGAGCGTTATACCCGCGAATTCATCGATGAAAAGGGCAGTTTTACGCTCTCTTTCTTGGGTGAGGAGCACAAAGCAGCCCATAAGATCTGTGGCTCCAAGTCGGGCCGCGATATAGATAAAGTGGCGGCAACGGGACTGACTCCCTGCTTCACCGAACAAGGAAACCCTTGTTTTGAGGAATCCCGGTTGACATTGGAGTGTAAGATTCTTTATGTGACCAAGATGGATAAGGATTGTTTCATCGATCCGGCATTGTTTGAAAAATGGTACAGTGCTATGGCCGGTAATCCGCATAACGTTTATGTTGCAGAGATAGTAAATGCCTGGGAAAAGTAATTCTACTTTATTCCCAGTTCTCTAAGCATTTGCTCCGTATGAGTCAGGAAATACTTCGTTAACTGGTAATGTTGTGTTTCCTCATACGGGGTGATATATGCTCCGTCCTCTTCGATCGAATAAATATCCGCTTCCGGATAAGCCATGATAATAGGTGAGTGGGTTGAGATAATCAACTGGCAGCCTTGTTCAACCAGTTCACGGATACGGACTAATAATGCCAGTTGCCGTTGAGGAGAAAGGGCTGCTTCCGGTTCATCGAGGATAAAGAGCGTGTTTCTTCCGGCATAATTCAGAAAGGTACTAAGAAAGCTTTCGCCATGCGACTGTTCCAGCAGGCGGTGTCCTCCGTAAGCTCCCATCGAATAATCGCGTCCGTATTTGAGTATGTCTTTCATCGATTTGGCATCTATTTCGGCTGCATGGTCGAAGAATGACTCGGCGCGGAAGAAGAAATGGTCGAAAGGTTTCCGTTCCTCAATCAGGCGAATGCATTGCGGCAGGACGTTTGAATAAGATTTCCATGCTTCCACACCATCGTAAAGCATACCTTGTTGGCCTTCATCCCGTTCTTCGTATTTGAACATGATCCCTTCCAGTAGGGTCGACTTGCCGGCTCCGTTTTCACCAACCAGGAAAGTGACGGGTTTACGGAACACGATCGAGTCTATATGTCGTACAGCTGCGGCCTTAAACGGATATTTAAGATCTTCCAGCGGCCCTTCCACTTCTTCAGGGTTGAGCAATTGAACTTGTTTGAGGTAAATCATAGCTTTCTTTTTTACAAATGTAGATAAACTTCCTGTTTTATTCAAATGACAGATAAGGAGTCAGTCTTTCTTTATCTGCTTCGGTGAATTCTTTCAGTAGTTGCAGGTTCTCCCAGCCAGTGAGTTTTCCTTTCTGTTTACGTAATTGTTCGATAATACGTGCCTGTTGTTTGTTTATATAAGGGTGTTTATAGAGGTTTTGTGTGTAAACTCGGTTCACAAATAATTTACAAATAATTCCCACATCTACCGAAAACCACGATTTCATCGCATTATATCGCTCTTCGTCTATCCCATATACTTCACAAAGTTGGGAGACGGAGTAAAAGCCTCCCAGTAGCTCTCTGTATTTGATGATACGGCGGGCAAAAGTGCTTCCTATTCCGGGAACTTTCTTCAAAATAGTCGTATCGGCAGTATTTAACTCGACCACTGTTCCGATTGGATATTTCTCTGTTTTTGGGAAAGTCTTTCTTCCGGGTATGTTTGGAGTTCCTCTCGGATGAAATTCCTTTTTCTCCCGGAAGGAATTGTTTTTTCTTGCGGATGCAGGTGTTCTGGCCTTCTCGGGCTCCGCCCTGTTTGAAACGATTGTTTGAGCCGGTTTAGCCGGTTCAATGATCAGAGCATTCTCTTTAGGGATCTGTTCCGGTTTGTTGTCTGTCAATAATAAAATGATCCAGGAAATAGAAATAAGGCAGATCAGGAGAGTCAAGGCTCTGCGTTCTCCTTGGGAGAAATAAAATAAATCACGCCAGTTCATAGTTTATAAGATATTATGGTTTGATATTTCGTCGGTTTCTGATATGTGAGATGCTTTCCCGATAGGAAATGATGTCTAGTACTTCGATCCGTTTGTTAGTAATGCGGTATAAAATAAAATGGGCAGGGAGCATGACAGTTCTGTACATCTTACTTTTTGTAGGCAAATATCTACATTCCGGATGAATTAAATATCTTGAAGGGAGTAATTCAATCTCTTCATAGATAAGATTCTCATATTTTAAGGCTTGGAGAATTCCAAAGAGTTCAACTCCGTAATTGAAAGTATTTTTAAGAGAAAGATAGAACTCGTCAGAAATATCTAAAGGCCGTATTTTTGTGCCTTCCATTCCTGCATTTTTTGTTTGATTTCGTCCAATGTATAAAATGGCCCTTCTTCGGCTTTACGCACGCGGGCAACAAACTCTTCCTGAGTCATGTTTAATCCAGGGAGAAGTTTTCTTTTCTTTGAGACGGTTTTGATTTCCATATTGATAATTATTAAAGAGTAAATACTGTTTTGCAAAGATATAAGTTACCCGTAAATAAGCAAGTAACTTATACCTCTTATTTATCAAAATAAGGAGATGATCTTTTTGATCAGTCCCAATTCGTTCAGGAAGATCAGGCCGATAGCGGCAGGGGCAATGTATTTTATGAAGAATGCGTATGCGTTGAAGAAATAGAAAGTGATGGTGCCTTTGTTGGTCAGTTCGGCTTTCAGCACTTTCTTTTCGATGCGTACGCCAACGAAAACGCAGATCATCATACCCCCGAGAGGCATCATAATCTTAGCGGTCAGATAATCCAATGCATCAAAAATGATCAGGCCGCCGATCGTGTATTCCTTCAGCAAGCCGAAAGAGAGCGAGCAAACCGCTCCGATGACAGCGACACCTGCTGAAACGATCCAGGCTGCTTTTTTTCTTGTCATGTGATATTCTTCGTGTACATAAGCCGTAGCCACTTCATGCAGGGAAATAGTAGATGTCAGGGCGGCCAAAGCCAACAAGATAAAGAATATGAACGACCAAATATTACCAAACGGCAGCTGTTCGAAGATGTTCGGGAGTGTGATAAACACCAGTTCCGGGCCCGCCGTCGGTTCGATGCCGAAACTGAATACGGCAGGAAACACCATGATACCGGCTAGTAATGCCACCAGCGTATTCAGCACGGTGACCTGTACAGCCGTTAATTGCAGGTTCGTATCTTTCCCGAAATAAGAGGAGTAAGTAATCAGGCATCCCATACCGATACTTAATGAAAAGAACGTTTGCCCCATCGCACTTAATATGACAGAAGAAGTTATCTTATCGAAATCAGGTTTGAAGAGGAAAGAAAGCCCTTCCTGTACGCCTGGAAGGGTGACGGAGCGAATACATAATACGAGAAGTATGATAAAGAGCGCCGGCATCATAATTTTGGAAGCTCTTTCGATCCCCTTTTCTACTCCGGACACTATAACGATGTGCGTCAACGCGATGAAAGCGATTGTCCAACCTATCGGGCGAAGGGCACTCGATGAAAATGTCTCAAAGGCAGTTGTAAACTCAGCCGTTGTTTTTCCGGCCAGCGAACCGGTCATAGCCTGCCAGATATACTCTAAAGTCCAACCGGAAACTACGGAATAGAAGCCCAATATCAGGAAAGCCGCCAGCACACCGTTGTAACCGATCAAAGACCACTGAGTGCCCGGAGCCAGCTTCTTAAAAGCCCCGGCAGCATTACTGCGCGAATGGCGGCCGATGAAGAATTCCGTAATCATGATCGGAAGGCCGAGAAGGACAGTGCATATCATGAATACCAACAGAAAAGCCGCCCCTCCGTTGGCTCCCACCATATAAGGGAAACGCCAGATGCTACCTAAGCCTACGGCGCAACCTACTGTTGCCAATATCACTCCGATTTTACTACCAAAAGTTACTCTATCTTTGTTTGCCATAAATAATTCTACTTGTTTATACTTATCCTAAAACAACCCCGTCCTTTATATGGATCACGCGATCCGTATTCGAAGCCAGCTGTTCGTCGTGGGTAACGATAACGAAAGTCTGGTGCATCTGGTCGCGTAGTTCGAAAAAGAGGCTGTGTAATTCTTCTTTGTTTTTGGTATCCAAGCTGCCTGAAGGTTCGTCGGCCAGGATCACTGCCGGGTTGTTTATTAATGCGCGGGCAACAGCCACACGTTGTTTCTCTCCCCCCGAAAGCTCGGCCGGTTTATGCGTCATACGGTCGGACAGTTTCAGGAAATCGAGTATTTCTTTTGCCCTCTTTTCTGCGTCGGATGCTTTCTCACGGGCAATCAATGCCGGGATCATAACATTTTCCAATGCGGTGAATTCGGGTAACAGCTGGTGGAACTGGAATACAAAACCGATGTTCTTATTGCGGAAAGCCGCCAGTTCCTTTTCGGAAAGTTTACCGGTTTCAGTCTCGTTGATATACAGTTTACCGGCATCCGGAGTATCTAATGTCCCGATGATCTGTAATAAAGTCGTTTTCCCTGCTCCGCTGGGGCCAACAATGGCTACCACTTCACCTTTATTGATCGTAAGGTCGATGCCTTTCAATACCTGTAAGTTGCCGAAACTCTTGGTAATTCCTTGTGTCTGTATCATTCCTGCTTATATATTTCTTATTACATACGATGCCAGGTAACAGCCGAATATGGCGGGCATATAAGAAACTGTCCCGGTAGTTGTCCGTTTGCACTGTTCGTTTTCTACTTCCACTACGGCTTCCGGGTTGGCTATCTCTGTTGAGAAAACCACTGGGATGCCTTTGTTTACCCCTTTGGCACGAAGCCGTTTGCGTACGGCTTTTGCCAGGGCGCAATTAAACGATTTCGAGATATCCGCAATCTTCACCTGCGACGGATCGAGCTTTGCTCCGGCTCCCATCGATGAAACGATCGGTATCTCGTGGTGGTGGGCATAATACAACAAGTATACTTTCGGACTGAGCGAATCGATTGCATCCACGATGAAATCGTATTTTTGAGCGGAAAGAACCTCTTCCGTACGCTCGTCGCGCAGAAATTCGTTGAGTACAGTCAGCTTAAGCCTCGGATTGATGTCGAGCAGTCGCTGGCCAACCACTTCGGCTTTCGGCATTCCCAATGTGGAGTGTAAAGCGGGCAACTGCCTGTTTATATTGCTGGCATTTATGATATCGGCATCCACAATAGTCATATGTCCGATGCCTGCCCGACAAATCTGCTCGGCGGCATACGCTCCGACGCCTCCCAATCCTACGACTAAAACATGGCAATGCGACAAATACTCCATCCGTTCGGCACCCAGTAATAACTCCGTCCGTGTGTTCCAATTGTAACTCATTAATATGTTTTTGGGTACAAAAGTAATAAATCAATCACTAATGGCCTTTTTATTAGTCATCTTTTAACTATTCGGGCCTAGAGCGATCCATTTGTTTTTCCCGTTCTGTTCATCTTTCAATAGACAAAGCTGATCTGTATTCTTCCATATTTTATAAATAATATTTGCTTTTATGCCTTCCGGCAATAAGGATTTGCATTCATTAAACATTTCAGCCATTAGGCCTTTATGAGATGGAATATCTTGAAGGCAACTGATTGTCCGTTGAATGATCTGGTCATAGTATTCGGGAGACGAGCGTTTCTTTTTGAATAAATTTTGTTTACGTACTCGAATCTCCGGATAAGTCGATAAACATTGTTCATGGATAAACAAATCGGAGTCTTGCACAGCTCTCCGGCAAAATACGGTGAGATAAGCTCGAATAGTCTGATCTGAATACTGATAATTTGCCTTGCGAACAACTTGTAACATTTCCTGGAAGGTGATTTTCCCTCCTATAGAAATCAAATAATCAGACATAAATAACCGGACATCTATGTTCCTGTTCCCATTAGGCTCATAAAGCCAAAGTCGTGATTTACTTTGGCAGAAAAAGTGCTCGTCGGAGGATATGATTAATTGTTTATCCGTGATTGTCTTTTTCCCGCAAAGTTGTGCACGGGTATTATATGCAATTAATATCTCTTCACGGAAAAGAGGCTTTTTAGCATCCAGTATGATGCGACGAATCTCTGTTACCACAGCGTTCAGATATTCCCATTTCAAACGATAAAAGCCGTCGTTTGTTCTCTCTATACAAGGATGGTAGGATAAGATAGCCTGAATCAAATTGTCTTGTACATCAATTTGTTTAGTTTGTTCGTCAATGCGTTCCCTGATTGCATCCTGATGCAACCAGTAAGGTGAAGGGCGCATTATTGAGATCAACAAAGATAAATGTTCCTTGTAAATGATCTTTTCATCTTTATGAATAAGTAGATAAACCGATTTTAGCGGCAATGTATTTTCCAGCAGATCGAATTTCCACAAATCGAGTAAGCGTAAAAATTTCAGCATGACTTCCTTTTCGGAAGCTCCGGTGAAATAGATGGGTATTAAATAGACCGGAACCGGACGATATATATATCGAGACAATTTGTCGAATGAATTCAACAAAGAATCCGTGACTTGAAGATTCTTAATAGTTTCATTGTGCAACAAGAGTCTCCAATGTTTTGATACTCTTGCCAGCTTCTGTCGTATGCGTTCCGAAGTCAACGAATACAAATCTGCAATCTCTTTATAACTTTTCGGAGTTTCATCCAGACCGAGATAGAGAGAAAACATCTGTGCCGTATCGTTTTCTTTGGTATCTTCCAGATAAGTTTTATATTGTTGAGCGAATAAAAGTAGCAATTCCAGAAAATTACGATCGCCGTTGCCTTCATATTCAGGTAGAATCCGTACACATTGAATCTTTTTATGATAGAGTAGATAAGGATAAGGGTCAGATAATATCTGTTGCTTCCATTCGAGTAAAAGCGGTATGCGCAGTTTGCCCACACCCTTTAAACTTAAAATCTGATTGTCGCTCATTCGAAGAAACTCCACAAGAAACACTTTGTTATTCTTCACCAATACGTTTAACAGTATGTCATCAGCCAAATCGGAAGCGTATAAATCTTTTATCTTTATTGTGCTAAACGCTTCATATTCAGAGATCTGGTCTTTCAGTTTGTCTGTTCGAGTAAATGAAGGAATTGCGTGGTTGTCTCTTTCTGATAAATCAATATTTATGTCGTTATCATAATCGAATGGCAGACTGTATTGAAGTTCATTCATTTGTTTCTTATCCATCGGCTTTTTGAGTTTTTTCGATTTGCAATATAGAAACTATTATTTGTTTACACAAGCTTATCGTTGGTTTATAATGCATACAAATGATGAAGGTTTTGCCGGAATAAAACATAATAGCTTGTAAGGATGATTAAAAAGCTGTAATATTGTGCGCTTAATTTAAAATACAATGAATATAAAACGCTATTTAATGCTGATGGTGGCATGTACGCTCTTTGTGGGTAAAGGCTATGCCGCTAATAACGAGAAACCGTTTGTAATACCCGAATTGCAGGAATGGAGAGGGGGACAGGGAATGTTTACTCCTTCCGCGACCTCCCGTATTGTCTGTGTAAGTAAAGATCCGGCCATCGACAAGATCGCCAATCAGTTTGCCGAAGATTACGAAACAATGTTCGGACGTAAACTGACAGTCGTACAGGGTAGAGCTTCCGCCGGTGATTTCGTTTTCTCCTTATCCGGAGACAAACAATTGGGTGAAGAAGGTTATGCTGTGAAAATTGCCGACCATGTAACCGTTTCGGCTCCTAAAGCAAAAGGTCTGTACTGGGCAACCCGTACTATTCTTCAAATGACGGAACAGGATGGTAACCAGGCTTTGCCGAAAGGTTCGATGCGTGATTATCCGGATTATGCCATCCGTGGTTTTATGATGGATTGCGGCCGTAAGTTTATCCCGATGGACTTCCTGCGCGATTATGTAAAGATGATGGCTTATTATAAGATGAATACGTTGCAGGTTCACCTGAATGATAATGCTTTCAAACAATACTTCGAACATGACTGGAACAAGACCTATGCCGCATTCCGCCTGGAAAGCGAATTCTTCCCGGGACTGACTGCCCGCGACGGTTATTATACGAAGAAGGAATTTATCGATTTCCAGTTGATGGCGGATAGCCTCGGCGTGGAGATCATCCCCGAAATAGACGTCCCCGCCCATTCGCTGGCATTGACACATTACCGTCCGGAGATCGGTAGTGCCGAATACGGTATGGATCACCTGGATCTGTTCAAACCGGAGACTTACCAGTTTGTCGACAGTCTTTTCCGCGAATATCTGGAAGGCCGTAATCCTGTCTTTATCGGAAAACGTGTACATATCGGAACAGACGAATATTCGAACAAGAAGCAGGATGTAGTAGAGAAATTCCGCGAATTCACCGATCATTATATCCGTTTTGTTGAAGGCTTCGGCAAGCAGGCTTGTGTTTGGGGAGCGTTGACCCACGCCAAGGGCGAGACACCTGTTAAATCGAAAAACGTTCTGATGAGTGCCTGGTACAACGGTTATGCCGATCCGAAGGAAATGATCAAACAGGGATACGACCTGGTGAGTGTGCCCGACGGCTATCTGTATATCGTTCCGGCTGCCGGTTATTATTACGATTATCTGAATACGGAAATGCTGTATAAGGAATGGACTCCGGCGCATATCGGCAAAGAGGTTTTCCCCGAGAAACATAAACAGATTAAAGGTGGAATGTTTGCCGTATGGAACGACCATGCGGGCAACGGCATCAGCACAAAAGATATCCATTACCGTGTTTTCCCTGCTTTGCAGACCTTGGCTGTGAAGATGTGGACAGGCAAGGATTGTAAAGTCCCTTATGAAACCTTCAATACGCAACGTATGGAACTGAGCGAAGGCCCGGGTGTAAACGTGGCTGGCCGTATGGGTAACAAGCCGCGTGCCATCTACAATCAGGATGTTTTGCCACCGAATACAAAGACCGGATTGAAAGAGATCGGTTACCATTACACGGTCTCGTTTGATGTTCAGTCGGTAAAGGAAACTCCCGGAACAGAATTATTCCGTTCTCCGGATGCGGTTTTCTATCTCTCCGATCCGGTCAGCGGTAAGTTGGGTTTTGCCCGCGACGGTTATCTGAATACATTTAATTACCAGTTCTACCCCGAAGAGGAGACATCTGTTGCCATCAGTGGTGATGAAAAGTCTACCCGTTTATACATCAACGGTAAACTGCAAGAGGAACTGAATATCCAGAAACGCTTCTTCAACGGCGGAAAGGACTCGATGAGTTATGTCCGCACCTTGGTATTCCCGTTGGAAAAGACCGGAGATTTCAAGAGTACGGTAAAGAATGTGGAAGTGTTGAATTATTGCAAGTAACTCTTTCATGATAAACAGATAGAGCTGTGTCAGAAGCCATAGATAGGCAGGATGACACAGCTCTTTTTTGTTAGTTTACCTCTTGGTGATCTTACTTCACGATCACTTTAGTAGTGGCAACTCGTTTGCTTTCTACCAGGCGGACGATATATATGCCACCAGACACGGGTACTGTGATCTTTTCAGCAATCCGATCGTGGTAGACAATCCTTCCGGTCATATCGGTGATCAACACTTCCAAGGAAGTTGTTGGTTCAACGATGATCTGTCCGTAATCTGTATAGATACGGTTGGCTGCCAGGATTTCGTCAATGCCGGTAGCGATGGTAACAGTAATGTCGCAGGTAGCGGTATAACCTCCGTCCTCGGTCGTGACAGTGATCTTACATGTTCCGGCTTTCAATGCTTTCACATTACCGTCTTTATCGACAGAGGCAATCGTTGCGTCACTGCTGCTCCAGCTTACTTTCTTATTATCGGCGTCGGCCGGTTTAACGGTTGCTTTCAAAGCGAACGATTCTCCGACAGCCAATGTTTTTGCAGTGGCATCGAGCGATACGCCTGTAACGTCGGTTACTTCCGGTTCTTCCGGATCGGTTGGAGTAGAAGGTTCAGACTTTTTGGTAAAGGTGACTTTTACTTCTACATTACCGGTTTCGCCAATAGTATATGTCGTGCGGGCAGAACCATCGATCTGTACAGATGCTTCGTAGCCGGTGTTGGCAGTCGCTTTAACTTCCAGCTTCTGATCTTTGGTAACAGTAGCACCGGCAGTAGCAGGATTACCATCCAGCGTCATGGATACGGCACCAAACTCTTCTCCGACAACGGTCAGATTCAAGGTACGGATCGTAACGCCTGTCTTTGTTACTTTTACATCAGCTGTCAAGCCGTCCTTTACAGAATAGTTCTTGCTTGTCGGGACGAAGCGAACAGCTTCTCCTGTTGCATCGGCATTCAGAATTGTGTTCGGATTAACCCATTCGAATGCTCCATCTACATTAGCTGTACCTGTGATAACTGACTGTGCCAAAGCTTGTCCTTGCAGGATCTCGGTAGCTACCGGATTACTTGCATCTGCTACTGCTTGTCCGATTGTAAAGCTTCCTACTTCTTTATTTACTACGGCCTTATAGTTTTCGTCGGCCTTGCGGCTGGCATAGATTTTATATGTGCCGGCATCGGTAGGAATGCCTTCAAAGTTCAGATCCCAATCTTTAACAGGAGAATTACCATCAACGGAAATAGTCTGTCCGGCAAATGGGGTGCCGTTGTAAACCATATCGGTTGGGATAGTCAACGTTGGTGTTGGTTCTGTTTTCTTTTGGAAAGCTACAGTTACGTCGTTAGTGCCCGATGCTAAAGTTACCTCTTTTGTATTAGATACACTACCATCATTCCAGGTTGCATTAGCTGCATATTCCGTACTGCTAGGAATAGCTTGGATAGTAACAGTTTGACCTACATACAATGTAGAAGCTTCAACACCACCGTTCAGCACTTTTACAGAACCACCTCCGTTTACAGTAATATTCAAAGAAGAAACTTCAGCGCGTGTCGTTAATTTAGCAGACTGAAGCTGTGGAGTAGCAGGTTTGCTATAATTACATGGCACAGCACTCTTTCCAGCTACAGTGAATCTCATGATAGCGTAGTTTACATCAGTAGGGGTAAACGTTGCGGTACCAAGATGAGTCGTTTCATCTACTTTACCATCTAAAGCATAAGTCCCTTTATCTGTTGCTGTTGCTACTCCATCCTCTTTGTCATTCAATGTCGGAATAGCCACGCCCTTCATCTGTGCCGGCTTGATGATCAGTTGCGCAGTTGCATTAACTGCTGCATAAGTATCATCGGCATTGCGTGTGATTGTTACGGTGTATTCTTTATTGGCATGAGTTCCTGCATTTACAGGTTTTCCTCCATCATCACTATAACTTACCGTAAACCCAGTAATTCCTGCCGGTGTTGTCTTTACCACAAACTCTTTTTCTGAGCCATCATAGGTAAAGCTTTGCGGAGTCTCATCGATTGTAATCGTTGCCAGTTTAGCCATTACTGCTGTAACGGTAGTTTTAGCAGTGACAGTGAAGCTACCTCCGTTCGGGATTTCTTTACCGTTTACTACCAAAGAAAGAAGTTTGTAATTCGAGGCATCAGTAGGTTCCGCTGTTGCTGTCAGCTCTGTGCCATATTCGATGGTAGTACCGGAAGAAACTGTTTCGCCATTCTTCTTCAACTCAATCTTACCATTCGTAACACTGGAAGAAACCGCAAACGACTGTTTAGTAAACGTAGCAGTGATAGCTACATCTGCTTCGGCAACAGTTATCTTATTATCAGCTATTACTGCTGAGTTATACTTCAAAGACTTATCTTCCAACTTATATCCCATATCCGGCACAGCCACTACACTTATAGTTTCACCCGCCTTGAAAGAAGAACCTGAAGCAATAGCATTACCGTCTTTATCATACAAATTGATCTTTCCATTCGGTACGGCACTTACTTTAACGACATATTTGTCAGCAGGTTTTGTAGCAAAAGTAGCTGCAATAGTCATATTATTATCAACCGTCACAGTATTGCCTTTAAGAGCTACATCGTCGGCTGTCAAGCTGCTTAATACCTGTCCGGCATTCGGCGCTGCTTGGATAGTAAGGATTGACCCTTCTTGAACTTCAAACGAATTATTCTTGCTCTCGCCATTTACATTGACAGTACCGTCGCCTGTTACGCTAATCGTTACCGTACGCATGATAGGTTTGAACTCGGCAGTCAGTGTTGCATTGGCTGATACCGTATAGATGTTATTTGTAACTTCTTCATTTACGTACTTATCGAACGCAAAGTGTGCATCGGCTACCGGTTTTACAGTCAACGTGCTGCCTTCTTCATATTTATTAGATGTATTGGCACTTGCTATTTCCAGATGTCCGTTGGCACATTTGCCGGTTTGAACCGTATAATACTGCTTGATTTCATCAAATGTATAAGTTGAGTCGACTACATTATAACCAATCAGGTCGGTCGGAGTAAAGATTACATCGTACGTTTTCTTTGCTCCCTTTTCAACTATTGTTGCTGGCTCTTTCCAACTGAACACACCGGATACGTTTGCTGAACCACCACTTAGGATAGAAGCAGAAAGCGGTTGACCTGCTTCGATAACAGAAGCTTTCAGACTGGAAAAATTGACTTCGGGGGCTACGGTTTGCTGTTTAATGGCATATTCCTCACCACTCTTGCTCAATACATAAACCGTACCGGTAGAAACGAGGTTCGGGTCGGCCACGATGGAACCTTCCTTGGATTTTACGATGAACTTACCTTCCAGGCTGGGCTTCAAAGTATTTACAGCAGCCAAGATGTCGGCATTGCTTACGCTTGTTGCTACAATCGTTCCCTGCGGCTGATCTTTTTCGATCGAGTTGATACCGTCAGCAACAGCTTTTGCTGTGCTGGTCACGTTATATACATAGCTGGTTCCTGTCTGATGGATGTAATCGGCAAAGCAATTAGTAAATGTATTGCTTGCATCAGCCAAAGAGGTTTCATTCCAGGATGTCAAAGCAGGAATTGACGTTGCTTCGCTTGCACCTTTCTTTGTAATAGATGTATTATCGCAAAGAAGCAGGGCGGTAGAAGTCCAGTAATTGCTACCAGAACCGACTTCCTGATTGAAATTAGTAAACGTATTACCGGTGATGGCATAAGATGCGTTATCCGCTGCCGTTGGGAAAATGACGATACCGTTTGCTACATACTGATTATCTGCTGCACTACCTTCAAATGTACAACCATTTACCGTAATGCTATTTCCAAAGAGAGTGATCGCATTTTTCATCCAGTAATTAGTACCGTTCGAATTGCATTCGAAAGCCAGATTATTGATGGCAACATTTTCGGCTTCGACAACCAGGTTACCTTTGATGGTAGCTTTTGCTTCGCCATCAGTTGTTAATGCAACTGACTTGTCGATAATCAACGGTTCGGTTAATTCATAAGTTGTGCCGGATACTAAACTGATCTTATTAGCACTTACCTTGATAGCAGCTTTCAGACTTTCTACATCTGGAGCAACTACGTTGAGAGTACCGTTATTGGTCAAGGTTACGTCATCTTCTATACTTAGTCCTTTTCCCAAAGTCCACGTTTTGTTTCTTTCTATAGAGAAAGCTGTTACAGGATCAAGCTTAGTCTGTGTGAATTTTATCAACTTGGTTTTTGCTCCGATAACTTCAACGTTTGCCTGGCTTAAACCTGGCCCTAAATGCATGACAGGAGCTTCTTTCTCGTTCATGTTAATAAACTTCCAGGAGATATTGCCTTCGATTGCCGGTTTAGGATCACCACTAGTGTCTGAATTATCCCACCCCAGGATAGGGCCAACACCTGCATTGATATCATTAAGGTCGTTAAACGTACAATTATCGAATGTAAAAGAAGCATTATTTACAGCTCCTCGGTTGATTGTTGCAAATTCAAAGTAACCAACCAATTTTTTAAACGTACATCCCTTCAGTGTTGCGGTTATATCATCTGCATAACCATTGGCTAATGTTCCGTAAAAAGATCCTAAAATAGCATTCGTAATAGTGACTGTTGAAGTCCCTGTATAAGCATATCCTTGCCCGCCGCCACAGCCTAGGCCTTCTTCCAGAGTCGCATCTGTGATGTTGATTTCAACCTCTTTGGCTCCGCATACAGCTTCTTCCCAGGTTCTTACTAGCTTTTTGGCAGCAGGATATCCGAATCCACCGGCGTACAAACATTGTATTTTTGTATCCTTTCCGATAATTTGGACTGAAACTTTTCCTGTCTTTGCATATTGATTACCGCCTCCGCTTATAGCATTGGAGACTTTACCTCCTTCAACCATGATTGAGGCAGTCCCGGTAATGTTTCCTGTTTGGTCGGCATTAACCCCATATCCACCTCCGTAAATACGGTAAATAGTTCCACTTGTCATTTTAATAGTAGAACTGGCTACATTCTCACCGTAACTTCCTCCATACAAGCTATAAGTATTAGCAACAGTTTGAGATTCTTCAGTTCCGTCAACAGTAATAGTTATTTGACCTGTCTGATCTGCGTTTGCTGTGTTTACAGTTTGTGCTGCTGTAACTGTAACCGCATTACCGTTTGCAAATATACAATCCTTATCACCAATCTTTTGTATGGTTAGTTTTGTTGCTGGTGTCGTCGGTGTCTGACCACCATCGTTTTGCGCCCACCCGACGCTTGTCGCCATCCCTATCATGGCAACGAATAATAGAAGTATTCTTTTCTTCATTTCTTTTGTAGTAAAATATTAATACTGTGAATTGTTTCCGGGAGGCTTTTAAGTTGCCCGGACAGCTTACACGATTTGTTGCTTCTACCCCTGAAGCATACAGATGTGGTTTTGAATTAATTAACTGATTGTCATTGGCAATCTGGATTTAGGTATCCATCAATCCCCGAGTGGATGGTTATAAAATAAAAGAGGCGTGGAGACTGTTGATATATCAAATTGGAGGCCTTCGACTGCCCGAACTATCAATATAACAACAGCTCACGCCTTTTATCTTGTACACCCATAAAGCATATGCATATAGCAATACTTATGAACAGATATAACAAGGAAAAGTGCGTGAGCGTTCTGTTGTCTATTATCCGATAGTTCAGAAATTGTCGAAGTTTCCAATTTGGATAATATCTTTAAAACGCTCTCGTAATCAATAAAATGTACTGACCGATAACGCTATACCGGGGTACAGAGACAAAAGTAGGTAGAAGAGATAAGATAAACAAGTAAAAATCAGTTATTTTTCCGTCATGCACCGATATTCCGTCTTTCGCTTTCGTTGCTTGTTGCTCTTTTTACTTTTCTGGAAGATTGTTTTTAGCCATCTTGCCTTCAGTGTTCATTAGGAGAGTATGTGTATTGATATTCAATGCGTATAAGTATGAATCCGGGTTCGGATTTGCCTTCATTGTGGCTTCATTTGAGTTTCATCGAAATACAGGCTTCCTATTGCCGGAATGCCGTTTTGGCTTGTTTTATGCTTCTGTATTGACGATGCTCATGTCTGAATGTCGAAGGTGTTAATCTTCTGAAATTAAGCAAGGTTGATTTATATATTGCTGAAAATGAGTTGTTTGATTGTGTGAAAGGAATAATATATGCCTAATTTCAGGACAAGACAAGGTGATAGTGTGATAGTAGTGGTGATAGTTAAAAACAACAACTATCACTTCTGTAAGCCTTGATTATGTTGGCGTTTATTGATGAGTGACAGTAGTGATAGTTGTTTTTAATATTTTATATAGAATAGGTGGCAGATACAATGGAGAAACTTTGTGTATAAGCAGAAACTATTGTTTGGCTTATCTATATTTAATATGAAAATAGGAACTAAGTAATTCAAAGCCTACCACTCCTTACTGCTATCCTGTACAGGTTGTTGAAATAAGGTGTACAGGTTGATTAGCTAAGGTGTACACCCTAGTCGATTACCCTGTACACCCTGGTAATAACGGATAGTGAGCTTTGAATTACTTAGTCCCTACTTTGTGATTAGTTGGAAAGGACATTAAGCCTAGTAGCTATACAAGCAGATGTCTTACTTTTTAAATTTAACAGCCAGACTGACGTAAACGGCACGTCCCGGATTGATAGTAGAGAAGTTACTGTTCCAAGGGCGGTCGTCCCGTTTGTTGAAGATATTCTCGATACCGATACCCGGTTCGAGGATAAAGGCATCCAGGTTGAACGTGTGGCGTGTGTTCAGATCCCATTGCTGGTATTTGGGGGCGTAACCGTATGTGCTTGAATAACGTTCGCCCTGGATATGGCCGCTCAGGTTGACGTTGAGGTGGTAGTTGTTCCAGTCGTGATCCCAGCGGGCATGTACATTGGCGGCGTTCTTCACACTTTTGTCTACGGGGGTGATTACAACTACGTCCTTATTTGTCTTGCTGTCGTGTTCCAGCGTTTTAGCTTCGGTATCTGTATAGATATAACCGCCGCCCAGAGTGAGTCCGGCACCCAGGTAGAAGTTAGCATTGACGCTGATCCCTTTGATCTTCGAACGGTCTACATTGTCGCGCTGGCGGATGGTCGAGAACTGTTCATGCAGTTCGCCTAATCCCATCTGCAGTATTTCTTCCTCACTCAACACGCGGTAATTGATCATGTCTTTGATATCGTTATAGAATCCGGTCGCTGCGATCGAGAAGCGTGAGCAGGTGTATTCTCCGTTCAGAGAGAAGAAATTACTTTTCTCCGGCTTCAGGTGGGGATTACCGATGGTGTAGCGGCTGGTTGTTTTCGCCTCGTCTGTGGCATACAGCTGGGAGAGAGTCGGTGCGCGGTAGCCTGTTGCGTAAGAGGCGCGGAAATTGAAGTGGTCGATCTTATACATCAGGGCGACATTCGGTGTCGCGTAATTCTTGAAGTTCTCATTATAAAGGTAGCGTACACCGACGACGGCCTGTAAGTTCCTTAAGATGGTGATTTCATCCTGTGCGAATAGGGCGAATGTGTACATGTTCTTGAAACTGATATTGTCTGACTCGCTGCTGAAGTTCTCGTTGATATATTCGATACCGGTAGAAACTTTGTTCCAGCTGTTCGGTTTGAAGATCCCTTTAACGGTGGCATTATAATATCTTGTCTTCTTACGGGTTTCTTTGTCTCCGCGTTCGAAATCACCGCTTTTCAGGAAATAATCGTATTTGGATGTATAGTTGTCGGCGAAGAAGTCGGCATCTATATAGGCTGATTTATTGATCATGTATTTGGCTCCGGTACCGTATGTATAGGTGTCGTGGAGCATGTTGTAAGTATAAGCTTGCGTCTCTTCGTAGATCGCATTGCCGTTCTCATCCTTCTTTTTACCTTTTTTAAAATAAGTAGCCGTTTCCGGACGGCGTGTGTTGTAATTGTAGTAATTACCACGTACATAGAAGGAGAGGCGGTCGGTTGCGTTATAGGCAAAACGCTGGCTGATGTTGTCGGACATGAAGCCTGTCGACATCGGGCGGCCGGTCTTATATCCGTTCTCGTCGGTGTCGTTCACCTGCCAGTTGTCGGCTTCCCGGCGCTGGTAGGAGGTGTAGGAAGAGAATTTGCCGGAGTTGATATCTGCGTTGATGTTTTCGCTGAACCGTCCCTTGCTGGTATAATGGGTGTAGTTGGATACGTTGACCGTATTCTTGGCATCGTCGGTAATGATGTTGATAACACCGCCGATCGCGTCGCTACCATAAAGAGCGGAAGCGGCTCCGCTCAGGATCTCGATGCGTTTCACATTCCCGATGTTGATACGGGTATAGCGGTCGTCACCAGTCAGTCGTTTACCGTTTTCGAGCAGCAGCATATAATCTTCATTCATCCCGTTCAGGCTCAGGGTCGTTCCCATACCGTTCGTCATGGTCGTGACGTTGGGAGTGAGCTTGACCAAGGCGTCTTCGAGGCTGGTCACGTTGGCATTACCGAGGTCTTTGGCGGTAATGACCTGGATGGGAACGGGCGAGTTGCTCATGCGGCGGTGTGTTCCTGTTCCGGTTATTACTACTTGTCCGAGGTTGATATAGCTTTCGGTCATTTTGATCAGGATATCTTTTTCACCGGTATTGGCAGTATATTTCTGGGGAAGGAAGCTGACATGTGTGATGCTTAGCAGATGTTCGCCTTCCGGCAGGTTGTTGATGGTGAATTCTCCTTTCCCGTTGGTCGTGCACCCGGCCAGGCTGTGGTCTATACGGATGTTGGCTCCTACCACCGGATCGTTTGTTTCGGCATTGACAACTTTACCGCTCAACGATATCTGAGCGAACATAGATACTACCATACAGCATAATAATGCCGTAAGTGAAACTTTCTTTTTCATCGAAGTTCTTCTAAGAATTAATAAAGGCTTTCCTGACCCCGGGAAAACTTGATTATTTATGTCTGACCGGCAGGTTTCCTGGCTTCACCCTGAAAAGCGCCTTCCCGTTTCCAGCAAACGAAAACAGTGGCATGAAGAGATGCTTTTCTTCGGAATGGGTGTTACAGTAGCGGGCACTGCTCCGGCATTTAACCGGATTCCCTTTTATACAGGTACGGAATGTAGCTGTATCACCAAATCGGGCGCAAAGTTAGTTTTTTATTTTATGTAAGGCCTGTTTTGTCAATGAAAGATTGAAAATCGCTTTAGAACCGTACCTGTAACCGCACCTGCATCATGTTAATCCCGCATTTACCTAATGCCGAGTATTTATCCATCCAAAGATGTGCATAGTTCAGGCGAGAAGATATGTATTTATTAAAATAGTAGTTGACACCGATCGATAAGTCGTGCTGGCTTCCTCCCATTGTATTGCTGCTGAAATCATTCAGATTGGTATAGTTATAACGGCAAGCCAGTAATATAGAGTGAGGCTCTTCCGGCATGACGGGGATGGCATCCAATGCATCGTACGCATATTTTTCGCCTTTTAGCAGAAAGCCGCCCTGGATATATCCACCATGAGCCGAGTAAGACGGTTTATGGGCTTTCCGCTGTATATTGGTATATAAGAATTCTGTTTGAAGCAACCATTTGTGGCGGAAGAACAGGCATTCTACGTTCGATTGTACCTGGTTCTCGGCATCTTCGACGGTCAGGTCTAAGGTGCGCGGAGAAGGTATATAAGTGACACCTTTCGTCTTTAACCGGATCTGTTGGTTGTTTGTTTCCGTATCTTCGTCGGGGACTCTGAATAAAGCACCGGTTCCGATATGGAATAATTGTCCGTCGGAATTAACCGGGCGCCATACGACACGGCCGGAGAAATTATAACCCGGTTTGGTTGTTTCAGAGAAAGTCAATCCGTCACCGCAAAACGCTCCGACTGAAAAGTAATAAGAAGGAAGGGAGCGGGTGTAGGACAAACCTATCCGGCGATCCGGATAAAATGTTTCGGCAACATTGGCGGCTGTATTGAATACGAGATCGTTCGTGCTGGTCGACTGGTCTATGCTATAATAACCAAGCATATAACCGGCACGGAAATAATTGCCATCCTTGCCATATTCAGTGAAAGCATCTTTCATCGTCACCTTATTATTGGCAAAACCGATGTCGACCTTTGTGTACCAGTTTGAGTAGATCCGCACTTTTGCCGCCAGCCGGACATCCGAAATGTGGGCACCTGCATGTAGTGACGAGGGGGAATTAATATAAACTCCGCCATCCAGGAATAAACGGCCGGATAATTTCCAGTCGATAGGCGACGAGTCCGGAGAGGCTAAAACAGGAAAAGTATATAGTATCAGTAGAAGTAGGGTTGCTATGTGCTTCATGAAAAAAGTGTTCCTTTACAGTAATTGATACTGTAAAGGAACGAAAAAAATGGAAAAATCGAAGTGATATTGTAAAGATATTGGCTAAAAACTTGAATTCTATTTCTATTGATAAGACAGGAAATCCATAAATACCCCTACTGGATGAGAAGAAAAAATATCACTTTTACGAAAGAGACAAAAACAATGAAAGGGAAAGTTTGGATTTAACTCCAAGCCTTTCCCTCTCTAACTTAACCGACCCCCTTATTTCCCAATAAGTTTTCAAAAGCAAATGTAACCTATTTGCCAGTATGATTTGTTTCATAAACCAGCCATTTTTAGCTGATAACCAATCAAATTTCATTCCATATTTTAATAGGTGACTCTTTGATCGGCACAGAAGGTGTCTGGTATCAGCTGTAGTTGTGGAATGGGGGGCAAGGTCGATGGAGATGTTTCGAAATAGGAGTTTATCAGTAAGATGTATGGTAAGTAAAGAAATAGTCCTTCGCCTTATAACTTTGTTCTCTCTCTTTTGTTTTAATAATAAGGGCGATTTAACAGATGTAACATGTTTGTAATATCCATGTAACACATGTGAAATATCTGTTTCAGACCTTTGTAGTCGAATATGTAACAATCAATTATGGAAACATTTTATCTGTTCCTCGTAATTTTTCTCTTTGTGCTGGCGGTGTTCGATCTGTCGGTGGGAGTCAGTAATGACGCAGTAAACTTTCTAAACTCTGCAATCGGTTCGAGGGCCGCATCTTTCAAAGTTATTATGGTCATCGCCGCGATAGGTATATTTGTCGGCGCTTCCTTGTCAAACGGTATGATGGATATTGCCCGGCACGGGATTTATCAGCCGCAACACTTCTTTTTCTCCGAGATCATGTGCATCCTGCTAGCCGTTATGCTGACGGACGTGGTATTGCTGGATATCTTTAACTCATTGGGGATGCCCACTTCCACTACAGTCTCTCTGGTCTTTGAATTGTTGGGCGGTACGGTAGCTATTGCATTGGTTAAGATTGCCCATTCCGACGGCGCTTTACAACTGGGAAACCTGCTGAATACGGATAAGGCCTTTACCGTAATCCTCGCGATCTTCCTTTCGGTGGCAATCGCTTTCTTTTTCGGAACGGTCGTGCAATATTTGTCGCGTCTTATCTTCACCTTTAATTATAAGAAACATACAAAATATTTTATAGCCCTGTTCGGTGGACTTGCAGCCACTTCAATCATTTATTTTATGTTGATAAAAGGGTTGAAGGAAAGCGCATTCATGGACGGCGAACTGAAGACTCTGATATATAGTAATACGGATAAAGTCGTTTGGGGAGCATTTATCTTCTTCACCATCCTGATGCAGGTGCTTCACTGGCTGAAAGTGAATGTCTTTAAAGTGATTGTCCTGATGGGTACATTTGCCCTGGCGCTGGCCTTTGCCGGTAACGACCTTGTGAACTTTATAGGTGTCCCTCTCGTTGGATATTCTTCTTATATAGACCTGATGGCGCAGGGCGGAACGACCACTACGGATACATTCCTGATGGGATCGTTGCTCGCTCCGGCACAGACACCCTGGTATTTCCTGGTAGGTTCAGGACTGGTGATGGTCATCGCGCTGGCCACTTCCAAAAAGGCACACAGCGTTGTAAAGACTTCGCTCGACCTGGCCCGTCAGTCGGAAGGAAATGAGAGTTTCGGAACTTCGCCGGTTGCACGTATGCTGGTACGTACCTGCAATAATGCATCGAGCACTCTTCTAAGTGTAGTCCCACCCCGGGTAAAAGACTGGATAGACAGCCGTTTTAATAATGATGAGATCATTTTGGAAGACAGAGCCAGTTTCGACCTGGTTCGTGCCTCGGTAAACGTGGTGCTTTCGGGATTGTTGATCGCACTGGGTACTTCGTTGAAGTTGCCGCTCTCTACTACTTATGTGGCATTCATGGTTGCAATGGGTAGTTCGCTTGCAGACCGTGCCTGGGGACGTGAAAGTGCGGTTTACCGTATTACCGGCGTACTGTCCGTTATCGGTGGATGGTTTATTACGGCCGGTGCGGCATTCACGATCTGCTTCCTGGTGGCTATCATTATTTATTTCGGAGGGATTGCGGCGATGGCTGCAATGGTCGGACTGGCAGTTTATATGTTGATCCGCAGCCAGGTAGCTTACAAGAAAAAACTGAAGAAAGAAGCCCTGAAAGAAGAAGTCAACACAACAGTAGCTAAACTGCGCGATACGACAGACAGCCACGAAGCGCTTTCTTTGTTCCGTGAACACAGCCGCGAGGAATTAAATGCTGTCTTATTGTTTGCCGCTGACGCACTCGACAGGTCGGTTCACGGTTTTATGAATGAAAATCTCCGTGAGTTACGTAAAGTATTGAATGAGGTGGAAGAAAAGAAGGTTCACCTGAAGCAGGTAAAACGTGTCGGAACATTGGGCGTTACCCATCTGGAACATGATATTGCCGTAGAAAAAGGATTGTACTATTACCAGGGAAATGATTTTGCCAGCGAGATCATCTTCAGTATCCGCCGCCTCACAGAACCGAGCAAGGAGCATGTCGATAACAACTTCAGTCCGCTGAGTGAAGTGCAGAAAGGCGATTTCAGCAAGATGACGGAAAGTATTATTGCCTACCTCAAACGCAGTGCTTCTATGATTGAAAAGAACGATTACCACCGTCTGGACGATGTAGTGGCCGAATCCGTAACACTGACCAACCAGCTTACAGCCTTAAAGAAAGGTGAGTTGAAACGTATCCAGGGACAAAGCGGCAGCACGAAAGTCAGCATGGTTTATCTGAATATGGTACAGGAAGCACAGAATGTGGTTTCATTTACTGCCAACCTGGTTAAGGTGAGCCGTAAGTTCCAGAAGGAATAGAAAAGATGGGGGAATAGTTTCTCCCGAATGAAACTAAATTAAATAAGACTTGAATAAGGAAGAAGATGCCGGTCATAGTGCCAGCATCTTCTTTTCTTTTATAAGGTCGCTTTCGTCCATGCGGAGGGAAGGCACGGTACACATTTTTATATAGTCGCCGGTCTGGCAGGTGTAGTCGTAATAAGCCTGCTGTTCGGGTGTGAAATCTTCTTTGGTGACCAGGCCGCTTTTCATTGCCAGGAAGTCGTCGGCGGAAGTGCTTTCGGATTCTTTTATCAGGACGATTCGCCGGGCAACCGGATTACGGTTGTAATCCAGTCCCATATATAAACCTCTTAACTGCCTGGGCTGGTTGAAGAACGGTATTTGCAGGTACAGCGTGACAGGGATGAACTGCGCAGTCAGGCTTTCGCTGAACATGCAGTAGAAGTTCTGGGGATCTCCGCTGACGCCAATGCCCCATTGAGCTTCCCCGTAGGCATTCAGCCGGCCGATACGGACATGGTCGTTGTTTTCGGACAAAGCGATGATAAACGGCTCCATTTTCAGACAATCGGACGAAGAGGAGAGGCTGTAGCTGGTATATAATCCGCAGATACTCGATACTTTGCCGGTAGTCAGTTGCATTTCTTCCGTTAGCAGTTCCATAAAAGGGTTTTCTTTCCTGCCGGGTTGCTGCGACGGTTCGAGTTCTTCCAGCCGGGTAAGCATTTTCTCCATATCGGCCAGTAACCGTCTTTTGGAAACGTTGTTCACTTGTGCCAATGCATGGTCGAGCGCCTCGTCGGGATGATTGGTCTTGATCGATTCGAAATAATCGGGCAATACGGTCGTATAGAGTGAAGAAAGAACACTCGGGGCAATGCTGATCCAGTCGGCTATATCCTTCATTTTTACCCCACTGCTACGCAAATAGCCGATGCGTTTATAAAACTCCTGGAAGTTGTTTGTCATGTGTTTGTTGTTTGTAATTATTATGCAAAATAACCGCCGTGATATTGCATTCCGGTTACATGAATGTTACATAAATATTTCTTTATAATTTATTGATAATGCATTATATATTAATAATATAGATTCATGCGTTCAGTAATATTCCTGTAATATCGCTGGAATACTTTTGCTGCCGGAAACAAAACGACAGCATGAATATGAATAACTTTTTGCAGATAAACGAAACAACTCGGAAGCGTCTTTCTGACTTTCTCTTCATCCTATGGGCCGGAGGCGCCGCTCTATTATCCTATTCTTTGGTTTATGCACTCCGCAAACCTTTTACTGCTGCTTCTTTCGAGAATGCGGAATTCTTCGATATGGATTATAAGGTGGTGGTAACGATCTCACAGATCCTGGGATATGTAGTTTCTAAATTTATCGGCATTAAACTCATATCCGAACTGCAGTCGGAAGAGCGGTTCAAGTTTATCCTGACTTCCGTATTGCTGGCTGAAGCTTCGCTGATCCTGTTCGGGTTGCTTTCCACTCCATTTAATGTAGCGGCCATGTTCCTGAATGGTTTGTCACTGGGCTGTATGTGGGGAGTAATCTTCAGCTTTATCGAAGGACGGCGGGTGACTGATATCCTGGCAAGTCTGCTGGGTGTCAGTATGGTGATCAGTTCGGGTACAGCCAAGTCTGTCGGACTGTATGTAATGAACCATCTTCATGTCAGCGAGTTCTGGATGCCGGCATTGATCGGGGCTGTGGCTCTCCCTCTTCTCTTGCTGCTCGGTTGGGCGTTGAACAAACTGCCGGAGCCGAACAAAGAAGATATCGCCATGAAGTCGGAACGCGAAACGCTGAACGGCAAGCAGCGCTGGGAACTCTTCAAAAGCTTTATGCCTTTCCTGAGTATGTTGTTCATTGCTAATATTGCGATTGTCGTTTTGCGTGATATAAAAGAAGATTTTCTGGTGAATATTATCGATGTCTCTGCCTATTCGCCCTGGCTCTTTGCCCAGATCGATAGTGTAGTTACGTTGATCATCCTCGGTATATTCGGGTTGATGGTGCTGGTGAAGGATAATCTGAAAGCCCTTTCTGTTTTATTCGGGTTGATCATCGCGGGGATGATCGTTATGTCGGTTGTCTCTTTCGGACAGCAACAGTTCCGCCTTTCACCTGTCATATGGCTGTTTATCCAGAGCCTGTGCCTGTATATTGCTTACTTGACCTTCCAGACGATCTTTTTCGACCGTTTCATCGCTTGTTTCAGGATTCGCGGTAACGTCGGTTTCTTTATCGTGACGACCGACTTCCTGGGATATACCGGAACAGTGCTGGTGCTTGTCCTGAAAGAGTTCTGTAACCCGGATATCGACTGGGCAGTATTTTATAACCGGTTTGCCGGATATGTAGGTATCTTTTGCTGTGTCACTTTCGTTTGTTCCTTCGTATATTTGCACCAGCGTTTCCGGAAGGAAACAGGTGTGACAGCCCCCCGTGAAGAGACGATCGAAGCCACTCCGCAGAATGCCATCACTGTTGCCTGACAGATAAACTAGTATAATCAATGTAAATATATAAGTTAGTTATGAAGAAGATTTCGTGTGTTATTATGGATTGGGCCGGAACGGCTGTCGATTTCGGTTGTTTCGCTCCGCTGAATGCTTTCCTGAAAGTGTTTTCTGAAGAAAAGGGAATAGATATTACTTACCGCCAGGCACGTGAGCCGATGGGACTGCTCAAGATCGACCATATCAAAGCCATCCTCAACATGCCGGAGGTGAACGAAAAGTTCCGTGCACGTTATGGCCGCGACTGGAATATGGAAGATGTAAACGAAATGTACGTGAGCTTCGAAAAGCACCTGTTCGCTTCGTTAAGCAATTTCACTACCCCGATCCCCGGCGTACTGGATACGATAAAGGAACTGCGCGAAAGCGGTATCAAGATCGGCTCGACTACAGGTTATACACAGGCCATGATGGATGTAGTGCGTCCCGGTGCCGCAGCTAAAGGCTATGTCGTAGACAACCTGGTTACTCCGGATAACTTGCCTGCCGGACGTCCTGCCCCTTATATGATCTATAAGAATATGATCGACCTCGCTATCCCTTCTGTCGATAACGTCGTGAAGGTGGGCGATACGATTGCCGATATCAAGGAAGGCGTTAACGCTAAAGTATGGAGTATCGGCATCATCACCGGTAGTAATGAAATGGGCATTACGGAAGAAGAATACAACCGCCGTACACCCGATGAACTGGCTGCCCTGAAGCAGGAAGTCCGCGAACGTATGATGGCGGCCGGAGCACATTTCGTACTCGACAATATCACCGAACTTCCGGCTTGTATCGAGAAGATCAATCGTTGAGATCACTAATTAAGAATAAGACAAAAACATAACATATCCATCCAAATGAGAAATTATCTGTTGCTTACTCCCGGCCCCTTAAGTACTTCACAGACAGTACGCGAAGCCATGCTCCAGGATTGGTGTACCTGGGATAAAGATTATAACGAAGGTATCGTGACTCCGATCCGCAAAGGCCTGCTGGCCATTTCCGGACTCAGCGAAGACGAATATACGACCGTCCTGTTGCAAGGCAGCGGTACTTACTGTGTGGAAGCAACCATCGGCGCGACCGTAAAGTCTTCCGATAAACTGCTTATCCTCGCCAACGGTGCATACGGTGAACGTATGGCCGAGATAGCCCGTTATTATCATATCGACTATGTATTGGTATCGCTCCATGAAACGGAACTGATCACCGGCGAAGTGGCCCGCCGTGCACTGGAAGCCAATCCCGGTATCACTCAGCTTTCTATGGTGCATAGCGAAACGACTACCGGACTGCTGAACTCCATCGAAGAGGTGGCCGACGTGATCCGTGGCCGTGGTATCACCTTTATCGTGGATGCGATGAGCAGCTTCGGCGGTGTGCCTATCGACATGAAAGCGCTTGGTATCGACTTTCTGGTGAGCAGTGCCAACAAATGTATCCAGGGCGTTCCCGGCTTCGGTTTCATCATTGCAAAGAGAGAGAAACTGATGGCCTGCAAAGGGATAGCCCGTTCACTTTCGCTCGATATCTATGCCCAGTGGGAAACGATGGAGAAGGGCGGAGGCAAATGGCGCTTTACCTCTCCGACGCATGTTGTCCGCGCTTTCTTCCAGGCCATGAAGGAGCTGAACGAAGAAGGAGGTATTGCCGTCCGCTACGAGCGTTACAAACAAAATCATCGTACGTTGGTTGACGGTATGCGTGCCCTCGGATTTAAGACGCTGCTTCCCGACGCATCGCAAGGCCCGATCATCACCTCTTTCCTGTATCCTTCCGCCGATTTCAACTTCGTAGCATTCTACGAGGCACTGAAGCAGAAAGGGTTTGTGATCTATCCGGGTAAGATCTCGGATGCCGACACCTTCCGTATCGGTAATATCGGGGATGTTTTTCCCAAAGACATGGAAAAGCTGTTGGAAAATATTGCAGGCCTGTCGCCTGATTTGATCAAGGGAGTCGGTGAATAGAATCGCGTAAGACCAGAATCCCTTCCGGCCCCATATTGAAAAGTAAGTCTACGATACTTAAGTTGGGGAGGAATCCGAATTTATCCCGGAATACCTGGTAATAGGGTTGCGGGACAAAGGCGGGATCTTCCCCTTCGTGTTTTGGACGGATGATCTCGCGGAAATCGTTCGGTACTTCCGGATGATACTCCTCGGTATATGTGACTTCCGCCGGCAGATCCAGCAGACGGCAAACCAATATCCTTAACTCCTCATTGAAGTCGAACAGGTATTCGAACTTCTTCTCATAGAACGGGGCAAAGTCGTCCTCGTAATATTCAAAGAACGGGCTCATATTATAAGCTGAAACCAACGCATTCCAGTGCAGGTGGCGCCAGTTGCCGTGGTCGGAGATACGGATATCTTTCGTCAGGCATTTCAGGGTATCGGGCTTGACGATCGGTACGGACAAAGATAACGGGCCGTTGGCGGCTGCGATCGTACAACGGTTACGGTAGGTCTGCTTCAGATAGTTCTCCGCCGCTTCTATCCGTACTTCTTTGAATTGGAAAAGCTTGCAATATTGTTGTACCGGGCCCAGATAAGCCGATGAAATATATACGGGTTGCATGTTTAGTTTACGGGTTTTAAAATTCGTTGCCGTTCTTTGCTGTACCAGCAGAGCCAGGCGTTTCCTATGATATGGTTGCGGGGGATAAATCCGAGGTGGCGTGAATCGACCGCTTCGTTGGCATTGTCCGAAAGCATCCAGTAATAATCCTGATCGAAAAAGAAGAAAGCGGCTTCGCGTCCGTCGAGGAACAGTTTACCATCGCGGAAAACGGCTTTATCTCCGGCTTCCGTCTGGATCGCTTCCCGACAGGCGGTGAGGGCAGCGGCATCCAGCCGGTAGGCTCTTCCTTTTTGGGGAACGATCAGTTCATAACTTTCCATCGGGTTTTTAAGGAAACGGATATTGGCCTCTTCCGACAATTCTTCACGCAATTGATATTCTTCGAAAGAAGTCAGGCTGATGGAAATACCGAACGGTTCCTCTTTCAGGTTCCTGAGCGGGATGTTAAGTTTCTTCTGGGTACTCAGCACCTCGTCCAGCGCATCCTGGGTCACGATATAAGTACTGAGCGACCGGGGAGAATGCGGTATCAGTTTACCGTTTACCCGGTATCCGTCGTTGCTGATCCGGATGGTATCGCCCGGCATACCGATACATCGGCTGAGGAATAAAGGATTCGACACGGTGTCTTTCAGCAACGGACTGGTGAAGAGTACTACCCGGTTGCGCCCCGGATTATCTTTCAGGGGCAGTTTATTGACCAGGATATAATCCCCTTTATGCAAGGCCACTTCCATCGAGTCGGTGGAGACGTGGAAAGACTCCATACAAAAGTACCGGACTGCCATTACGATCCCCGCCAGCAACACAATTGTCGCCAGCCATCTCGTTACAGATATGAAGGTTCGTTTTGCCATAGATCCGATTCTTTTCTATTTGTCTGTTTGTGCGGTGCTTGCGCATTACCGTGCGCAGGCACCGCACCTTAGCGAGTGCGATCAATGCGCACGGTAATGCGCGGACATCGCACCCGCTAAGGTGCGGTCGCTGCACTTAATCGGGATGCACCATCCTGAACAGGCGGTTCCAGCGGATGCCACCGTCAAACAGGCTGCGGTCTTTATCCAGCGATAGCCAGATCAGGATCGGTTTACCTACGATATGATCTTCCGGAACAAATCCCCATGAACGGCTGTCGGCACTGTTGTGACGGTTGTCACCCATCATCCAGTAATAGTCGTATTTGAAGGTATAGCTTGTTTCCGGTTTGCCGTTGATATAATACTGTCCGTCTTTTTCTTCCAACGTATTGTTTTCGTAATTTTTGATGCAACGGCCATACAAGGCGATGTTGCGTTCGTTCAGAGGAATTGTAGCACCTTTCTTCGGAATCCATAGCGGGCCGAAGTTATCGCGTGTCCAACCTGTTTCATACCAGGCAGGATAAGTAGGCCCACCCAAGGCGTCCGGTTCGATAACGATCTTCTTTACGGAAGGCAACTTCTCTGCGATGGCGAGTGCCTTCGGTGTTAAAGGCATCCTGTAGATCGGGTTGAACTGACCGGGAGCAATTGGTTTGAAGCCGAGGAAAGACATAGCATCCTGATAATAACCGTTGCTGGAAGCCAACATCCGGTCGTCCTTGCTTACGTCCATCAGGCGGAACTGTTCTTCCGTGATCGGTGAACCGTCTGTTTCCACGTAGTAGTTGAACTGTATGTTTTCCGGGTTTTTAGCGGCTTTCCCGTCGATATAAACCTGGTTGTTACGCAACTCGATGGTATCACCCGGCATACCGATACAACGTTTCACATAGTTTTCGCGTTTGTCCACCGGACGATAGATCACATCTCCGAAAGTGTTTTTATCCATCCAGATACGGTCGCGGCCGTACATAGCCACCAGCTCGTCGTAGCTTGGATTCTGCTGTTTCAGGGCAACTGTGTCGCCGGCAGGGAAGTTGAACACCACGATATCGTTGCGTTTCACATGACCGAAACCTTTCACACGCTTGTAGCCCCATTCCGGCCAATCCAGATACGATTTGCAGTTGAAGAACGGCAGTGTATTCTGTACCAACGGGAAAGACAGCGGCGTATTCGGCACGCGCGGCCCGTAGCTCAGTTTACTTACAAACAAATAATCGCCTACAAGCAACGACTTCTCAAGCGAAGAACTCGGTATCTGGTAGTTCTGGAAAACGAACAGATTGATAAAATAAACTGCGACCAGAGCGAACAGGATATCGTCCACCCATTCCAACGCATTGCGTACGGCAGGATTCTTCGACCGTTTCCATGCTCCCCAGGGAATATAATGCGTCAGGAAAATATCTACCAGTACGATCAATCCCAGCAGCAGCCAAAGGTTCTGCATCCAGATTGAAAAGAGTATATACAATACGGCTGCGATGCCGAACTTGATCCATTGTTTCTTGGAAAACTTTTTCATTTGTAGACTTCTGTGGAATTAAAATTTAAGCATATCATCCATACCGAGGAACCCTTTTTTCCCGGCAGTAAATTCGGCAGCGACAACTGCCCCGAGAGCGAAACCGGCACGGCTCTTGGCATCATGCTTGATGCTGATATAGTCGACGTCCGATTCGTAAGTGACTTCATGTATACCCGGCACTTCTCCCTCGCGGATAGCATGGATAGGCAGGTCGGTGGGCTGCTGGGCTGTTTCCAGTGTCCAGCGTTCTTTCCGGTCTACGTTTTCGAGAATACCTTCCGCCAGCGTGATTGCTGTTCCGCTGGGAGCATCCAGCTTGTGGATATGGTGAGTCTCCGTCATGCTGATATTATATACGGGGAAATTATTCATTATTTTCGCCAGGTATTTATTCAATGCGAAAAAGATATTCACACCAATGCTGAAGTTGGACGCATAGAAGAACGTTTTTCCTTCCTTGGCGCACTTCTCTTTTATCTCGCCGATACGGTCGAGCCATCCGGTGGTGCCGGAAACAACCGGGACACCTGCTGCGAAGCTTTTCATATAATTGTCGAAAGCCGTGGCCGGAGTCGTAAACTCGATGGCGACATCTGCGCTTTTGAAATTGTCTGACTGAAATTCTTCCGGGTTGTTTATATCTACGATAGAGACGATCTGGTGTCCTCTGTTCAATGCAATTTGTTCGATGGTTTTACCCATCTTGCCGTAACCGATAAGTGCAATCTTCATATCTTTTCAGAATAAAATGAATAAATAGAGCTAATAACTTAGCCTTCAGGGGTGCAAATATAAAGAAAATGAATTAGATTTGTGGCATAAATCTTAACTCTGAAAATAATATGGAACGTTTATTACATTATGTTTGGAAATACAGGCTGTATCCAACCGCTACGCTTCTTACTACCGACGGAAGTATAATCTCAGTGATCGACCCCGGAATACCCAATACCGATGCGGGCCCCGACTTCTTCAATGCCAAGGTGAAGATAGACGGTACGCTTTGGGCTGGATGTATTGAAATCCATACAAAAGCTTCCGACTGGCTGCTTCATCGCCATGATAAAGATAAGGCCTATGATGCGGTCATCCTTCATCTTGTGGAAGTTTCCGATTGTATCGTTTGCCGCACGAACGGGGAGGTTATTCCCCAAATGCAGTTGGCCGTGCCGGAGTCGGTCGCGCAGAATATCGACTGGTTGTTATACCGTGATATCTCCTTCCCTTGTGCCGGTTATATTCCTCAGATAGAACCTGTTCATGTAACTTCCTGGTTGAGTGCCCTCTTAAGCGAACGGCTGGAACGGAAAACGGCCGATATATTCCGTCTCCTGGATCAGTATGGGAATGACTGGAATGAGGTCTTTTATATTACTTTAACCCGTAATTTCGGCTTTGGCGTGAATAATGATATCTTCGAGCGTCTGGCCAAAAGCCTGCCTTTACGATATATTCAGAAGCAACGCGGCAGCCATTCGCAGGTTGAAGCGCTGCTATTCGGCCAGGCCGGCATGCTGGAAGAGCCGGGCGATTGCCATTATTACCGTTTGCTTCAACGCGAATACCAGTTCCTGCGGCATAAATTCGGGTTGACTCCTTTGGATGACTCGCAGTTCAGGAGCCTGCGCACCCGTCCGGTCAATTTCCCTTACTTGAAACTGGCGCAACTGGCTTCCGTCTGGGTGCAGCACGATACATTATTTTCCGTTATCCTGGAAGCAGGGAATGTCGGGCAGATCAAACAGTGTTTCCGGGTTCGTCCTTCTGATTATTGGGAAACGCATTATCATTTTCGCAGCGCTTCGGAAAAGAAAGATAAGCCGATAGGAGAGAACTCTCTGTGTATCTTGCTGATCAACACGGTCGTCCCGGTAATGTTTGCCTATGGAGTGAGAAATAAACGTCTGGAATATTGCGAACGTGCCATCCGTATCCTCGAAACGCTTCCCCCGGAGAAGAATACGATTGTGACCGCTTTCACCCGGGCAGGGATCAACGTCTGCCATGCCGGAGACAGCCAGGCGCTTATCCAGTTGAAACGGGAATATTGCGAGAAGAAAAAGTGCCTGTATTGCCGGATCGGATTCAGGTATTTGAAACGTTGAGAAGTTCCGGTGTTTTTCTTAAGAATGCAAAGATTTCTTATTTAGCGTATATATCACTATTAGTCACGGGATTTTTCCCTATTTTTGCCCTCTGATTAAAAAGCATTTGAATGGGAAATAGATATATAAGAGATTTACTGCTGGCTGTCTGTGGGGTATTCCTGTTGGTCACGATGTATTCGTGTGCGAATATGGCTTCTCCGAACGGGGGGCCTTATGATGAGACGCCGCCTAAATACGTCAGCAGTACGCCGGCTCCGAACCAGACGAACTACAAAGGGAAAAGAGTCGAGATCTTGTTTGACGAACTGGTGCAACTCGATAAGCCGTCGGAGAATGTGATCGTCACGCCGCCGCAGTTGCAGTTGCCCATCATCCGTGCAGCCGGAAAGAAAGTTATTGTCGAGCTGAAAGATACGCTGAAAGAGAATACAACCTATACGATCGACTTTACCAATTCGATCTCCGACAATAATGAAAAGAATGTATTCGAGAATTACTCTTTCGCCTTTTCTACGGGAGAGAATATCGATACGCTGGAAGTGTCGGGTATCTTGTTGAATGCGGAGAATCTGGAACCGATGCCCGGTATCACGATCGGTCTGCACCGCAACCTGGAAGATTCGGCTTTCGTGAAAATGCCGTTCGACCGTACTTCCCGTACGAACGATAAAGGAGAATTTACGATCCGCAATATCTCTCCGGGCAGCTACCGCATATTCGGTCTGAATGATGTGAACCGCGATTATAAGTTCGACCAACCGGGCGAAGAGATCGCTTTCAACGACTCGATCATCATCCCTTCCTTCGAGCTGACCAGCCGTCAGGACACGCTTTGGAAAGACAGCCTGACGATCGACACGATCAAGACGGTAGCCTTTACCCGCTATTTTCCCAATGATATCGAGCTACGTCTGTTTAAAGAAGATTTTGTACGCCAGTATCTGTTGAAGCCCGAACGCCAGCAAGAGAACCTGTTGGTAGTCCGTTTCAACTCTCCGTTGGATACGATCCCGCTTCCCCGCCCGATTAATTTCACCCCGTCCGATTCATCCTGGTATTTTATGCAGGAGACGGAAGGCGGAACGGCCGTTAACTTCTGGCTGACCGACTCGGTTGTCTGGAAACAGGATACGCTCAGGGTGGAATTGTCTTACCCGAAGAGCGATTCGCTGAATATACTTCGTCCGCAAACGGATACGCTTCAGTTTGTGATGCGCCGCCGTCCGGAGAAGAAGAAAAAGAAGAAAGATGATGAACCCGAACCGATCGTCTTCCTCGGTATGCAGGTCGATGCTCCGGGGTCGATGGACTTGTTCGATACGGTGTCCGTTACATTCAACGAGCCGGTGCTCGATTTGTCGAAAGAGCTGTTCTACTTGGAGCAGAAAGTCGATACGATGTGGACTCCGGTCGATTTCGAACTATTCCCGGACTCGACGAACAGCCTGAATTACTTTATTCGCCGTCCGTGGAAATATGGTGAGGAATATCGTCTGGAAGTCGACTCGGCTACGATCTTCAGCATCTATGACAAATGGAACGAACCTTATTCCGGTGAGTTCAAGATCAAGAAAGAAGATGAATACGGCCATTTCTACATCAATATAGAAGGAGTCGATACGACAGCTTATGTCGAATTGCTGAACGGAAGTGATGTTCCGGTTCGTAAGTCGAAGGTGAAAGACGGGGGTGCCCTTTTCATGGACCTGAAGCCGGATAAGTATTATCTCCGCTTGGTGGTCGATCTCAACGGCAACGGGAAATGGGATACCGGTAATTATGCCCAAAAACGTCAGCCGGAAGAGGTATTCTATTCGCCGGTGAAATATGAGGTGATGCAGAACTGGCAGGTGGAAGAAACCTGGAATGTGAAAGCTACTCCATGGGCTAAGCAGAAGCCGCTCGAGATCACGAAGAATAAACCAAAAGAAGCAACCAAGAAGAAAAGAGACTATAAAAATGAAGGACAACAACAATCTTCTTCACGCAACAGCAGTGGCAATAGCGGCCGCAGTGGTATGCCGTTCTAGGTTGATTTGCCTGGGAGTGATGGCTTTGTGGCTGTTGCTTCCGGTAGTGGCAGAGGCACAGGCCATTCCGGTGAAAGATCGGTTCAGCGCCGGCGAGACGGTACAGTATGAGTTGTACTTCAAATGGGGACTTCTGATGCCTCGTGCGGGACAGGCTTCTTTGTCTGTGCAGGATGCCCGGTATGAAAGCAAGCCGGCTTACCATTACCGCCTGTTGTTCCGTACGTCGGGTATGTTTGAGAAGATATTTGCCATGCGCGATACCATCGATTGTTATTTCTCTCCCGACATGTTACTGCTCCGAAGCGAGAAACGGGTGAATGAGAATGATTATTACCTGATAGACGACCTGAAGTTCTCGTATACTGACGGACGTACCTCTGCACATTCCCATCGTTACACGCCGAGCCGGACGAAGATCGACACCCTGCTTGTCTCCGAACAATATATGTTCGATATGCTGGGTGCCACCATGTATCTCCGTTCGCTGGATTGGGAAAAGATGAAGCAGGGCGATGAGTTCCCGTTTCATGTGGCGATCGGGTGCGACCGGATCAATATCAGTTTCCGGTATACCGGCCAGCAGATCGTGGAGCGTAGCGAGACCTTGAAATACCGTACCCGTCATTTCTTTATCGATATTTATGATGATGCCTTTACCCAAAGTAAGGCGGCAGCGGAGATCTGGATCGGTGACGATGCAAACCATATCCCCGTGAAGATACGGGCTAAGCTGAAGATCGGTGCGGCCGAAGTCTATTATAAATCATCCAAAGGGTTACGTTATCCGCTTACTTCACGCGTAGAGATTCCCAGGCGCTAGCGGCAGGGAGATAGTGAATGATGTTTCGCTGTAAGGACGGGAGCTGACCTGCAATTCGCCGCCGTGCATGCGTATGATCTGCCGCGAGAGGCTGAGGCCGATGCCTGTACCTGTGTCTTTGGTGGTGAAGAAAGGGACGAAGATGTCTTCCTGTATATCGTGGGGAATGCCGGGGCCGTTGTCTTTCACCTCTATATAAGTAGTTGTCCGGACTTGTATTACTGTCAGTGATATCTCGCCGTTGTCCTGGCCTTCGAGAGCTTGCATGGCATTCTTCAACAGGTTGATCAGCACTTGCGAGAGCAGTTCTTCGTCTGCGTTTATTTCTATCTCTTCCCGGAAAAGATCTACCCGGAATTGTATATGCTGCCGGTGCAGGTCTGATTGGAACAGTATTTCGATATTCCTTATCAGGCGCGACAGGGAGAAAGGTTTGGGCTTGGGTGGTTGCAGCCGGGCCAGCTGACGGTAAGAGTCGGTGAAGTTCATCAGGCTTTGTCCCTGGCTCTTGATGGTGTCGAGTCCACGGATGGTTTTGCGGATGGTCGTATCGGTGATCTCGTCGTTGCTCCGGGCATTTCCTTTGGTCTGGAAATAGGAGAGAAGCGTTCCGGAGAGAGAGACGATGGGAGCGATCGAGTTCATGATCTCGTGGGTCAGCACGTGCATCAGTTTGTCGTACGACTCATATTCTTTCCGGTAGAGCTCGCGGTCGAATTCCCTTTGTTTACTTTCCGTCATTAATTTGTGGATACGGTTGAAGGCGGCATGGAGGCGGCGTTGTTCGTCGGTACCGGTGTTCTCCGGGAAATAAAGCATCGACTCATTGTCTTCGATCGCATCCAGGAAAAGCTGTATCCGCCGGTTGGAGGTGTTGAGATAATAAACGAGCATTCCCGCCAGCCATAAGGCGATAAGCAGTGCTACCGACCCCAGGATAATCGCTTTGCCGCTTATGATACCGATAACGCCTGTCCCGGCCACCACGATGACGAGGGCGACGTGCAGGATAATGCGTATGTAGATGCGTAGGCTGAACATGCGCTTCACAGGTTGAACCGTTTCAGTTTGTTATATAGGGTTTGCCGGCTTACTCCCAGTTGTTCGGCGGCGGCAGTCAGGTTCCCGTCATTCTGTGTGATGGCGGCTTCGATAGCCTGGCGTTCCACATCGCTGAGGTTGGGTACTTCTGTGAAGGAGACAGCCTTTCCGGGGCGGATGAACAGGTCGCCGGCACGGATCATATTCTTCTCGGCCAGGATAACGGCCTTTTCGATGGTGTGCTGCAACTCTCGGATATTTCCCGGCCAGTCGTACGCTTCGAGTTTGGCGGCAGCCTGCGGATGCAGGGTCAGCCCGGTTCGTTTGTAGAGCGCGATATATTTCTTCAGGAAATAGTCGATGAATAGCGGAATATCTTCCCGTCGGCTCCGGAGCGGCGGTATTTCTATTTGTATCGTGTTGATGCGGTAGAACAGGTCTTCGCGGAAGGAAGACCGGGCGACCATCTCCGGCAGGTTCCGGTTGGTGGCGGCAATGAGGCGTATGTCGACAGGTATTTTCCGGTTGCTACCAAGTCGTGTGATCTCACGGTTCTGGAGGACAGCCAGTAGTTTGGCCTGCATGCCGACCGGCAGGTTGCCTATCTCGTCCAGAAACAAGGTGCTACCGCTGGCGGCTTCGAATTTACCGGGACGGCTTTCGCGGGCATCGGTGAAGGCGCCTTTCTCATGCCCGAACAGCTCGCTTTCAAACAGCGACTCACTGACGGCACCCATATCCACGTTGATCATTTCCCGTCGGCTGCGCAGGGAGAGACGGTGTATTTCGCGGGCCAGCATTTCTTTACCTGTCCCGTTCTCGCCTGTGATCAGGACATTTGCGTCTGTTTTAGCTACTTTGGTGACGACCTTGATCAGTTTCATCATAACGGGTGAATGCCCGATGATCATGGCCGGTTCGGCTGGCCGGGGGGCGGTGTTCTTTCCGGTTCCCTGTTTGTTGGGTTCTTCCCGGGCGGCTTGCAGTGCGGTATGTATCTTGTCGAGCAATACATCGTTATCCCACGGTTTGAGTACGAAGTCTGTTGCTCCGCTTTTCAGGGCTTTCACAGCCAACTCCACATCCCCGTAAGCGGTTAGCATGATAACAGGCAGGCCGGGTACGATTTCCTGTATGCGGCGGAGCCAGAACAAGCCCTCGTTGCCGGTGTTGACGCCGGCAGAGAAGTTCATGTCGAGGATAACGAGATCGACGGGCATAGTGTCGAGTACCGAAAGTATCCTGTTCGGGTTGGAGGCCGTCTCCACCCGTTCGAATTCGTCTTCCAGCAATAACTCGAGCGATGTCAGTACACTCTTGTTATCATCTACTATAAGAACTGTTCCTGCTTGCATACGATCTGTTTTTTCGTAAAGGTATTCGCTTCCGGAATACTTTGCAAGCAAGCGTCAAAATATTTGACACTTATTTATTCAGATCTTCCAGTAGCTTTACTCCTGCACGAAACTTGACAGATGTGCGGGGGGCGATTATGACCGGTTCGCCTGTTTTAGGATTTCTGGCCGGACGGCTGGTTTGTTTCCACGGGTGAAGGCTTCCGAAACCTATCATCGTTACCGGTTCGCCTTGCTGTAAGGCTTTTGTAGATGCATTAAGTATGGATTGAAGCACTGCTTTCACGTCTTTTTTCTTTAATCCGGTGTCTTCCGTCACGTGTTGGATCAACTCGTTCTTGTTCATGATTTTAAATCTTATTTTATATATATCCTTTATTACTGATTCACATTCTGTTTTTACGGTAGAAGCAGAGTGTTATTCTGTACTGTAAAGAACCTGAAAATTGAATGAATCACGCCAGTTGCATTCCCTCTGCAATTTGAATATATACGCCTCTGCATATCTCAGGGGCTTTTGGCTTATGAACAATCAATTTAAAAGAGTTCGTTCAGAACTTTGTCAATTATGGCGGTAAAGGTAATAAATATTGGCAATTAAAAACAATGCAACATCGGAGATATCAAAGAATAAGCTAAAATAACACTTCCAAAAAGCATTATTTAGTACTCTGAAAGGGTACCGTGTCGGTATTCCCTCCCGAAACTATTCCTTAGAAAACAGATCCGATAAAGGGCGAATTATCAGATAACCAAACACATCGAAATCGGCGATGGCTTAATATTCAATAAGACTACTAGAGTTCTGAACGAACTACGTCAATTTTTTAACTCTTTCTTCCCATTGACAGAATTAATTTGATTCAGTTCTTTCTAATTAGACTCATATCTTGCCAGATTTGAATGATCACTATTTGCCAGAGGTGAGTGTTTAAACCCTTAACAGGGTTCTCAACGACACTATATATGAGTCTAATGATAATGTTGTAGGCGGAACAGGTAATTCTTTTCGGGGGAGCCTGATACCCCGACCGACGTTTGTCGGCGGAAAGGCTGCCATTCAATCTGCAAGCAGAGGCAAAGAGGTTGTACGAGGCAGGATGAATAGCGTAGTGGTAAATTGATAGACATAATCACTTTCACGATACTGAAACGCTTGTCTGATGTATATACATTGGATTAAGCCGATAAGAGGGAAAGTAAGAAGCACGTTATTGAGGGTCGGAAAGCGGACTTTGAAGAAAAAGCAATGCCTGAAATTGAAATAGACATATTAGTAATAATGTTGTTAGTAATAGATATATTACTTATCTTTGTTCTCAGAATAATATTTGAAAATTATGGAGAATAAACCTTTTATATTCGGTGTCGCGACATCGGGCGACAATTTCACCGACAGGGAGAAGGAGACCTCCCGACTGGTATTGAATTTCCGGCATGGAGTGAATACGGTACTGATCTCGCCTCGCCGCTGGGGTAAAACATCTTTGGTGCAAAAAGCGTGTCGCCTGGCCCAGTCCGACAAATTGAAAGTCGTCTATATTGATATTTTTTCTTGCCGTAGCGACAGGGATTTCTATGACGCATTTGCTTCCGCCATTCTCAAACAAACCTCTTCAAAGTTGGATGAATGGCTGGAGCATGCCAAATTATTTCTTTCGCGTATCAGCCCTAAAATATCGATGGGCACCGATCCGATGACGGACTTCTCCATCTCGCTTGAAATGAATCCCAAGAACAACGAAATCGATGAAATTCTGCAACTCCCTGAAAAGATAGCGCAGAAGAAAGGTTGCAATATCGTTGTTTGCATCGACGAGTTCCAACAGATTGCCGAATTCAAAGATTCCCAAACATTCCAAAAGCGGCTGCGCTCGATTTGGCAATTGCAGAAATCGGTGTCTTACTGTCTGTTTGGCAGCAAGAAGCATTTGATGAACGAACTGTTCGAGAAAAAGAGCCTTCCGTTTTACAAGTTCGGCGACGCCATCTATTTACAGAAGATAGGCACGCCGGATTGGATCGACTACATCTGCGGCCGTTTCGAGGCCACGGGCAAACATATCCCGAAAGAGCTGGCCGGGAAGATATGCCAAAGGGTGGATAACCATTCCTCGTATGTGCAGCAGTTGGCATGGCTGGTATGGATTCACACGGACAATGTTGCCACGGAGCAAGATTTCGAGGAGGCATATCAGGATATCATTGACCAGAATACACCGTTGTTCGAGAAGCAGACCGAGAGCCTTACGACCTATCAGATGAATTTTTTGCGAGCAATCATAGATGGGGTACATAGCGAATTTACTACGCAAGAAGTTTTGCAGAAATATCAACTCGGTTCGTCGGCCAATGTCAGCATCGTAAAACGGGCGTTGGTAAAGAAAGAGCTTATCGAGATCGAGAAGCGTCAAGCCATTATTCCCGACCCCGTGATGAAGGTGTGGTTGAAACGTGAATTAGGTGTATAATATTTGTCTTTAGAAGATAAAAATGCCATATATTGTGACAATGTTGTGTCATAATATATGGTACTCTAATGCCATAATATATGATAACATAGT